>Ga0247770_1000690_pt1 | contig 31400 bp, 22 predicted proteins | sample UWRJL136409B6_FD_179943 | JGI IMG/M metagenome (GOLD analysis project Ga0247770, IMG submission 179943) | Plant litter microbial communities from Arlington Agricultural Research Station in Wisconsin, United States - UWRJ-L136-409B-6 | ecosystem: Environmental > Terrestrial > Plant litter >... | reverse complement strand
CGTGGAGTTCGACGCCGAGGCGGCGCGCGCCATCGTGGCCGCCATGGGGGTGGAGCTGGGGATGCTGACGGCGGAGCTGAAGAAGCTCGCGGCCTACGTGCAGGACCGGAAGCGCATCACCGTGGAGGACGTGCGCGCGGTGGGCGGATCGATCCCGCGGCAGGACCGCTGGGGGTGGTTCGACATGATCGCGGAGCGCCGCTTCGCCGACGCGCTGGCGGCGCTTCCCGTGCTGCTGGAGCAGGGGGAGAACGGCGTGGGGCTGGTGATCGGGATGGGGGGGCAGCTGCTGAAGGTGGCGCTGGTCGTCTCGGGGGGGCAGCGCGCGCTGGAGTCGGAGCTGAAGCCGTTCCAGCGGTGGATGGCGAAGCGGATCGTCCCCGTGGCGCGCCGCTGGTCGCTCCCGGAGATCGACGCGGCGCTGGAGGAGCTGCTGCGCACGGACCGGCTGCTGAAGTCGGCTTCGCTGACGGACCGGCAGGCGATCGAGGAGCTGCTGCTGCGGCTGTGGGCGATCCGGCCCGCGAGGTCGGCGGCGTAGGGAAGGGAAGTGCTTAGTGCTTAGTGCTTAGTGCTTAGTGCTTAGGACGATGAGCGGGCGATCTCGATTGGACTGATGCTCTCCGTCCGAAATCCGCTCGAAGCCCGGGCTTTGGTGGCCGCGATTTTGTCGCCGCTGCCGCGCCCGGGCTTCGCTGTTGCATCGGCTGGATTCTCACGCCCCTGCCGTCACTTGTGAAGCTGAGGGCTCTGCTCGGCCGGGCCTGGATAGAAAAGTCCAGTTCGTTCGGTTTGAGACCGGCGTCCGGCAGCTACTTTTTTCATGCCCCAGGGTCGGCTGGAGGCCGGTGGCGACTCAGAATGACGGCTTGCCGGGACGGATTGGGCTGACCTGGTGCGATCTGCCCGCTGTCCCCTGTAACCTGTCCCCTGTCCCCTGTCCCCTTCCGTTCAGATCTTCTCCTTCCGCGAATAATCCACGTTCGCGCTCTTCTCCGAGACGATCAGCCACTTGTCGTCCTGCTTCTCCAGGATCAGCTCCAGGCGCATGGAGCCGCGCCAGCGCTCGCCGCTTCCCTCGAAGACCCAGGTCTTGTCGACCAGGCTGCGCGCGCGGCCGTCGGGGCGGAACTCGATGGCCTGCCGGCGGATGGTCATCTCCCGCTTGTCGTAGCGCCGCATGTTCTCGCGCCGGTCGTTGCGGACGAAGGAGCGCGAGGCGTTTTCCTCGGCGTAGTAGTCCACGCGCCGTCCGTAGTGCGACATGTGGCGGTCGAGGTCGCCCTGCACCCAGGCGTCGTTGGCGTCGAGCACGGCGGCCTGGACGGCGGCGGCGTCCTCGGCGCGCTCGCTGGTCCTGGGCTCGGATTCGTCGCCGGCGTCGGCGGCGGGGGTGGGGATCGACGCGGCGGTGTCGCCGTTCTCCTCGGCCTCCTTTTCCAGCCGCTCGGAGGCCTGGCCCTGGAGGCCCACGAACTCCTCGTCGTAGGCGCTCACCTGGGTGCTGTCCGGCGCCGCGGCGCCCGCGTCGGCCACCGGCTCGCCGTCGTCGTCGCCGCCGCGGGTGAGCGCCCAGAGGAGGAGGCCGGCGAGGAGGAAGACCGGGATGAGCCAGAGGGCGCGGGGGATGGGCCGCGCCGGTCCACGCGCCGCGCCGCCGACACGGACGCCCACGGCCGGCGCGGGGGCGGCGGCGATCGGCTCCGGCGCGGCGGCGACCGGGATGGGCGCGGGGCGGGGCGGGGCCTCCATCGTCGCGTCGACGAGCGCGGCGTCGGCGGCCACGGGCGCGGCGGTGTACAGGATGGTGGGGTCCTCGGCCCCGTGCAGCGCCTCGGCGAAGTCGGCGGCGTCGGCGTAGCGGGCGGCCGGGTCGCGGCGGAGGGCGCGGGCGATCACCTCGCGGATGCTGGTGGGGACGGCCCGCCAGCGCGACGTCTCGGGGGGCGGGATCTCCTCGCCGCCCCGGATGCGGGTGCGCTCGCCCTCGCCGAAGGGGCGGTCTCCGGTGAGCAGCTCGTAGCCGATCAGCCCCAGCTGGTAGACGTCGGACGAGGGGGAGACGGCGCCCCCGACGTCCAGCTGCTCGGGCGAGGCGTACGCGGGGGAGTGCGGGAGCTGGCCGACGGTGGTGATGCTGTCGGAGTCCTCGCCCTCCATGGGCTTGGCGATGCCGAAGTCCAGCATCCGCACGAACTCGTGCGCGCCGTCGTCGCCCACCAGGAAGACGTTGGCGGGCTTCACGTCGCGGTGCACGATCCCCACGCGGTGGCCGGCGGCCAGCCCGCGCGCGGCCTGGCGGAGGATCCGCAGCGCCTCCTCCAGCGGCGGAGGCCCTTCGACGAGCGCCTGCTTGAGGTCGCGCCCGCGCAGGAGCTCCATGACGATGAAGTCCAGGTCCAGCTCGGGATCGGTGCCGTAGTCGAAGATCTGGACGACGTTGGGATGGTGCGGGATGCGGGCGGCGGAGGCGGCCTCGCGGCGGAACCGCTCGCGGAGGTTGTCGCGCATCCCCTCGGCCTCGGCGGGGAGGGAGACGACCTTGACGGCCACGGGGCGCCCCAGCACCTGGTCGCGCCCCGCGAAGACGACGCTCATCCCCCCGGAGCCGATCATCTGCTCCAGCGCGTATCGCCCGGCGAGGGTGCGCCCCTCCAGGACGCGCCCGAACGGCTGCGTCATGCGGCGCCCGCCGCGTCCGCGGTCGATTCGCCGCCCAGGCCGATCATCAGCTGCCGGACGGCGCCCAGGTGGTAGGCGGCGTGGGCGATGGCGCCCGCGGCGCCGGCGAGCCGCGGCTCGTCCCACTCGCCGCGCGCCTCCACGGCGGCGCGGAGGTCGCGGTGGCCCCTCTCGATCCCCTCCCGCAGCTCGCTCCAGGCGGGCTCGTCCACCGTCTCCACGGCCCAGCTCTCGCTCCAGTCGGCGTCCGGCGTCTCGCCGCGCAGCCAGCGGGTGGAGACGTCCAGGCTGAAGCGCAGGTGGTTGGCGTGCGCGGCGATGCTGCGCGCGCCGGGGAAGGGCGCGCGCGAGGCGTCGGCGGCGCTCAGCCCGCGGAGCGTGCCCAGGACGCCGGAGTCCAGCGCGTTGTTGGTGAACCAGGTGCCCCGCGGATCCGCGGGGCCTTCGTAGGCTTCGTCCAGCACCATCAGCAGCGAGCGGAGCACCGTTTCGCGCGCGATCTCGGCCATGTCGTCTCCCGTCCGTCCAGTCGGCTCAATCAGGCGCGAGGGAGCAAGACGGATGCCCCCGGCTGCTCGAGGACGATCGATCGCGCGCGTCGGCCCGGGCCCGGACCGGATCGCGATCGTCATCGCCCCCGTTCCCGTGAGCCGGCGGGGCGGTGCGCGGGGCGGGCGTCGGCGCGGACGGGCGCGTGGGCACGGGGAGAGGGCGGGCGACGGCGAGCGCGATCGGACGCGGCGGATCCCGATCGGCGCGCGGCCGGGCGATCGCTCCGCATCGCCCACGAAGAACCGCCGCCCGGAAGCGATCCCGGGCGGCGGTGCGTCGTCCATCGCGTCCGACCGGAGCGGTCAGGCGGCGGAGGTCAGGGTGCAGCCGCGGACGGTCCAGGCGGCGCCGGCCTGGCGGAGCTTGCAGAGGAAGCGCTCCGACAGGCGGCCGTTCAGGTGGAAGCCGGCCTCGATCTCGGCGGAGCGGCGCGTGATGGTGGGCGTGCCCAGGAAGAGCCACTCGGCCGCGCCGCCGGTGGGGCGGTAGAGGTCGCCGGAGACGCCGATGGCGCAGCTGGAGTAGGGGACCACGGCCGGGACGTAGCTGAAGAAGCGGTCCAGCAGGTCGGCGCCCGGGTCCAGCTCGGCGTCGGGGTAGCCGACGGAGACGCACTGCGCGTCCAGCCCGGCGGCGCTCTTGTTGTCGATCAGCCACTGCAGCGTGGCGGCCTGCACGTCCACGTCCGCCGTCGAGGCGAAGACGTTCAGCGAGGCGGTCTCGGGCGCGGCGATCTGGTGCGACTCGCAGGCCCAGGCGAAAGCGATCAGGAGGGCGGCGGCCGCGCTCCGCAGGATATGGGTCATGGGGGTCTCTCGATCGGGATCGATGCTCATCTCCCGCCCACTCGTCCGGACGGGGCGCGCGGCGCCGACTTCGGCCGCGCGGAGCACGGAGAGGGCAGGGGATGGACCGCTTGTGAAAAAAGGTGCTTGGGATCCGGACCGCTCGCGGAAGTGGTTGGGTGGCAACGACATCGCGCGGGAGGATTGATCGCGGGCCGCGATTCGCTTCGGGGCGGGGATGGGACAGGGTGGGACGTCGCGGCCTCACCAGCGGCGCCGGTTGCCGCGCCGCGCGCCGGGTGCGATGTTGAAATTCTGGCAGCTGCGAGTGGACACGACGGATACGGAGCGGACCATGGCCGAGGGACTGCTGGAGGTGGGGAGCGAAGCGCCGGTGTTCGAGGCGGAGACGTCGGACGGCGGGCGGCTGTCGCTCCCGGAGATGCGCGGGAAGCAGGCGGTTCTGCTGATGTTCTATCCCCAGGACGACACGCCCGGGTGCACCCGCCAGATGTGCGCGGCGCGCGACGAGGGCGCCGAGTACGCGGCGGCCGGCGTGGCGCGCTTCGGGGTGAACCCGGGGAGCCTGGACAGCCACCGGAAGTTCGTGGACAAGTACTCGCTGGACTTTCCGCTGATCGTGGACCGCAAGGCGGAGATCGCGTCGGCGTACGGCGTGGTGAAGGAGAACGGCGGGATCGCGCGCGCCACGTACCTGATCGGCCGCGACGGGCGCATCGCCTACGCGGCGGCGGGGGCGCACGGGGCGGACGAGGTGCTGGGGGCGCTGCGTGGCTGAGAATGCGACGGGATCGGGCGAGGCCGTGATCCGCGGCTTCACCGGCGGCGTCTTCGCCGAGAACACGTACCTGGTGGTCTGCGCGCGGACGAACGCGGGGATCCTGGTGGACCCGGGCGCGGCGGCGGGGCAGGCGCTGGCGGAGGCGCGGCGGCTGGGAGCCACCATCGAGCGCATCGTGCTGACGCACGCGCACGTGGACCACGTGGAGGGGCTGGGCGAGGCGAAGGCGGAGACGGGCGCGCCCATCTACCTGCACCCGGACGACAACCCGCTGTACGGCGCGGCGCCCACGCAGGCGGAGTGGTTCGGCCTGCGCATGGACCCGCTCCCGCCGGTGGACCATCCGCTGGCGGCGGGGGACGTGGTGCGCTTCGGCGAGTGCGAGCTGGCGGTGCGCTTCGCGCCGGGGCACGCGCCGGGGCACGTGATCCTGGTGGGGGACGGGGTGGCGCTGGTGGGCGACGTGATCTTCGCCGGCTCCATCGGCCGCACCGACCTCCCGGGCGGCAGCCTTCCCACGCTGATGAAGTCCATCCGCGAGCAGGTGATGACGCTGCCGGACGCGACCACGCTCTACACCGGCCACGGGCCGGAGACGACCGTGGGCCACGAGCGGGTGAGCAACCCGTTCCTGGTGCCCAACTTCGGCGGCAGCTCGTTCGCGTAGGCGGGCCGGGGTGCGCTTCGGCGGCCGCGGCGCGGGGCCCCCTCCTGATCGCTGGGGCGATCTGTCCTCCCCCGTTCCGTGGGAGGTTGGCGGGGCGAAGAATCTCGTGAGCGCCAATGTTCGCCACGTGGTAGAAAGGGCTCCCTCCCACCGTGCAGCGGGGGAGGGGGGCCGCCGCGGCATGCGAGACAGCCAGTCGTTGGTCGAGAGCCCTGACCGGAACTGCCCGGCGGGGCCCTTCGCTTATGTGCATTCGGGTGATGACGTGGTTTGATTGACGCTCCGGGGGGCGGGGCCTATCTTCTGGCCCTTCTTTCTGACCCGGAGATTCCGCCTTGCCCGCACCCGCGCGCGTCGCCGTCCTTGCCTCGGGCGGGGGGACGAACCTGCAGGCGCTGATCGACCGCTTCCACGCCCAGCCGGCGCCCGCCGCGCGCGTGGAGCTGGTGGTGGCGAGCCGCGCGGGCGTCGGCGCGCTGGAGCGGGCGGAGCGCGCGGGCGTCTCCGCGGCGGTGCTGGACGCGCGCGAGATCGGCGCGGAGGCGCTGGGGGAGCGGATGCTGGCGCTGCTGGAGGAGCACCGCATCGACGTGGTGGTGCTGGCGGGGTATCTCCAGCTGGTGCCACTGGAGGTGGTGGAGCGCTACCGCGGGCGGATGCTGAACATCCACCCCGCGCTCCTCCCGGGGTTCGGGGGGAAGGGGATGTACGGGATCCGCGTGCACCGCGCGGTGCTGGAGTCCGGCGTCCGCGTGACCGGCGCCACCGTGCACCTGGTCAGCGACCGGTACGACGAGGGGGCGATCGTGGCGCAGTGGCCCGTCCCCGTGCTCGCCGGCGACACGGCCGAGGCGCTGGCCGCGCGCGTGCTGGCGGTGGAGCACCAGATACTGCCGCTGGCCGTCGAGGCGCTGGCGCGGGGGGAGACTCCCGCCCCTCCGCCCGGCGGCCCGCTCTGCTTCGAGCTGAGCGATGCGCCCGCGCCGTCGGCGGAGTCGGTGCGCGCCACGATGGCGGGGGATCTGTCGCACGCGAGGTAGGGACTGCTCGGGGCGATTCGTCGCCTGCCCGACGCCCGTCCTCCCGGTTGAAACCGGGGGCTACGAAGGCACAAAGTCCGCCTTCGCGGACTGCGGCGACGGGCATCGGGGCGCGGCCGAAGCGGTTTTGGTCGACGGGTGGGTGATCGGCGTCACGTCAGGTGGATCGATGTAAGTTGAATCCATCCTGCGCATTGTTGGGTGAATCTGAATCTCGATGGGATGCGATGCCCAGGGCACTGCTGAGCGTGTCGGACAAGACGGGGGTGGAGCCGTTCGCGCGGGCGCTGGTGGAGCGCGGGTGGACGCTGCTCTCCACGGGCGGGACGGCGCGGGCGCTGCGCGACGCGGGGCTCCCCGTGACGGAGGTGAGCGAGGCGACGGGCCATCCGGAGATGATGGAGGGGCGCGTGAAGACGCTGCATCCCGCCATCCACGCCGGCCTCCTGGGCCGCCGCGCCAACGCGGACGACGTGGCGCAGATGGCGGCGCACGGCTACGAGCCCATCGACCTCGTCGCCGTGAACCTCTATCCCTTCCGCGAGACGGTGGCGAAGCCCGGCGTCACGCGCGAGGAGGCCATCGAGAACATCGACATCGGCGGGCCGTCGATGCTGCGCTCGGCGGCCAAGAACCACGAGAGCGTCTTCGTGGTCGTCGAGCCCTCCGACTACCCGCGCGTCCTGGCGGCGCTGGAGGGATCGGAGGAGGATGCGCTGGCGCTGCGGCGGGAGCTGGCGGTGAAGGTGTACGCGCACACCTCGGCGTACGATCGCGCCATCGCCGACTACCTGGGCGGGGCGGGGAGCTGAAACGGAAAGTGCTTGGTCCTTGGTCCTTCGTGGATCTTGCTCTCGATCCGGATTTCGCTCGCGCGACCGATCGCCATGAACCAAGGATCAAGCACTAAGGACTGAGCACTTCTTCTCTTCTCCCGCCGGCTACGGCTCCGAGAGATGCGGAAAATCTTCCGCACGATCCAGATCGCTCTCGAGCGGAATCCCCAGCAGGCTGCTGTCGAACGCGTGTGGATGCTGGAACTCGGGATCGGCATCGCCCATCCACGGGGCGAGCTCCGGCGCGATGGCGTCGATCGTCTCGACGAAGATCCGCCGCACGCGCGTCGTGGGGTCGGCGAGGACGTGATCGCAGTCCCATCCCCACGCTTCGTCGGTGTAGCGGGCGTGGTGCTGGAGGTAGCGGATCTCGTAGCCGGTGACGTCGGCGGGATCGCGCAGCCGGGCCTCGCCGCTTCCGGAGCTGATCCACTGCTCCGGGGCTTCGCGCGGGTCGGGGGATCGGGGGAGGATCACCAGGCAGGCTCGCGCGTCCGGGTGCGGAGCCGCCACCTGGGCCGCGACGGGCGCGTCCGGACCGCAGGCGCGCGAGGATCTTTGCTTCGAGTGCCATCGGGGTCGCGCGGCGCGGGCGGCTTGCGATGGGGACGCGGAGGGTGGAGCGTAGCGCGAAGCGGGGCGGCTCACAAGCGCGGAGATGGGCGGCGGTTCCGCACCTTCGCACCCTCGCACTTTCGCACCACCGTCCCCCTCTGTCACGCTTCCGCCCCGCCGGACGTTTGACGCGGGCCCGCCTCCGGCCTACAATGGACGGCTCTCCACATCCTGAACGCACGACCGGACCAAGCGCGGAGGAGAGTTGCGCGGACTGATCTTCGATCCCTTCGCGGGGATCAGCGGCGACATGACGGTCGCCGCGCTGCTGGACCTGGGGCTTCCCCTGGAGTGGCTGCAGGGCTTCGTCGCCGGGCTCAACCTGGGCGACGTGCGCGTCGGCGCCGAGAAGGTGGACCGCAAGGGGATCCGCTGCACGCGGCTCCTGCTGGAGCTTCCGCACGAGCACGCCCATCGCCACCTGCACCACGTGGTGAAGATCATCGAGGGGACCGGCGCGCCGGCCGAGGTGAAGGAGCGCGCGGTGCACGCCTTCACCCTGCTGGCCGACGCCGAGGCCGAGGTGCACGGCTCCACCCGCGAGAAGGTGCACTTCCACGAGGTGGGCGCGCTGGACGCCATCATCGACATCCTCTGCTCCGTGGCCGGGTGCGCCGAGCTGGGGGTGACGGAGTTCTACACGCGGCCGGTGGCGCTGGGGCGCGGGTGGGTGGACATGGCGCACGGGCACTTCCCCGTGCCCCCGCCCGCGGTGCTCAAGTTGTTGCGCGGCATTCCGGTAGCGGATCCTGACCTGCAGGGCGAGTGTACCACGCCGACCGGTGCCGCCCTGGTGGCCGCCCTCACCGGCGGCGCCCCCGCTCCCGCGACGTTCACCCCCCTGGCCAACGGCTTCGGGGCGGGGACGCGCGACCCGCGGGACCGCCCCAACTGCCTGCGCCTGGTGCTGATCGAGCCCCAGGCGGCGGCCGGCGCGGAGCGCGTGCTGGTGGTGCAGTGCGACGTGGACGACCTCCCCCCGGAGTACGTCCCGCCGCTGGTGGAGGCCGTCCTCGCCGCCGGGGCCCTGGACTGCACCGCCACCCCGGTGGCGATGAAGAAGGGGCGCCCCGGCGTGCGCGTGGAGGCGATCGTGGCGCCGGCGGGGCTGGAGGCCGTCTCGGCGGCGCTCTTCCACGCCGGGTCGTCCATCGGGCTGCGCTACTGGGAGGCGGAGCGGATCGTCCTCCCGCGGCGCATGGAGACGGTGACCTGGCGCGGCGAGGAGATCCGCGTGAAGCGCTCGGCGCTCCCCGGCGGGGGCGAGCGGGCCAAGCCGGAGTTCGAGGACGTGGCGCGGGCCGCGGCGCGGCTGGGGATCACCCCGCTGGCCGCCTACCGGGCCATGCTGTCGGAGGGCGTCGCCGCCGAGAGCGGAGCGGCGTCCTGAGCCGGTGCCCTCCGCCCGCGCGGGGCGGGGCCACACCATCCTTACGGAGGAAGCAATGAAGATCGATCGTGGGCTGGCGCTGGCCATGCTCCTGGCGACGGCCGCCACGGCGGTGGCCGGGACGGACGCGGAGGCCCAGCGCGGCCGCAACCGGAACACCAGCGGCGCGCAGTCGCTCCCGACGCTGACCTGCCCGGGCGCGGAGCGGAGCGAGGCCGCCGGCACGGCGCAGGGGACGCTGAACCGCACCATCCTCCCCAACCTGAGCGCGGCCGACAAGGAGACGGCGTTCACCACCGCCCTCCAGCAGGCCGAGGCCGGCGCGGCCGCCGAGCCCGCCAACCCCTACTTCCCCCACATCGCCGCGCAGGCGCACATGGGGCTGGGGCACACCGAGGCGGCCATCGCCGCGTACCGCAAGGCGGGCGAGCTCTGCCCGGAGCTGATGGCCACCACCGTGGCCGAGCTCTACAACCTGGGGCTGCAGAAGTTCGCCGCCAACGACACCACCGGCGCGCTGACGCTGTGGCAGGGCGTGGTGGACCTGGACAGCACCAAGACCGACGCCACGTACAACCTGGGCGTCCTCTACGCCAACCGCGGCGACGTCGCGCGCTCGGCCGTGGCGTTCCGCCGCGTGGCCACCGCGCCCGTGCCCGAGGGCGACACCGCCGCCGCCGACCGCCGCACCACGGCCATGACCGCGGTGCTCTCGTCGGGCGCCGCGCTCTTCGGGCAGAACAAGTTCCGCGAGTCGGCCGAGATCTTCAACTTCGTCCACACCAACGACGCCAACAACCGCGACGCCTGGTACAACCACGCGCTGGCGCTGTACAAGCTGGAGGACTGGACCGGGCTGATCCCCGTGGCCACGCGCCTGGTGTCCATCGACCCGCTCAACTACAACGCGCAGATCATCCTCTTCAACGCGTACAAGGGGATCTCCGAGGCCAGCAAGGCGCGTAGCGACACCGCCACCGAGAAGCGCAACCGCGACCTGGCGCTGCGCACGCTGGAAGGCGCCGACGCGCTCCCGGTGCAGATCGACGGGATCACCATCGCCAGCGGCCAGATCTCCGGCACCGTGACCGGCGGATCCGCGGCGACGGGCTCGCCGGTGGCGCTGGAGTTCACGCTGTACAACGGCGCCCAGGTGCTGAGCACCCAGACGGTGCGCATCACCGCGCCGGCCAAGGGCGAGAACGCGCAGTTCGGCCCGCTGGGCACCGCGAATCCCGATTTCCGCGTGACCGGCTGGAAGTACCGCATCGTCCGCTGATCCGCCCCGCCCGATCGCGGGTCTGGATTCGACGGCGAACAAGGGCCGGCTCCCGCGAGGGGGCCGGCCCTTCGCCGTCGTGGAAGATGTCGCGGGGAGATTCGGCGTGCGTCCGCGAGGCCCCTCACCCCGTTCGCGCCCCGCTCGGCACGACACTGCCTGTCGGGGCTCGCGGCGCGCGAACGGCCCTCTCCCGAACTCGGGAGAGGGTAGGCGTGCGATGGATTTCGATGCACGCGCGGGCCTCGAATCACACCGATGCCGAAAGCGCGAAGCGCCGAGGTGTTTCCCCTCTCCCGTTATCGGGAGAGGGGAACGCGTGGTGTGTCCGCGAGGCGGTTTTCGCGGACCATCACGCGAGGGGTGAGGGTGCCTAGGGCGCGCGCCGACGCCCTTCGTCTTCGCCAGGGCGCACGGATCTTGCGCGTGGGGCGCGCGCGGCGCTCAATTTTCCGGTTGAGTGTGAGGCGCCGCTCTGGCCCGGAACCGAGAGGAACGTCCTTGTCCGTCGAGACCCCCGAACAGACCTTCGTCTGCCCGCGCTGCGGCGCCGAGTACGTGGAAGGCGACTCGTGCCCCGCGTGCGGCACCCTGCGAGACCCCGTCCCCAGCCACGCCGACCCCTCGAAGAGCGCCCGGTCGCGCTGCGTGATCTGCGGCATGCCGCTGGCCGAGGGCGACGACGAGCCGCTCCCGGCGCGCTGCGCGGAGCACCGCTCCATCCCCGTGTACGAGGGGTTCGCGCAGGTCTACACCGACAACGACGAGCTCTCCGCCCGCCTGATCGTGGAAAACCTGCGCGCCGACGACATCGACGCGCAGCTCTACTCGCAGACGGACCGTATCTTCCCGTTCGACCTGGGGGAGATGAGCATCGCGCGGGTGCTGGTGCCGGTGTGGGACTTCCAGCGCGCGCTGGAGCTGATCGAGAGCCACAAGGACACGGAGGGCGAGGTGGTGTTCGCCTGCCCCACCTGCGGCGAGGCGTACGAGCCCGGCGCCGAGGTGTGCTCCAACTGCGGCGCCCCGCTCACGGCGTAAGTCGCCCGGTTTGACGCACCGGCTTCCGGGCCGCATATTCGCACCTCCAGCGGCGCCGCGACGCGCCGCCCTCCGGCCGAGCGGTTCCCGGGCACAGGGGGCCGCTCGTTCGCGTTGACGGCGGTGCGGGGGTGCGGCGGTGCGAGGGAGAACGGCGGGGCGGGGAGGTTCGACGGACCGTGTCGCATGCCGCGGCGGCCCCCTCCCCCGGCCCCTCCCCCACCGGTGGGGAGGGGAGAACAGCAGCCGGCAGATCGGCTTCGGTGTGTCCTTCGAATCACCGCCACGCCGAAGCCGGGTTCTGCGAGGCAGATGGCTGGCCGGACCCTCCCCCAGGGCTTTTTTTGGGGGAGGGACAGGCGCCCCCGGGCGCCAGGGAGGGGGCTCCGCCGGGGCCGGTGATCCGGATCATTTCTTCAGAGTCGTCTTCGAGACGGTAGACAGGAAGCGCAGCAAGTGAAGCTACCCGTGGTGGCCGTGGTGGGACGGCCGAACGTCGGCAAGTCCACCTTCTTCAACCGCGTGCTGGGCGAGCGGGTCGCCATCGTGGAGGACCGGCCGGGCGTGACGCGCGACCGCAACTTCGCGCGCACCGAATGGAACGCCCGGCAGTTCTACCTGGTGGACACCGGCGGGATGGTGGAGGGCTCGGACGAGCCCATGGACCGCCTGATCCGCGACCAGGTGCTCACGGCCATCGGCGAGGCGGACGTGCTGGTGATGATCGTGGACGGCAAGGCGGGCCCGCACCCGCTGGACTACGCCATCGCCGAGCACCTGCGCCGCACGGCCAAGCCGGCGGTGCTGCTGGTCAACAAGGTGGACAACCTGGGCCACGCCAGCGCCGTGGGGCACCACGACTTCTGGGACATGGGGCTGGGCGAGCCCCTCCCCGTCTCCTCGCTGAACGGCAAGGGGAGCGGCGACGTCCTGGACGTCATCGTGGCCCACCTCCCCGACGTGGAGGGCGAGGAGGAGGAGTCGCTCCGCGTGGCGGTCATCGGCAAGCCCAACGTCGGCAAGTCCTCCTTCGTCAACCGGCTGCTGGGCGAGGAGCGGCTGGTGGTGTCGGACGTGGCGGGAACCACGCGCGACGCCATCGACACGCCCATGCAGTACAAGGGGAAGCGCCTGGTCTTCATCGACACGGCGGGGCTCCGGCGGCAGGCGCGGGTGGAGGACGGGGTCGAGTTCTACAGCACCATCCGGACGGAGCGCGCCATCGAGCGGGCGGACGTCTGCCTGCTGCTGATGGACGGGACGCAGCCGGTGGCGGTGCAGGACCTGAAGGTGGCGGAGAAGGCCTGGGAGCGCGGGTGCGGGCTGATCGTCATCGTCAACAAGTGGGACTTGGTGGAGAAGGAGACGATGACGGCGCCCAACTACGAGAAGGAGCTGCGCGAGCGCGCCACCTTCCTGAAGTGGGTACCCGTCCTCTTCACCAGCGCGCTCACCGGCCAGCGCGTGCACAAGGTGAGCGAGCTGATCCTGGAGACGCAGGAGCAGCGGATGCGCCGCATCTCCACGCACGAGGTCAACGACGTCCTCCGCGCGCTGGTGACCCGCACGAAACCGCCCGCGCACCACGGCAACCCGGTGAAGATCCTGTACGGGACGCAGGTGGCCACGGCGCCGCCGACGTTCGTGCTCTGGGTGAACCACCCGGACGGGGTGACGGAGAGCTACCAGCGCTACCTGCAGAACGGCTTCCGCGCGGCCTGGAGCTTCAGCGGCGTCCCGCTGCGGATCGAGCTCCGCCGCCGCGGCGAGGACGAAGACTAGAATGCGGTGCGAGGGTGCGGGGGTGCGAAGGTGCGGAACCGATGGACTTCCGCGCCTCGTGCCTCCGGCGCGCCTCGACCGGCTCTCGCTCGACCGCACCATCGCACCCACGCACCTCGCACCTCCGCACCCGTCGTAATGAGTCCCTGGATCTTCCTGGCCCTCGCCTACCTCTGGGGCGCCATCCCGGCCAGCTACGTGGCGGGGCGGCTGGCGCGTGGCATCGACCTGCGCCGGCACGGCAGCGGCAACCTGGGGGCGACCAACACCTTCCGCGTCCTGGGCGCGAAGGTGGCGGCGCCGGTGATGGTGTTCGACATCCTCAAGGGGACGCTCCCGGTCCTCCTCTTCAGCCAGTGGGACTCGTCGGGCGACTGGCGGTGGGAGCTGGGGTACGGGGCGGCGGCCATCATCGGGCACGTCTTCTCGGTCTACGTGGGGTTCAAGGGGGGGAAGGGCGTCGCCACCAGCGCGGGCGTCTTCCTGGCGCTGGCGCCGGCGGCCGTCGGCGCGGGGCTCCTCGTCTGGCTGGTCGTGCTGCGGGGCACGCGGATGGTGTCGGCGGCGTCGATCTCGGCGGCGGCGACCGTGGGGGTGCTGCTCCTGGTGTCGCCGTGGATCGGGGACGGGATCCGGGACGAGGTGCGGATATTGGGCGGGGCCATCGTGCTGTTCATCATCTTCGCCCACCGCTCCAACATCGGGCGGATCCGGGCGGGGACGGAGCCGCGCTTCGGGAGTGGGCGCAAACCGGCCGAGTCCGCCGTGGGCGCGGCGGCCGTCACCGCGGACGCCGAGGAGCCGTCATGACGCGCGCGGCAGTGATCGGGGCGGGGGGCTGGGGGACGGCGCTCGCGAATCTCCTCGCCAAGAAGGGGATCGACACCGTCGTCTGGTCGTACGAGCGGGAGGTGGCCGACTCCATCGAGCGCGAGCACGTCAACGCGCGGTACCTGGACGGCGTGCAGCTGGACGGCTCGCTCCGCGCGACCACGGAGATGGCGGAGGCGCTGAAGGGAGCGTCGCTGGTGCTTTCCGTGTCGCCCTCCCACGTGGTGCGGCAGGTGATGGCGCAGGCGGCGCCGCACATGGAGCCTGGCGCGCTGGTGGTGAGCGCGTCCAAGGGGATCGAGAACGACACGCTGCAGACCATGGACGAGGTGCTGGCCGACGTCCTCCCGGAGGGGACGGCGCGGTCGGCCACCTACCTCTCCGGCCCCAGCTTCGCGCTGGAGGTGGCGCTGGAGCACCCGACGGCGGTCACCATCGCCTCGCACTCGCGCGAGGCGGCGCAGGCCGCGCAGGAGGCGTTCCAGACGGGGTACTTCCGCGTCTACACCTCTCCCGACGTGTGCGGGGTAGAGCTGGGCGGGGCGATCAAGAACGTGATCGCCATCGCGGCGGGGATCTCGGACGGGCTGGAGTTCGGCAACAACACGCGGGCGGCGCTCATCACCCGCGGGCTGGCCGAGATCACGCGGCTGGGGATGGCGCTGGGCGCCGACCCGCGCACCTTCGCCGGGCTGGCGGGGATGGGCGACCTGATCCTCACCTGCACGGGCGCCCTCTCGCGCAACCGTTCGGTGGGGGTGGAGCTGGGGAAGGGGCGGTCGATCCAGGAGATCCTGGGCGGGATGGTGGCCGTGGCCGAGGGCGTCCGTACCGCCCGCTCCGCGCACGACCTGGCCGCCAGGCTGGGCGTGGAGATGCCCATCGTCGACGCCGTCCACGCCATCCTCTTCGAAGGCCTCGACGCCAGGAGCGCCGTGCACGGCCTGATGCTCCGCGAGCCCAAGGCGGAGACGTGGGGGTGAGCGTCCCCGTCGTCGTCGGATACGAATCGCGCGACTCGAACGCGCGGCCTGCGGTTTAGGAAACCGTCGCTCCATCCGCCCGAGCTACGAGGGCGATCCATCGATGCGCCAGACATCGGGTGGCTGGGCGAATCCAGTAGTGCTCGGCATCATCGATCTTTCGAGGCGAGGAAATGAAGCGGCCCCAGCGCGAGTTCTACTCCATCGGCGAGGTGTGCGAGCTGTTCGCGCTCAAACCCCACGTGCTGCGCTACTGGGAGACGCAGTTCCCGGCGCTCTCGCCGCCGAAGAACCGCGCGGGAAACCGCGTCTACCGGGCGCGCGACCTGGAGCTGATCGCCCTGATCCAGCACCTGGTGCGCGACGAGCGCTACACGCTGGAGGGCGCCCGCGCGCGCATCGACGAGCTGAAGCAGGAGGGCGCGGCGGCGGAAGTTGCGGGGCGCGCGCTGGAGCAGAGCTTCGTCCGCTCGCTCCGCGCGGAGCTGGAGGAGCTGCTGGAGCTGCTCAGCCCGCCGTCGATGTCCGGTTGATTCGCCTCCGCGCGGGGGATACTTTGGGCCGCCGACGCCATGGTCCAGGCGCGGCGGCCCGTTTCGTTGGGAACCAAGGTGCGAAGGTGCGGAATGGCATCGCGCCGAACGCCGGCCTTCGCGGATCGCCGGCGCACCCTCGCACCTCCGCACCCCCGCACCGCTTTTCCGAAAGCAGGCTGTCTTGTCCGACGCGAACGACGAGCAGGGGCTGCTGATCCTCTGCACCAACGACGACGGCTACCTGGCCCCGGGGATCGGCGTGCTGGCGGAGGCCGCGCGGCCGCTGGGACAGGTGCACGTGGTGGCGCCCGACCGCGAGCAGAGCGCCACCAGCCATTCGCTCACCATGCACCTGCCCATCCGCGCGCGCGAGGTGTCGCCGGGGACGCACTACGTGACGGGCACGCCCACCGACTGCGTGATGCTGGCGGTGCAGGCGCTTCTCCCGCGCCGCCCGGACTTCGTCTTCTCCGGGGTGAACCACGGGATGAACATGGGCGAGGACGTGCTCTACTCCGGCACCGTCTCGGCGGCCATGGAGGCCACCATCTTCGGGATCCCCGCCGTGGCGGTGAGCTACGCGGGGCGGGCCGGCGAGGAGAGCCATCTGCAGTCCTATGGGCCGTTCCTGGCGCGGCTCCTGGCGCAGATCGTCGGCCGCGAGGGGTTTCCGCGCGAGACGCTGCTGAACGTGAACCTCCCGGCCATCCCGCCCGAGGAGATCAAGGGGATCCAGGTGACGCGGCTGGGGCGGCGCGTCTTCACCGACTCGCTCACGCAGGGGAAGGATCCCAGCGGGCGGCCGTACTTCTGGATCGGCGGCGGGACCATCGAGTGGGAGATGCACGAGGGGACGGACTTCCGCGCGGTGAAGGACGGCTACGTCTCGGTGACGCCGCTGCACCTGGACCTCACCAACCACGCGCTGATCCAGGACGTGCACGGATGGGGGCTGCGCCCGTGAGCGACCGCTACGTCGCCCAGCGCCGCGCGCTGATCGGGAAGATGCAGGAGCGCGGGATCCGCGACCTGGAGGTGCTGCGCGCCTTCGACCTGGTGCCGCGCCACCTCTTCGTCCCGCAGGCGGTGGCGCACCGCGCCTACGAGGACGCGCCCGTCCCCATCGGCTTCGGGCAGACGGCGTCGCAGCCGTCGCTGCAGGCGCTCTACATGCAGATGCTGGAGATCGGGCCCAACGACAAGGTGCTGGAGATCGGCACGGGGTCGGGGTTCCAGACGGCGGTGCTGGCGCACCTGGCGGACCGCGTCTACTCGGTGGAGCGCATCCGCGACCTGTCGATCCGCGCGCGCGACGTGCTGGACGGGCTCCGCCTCTCCAACGTGGCGCTGATGGTGGGCGACGGGACCATCGGGTGGAGCCGCTACGCGCCGTACGACGCGGTGCTGGTCTCCGCCGGCGGCCCGGAGATCCCCCAGCCGCTCCTGCAGCAGCTGGCCGAGGGCGGGCGGATGCTGGTTCCCGTGGGCACGCGCGAGGCGCAGCGCCTGGTCCTCGTCCGCCGCGTCAACGGGCGCTTCGAGCAGGAGGAAGTGCTGGACTGCACCTTCGTCCCCCTCCTCGGCCGCTTCGGCTGGGCCGACGAGCGCGCCGGCGGCTGATCGCGAACATCGGCGAGTCTCACGCGGAGAGAGCGCATCGGTGACCCGAATCCTCCCGGTCCGCTCCCATCCGTCGCCGTTCAGCCGTCATCCAGAGGCCCGGCCGAGCAGAGCATCAGCCATCGCAGGTGACGGCAGGGCCGTGGGATCCAGCCCGGTCATCGAGAGGCCCGGCACGGCAGCGGCGACACCGCCGAGGCTGCCCACCGCCGAGGTCCACGCGGAATCCGCATCACGCAAGAGAAACGGAGTCGGCAGAGGGATTCCTCGCCGACTCCGTTTCTTCGTTCAATCCCAATCCATCCCCGCATCCACCGCGGATCCTCGTCCTTGCCGTACTTGGAGTCTACGGTCCGGGCAGCTTGCCGATGCGGTAGTCGCGCAGCACCAGCGAGTCGCCGTGGAGGCGGACGCGGACGTACAGCTCACGCGACGGGCAGCAGTTGCCGTCGTCCCGGGTATACAGGCCGCCGCCGCCCTCCAGCGTGACGGGATCGATGTACGTGCCTTTCCAGAAGCTGCCGTGCAGGGAGGCGGGAAGCTGGCGGAACCACGCTTCCCGCACCGGCCGCCACCTGCCGCCGCGCCGCAGCATGAAGCCCTGCCCGGCGCACCCGGCCGTCCCGTTCACGCACTCCACCACGCTCAGCAGGACCCCGCCTCCCGGCGCCCGCGCCGTCTTGAGCTGCACCGAGGCGATGAAGTTGGGCCCGTACATCCACATCCACGCGGGACGCAGCCGCCCGCCCCGCGCCGGCTGGGAGAAGAGCACGACCACCTCCTCTTCGATGATCCGGCGGTCCCGCGGGCGACGCGCATCCTCCGGCGGCATCACGATCCGGCGCCGGTAGCGCGCGAAGCGGAATCGCTCGCCCTCCGCCCGCCGCAGCTCGCCCATCTCCGTCATCCGGCAGCTCACGTCGATGCGCGCCCGCTCCGCCGCCGGCTTCCGGCGCAGCCACGCCGTGCCGAAGTCCATGCACATCGTCCGCACGCGGCTCGCGGGGACCGCCGCCACGCCGGCCAGCCCTCTCTGGATGATCTTGTAGTCGTCGTCGTAGTCGTTCTGCGCGCAAACCGGCGGCGCGATCAGCATTGCCGCGAGCGCCAGGAGAAGGATCGTGCGCACGGTGCCTCGCGGCGTGGGACGGGAGATGGTGGGGCGGGGAAGGCGCGGCGGATCCGCCGGAGATCGCGGCGGAACCACGGGCGATGCAGGATGATCGGGATCGGACGCCCGCGCCGTCAAGGCTGATCTCGATAGGATCGGATCGCACCCGGAATGTCGTCCCGAGGAAGGATCTCCAGCCGGGGCGTGAAAGGCCGAGTTTGTCGCGGAGCGGGCTATAGATCCTTCGGCCTGCGCAATTCTGTGCCGGCGACGAGTTGGGTGGGACCGGCCTCGGGACGACAGAATTTCAGGGATGCGCAGCTGGATGTCGAATCAGGTGCCAGGCGTCGGAGGAACGGAACGGAGCCGGCGGATGATCGTCATCCGCCGGCTCCGTCCGATGTCCACGATCGCGTCCCGAGGCTAGGGAAGCGGCATGGTGATGCGCGCCTGCGCCACGGGGGCCGCCTGCGAGAGCGGCACCAGCGTCACCGGGACCACGGCGCTGTCGAGCGCCACGCGCCCCTCCGCGCCGCGCGGGTAGCGCGAGGCGTACGCCATCCCGCGCACCACCACGCGGGCGGACACCGGCGTCTGCTCCGGGCCCACCTGCGCCCGCACCATGAGGCGGAAGCGTCCCGCCGCGTCGGTGACCGTGCGGAGCTGCGCCACGGTCCCCGGCCCCTGGGCCATCCGCCACGCCACCACCGTCACCGAGTCCAGCGGCGCCCCGCCGCGCCCCACGGCCACGCCTTCCACCAGCGCGTGGTGCGACGCGCCGAACTCGCCCTGCCGCACCGCCGGCGGCGTCATCTCGCCCCCGCCTCCCGCCTGGGCGCCCGGCGCCCCCGACCGCGGCGCCGGGGCGCATCCCATCATCATCGCCAGTGCCGCCAGCAGCGGGCGGCCGAACCCGATCGACCTCATCATCTCTCTCCTCTGGCTCGGGGGAGCGTCCGTTTACCCGGGCGCTCCCCCGCTTGTTTCGTTCCACGCCGTGCGGATCAGGTCAGCCCGTAGAAGTTGCGCCGCCACAGCGTGCGCACCACCGTCGTGCTGTATCCCGTGGGATTGGAGAAGGTGGGCGAGCGCGTCACCCCGCTCCACGTGGTGCGCCAGCTGGCGGACTGCGTCTCGGCGTTCACGCTCCCCTCCATGCAGTACACCAGCTGGTCGGCCCCGTCCAGGTAGTACGTGTAGGTGGGGCTGGTGGCGGTCCCGCTGTACGGCGCGCAGCTGGCCATGATGTCGGCGATGAACGATCCCGGGTACGCCGCCGTGTCCCACGTCTCCTCGAAGGCGCCGGTGTTGGCGGTGTTGTCGCGCTGCGCGGTGCCGTCCACCAGGTCGTACAGGAACCCCGCCACCGAGCCCTCGATGATCACCCCGTCGCCGTTGGTATAGAACGTCTGCGTCTCGATCCCGTTGTCGGTGTGCTGCCCCGTGGTCAGCTCGTTCCCCGCCACCCACACCGCGAAGAAGGTGGCGAAGCCCTCCACGAAGGCGCACGACAGCGTGTGCGGCAGGTGCGTGTAGTGCGTTCCGCTGGGCGTGCAGTAGTAGCTGTTCCACCGCTCGATGGCGCGGTGGTGGTACGCGTGCCCGTACTCGTGCATGGTCACGAAGCGCCCGTCCTCGGTGAAGACGCGCGAGTAGTTGGTGCGCATCGTGTCCTGCGTGGGCTCGTAGTGGATCGGGAAGCTGGAGTTGGCGTCGTCCACCAGCACCGGGAGCCGCGCCCGCCAGCGGTTCCCGAAGCGCGACTCGGCCGTGGGGACGTACTGGCGCAGGGTGACGAAGACGTGCGCCGCGTACTGGTTGGCCGCCACCAGCCGGGTGTTGTTGGCCGTCCCCTCGTTGAAGTAGCTCACCCCCGCGACCACCTGCCCGGGGCTCATCACCTCGGAGTAGATGTCGCGCAGCCGCACCGCGCCGTCGAAGTAGCCCGACGAGCAGGTGAACGAGAACGAGCCGTCCGCCGCGGTCGCGTAGTAGTTCGTGCTGATCACGTTGAAGCTGGCGTCCAGGCACTTGATCTCGGCCTCGGCGCCGCCGACGGGGCGGCGGGTGCCGGTGTCCTGGTTGTCGTAGTCCAGGTAGTAGCGGAAGCTGGTGGTGGTCTGCCGCAGCGCGCCGCCCGTGGGCGCCGCGTACGTCCGCGCGCCCCCGGAGGCGCGGGTGCGCGCGGCCACGAACGGGCCGAACGAGCCGAACATCGGGAGGCGCCCGGGACCGGCCGCGCGCGGGTCGAAGCCGTCGGTGACGCGGCCGCCGTTCTGGTCGATGAGGATGTACAGCGTCTCGTAGCTGCTGTTCAGGATCAGCGAGTCGCCCTGCGCCAGCTGCGTGGGCGCGGGCCCGCTGCTGAAGGCGCGCGCCGACACGCGGTAGTAGCCCGGCTCGGGGAAGACCAGGGTGCGCGTCATCCGGCGCTCCGCGCCGCGCCCCAGCGCCGCGCGCTCGTTCCCCACCTGGCGCCATCCGGACTCGGCCGCGCCGCGCTCGTCCAGCACCGCCAGCTCCAGGTTCACCTCGCTGGCCTCGCGGCGCCCGCGGGCCACGGCGGTGACGGTGATGGGCACGCCCGGGCGGAAGGCGCCGTTGACGTCGAAGTCCAGCTCCACGCGGCGGACCACGGGGGTGACCCCCGTGTCGTCGGACTGCGGACCGTTGGGCGTCTCCGGCCGGGGCGCGGTGCCGGGGTCGGGGGCCACGGGTGAGGTGGTGTCGTCCGAGCACCCCGCCAGCGCCGCGGCCAGCACCAGGCCGGCCGCCTTCCCCGCGCGCAGCCAGCACGCGCGCACGTTCGATCCTGCCATGCATCCTCCAGGGCAATGCGGTTCCCGCCCCGACGAGCCGGCCGGCCCGTCGGACGAAAGCACGCAAGCGCATCTATAATGCCATTGCAGCGTATCGTTCGTGCACGTTTTGGTAAATAGGCGTTTACGAACAATTTGCGGATCATGAGGACCTTATTCGTTGATTTTCACTGGACTATGCAGACATTGTACATGCGTTTGAGATCGGGATGGGAAAACTTGCGATCAGTATATCAATTCCTTTTACGTAGGATATTGTGAACGTAGTCCACTGGAGATGTCCCGCCCGACGGCTGTTGGGGGATCGGAGGTGGCGGATGATGGGGGCGCGGCGGCTCCGGCGTGGGATGGAGGGCGGAGCGCGGCGTGGGCGACGGCCGCGACTTCGCGGGCGCGGGAGCCGGCATCGCCGGACGGCGGGGGGAAAGGGGCCGAATTCGTTGACATCGCACGAATTACCACGTACGTTCCCCCGACCATCCTGACCTCACCCCGGCCCCACCCCTCCGCCCAGCGACCGATGAGCGATCAGCCCGGCATTCCTGCCCTGACCGTCTTTCCGCCGTTCAACCCCGCCGCGCCGCGCCCCGCGCCGCCTTCGCAGGCCGCGCCGCGGCCCGCGTCCCGGGCGGAGGCGGACGCGTCCGTGGAGAGCGCGGAGCCGGCCCTGGCCGAGCCCGAGGCCGCCTCTCCGGCGCCCGAGCCCGTCGCCGGGGCGGAGCCGGACGCGCTCCCCTGGTACGCGGACCCCGCCGCCACCGAGCAGCCCGCCGATCCGCTCGCGTTCGACTCGGAGCCCGCCTCCGCCGACTCGCCCGCCGCCGACCTCTCCGCCGATCCCCTGGCGTGGGATGCGCCGCCCGCCGGGCCCGCGCCCGCCGACGAGCCGCCGGCGGACCAGCGCTCGCCGTGGAGCGCCATCTTCCCCGCGGACCCGCAGCCGGCGAACGAGCCCGCGCCGTGGGACGCCACGCCCGCCGACGAGCCGTCGGCGGATGAGCCGGCGCCCTGGGAGTCGCTCCTCTCGGCCGGCGAGCCCGCGGACGCGCCCGCCGCCTGGGACGCCGCCCCCGCCGACGATCCGTCCGCGGACGAGCCCGCGCCCTGGGAGTCGCTGCTCCCGGCCGACGAGCCCGCCGACGCGCCGGCGCCCTGGCAGGCCGAGGCGGCGCCCGACTTCGGCGCGGAGCCCGCGTGGCGCCCGGAGGCCGCCGAGGCCCCCGCGGAGCCGATGGCGTGGGACTTCGAGGCCCCCGAGGCGCAGACCCCCGAGGCCGCCGAAGCCGCGGCGGACGACGCGCCGGGCGAGGACGACCTCCCCTGGCTGGAGATGCCCCCCGGCGCCCCTCGCGTGCACGCCGCGGATCAGGCGGAGGCCGAGCCCTTCGGCGATCCGGCGCCCGAGCTGGCGCCGGACTGGATGGCCTGGGCCGGCGCCGGCGAAGAGCCCGCCCCCGCCCCCGCCGGCGAGCGCGCCGAGCCCGACGTGGTCCCCATCGGCGACCTGGAGGCCAGCACGCCCCCCGCGCCGCTGGCCGAGATGCCGGCCCCCTTCGCCGGGCCGGAGATGACCGACGCCGCCACCGGCGCCCCCTGGACCCCGCCCGCCGACGAGGACGCCCCGTCCGACGCACAGGTGGCGGCGGAGTGGGCGCATCCGGAGATCGCCGCCGCGCCGGAAGCCGCCGCGGAACTGCCCTCCGCCCCCGCGCTCGCCGGCGCCTTCGACGACGTGGCGTCGCGGCTGGAGGAGATCGCCCGCGCGCTGCGGACGGATCCGCGGGGCTTCCTCTCCGGCGGCCACGGCGATCCGCTCTCGCTCCTGGTCACCGGCTTCGCGCTGGGCGTGGACGCCGCGCGCGGGGCGGGGAACCGCTGAGACGCGGCGCGTCATCGGACCGCGCCGGGGTCGGCGATCTGTTGGGATCGGCGATCATTCGATAGAGATCGATAGACAAAGAGAGCGGGCCGCCGGAGAGATCCGGCGGCCCGCTTCCGTTTCCGCATCCCCCGGGCGACGATCGGCCCGGGGAGCCCACGAACGTCTCCCGCTCGACGAGCGCGCGCCGGGCGGAAGAGAGCGCCGGGCGCGAACGCCCGGCCGACGTTCCCGGCGCCGCCGTCAGTCTCCCGCGACGGGGTCGGCCCCGGCCATCTGCTCGGCCTCGTCTTCGGACATGTCGGCGACGTCCTCGTAGATCCTGCGCTCGATCTCCCCCGCCATGGCCTCCAGCGTGGGCGTCGAGAACACGGTGCGGATGGAGAGCTGCAGGCCGAACGTCTCCTGGACGTGCGACAGCAGGCGCATGATCAGCAGCGAGTGGCCGCCCAGCTCGAAGAAGCTCTCGGTCACCCCCACCCGCTCCAGGCGCAGCACGTCGGCCCAGATCTCCGCCAGCACCTCCTCCACCGGCGTCCGCGGCGCCACGTAACGGTCGGCGGCGGACGCGTACTCCGGCGCCGGGAGCGCCTTGCGGTCCAGCTTCCCGTTGGGCGTCAGCGGCAGCGCCTCCAGCACCACGAACGTCGCCGGCACCATGTACTCCGGGAGGCTCCGCTGCGCGTGCTCGCGCAGCGCGGCCGGAAGGGTCTCCTTCCGCTCCCCGAGCGTCGGCACCTCGGCGTCCGCGAAGAGCCGCCGGTAGAAGGGGCTGGCCCGGAACTCCCGCCGGTGGTGGTAGGAGGCGAACTCGAACGGCACCTCTTCGCCGTCCCGCCCGCGCACCAGCACGCCCCGGGCTCCGTAGTCCGGGGCCACCCCTTCCGGGACCTCCGCCCAGCACTCCAGGCGCAGCCGGTCCCCCGCCTCCACCTCGATCCCCGGCTCGAAGAGGGGGAAGTAGACCGGGAACCAGGCGGTCTCGTCCTCCAGGATGTCCAGCTCCTCGCCCTCGGCCAGCACCATGCGCAGCCAGAGGAGGAGCCCGTCCAACCGTCCCCCGCGCTCGACCACCAGCTCCTCGCGCCGGGTGTACTCGGCGTCGACGGGGCCGGCGCCGAAGGGCAGGTCCTCGTACGTCCCCGCGGTCGAGAGGACGTGGTCGGCGGGGAAGTTCCGGATGCAGAGCCGCAGGTCGAAGGGGTACCCCACCTCCTCGAAGATCCCCTTCACGTAGTGCGCGGCGGTCGGCGAGAAGCCCGGTGCCTGGCGGATCTCGTCCGGGAGGGTGACCGCGGCCACCCGGGTGCCCGCCCACTCCGGGATCATCACCGCGCCGGGCGCCAGCAGCCGCCACACCAGGTTGAGGATGACGGCGGCGCCCTCGCCCCCGGCGATGGACTCCACGATCTCGGAGACGCACACGTCCGCCAACTCGGGAAGCTCCACGGTGCCGGCATTGCCGTGGATGACCGTGATGCGGTCCTCCAGCCCCAGCTCGCGGACGCGCTTCCGGGCCGAGAGGTACGACTTCTCCAGCAGCTCCACCGCGTAGACGTGGCGCGCGCCCGCCTCCACCGCCAGCCGCGCCAGGATGGCGTCCGCCCCCGTGCCCACGTCCAGCACCACCTTCCCCGGCGCATGCCGGCGCAGCGCGCGGAGGTACCGCTCGTTGCGCAGGGTGTCGTGCGTGAGCCCGTGGTAGATCAGCTCGTCGTAGACGAAGTACTCCCCGATCGAGGGCCACAGCTCCACGTCCTCCCGCGGGGCGGGAACGACGTAGGCCACCAGGCGCCGCTCCCCCGCCTCGTCCTCGCGCACCTCGACGACGCACTCCTCGACCTTCTCGTGCCGCCGCAGCGCGGCCTCGATCTCCCCCGGCTCGATGCGGAACCCGCGGACCTTCACCTGCCCGTCCAGGCGGCCCAGGTACTCCAGGCTCCCGTCCGCCCGCCAGCGCGCCCGGTCCCCGGTGCGGTACAGCCTGGCTCCGGGCTCGCCGCCGAACGGGTCCGGGACGAACCGTTCCGCCGTCAGCTCCCGCCGTCCCAGGTAGCCGCGCGCCACCCCCGCCCCCCCGATCAGGAGCTCGCCCGGGACGCCCGCCGGCTGCGGGCTCCCCAGCGCGTCGCACACGTACAGGCGCACGTTCCCCAGCGGGCGGCCGATCGGGTGCCCCTCCACGATCCCGTCCGCCGGGACGGGGTGCGTGGAGGCCAGGATGGTTCCCTCGGTGGGGCCGTAGAGGACGTGCGTCTCCGCCCCGGGGAGCGCCTCCCGCATCTCGGCCAGGAGGTCGGCCGCGACCCGGTCGCCGCCCACGAAGGCGCGCCGCAGCCGGCGCAGCCGGGGCGTCTCGCGCTCCACCTGGACCATCTGCCGCATCAGCGCGGGAACCGCGTGCACCAGCGTGGCGTCCGCGATCTCCTCCAGCAGCGCGGGGACGTCCAGCACCCGGTCGCGCTCCACCAGCCGCGTCGCGCCCCCCGAGGTGAGGGGGAGGAGCGCCTCGAAGAGCCAGATGTCGAAGGCGTACGAGGCCAGCGCCGGCATCACGTCGCCCTCGCCCACGCCGAACGCCTCGCGCGTGGCGGCCAGCAGGTTGGCCAGGGAGCCGTGCTCCACCAGCACCCCCTTGGGGCGCCCCGTGCTCCCGGAGGTGTAGATGACGTACGCCAGGCCGTCGCCGGAAGCGGGGGCCTCCATGGCCGGATCCGATGCCGCCTCCGCCTCCGTCTCCGGAAGCTGGTCCACCCGGACCAGGACGGCCCCGTGCGCCGGCAGCACCCCGGCCGTGCCCGCCGTGGCGACCACCACCGGGAGCGCCGCGTCGGTGATGATCCACTCCAGCCGCTCCGCCGGGTACCCCGGATCGAGGGGGACGTAGGCGCCCCCCGCCTTCCAGATCCCCAGCACCCCCACCAGCAGCTCGGGCGTGCGCTCCATGCACAGCCCCACCGGGGTCTCGGGCCCCACCCCCACGCCGCGCAGGTGACGGGCGAGGATGGACGCGCGCCGCTCCAGCTCGCCATAGGTCACGGCCACGCCGCCGTCCAGGAGGGCGACGGCCTGGGGAGCGCGGCGCGCCCATCGGGCGAACCGCTCGTGGACCGGCGGGTCGCCGTATCCGCGCTCCGTGCGGTTCCACTCCCCCAGCACCTGCTCGCGCTCCTCCGCCGAGAGCAGCTCCAGCCCGGAGAGGCGCGTGTCGGCGTCGAGCACGACCTGCTCCAGCACCCGGCGCAGGTGCGCCAGCATCCGGCGCACGGTCCCCCGCTCGAACAGGTCCGTGCTGTACGTGAGCACGCCGCGCAGGCCCTCCGGATAGGCCGTGCAGACCAGCGTGAGGTCGAACTTGGTGGTCGCGAGCTCCGCTTCCACCGCCCGCGACTCCAGTCCGGACAGACCCTCCGCGGGGGGGCCGGCGTTCTGGAGGGTGAACGCGACCTGGAAGAGGGGCGAGTGGCCCAGGCTGCGCTCCGGCTGCAGCTCGGCCACCAGCTTCTCGAAGGGAAGCTCCTGGTGCTCGTAGGCGCCCAGGGTGGCCTCCCGCACCCGACCCAGCACCTCCCGGAGGGTCGGGTCTCCATCGACGCCCGTGCGCAGCACCAGCGTGTTGACGAAGAAGCCGATCAGCTCCTCCACCTCCTTCCTCGTGCGCCCCGCGATGGGGCTACCCACGACGATGTCCTCGCTCCCGCTGTACCTGGCGAGGAGCACCTGGAAGGCGGCGAGCACCACCATGTACAGCGTCGCGCCCTCGCCGCGGCCCACCGCCCGCAGCCGCTCCAGGAGCTCGCCGGGAAGCTCGAACCGCTCGTGCGCCCCGCGGAAGGTCTGCACGGCCGGGCGCGGATGGTCCGTCGGCAGCTCCAGGAGCGCGGGTGCGTCGGCCAGCCGCTCCCTCCAGTACGAGAGGTGCCGCTCCAGCGTCTCGCCCGCCAGCTGCTCGCGCTGCCACGCGGCGTAGTCCGCGTACTGCACCGGCAGCTCGGGAAGCGGCGACTCCCCGCCCTCGCGGTAGGCCGTGTACAGCGCCGACAGCTCGCGGAAGAGCACCCCCATGCTCCACCCGTCGCTGACGACGTGGTGCATCGAGAGCAGCAGCACGTGGTCTTCCTCCCCCAGCCGCAGCAGCGCCGCGCGGAAGAGCGGCCCCGCCGCAAGGTCGAACGCCCGCCGCGCCTCCTCGCCCGCGCGCCGCCTGACCGCCGTCTCGCGATCCGTCTCGCGCCCGCCCGACAGGTCCTCCACCGGCACGGCGAACCCGGTGAAGGGCGCAATCACCTGCACGGGCGATCCGTCCACTTCCCCGAACGTGGTCCGCAGCGCCTCGTGGCGCCGGACGATCTCGCCCAGCGCGCGCTCCAGCGCCGGCGCGTCCAGGGCACCGCCCAGGCGCCAGGCCACGGAGATGTTGTAGGCGGCGCTCCCCGGCTCCAGCTGGTCGATGAACCAGAGCCGCTCCTGCGCGAAGGAGAGCGGCAGCGCCCCCGTGCGCTCGGCCGGCGCCACCGGCGGGAGCACCGGCACCCCGCTGCGCCGCTCGTCCTCCACCGCCCTCGCCAGCTCGGCCACCGTGGGACCCTCGAAGAGCTCCCGGAGCGGCAGGTCCACGCCGAACACGGCGCGGATGCGAGAGACCACCCGGATGGCCAGCAGGGAGTGCCCGCCCAGCTCGAAGAAGTTGTCGTGCACCCCCACCCGCTCCAGCCGCAGCACCTCCGCCCAGATCTCCGCCAGCACCTCCTCCACCGGCGTGCCCGGAGCGGCGGACCGCCCCTCCGCGGAGCCCAGCTCCGGGGCGGGGAGGGCCCGGACGTCCAGCTTGCCGTTCGGCGTCAGCGGCAGCTTCTCCAGCACCACGAAGGCGGCCGGGACCATGTACTCCGGGAGGCTCTCCCGCAGGTGCTCCCGCAGCCCGGCCGCCTCCACGCCGCCGACGACGTACGCCACCAGCCGGCTCTCGCCCGACGCGTCCCTGCCCACGATCACCCGCGCCTCGCGCACCTCGGCGTGCGAGGAGAGCACGCTCTCGATCTCCCCCGGCTCGATCCGGAAGCCGCGGATCTTCACCTGCTCGTCCACCCGGCCGATGAACTCCAGCCGCCCGTCCGCCTTCCAGCGCAGCCGGTCTCCCGTGCGGTACATCCGCGCCCCCGGCTCCGTGGCGAACGGATCGGGAACGAACCGCTCCGCCGTCAGCCCCGGCCGATCCAGGTAGCCGCGCACCACCCCGTCGCCCCCCACGTACGCCTCGCCCGGCACGCCGATCGGCACCGGATTCAGGACGGAATCGAGGAGATAGATCCGCTGGTTCCCCGTCGGGCGCCCCACGGAGATCGTGAGCGCGTCATCCGCCACCTGCTCCACCTGCTCCCACGAGCACCAGGCGGTCGTCTCGGTGGGGCCGTACATGTGCAGCAGACGCTCGGGGCCGCCCGCCCTCAGCAGCCGCCGCACGCTGTCGGCGTCCACGGCCTGGCCGCCGAAGAGCACGTCCCGCAGCGGCGCGAACACGTCCGGGTGCTCGCGCGAAAGCTGGTTCAGCAGCGCGGTCGTCTGGTAGAGGGTGGTGATGCGCGCCTCGCGCAGCATCTCGCGAAGGGCGGGGGGCGAGAGGAGCACGTCGCGGGGGATCCCCACCAGGGTGGCGCCGTTCAGGAACGCACCCCAGGCCTCGAACGTCAGCGCGTCGAAGCTCGCGTTCGACGCCTGCGCGACGCGGTCTCCGGGGCGGAACCGCACGTAGTCGGTATCGACCACGAGCTGGACGACGTGCCGGTGGGCCACCATCACGCCCTTGGGCTTCCCCGTGCTCCCGCTGGTGTAGACGATGTACGCCAGGTTCTCCGCCGTCGCCCCGCCGCGGGGCGCCTCGATCGGCTCCGACGCGAGGGCGCCGGCGGCCCGGTCGAGGTCGACGACGTCCAGGCCCGACCCGGGGACGAGCGATGCCAGGTCGCCGCGGGACAGCAGCACGCGAACGCTGCTGTCGGCCAGCATCAGGCGCAGCCGCTCGGGCGGATAGCTCGGGTCCAGCGGCACGTAGCAGCCGCCGGCCTTCAGCACGGCCAGGATCGAGACGATCAGCTCCGCGCTCCGCTCCAGCAGCACGCCCACGCGATCGTCGGGTCCGACGCCCAGCCGGACGAGGTGGTGCGCCAGCTGGTTCGCGCGCTGGTCCAGCTCCCGGTACGTCAGCTCCTCCTCGCCCCAGACGAGCGCCACCGCGCCGGGGCGCTCCCGCACCTGCGCCTCGAAGAGCTCGTTGATGCTCACGCCCCGCGGATACGGACGCTCCGTCCGGTTCCACTCCTCGACGAGTCGGGCGCGCTCCTCCGGCCCGGTGAGCGCCAGGCGCGAGAGCCGCGTGTCCGCGTCGGCGGCGACCTGCTCCAGCACCCGCTCCAGGTGGCCGAGCATCCGCTCGATGGTTCCGCGCTCGAAGAGTTCGGTGCTGTAGTTCACCCCGCCCCGCAGCCCCTGGGCGGTTTCCCCGAGCGTCAGGGAAAGATCGTACTTGGCGATCGCCAGGGCCGCACCGACTCCGCCGACCTTCAGCCCCGGAATCTCGCCTCCCAGGTCCCTGGCGTTCTGCAGGGTGAACATCACCTGGAAGAGCGGCGAATGGCTGAGGGACCGCTCCGGCTGCAGCTCGGCCACCAGCTTCTCGAAGGGCACCTCCTGGTGCTCGTACGCGCCCAGCGTCACGGCGCGCACGCGCCGCAGCACCTCGCGGAAGGACGGATCTCCACCGAGATCCGTCCGCAGCACCAGCGTGTTGATGAAGAAGCCGATCACCTCCTCCACCTCGCCGCGCGTCCGGCCGGCGATGGGGCTCCCCACCACGACGTCGTCGCCCGCGCCGTACTTCGAGAGCAGCACCTGGAAGGCACCCAGCAGCGTCATGTACAGCGTCGCGCCCTCGCTCCGCCCCAGCTGCCGGAGCCGCTCCAGCAGCTGGGGGGAGAACGTCACCCCGACCGATTCGCCCCGGTACGTCTGCACCGCGGGGCGGGGATGGTCCGTCGGCAGCTCCAGCAGCTCCGGCGCTCCCGCCAGCTGCCCCTTCCAGTACGAGAGCTGCCGCTCCAGCACCTCGCCCTCGAGCTGCTCGCGCTGCCACACCGCGTAGTCGGCGTACTGCACCGACGGCTCCGCCAGCGGCGACTCCCCGCCGTCGCGGTACACCGGGTACAGCGTCGCCAGCTCCCGGAAGAACACCCCCATGCTCCACCCGTCGCTGACGATGTGGTGCATCGAGAGCACCAGCACGTGGTCCTCGGCGTCCACCCGCAGCAGCGCCGCGCGGAAGAGCGGTCCCGCGGCGAGATCGAACACCTTTCTCGCCTCCTCTCCCACGCGGCGGCGCACCGCCGCCTCGCGATCGGCATCGCTCGACCCCGACAGATCCTCCACCGGAAGAACGAACCCGCCGAAGGGCGCGATCACCTGAACCGGCGAGCCGTCCACCTCCGCGAAGGTGGTGCGCAGCGACTCGTGCCTGCGGACGATCTCCCCCAGCGCGCGCTCCAGCGCCGCGTGGTCCAGCGGGCCGCCCAGGCGCCAGGCCATGGGGATGTTGTAGGTGGCGCTCCCCGGCTCCAGCTGGTCGATGAACCAGAGCCGCTCCTGCGCGAAGGAGAGCGGCAGCGCCCCCGTGCGATCCACGGGAACGACGGGCGGGAGCGCCGGCACGTCCGCGCGGCGGATCTCCTCCACGCGCCCGGCCATCTCCGCCACCGTCGGGCCCTCGAACAGCGCCCGCAGCGGCAGCTCCACGCCGAACACGGCGCGGATGCGCGAGACCACGCGCGTGGCGAGGAGCGAGTGCCCGCCCAGCTCGAAGAAGTTGTCGCGCGCGCTCACCCGCTCCAGGCGCAGCACCTCGGCCCAGATCCCCGCCAGCACCTCCTCAGCCGGCGTGCGGGGCGCTACGTACGTCTCCTCGGCCGACGCGAACTCCGGCGCCGGGAGCGCGTCGCGGTCCACCTTGCCGTTCGGGGTCAGCGGGAGCGCTTCCATCACCACGAAGGCGGCCGGCACCATGTACTCCGGGAGGCTCTGGCGCACGTGCGCGCGCAGCTCGCCCGCGTCCACGCCGCCCACCACGTACGCCACCAGCTGCTTGTCTCCCGGCCGGTCCT
>Ga0247770_1000689_pt1 | contig 31408 bp, 25 predicted proteins | sample UWRJL136409B6_FD_179943 | JGI IMG/M metagenome (GOLD analysis project Ga0247770, IMG submission 179943) | Plant litter microbial communities from Arlington Agricultural Research Station in Wisconsin, United States - UWRJ-L136-409B-6 | ecosystem: Environmental > Terrestrial > Plant litter >... | reverse complement strand
AGCATTTTGGTGTATCTTTCATGGGGGTGTTGGCGGTGAGGTGTCCGAGACAGGAGACATTTTCGTCAGCTGGCTGAGGCATGTCAGGATCCGACACATCAATATTCAACACCAAAAAAAAAGCAGAGAAAAGTGACAGATAAGCAAGTCGAAAGCAAAAAGGACCAAAGAAAAAGCAAAAAAAATAGTATCCGAGTTATGTATCGACGGGAATTGAGCCCGACGTGGGGATCGAACCCACAACCTTGAGATGAACCACGTGGATCGTCTGTCCTTCCTGAGAAGAGCCTTTGCCTCCGTAAGAGTCTCACGCTCTACCGATTGAGCTAGCCGGGCGTGGATATTGAATTGTTGAAAGGCTGTGCGGGTATTGGGTACCATGAATGGGGATAGGCGGGTAGGGACAGGGACGGGCTGGGTGAAAGCAGAGGAGACTCAGAGAAAAGAGTTTTGCCTGGGGGTTGGGGGATCCACAAGAGATGAGATGACATGACTTGATGGAACAAGGTTGAGGCTTTTGGGTGAGGAGGGTTTGTGAGAGGTGGAGAGGGTTGAAGAGGGTTTGTGTTTGGGGCAATGAGAGGTAGATTTGGATAAGGTAAGGAAGGTAGGTGCAGTTGTGGTTGGTAGAAGGCAGGTGAAGGTTCCAAGTATGTTGCTATGGTTGAGACGTCGTCGTGGAACACGACGACGACGTGTAACGAGCATGGTGATCAATGGATTCGATCAGCATACATACCGCTCGATATCTGCGGTGATATGTTACTCCTCAGAAGAGAAACTCACCCTTCCGGAGATCAGCTGCCAGGTCGGCATTCCGGCACAGGCACAACATACGTCAATATGTCTCAAGCAACTGCTTCGCCTTAAACCAGATTACCTCACCGTGGTACCAACAGAACGGTAAGTCGGTCAGTCGGTATCCATTTCTCCCGGTGACAAACAGAGGCATCCGTAGCGAATACCAAGCCCAAGTCTAGTCACTGAGAGGGCTGTCGGTCGACATAAGGGAGCAAACGCACCTAGCGAGCGAGTGAAGTTGAAGCAGTGGTTGTATTGAACCTAACTACCTGCGGGTTAAAGTAGCGAGGTTCAACTACCAGCCGCGCAGGGTAGCTCCCGGAACCCGGTTGCTCTCTGATCTACCCCGAATTAGTACATCCCATATTGGCGACCCAATAAGATGGGGCGATCATACTATCGACATATTGTTGACAGCGCGCAAGTCTCCATACCACTTGGAGATATTGTAACAGGATACAACATCATACGCTTATATCGCCAGCCGGTTAGCTTGTTGCGATCTGCGTACGACAGTGATAATGCACTTGAATAGTTCGTGCGGAGTTGCAAAGACTCCCTGGGTCGATCATCAACTCCGTAGTCTGTCAGTCTATCAGTCGACCGTAGTTCGACGTCCTTGACATTCCAGTCTGATCGCGTGCACATATAAGACACCCCCGAAACCCTCAGGAAGACACTCACCTCTCCTTCCTACCCACCCATCACGATACCTTTACTCACCTAGTCCTCACAATGAAGACAACCACCCTCCTCGGCCTCGCCGCCCTCCTCTCCCCGTCCTTCGCATCCCCCTCGCCCCCTTCCTCCGCCGCCATCCTCGCACGCGACACCCAGCTCCGCGCCTTCGAAGAGCGCTACCTCAACTCCATGGAATACAACCTCCCTAACTCAACCATCAAGCTCATCGGCTTCAAGAAAATCCTCATGACCCCCTCCGAGCTCGCCGACCTCGAGCGCAACATCGCCGCCCTCCCGACCGAATGGGACGATATCAAGACCGCGTATTATGACCCTGTGGAGCGAGCCATGCGCGTGTACTTCCCCGTGCAGCGGGCGCTGGTGCACCACCAGGGGAAACTGGTGGAGGCGACGGACATGGGGGAGCTGCACCATGGGAAGGTCGACGGGGACTGTGCAGTCGTGGGACGGTACCAGACCGAGCAGGTACGGGGCGTGCCAGCAAATCGCGTTGAGGGGGGGATCATCCACCTGCGGGAGCCCAGCAAGGTGTTGAGGCGGGATGGGGAGGGCGGGAACGTGCATGTTTATGACTTCGGGTGGAGGAGGGGGACGCATCACCATGAACATCACCATGAGGAGGGGGTAGAGAAGAGGAAGGAGGGCGAGGGCGGGAGTTGCTATCAGAACCATGGGAATAAAGTGTGCAGTATTGTGTACAAGATTGACCAGGGCAGGTGCACGCGGCCGAAGGGGACGATCAAGGAGTGTATTGACTATAATGGGTGGCCGTTTACGAGCTGCAATAACCATAGCGACAAGAAGGCGTTCCCGTTGAGCGATTGCTTTGTCGCGGTGGCGCAGGGGCATTGCTGGAACGAGATTGATGGGGCGCTTTGAAGGGGTTAGTTAGATGAAGTTGAGGTTGAGATTGAGAAATAGAGATCGGACTGCGTTTCTTCTGTGTCACTGGGCCGTGGTGAAGTTTGTGCCGATCGGACCGGATGAAATCGCTGCAAGGAACAGAACACTGCAAACCGCATAGAATCGGCTATTGGCACTGGCACTGGCATCAAACGGTGAGTTCCTGACGCATACGCCGAAAAGAAGGCAAGAGCGAAGCCGAGTTGCCGTTCCGGGTCGCTTGCGACCGCCAGGTGAGGGGCATTGTCGCCGGCGTGAGTCACTTTCATCCAAGCATGTGCTGCAAAGCTGGATACTCCAATTAGCTTGCGTTACCACAACGGCGGCGGTGGCGCGATCTGCCGTCACCCAGGAACGGTCCGGCCGATCGTGGCTAGACAACTTCATGATTGAACGTCACCCTTGAGTCTCAGAGCAGCAGTGGAGCTCGCCTTATAAGATCACGTCGAACCTGACAATTCGAGCCTGAGGATTCGGCACGGACCGCGGCGTTCAAACGCAGTTGATTCAACCTACTTTTCTGATTGATCGCAGTACCAGAGTGTACCCTCGAGGCGGATCAAAAGGGGCAAGATGACGTCCATGGCGGCCGAAGCAGTGTCGACGATTTTGGTGTCGTGCAAACAAACCAGGTTCCACATAGAGAGCCCAAATTATCGTGAGCTTGACATTGAAGGCCTCAACATCACCGTCACCTCGGGCGACGGCGGGACAGCATCAGGGAAGGCTAGGGAAAAAGCCAAAGTCCCCGAGGGCACCGAAATCCTCAGTAATGCCAAGCTGCGACTTAAGGCCGGCAGCCGGTATGCCCTCATCGGACGAAACGGATCAGGAAAGTCGAGTGAGTTCTGCTCCAACATTGCCGGAGAATAACAGACACTGACCAGTGATGGATAGCTCTTCTCCGAGCCATTGCCGAGAAGCTCATCCCTGGAATTCCTGAGAAGACAAGAGTCTCGATCCTGCAGCAGACGAATGCTAGTGATGCAAATACAGACGAGCCTCTCCCGGGAACGTCTATCACGACCAATGGCCCGACAGTTCTGGAGGATGTCATCGACAAAGCCACGGCGAGGAGCGAGCTCGAGCAGGAGATTAACAGTCTCGCGGACGGCGTAAACAGCTCAGATTCGCATGGCGCGTTGCGCGCCTTAAGAAAGCTCCACCATGACCGGATGCAGAAGCGACTTTTCATCCTTGACAAGGACGCAAGGTTACGGAGCGGCGCAAGAGGCTTACAGGCCCGCAAAGCTCTGCGTGAGTTTGAGAAGGTAGTAGCAGAATCTGCCACGTTGTAAGCACCCCCTGAAATGCTCTTGAACCGAAGACTAGGGCACTTATACAATCTTAGAATGGAGCAACCCGAAGACGAGATTTCTGCCGAATCACTCCAAACCGAAACCCAAGAAGCAGCTGAGCTTCTTGCTGAGCTTCAAATCCAAGTCGAGCCCTCTCGTCTCGCTGACATCGAGTCTCGTGCCAAGAAGATCCTGGCTGGTCTCGGATTCCCCGAAGCCTACCTTGCCCATTCAGCCTCCTCCCTATCAGGTGGATGGCGTATGCGCAAGGCTCTCGCCACCGCCCTCCTCCAGGAGACAGACATCCTGATCCTGGACGAGCCTACCAACTTCCTAGACCTCTTCGGCATCATCTGGCTCCAGCGTTACCTCCAGTCCATCGCCGAATCGTCCGAGCACCTTCCCCCGACCCTCATCCTCGTCTCTCACGACCGCGACTTCATCGGCCTCTGCACCGACCTCCTCATCATCAAAGACAAAGACCTCGTCTACTTTCACGGCGACCTGCCCACTTACGAGGCCGCCCAATACGAGCGCCGCGTTCACCTCACCAAAATGAAAGACGCCCAGGAAAAGCAAAAGGCGCACATGCAGGACACAATCCGGCAGAATATGGCCCAGGGCCGCAAATCCGATGACCAGCACAAAATCCGCCAGGCCAAGAGCCGACAGAAGCGCCTCGACGACCGCACGGGCATGAACGTCTCCGCCAAAGGCACCCGCTTCAAGCTCAACCGCGATCTCGTCGGCTACTTCCTGACCCACCGCGAGGCCATCGACATCCCACCAGAAGATCGCCCCGTCTCCGTCACCCTCCCGTCCCCTCCCGACCTCCGCTTCCCCGGCCCGCTCATCTCCCTGGAGGCCGTCACCTTCCGCTACCCCCCGCCCCGCGGTAGCAAAGCCCTGCCCCCCCCAACCCTCTCAGACATCACCCTCTCCATCCACACAGGCGACCGCATCGGTATCCTCGGCCTCAACGGCGCCGGCAAATCCACCCTCATCCGCCTCCTCGTCGACGAAACCAAACCCACCCGCGGCACCATCACCAAACACCCCCGCCTCAAACTCGGCTACTACTCCCAGCACGCCGTCGAAGCCCTCCAATCCCTCGGCCGGGCCGAGCCCACTCTCACCGCCCTGGCCCTCCTGACCCGCGAAGTCGCGTCAGAGCTCGACGAAGGCGAGATCCGCGGCATGCTTGGCTCACTCGGTCTCCCCGGACGCCTCGCCTCAGATGTCCCCGTCATAAAACTTTCTGGCGGACAGCTTGTACGGTGTGAGCTGGCAAGGATATTGTGGAAGAGGCCGCATTGCCTTGTGCTGGACGAAGTCACGACGCATTTGGACTATGAGACTGTTACGGCACTGAGGGAGGCGCTGAGGGAGTGGGAGGGGGCGGTGGTGTTGGTTTCACATGACCGGTGGTTTATGCGGGGGGCGATTGAGGGGATATTGGGGGATGAGGGGGGGAGCGATGATGAGGAGAGTGATGAAGAGGGGGAGGGGGAGGGGCAGGTTAGGAGAAGGGAGGTGTGGAGGCTGAAGGGAGGGAAGATGTCGCTGTTGAAGGGGGGGGTGCAGGAGTTTGAGGAACTTATGGAGAAGAGGGTTAAGAAGTTGCTGGCTGATTGAGCGGGTGAGAGAGTGAGGAGTGGCTTTCTGTAGGAATCAGATTACATCCTCGTAGCTCAGCCTTGTGGACGTGGGCATTTTAGCAGTGCCAGGTTTCCAATGAACTCTGCCGATTAGATGTCTAGCGCCACTGGATCCCTTTCTTTCTGTCGCGGAGTAGCACAAGCCCGGCAAGGCTAGGTTTGTCACTGCAATTTTAGCATTGGAAGGAGAAAGCCATGAAGTTAGCGCTATAATAACTAGGTGGCTACTACGGTCCATGCTAGGACATGTCTTGAAGCAGACAGGGTAACAAATATTTGCAAGCAACTATATCGGACTACTGCTGAGAAAACCATCGATATATAATTTGGAAGATGGCATATCGTATCGTACGTATCTGTGGTCATAACTGGTCATCGCTGAGCATCCCATGAAATATCTATCACAAACCGCATCATCCCAATCCGAACCTGCCTACCTGGCCGAGACATCTCTCCAAGCCGAAACACAAAAGAGACCCCCAGGCCAACTAACCGGGTTTAACCCGAAAACAAGTAAAAGTCGCTCAAAGAACAGACTGATCAACCAACACCCGCAACCTCTCCTCATCCGCCCGCCTCACCGCCATCCACCCCCCTTTCTCAACCTCGACAATCGTTCCGTCAATACACACCTTCCTCCACCGCGGGTCCTCCTCTCCAATATTCACCCTCACCTCATCAACCTCTTCATACCCCACACGTTCTCTCTCCTCTTCGTCTCCCTTAACCCAAGCCATCCCAACATGCTCTCCCCCTTTATACGCCGCCATCATAATCTCCATCGTCTTCTCCCCGCCGACATCCCCAAAATGCACCAGCCGCAGCTGCCCGTCCAGCGGCCGACTCGCCGGCGAGATAGTAAAAGCCTTTTCCAAGTTCGACACCATCGTCGCGAGGACGTAGTTGAACTTCTTGCCCTGACGGAGAGGGATGAGCTTGTTGCTGCTGCTGGAGCTGTGGGGACGGACTTCTACTGTGGCGTCGTATGCGTGAGAGAGTTTCAGGAGCTCGGCGGCAGCCATGCCGAAGCGCTTGTCGCCGTGTTTGCGGTAGGCGGGGGTGTCGCTTTCCCAAACTAGGGAGGCGTGGAAGCCGTAGCTTGCGACGATGGCGCCGATGAGGTGGTCGATTTTGGGGAGGGGGGATCCATTGGCTCCATTGCTGTTGTCATGGGTGTTGCCGTTTGTGTTGCCGTTTGTGTTACCGTTCGAATGGCCGTTGGTACTGCCATTGGTATTGGTATCAGTACTGCCGTTGGTGCTGGTGCCGGCGCCGCCGTCGGTGACAAGCTCTGGCGACGAGACGAGGCGTGCTCCAGGGGAAAAGGATGCCTTGAACGTTGGCAGGGTTGCCGTGGTGCCCCGAAACAGTGTTCGCAAGCCGAGCACAAGAGACGATGCGCTTGGTGCTGTTGGTCTCGCACCGTTGCTTGCTGCTGCCGCGTAGAGAGGCTTGTGCAACGAGTGGAACAGCGCATTGCCGGTCCCAAGGGGCAACACTGCGATAGTGGGGGCCGGAACGCTTGCCGAGGACGACGACCGATCGATCCCGTTCAAGAGATCGATAACACCCCCATCACCGCTCAAGAGAACGATGGTCCGGCCTGGAGAGACCGGGTTGACGCCGTTTCCGTTCGTATGGTCGGTGCCCGCCCCAGCCAGCCCGCGCGCAAAATCCCGGATGGTCGTCGAGCTTTTAGTCACCGTGAGTCGATAGCGGTAGCAGTACCCGCTCGTGCCGTCTTCGACAGGCCCTTCTTCGTCTCCGATTTGCGAGACCGCCCATCCTTCGCCGGCTTGTTCCGGGAGTCCGAGGTGCTGCTCCCTCAGTCCGAGAGCCTCAAGCAGTGGATGTAACACTCCCTCATAGAATTCCGGCGCTTGACCAATTCCAGACCGCGTCGACACAATGACGTCGAGGAGATGATGGCTGCCGTCCGATCTGAGATGCGCGGGAATCTCATCTAGAAGGAATTCGGCAAGCGGCTCCTCCGGTAGTTGCGCTGCGAATAGAACAGAGACCTCGAATTTTGGCTTGGCATCGTTGCCGTCCTTGTTGTCGGGTGCCTCGCTGACGCTGTAAACCAAATAACCATCGCTTTCCGGGCGCTTCAAAATGAAAACAATTTCCTCGCGTTTGAGCCGATCGGTATGCTCTTCGTCGTTGTCATTTTGGGTGGCCCAGAATAGCTCACCATCTCTGTAATCAACGAGCTGTGCATGGCGGGGAGGTGTTGGTCCCTGTACGCTGGCGGCATTTATTGGCATGTGAATAGCCATACTTGCGGCAGTTCAGCTGGTGAGCGACAAAGTTGAACTCGCTGAACTTTCGCGATGGGGAGGGAAAGGAGTCACTTTGCAAAGTAGGGAAACAAAATATATTCAATGATTTCGCACTGCGCTGTCGTACATGGTATTTCTAATTGCCCAACGCAAAAGGGCAGGTGAAGCAGCAGAGTTGCACCTGTCTTATTTCTGGCAGGCACAGCCCGCCGCTTGACTCAGAAACTCGGCGACGCTAAATTGCGTTATTATCCTGCCTACTTGCTCACCTGCGGCGCCGACTTGGAGTGGATGGTTGGGGTGGCCCACCCGGCACAAAACTAGGCCCAACACCGTGCGGGCTCAAAGGCAGCGGCGGCTTTGTTGGAAAAGGCGGAACACTGACCTTTCTCTGGGTGAGATGGACGGTGTGCCTCTGGCCGCAGCACCCATACGCCCCGCGTAATACGCATCCGCCGTCACCTCCGCCAACCGCATTTCTTTCGAGAAATGGATGCACCCCGCTCCGCTGAGTCCGACACGCTCGCTCGCTCTGGCTTGGGTTGCTGAGATCCGAGCTGTTCTCACTTTCCCTTTGCCCGGTTCATGGGACCCCAGTTTTCCGTCGGATTGTTTTGATATCTGACCAATTTTGTCTTGCTCGTCTCGCGGCCCAGCGTCTCGTCAAAAACAACGGCCGGGTGCCCGCCCTGCTCTTGCTTATCCGCCTCTTCCGGTGCTGATTCACCTGATTTGCTGGCTCCCGTATCCTGTTTGTTTCCCAGCCCCAATATGCGGTACCCGGCGCTGCCAGGCTTGATGTTCTCTACCTTGACTGGCGACTTCTGACGCACCCATTCTCTCATGATATGCCAGATCACGGACCACGGAGCATCGGTTTTCATGCTGCCCGCCTTGGCATGGCTTCGTGTCGCGCGATAACCAAGACCTATGAGAGCGCCTTTGATCGCAGCTTCTGGTGGGGTTATGCAGTGGATGACCCCTGACAGTTGGGCGGGGTGGACGTAGAAGGGGTACGGATCGAGAGCTGCCAGCTCGGCGTCGCGTGATACGACTGTCCCTAACTCGGCAGCCTTCATCTCTTCGGGGGACAACAGGATCTCTTCGAGTGCTGTTTGGAGCATACCCCGGATTCTGTCGGTTGTGCCGTATATCTCAGGCGAAGCCTCATCCAGCTCTGCTAGAATCCGTTTGATGAAAGGCGGCGATTGTATGCGGCCCCCATACATCGGTCCTGCGAGGTGCATCGTCCCGCCACAGTGTTCGCAAGATGGCTCCGTTGTGGGTGCTTGAGCGAAACTGTGCTTGTAAAAGATGCCGGAGCCTTTTTTGTTCGCCGCCGCCTTGTTTTTCATGAGGAGCTGGGTTTTCCATGCGCCGCAACCGCTATCGCAGCTGTATACGACCATGTTCTTGCCGCCTTGGAACTTGACCATCGCGGGCGATTTCTTGATCCGGACGAACACTCTGACGTAAAAGTCAATCGATAGCGACACTAGCGGTTCTATGGCGAGACCGTATTTCGCGGCTGCCGTTTCAATTGAATGGAGAACAAGTCTGAGGCCAGCCTCATGCGAGTACCAGCCCTTCACCGGGACTCCGCCATACAATGAATAGCACTTCTCAGGGTATCCGTTCGAAGCCCAAACGCCAGAGTCGGTGCAGGTAACGCAGAGAAGTCCGCCGTCATCACGAACAGCCTGGACAGCGGCATCAATAAACGGAGCAGCAGAGCCGTATGGGTCCAAGTCCACAACATCATACTTTTGGCTCTTCACTGGTTTCCCTCGGGCGTCTCTTCGACGAAGCTCTTGTGCTATAAGGGTATACATGTGCGCAATGGCATCGTCGTGGCTGACACTGATCTTGGACTCAAGTCGGTTATGTTGGACGTTGAGTTTGATCGACTCAACAGCTGCCTTGAGGAGGTCGTTTGAGGTCACTGAAGTAACGAATGGTATCTCCTGGGCGTACCGCAAGGCGCGTAGCCCGCTAGCCGAGAGCGCGTCGAGAATCGTGAATCTAGGAGGACTGTTTTCCTTGGAATCCGGGACTACAACGGTAGCTTCTTCCTGATCGCCGCCGGGCCCGCCTTCGGTGCGCTTCTCGGTCTGGGCGGCAGGCTGCGCAGAACTCTGGGCTTGTTCCGCTAGAAGCTGATTCTTAGCATTATTCGCCGGCCTGGCTTCGGGGATGGGCCTCGCCGCATTCTCAGAAAGCTTCGGGCTCTTCGTCGGGGGCTCCTCATGCGCCTTGGGCTGCTCCTTTCGCTTCCTTTTTTTGTCCGAATTTTTGTCGGCCCTCGACCGATTGGCCAGCTGCTTGTGTTCTACCCTCTCCTTGCCGTACGCCTTGAGAGTCAAGACCGTGAGGTCTCTGTTGAACTGCTGGATCGGGTTGTAGAACACCTGGCTCACGCCCTGGTCGTTCCGGACCTTCGAGTTCTGCTCGACCGAAGCTTCGGGGATTAGGATGTGGGCAAGACCCTCCTTGATGGTGGTGTATCGAATTCCTTGGTGCGAGATGATCTGCTTGGCGGCGGGCAGCGCCGTAATGGGCTGCGCGTCGGATTCGGGAGACATTGCGCGCAAAAATGGAGGGAGAATTTCGGCGAATTTTCTCCAACTCGGATTCCTCGAGGCGTGTTGTAACGACGCTTGAAAGCTTCGAAGCATGGCTGTCTCCAGCGAGAGTTTCCACTGCCTACTTGGATGGAGTCACTGGCGCCCAATGAAGCGCCAAATTTTCTTGAGCATTCTGCCAGTACATACACCTAAACCGGCAGGCGGTGAGAACTGCAGCAGTCCCCACGTATCTTGACATGGTCCCTGTCTAAGTCTCTGAGCGCAGGGAAACACCAAAACCTCTCTCACGTCCTGCACTCATGAGAATGCGAGAGGCTATCCCAAGCCACTCTACTCTGTGTGGAAGGTATTTTTTTTAATCATAATCCCCGCACCTTCCCCGTCTAAAAAAAAACCTCATGGAAAGCATCAATGCACTGCAAATGCTTACAGGCCGTGATGAGCGAAAGTTGATTGGACAAGGGGTGCAACCTCCACACCGCGGTGACCACGGATTCGCGCGAGTCTTCGTACCCATGGGCACTTTCACAGCTCAGTTTTTGTAACCCCTATTCGGCCCTCAAGAGAAGGAATTCCTCGAAAACTCCACGCGATGAAAGTTCATGGTCGTTTCCCCCCCACTTACGGCCGTCTCTGTGGGTCACGGCGTGGTGTTGCTCATCGGAGGAAGGCGCCTGCATGGCATCATCCCCAGCAGAGCTCCTTCCCTTTCACAGGAGAGCAGTCTCCGCCGGGCTGAAATTCAGGCTAGTTCTTTCCGCGTCTCGAAATGTTTCCCTCCTCTTCCAACCCGGAATGCCCAGCTGGACGTAAACATCTTCGTCGGCCTCTCTCTCCAAACTTGGCATATGGTGGTGTCTCCTTTCTGGACCCTGTTCATCGAATAAACCCCTGACCCTACTGGCATTTTGGGCTTCCGGGTGCGAGACGCCTTCTGTCGTCACCTACCGCAGTTATTTCATTGCCTTTGTCGGTATCACTTGTCCTTTGTCCTCTGATGAAAGGTGGCGATGGCCAGCACCGGAAAAGAAGCCAGCCACTTGAGCTTCCCGCCCTTGAAGGGTGATCAACGTTCGGATACTGCCGATAGCATCTACAAGTCAGACCGCGCGTCCAGCATCCCAATCCCTATTCCCGGCCGTGGGGGGAACACAACCCCGATCTTCACCAAGCCACTCCCGGCGCCGGGCTTGCGACCCAAATCCTACAGCTCCACGGTCCAGCACCGGTTCTTAACTCCCGCTGAGTGGGCTCGACTCGCTCATGGGGTCGGAGCAATCAAGGACGGCGAGACACACACTGTCGTGCATCCAACCTGCTGGTACTGGCCCCCCAAGGGTCTGCCTGAAGGCCTCTACCGGGACGTCGTTGCCCAGCGATCGAAATACTTCATCTCATACCACCTCCTCAGCACACTGCGGTGGTTCCTCATGATTATTCAGATCGTTATCGGCGCCATACTCACCGCTCTCGGCTCTGTGCAGATGCACACCGGTATTCCTATCACCGTTCTCGCTGCCATAAACACCATAGATGCTGGCCTGCTGGCCCTGATGCACAACAGTGGTCTCCCTGACCGGTACCGGCTGGACAAAGTTGAGTTTACGAAAGTGGAAGACCATTTGAAGGTACGAACTGCCGCTTTCTTGACTGTACAAGACTGGCTAACGGTGTTGCGTTGCAGGGGCTTCTCGACACCGGCATTGTCGAGAATGGCCAAACGGTCGACGATGTGCTCAGCGACTGTTACTTGAGGTACCAGAACGCTAAAACGACTGTTCGAGCGAACAAGCCCGACGCTTACACCGTCCAACCCTCCATCCGGGAGAGGTCGATCATCTGTCCCGACCCCCCAGTGCACTTCTACCCGGGTAACAGCTGAAAGCTGTATATAAACGGGTCTAGGCTATCGATGAGGTTAAGGAGTGCCGATCGCTGTCGGGCTGAGGTGAGGTGGTGTCACGATGATGACTATTTCTGGAGCATGCTAGTGACTGTTTTATCATGTTGAGCATTTGGCAACGCATTGGAGCGTGGTGGGCCGGGGGACATCTTGTTAGCATCAGACTGATTCGTGGTCATGTTGCTGCTTGGAGGACTTATTGAGGGCTCATATGGAAGAGTAAAGGTAGGTCAACGTCATCATCAGGAACGGAGTTTGGAAGTGGCTCACATGCAGACGGCGGGAACATAGATACCGTAATAATGAAGACAGGTCTCTGCAGTTGGAAGTGGCAATGCGTTCCCGCGTCCTTTTGACGTCTCATCGCTGGGCCGTTCCGACAACGGGTAGCTGTCCCGGTTCCCAAGATCGCTAACGTTGGTCGTTGCCGTTGGGTTCTTCAGGCTGATTCCGGCTCAACAACCCCCTCCGTCCCTATCGAGGTATGGCGCATCGCTGCCAAGACTCGAACAGCCAAATGCGACACTGGCAAAAAAGTGATTATCTGGATGAGAGCTCTGGCGTCCGATAAAGCGCTCTCTCCTCCGACACGGGTTTTTGTCCTTTCTTGTCACAGAGGGAATTGGCTTCCATCGCTTCTCTTACCAAGATCGCCACGGGATGCATTCGAGCTGTCAATTGGGCAAGACAGACACCCTCTGGTCTGATCCTCAGCTGATCTTATCGTTTGGGCAAACATCATTTATTCAAGGTTGGTTTCATAACCCGGCAGGGGCCAAACAAGCCTCGTGGCTTGAGGCAATTGACGGACGGTCCGGAGGGTCCATGTAGCCCAACGGCGCTCAAATTACGCTACATTCTTACACTTGCTCCTAATTCGTCACTCGTTTTCATCTCAACAGAGTTGGGGCGCGTCAAGAGGGATCAAGATGTTTCGCCGTGTCCGTCTCATCGCTCTCTTCGCAGTCATCTTTCTCCTCACACTGCGCTTTTACACACAACGTCGCAGTATCTTGGACGTCACAGAAGGAAAGACATCGGGCCCATGGCGTGAGGAATGGGGCTTCCCAGCTAAAAAGTCGCATAGAAAGGGGGGGAACAACACGGCAAACGATGAGGCAGATGAATATGCCGACTACCTCCGCGAACTCGGCCGCAATCATGGCCTTACCAATAACATCCCCTTTTTCGCCCGACGCATCAAACCAAAGTACAGCTCCCCGTCTCTCAAGACCCGGCCGTCCCTGACCCAGGTCAAAAACCCCCTTATGAAGTCTCCCCACGGCTTCGTCCGCGCCCGCCTCGATAATGACCACCTCAGGGTCCACCCGGTAGACCCAACACCGCTCACCCTCCCGATTGCTCGCACTGGCCCCAAGCCCCCATCCATTGACGCCTCCTCGCTCCTCTTTGGCATCTCCACCACCTACGCCCGCCTCAGCTACGCCAACAACGCCATCCTCCATGACTGGGCCGCCTGGCTGACCGACGGCCGCGGCACCTCCAACGGCGCCGGCCTGGTCCTGACCCTTCACGGCGCAACCGAAGCCCAGGTCACCACCATCCGCCACGCCTTGCACCACCTCGGCATCGACGTCAGCCTCACCGCAAGCCAAGAAGGCGACACCGACTCGGGCGGCCGCTACGCCCAGCTCGTCCAGCAGATGATGCGTCATCGCCACCTGGAGCCAGAACGCACCTGGTTCGCCCTCGTCGACGACGACGTCTTCTTCCCCTGCGTAGGCCGTCTCCTCTCGCGACTACAGACCTTTGACCACACCAGCGCGTACTACGTCGGCGTCCCCAGCGAGCGCGCCGACTGGGTCGTTGACAGCAACATCGCGATGACCTACGGCGGGGGCGCCGTGTTCCTCACAGCCGGCATGCTCGACATGGCTGGCCAGCTCCTCTGCCTGCAGTACACCACGCACGGCGGACACACAGGCGACGTCGACGAGCCAAACGGCATGACATGGGACGAGTCCCTTTACAAATGCATTGCGCGAAACGCGCCCGATGTCCGACTGCATATCCTACCAGGGTTGTATTCCCCGTCGCACCAACCCAACCCCTCCTCTCACGCCGGAGGCTACGGCAGCGGGATGCTCCCGCTCGCGCTGCACCGGTACAGGAACTACCACCGCTTCGAAGCCGGAAAGGGTCACGTTGTCGCCTCCGCCTGCGGCGAAGAGTGCTTCCTGCAGCGCTTCCTGTTCAAAGACAGTTGGGTGCTCGTCAACGGCTACACACTTACACATTTCCCCGAGGGCGTAACGGCGCAGAAGCACAAGGCCCCAAAGAAAAACAACAAAACAAACGCAGACAGCGACGAGGGCGCCAAGCCCGGGGAGCGCCTTACGATTATGGATGATGACGACACGAATTTCCAGACGGGGGAGAGGCATTCCCTGTCGTGGAAAGGGCGGAAGAAGACGTGGCGGTTGCTGGATGCGCGGATCCGCGATAACGGGGAGGTGTGGCAGGCATATGTCAATAGGAAAGGGGGCGGTAACTCGGTGAGTGCCGACATGGACGAGCGGCAGCCGGGGGATGTTGTGCATCATGATGAGGAGGAGAGGTCTGATGTTGACTCGGTTGTTGTGTTGGTTTGGGAGGCGCAGAAGTGAGGGTACCAGATGAAGGACGGAATCGGATGAAAGATGGATATCGAGTATCAGATGAAATAAATCATTTGGATGGGCAGCCAGTTGGACGGTAGCCAGTCGGATGAAAGTCAGTTGGACGTGAGAACGTCATCATGACATTCGCGGACCCTGGAACCACCGGGCCGTGTGGCCCCGAGCTATGCCGATTCTCGCCGAATCTCGTTCATTGGATTCTCCATGAAGAATTGAACTAATGTAATTTCCCCAAACTCATGGGTTCTCATGCCATTTCGGCCGCGCTCGCCCTAGTAACTCAAAGTCCCTATTTTGTGTCGGCGCTCTCTCTCTTCCATCGACGCATCGCTCATAAATGTCTTTCCATATGCGAATGCTGGGTTATGACGCTGCAAGACTACCAGCTATTCCACACCTCCAAATCCTCCTGAGATGGGTGCTCTAACCACGATCCATTACCATATCTACATCTCCCAATGCCTCCCCTGAATGGTCTGTCCTCCCAAAATTCGTGTTCGCCTCACGTCTAAATGTTCGACCGCGCCAAACCTCCGTCCCTTCAAAGCCGTGTTCGCCGCGCGCACCTGAAACACCCTGCCCACACGTAATCCTGGCCGTATCTCGAGGTCGGAGAGGCACTCAAAATAGGGGGCTGGCAAACCAAGTCTTCGGTGCAAGTTCGTGTCCCACTGGCAATTAAGCCGTCGGCACCGCCTGGGACTCTCTAGCCCTCGAAGTGGAACCGAGTGGCCTCAAGCTGGCCGAGCCCATCCCTGGGCGCCACATACCGACGACGGTACGTGTTTGTGAAGTCCTGCAGGAGAGCGCGCAGTCCTCGGAGACCTGAAGAGTCTGGGTTTTGAAGTTTCTCCCTAATCTTGGTGAGCAGGCGATTTGCTTCCACTGGCGCTACTGTGCCTGCTGGGAGCATTTGGACCGTTCGCTCTACCCAAGCCGTTGTCTCCGTCGGAAGAAGTTCAAACATAGACAGCACCACAGCACTGCCGTCAGCGAAGCAGTCGCGCGGGAAGGTTATCATCATGCCGGCCAGCGTCTGCTTGATCAATGCTTCTCCGTGAGTCGTTAACAGCTGCCGGACAACCTGCCGAAGCTGTGCATTGCCTTGCTGATCACCAGATCCGGCAGGGTTAGATCCGCCGTAGGTAAGAAGATCCCGGAGATAGTGCAATGCTGCTGAAACTGGTTCTTGCTTTTCGAGGGTAAGGGCGGAAATAGCGGCTTGGAAGATCGGGGTGAACAGTGGCGACGGGATCAGCTTGTGTGGGTAGTAAAGAAGGGCATCGATGAGGAGGCGGTAGAAATCCTCAATGACGTCCGGAAGATCGATGGGCGGCAGGTCGCTCATCATACGAAGCATATTCGTAGCTTGCGCCTCAAAGAAGATGTAAATGTTCTCAGCGATGCCGTCCTCCACGTGCTCGCGGTCTTCGGAGAATTCTCGAAGGATAGCACTAGTAGCCCAGAGAAAGCAACCCTGCTTCGACTTTGCGAAGCCTTCCGCCAGGTTGTTGGCCAATGGACCCAACAAGGGCGTCATGGCGGTCCTGTAAGAGATGACCATGAACCGCCAAGATCGGCAAATCCTCTCGCAGATGGGGATGAAGTCGATAAAGTTGCCGAGGATGGTTGAGAGAATGGGGAAAACCTCTTCCCAGTACTTGACCGCAGGGTTGGGAGCACCGATGGGCACATAGGGAACGACTTGCTGGGAAAAGTGGGTGAGAAGGTTGATATGATCTAAAAGAATTGTTAGTCCGGACCGACCGAATAGGGGACGACATCTCAGACTCACCAGCAAGGTCCAACTTTGCCTTCTCGTCGGTGGCGTTGTTTGCTTTTACCATCAAACGTTGCACCAGAGGGTCGCAGTACAGTTTCAGGAGTCTGTACGAATCTTCCGCCTTTTGGGCTCCGACGACAGTCGCCACGCCCTCTGTCATCTCTTCCTTGCTAGCCTCAGGAAGTTTGTCCAGTATCTGGTCATAGAATACCTGAAGCTGGCCAACCTGAGGGCCAAGAAGATCCTTGCAGTCAACACAAAAGTATTTGAACGCTTGGGCTGCCGCGCGGAGAACCTCCTGCGACTCGGTCTGGAAGGACGCAATGATGTACGCGAACTGCGGCTCGAGAGACTCGGGGTGCGCAGAGGTCCACTCCGTATAACGGCCGAAAACCATAATGGCCGCAAATCGGAGCTTCTCGTTGTTTACGGGCATCTGAACCAACAGCGGCATGATCTGCGGCAGGACGGTGCTCTCTTCCTTATCGACCATGCGACCCATGGCTCGCATTGCGAAAAGAGGCGCCTCCAATGACTGCCAATGCGGGACCACTGAATCGGTGGCTTGGCTGCCATACTTTTGATGCCAAGTTTTGATCGAGTTGAGGACAAGGGTAAGGCACTCTGCTACGCCCATGACCTCGCACGAGTCCTTGAGAGTATCGCCCATGTGGTGGCGGAACTCACGGAACTTCTCCTCCTGCTCCCTGTCGCCCTCGAACAGGTCAAGCTGATTCGCGGTGTCAGACTCGGGGTACTCAAGGTGCTTGAGGAGGATGGCAACCAGTCGGGCAAAGACATCCACGAGCTGTACCCTCGCCTCCATATAGTGTCCCAGAGTCAAGTACTGCTTCAACTCGTACCAGAATGTGAAGGTGTAGTGAATCACGTCACGTTCTTTATCTAACGCGCAGCATTCAAGCAGCGCGTCAACCAGGGGCCGGAAGTGCTGCGGCTCGCGGGCGATGGCAAGTGTCCAGGAGTCGCCCGCGTCTGCAAAAACTCTTGTGATGGCCTTGAATCCGTCGATGTCGTCCTCTTCAACCAAGGCTCGGATGCGTGGTCTGAGCTTGAGCACCTGGGGAAGGAGAACCTGGATCGTGTCGACGCTCTCGTCCACATCCTTTGTCTCTCGACACATCACTCCAAGACACTCGGCGGCGGCCTGGAGGGAGTTGTCGTCCGCCAATCCGTTCATAACGGAGTTCAAGAGGGGCGAGTTGACAATGACACTAACAGGGACTTCGCGGAGCCAGGAGGTTATGCACTCGAAGAGCTGGGGGTTTGTTGCGGCGGCGGCTAGTGTCCATTAGTGCCCGGTTCTGGACCAAAATGTTCGGACGAAGCTTACGTGATGACTGCGAATAGTTGATGAGAAGCTGGACAACCTGCTCAGCGTTGTCGGCAAGCAACTCCGACGTTCTTTGCGCAAGATCTTCTTCCTGTCATGACCGAATTAGAGATGATCCTAGGCCGATCCCACCAAAGCGAAAAGCCGAGGCTGAAACAAAGGCGCGCCGCGATATTTCGATCCACATACAGACAAGGTGATTTTGCGGCCCTCTGTGACCTCTTCAGGGAGAACTCGCAGGAAGTCCAGTATGCACGCATGGCTCGTGGCATCGTTCCCAAGGCTAGCAACCACGGTAGGCAGGACGTCCTTCCATGTTTGCATCTGAATAGCAAGAATCGCGAGGCAGACGCAGAGTTGAACCCGGACAGGCTTTGGGCCTGGCGCGAACTTCTTGAGCAGGACCAGGATCTGGCTGCGGAGACCAGGGAGGTCGCTGTCCGATACCTGTGTCGCAAGATCGTACGTGATCTTCCCCAAAGCGTCAATATTACTCCTCCCTTTCTGTACGAGAGGGTGAGTCCCATACCTTTCCCTTCAGTGTTGTCGCGGCGAAGAGCTGCGCTTCTGCTTCGGTCGAGTTTTGTAGGATAGAGATGGTCGTCGTCCAGGCATCTTTCTGTAGACTGTTAGCGACCTTTTGTCGACCGGGTGGGCATTCGCGCGATAGGGGGAACATACCGATTTCTGAAACTTGCCCAAGTAATCCATCGCCGCCTGCTTCCTGTCGGAATCAGTGGCCCGCATCGTTGACATGGCCGCGAGGACATTGGCGACAGAGAAGTCGCCCGGGACCCCGTTGGAAGCCATGGTGGATGGATGGTTAAGGCGATCCCCTCAATGAGAGTGCCAAAACGTGACGTTGCGGTTTTGGGTGCGGAAGCTTGCAGAGAGATAGCTGCAAAATGCGCGAGCCCCGCCTTCGGCAACCGCGTTCGATACCTGCGCGGGGAAGCGAACTTAGAAGGAGCGTGGAGACCGGGGCACCGATCGCAGGCTGAACACTTCACTCGAACGCTTCGGGGGGGTTGGAAGCTTGTACTTCGGGAGAGGAGAGAGCGACAGGCGTTTGGGGGATTGTGATGGGTTGAATGAGGTTGCTGGCGAGGGGTTCCTTTGAAAATAATAAATGACTGACGCAGCAAACGTCAGGCAGACTACTGGAATCTGGCACCGCCCCGCCCTGCCAGGTTGGTTGGCCCTCCCACCAAAGAAAGACAAGGGTGTTTGCTTGTGGGTCGGTGTGAGGCTCTGATAGCGGAAGATAGCGGGGGAGAATGTGGCTTGGGTCGGTGAGGCCAGAAGCGCACGGACCGTTTTGGACCAGGCCGCGAATTTCCAGAGGCTCCCAGAAATTATTCACGTCACGTCCAGGCGCGTGCGACAACCCTTAAGACCCGAATACCTTCTTGCCCGAGCAACCGACCGATCCTCCCCAATAACCCGGACTTATCCCCAACCGACGCAATGACTGGTCGAGGTGGCGGCGGCGGACGCCGCGTCTTGCTCCCCCCAATCAACTTCCTTTTCCGCCTGCTCCAGCAACGGACGACAGTGCAGATCTGGCTGTACGAGCAGCTTGCGATTCGCATTGTCGGTACCATTCGCGTATGTAGTCGCATCCCGGGTCTGCCTGCCTGCAACATGCTAACCGACATACTAGGGATTTGACGAGTTCATGAACCTGGTTGTGAGTCGCCCCAGCGCAACTAAACTTGGTGCAGCCGGTTCTAATGCTAACGGGGCTCGATTCCAGATCGATGATGCGGTCGAGGTTAAGCAGATTACCAAGACAAACGACACAGAGACAAGGAGACATCTTGGGGTACGAAGCGAAGCGAGCCCGAAATACCAGCTGGTAGTCGAAGAAAGCTAACAGGAAGGCAGCAAATTCTCCTCAAGGGCGACAACGTATCGCTTATCCAGAGCTTGTCGACTTGAGCTAGTCGCAAGTCCAATTGAGATGGCAGGAATGAACTTGTTTGGATGTCTACGGCGAAAGCTTGCAAAGATGCTACGAAAACGGGATACCAGGGGAAAAGCGGCATAGGCGCAAGGCAATGGTGGGAGATGGGATCATGCTGCTTTATTTTCAGCGGGGCTTTCGATGTCGCCATTCCCAAGTATCAGGCCATCCAGAGGTTGATCTAAGGGACCAACAGGTACCGACCCCTCGGAAGGACAGGCCAGGAATTGTTCAGACAGGGCTAAGCCAAAAAGCAATACAGGGTGTTCCTGCATCCCCAGCGTCAAGAGCTTCGCGTTGTGCCGGTTGATGAAGTAGTCGTAGAAGCCCTTTCCGTGCCCCAGTCGCCTAATATCGCCAGTATCCGGGTCTCTGTCGAATGCGACGCCGGGCATCAGGATGAGATCGAGGAAGGTCTTGTCGGAGTGCTGGGCATCGGGACCTCCGAATATCCTCTGTCGCTCATGGACCGTTGCAGGGTCGATGCTTGGAATCCCCCATCTGTCTGGCTTGAGGGACTCATAATCGCGGATATCCTTGAGGCGGACCATATCCATCACCCTCGCCGGCAGATCAGGCGACGGAAGCGGGTTTTTATGGAGATAGGGGACAAACACCTCCTTGCCAGTCTCCAGAGCGTGTCGCACAATGCCATCCGTCTGGATTTCTCCGCTTGGCATGGAGAGGAATATACTGACACGCTTTGCCTCCACATATGGCTGGAACGTTTTGAGCGCATTGGCGACAATGGAGCCTGCAAAGATGTCTTAGCCCAATTGTCACAAACGCCGAAAGCTGAAGGTTCGTGGCGTCGTACTCTGCGATATTGCGGACTCATGAGAAACTGCACCCAGCCTCTGCTTCATGAGCAAGCGGAGCTGCTGCTTCGCTGCATTCAGAGACGCCATGGCGAACTGCTCCTCAACCATAGCCCACCAGCGAAATGTCCCAGCCACCCAAACCAACAGCGAATCCCTAATGATGAGATCAGGTGAAAGCCTAAGGGACTAATAACCGCTAGCCTTGTCGCTTGTAAACAGCTGGCGTGTCGAGAGACCCCTTATTTTCGGCAGCCTGAGGTTGGTACCCCCTCACCGGTCCAATGGATGCTAAAGCCCTTCCTGGACCCGCCTGGCCACGAGTTAGGTATTTGTTAGCGTCGAATCGGAGAGGCAGTCAGATCGAGTTCGGCACGCTTGGGTAAGACAAAGTGACTTCGAGGCTAACAAGAAACAGCGGCTCCAGCTGTTGGGGGGTGGGCGAAGTGGTGCATGGCGGGAAGGCGGGTGCAGTGCAACCGCCAATGGCCGAACCTTAAACCGAGTTATCTAATCGATCTTATCTAAGCCTCCCGCTTCCGTCATTCGCGCTGAGGGATCCCTGCAAATCTAGATCGCAAAGCCTAGCGCGACGCCCGCGTTGAGATCCCGGTCAGCGCGGGCGCTCCCCACTAAGATGATGCCACGGGCATCCCACTGCAGCAATGAATGCAAGCTTCAACACCGTCGGGTGATTCCACTTCCAGCCCTGATTTATTCCACTCGCACCACTTGCCGCGCAGACCTGTATCCACACGCACCGAGGCCGTAATCCGAATGCCCCCACGAGATTCCGTTGCCTGACGCGGTAAGACGGAGGAACTCGCGTCAATCCTCTGAAGGCTTCCATTTTGCCAAAGTGTCCGTGTGGCGTGGGAAGCTCCCCCTGGCACGGAGCCGACGAGTCACCACGTAACAACCCACTGTAACTCTGCCCGGCCTGTCCCAGAGAGGCAGGCAGTGCACTACAAACCCGCCTAGGCGAATATCTCAACGCATATGACCTCCACCCGTGGCAGGCGTGCTTCGTCTCGTCCTTCTGACCCCGAAGCGGTCCCGCTCCGCTCCCTTGCGCCGAACTCCGCCTCCTCACGCCCCACGCCCACGCCCGACCCCGTGTTTTACGATATCGCAACCCCAGATACAGACTCAAATACCACATCAGCGCCACCCCACCGGGATGAGCCCGTCCAGACACCAGATCCCAATGGACCTTTGTTGGAATCCGGCGACGACGCGACGGCGAACGCACCCGAACTCATGACCGCAGACCCGTCCCTCCGCTCTACCGCCGAGTTCAGCAGTCCGTCATATGGAGCCATATCTCCGCCCCGCTCCGGATCCCCTGGTGATGGTGTGGGAGACGCCGGCAGCACCAGAAGCGGGAGCAGCGGGAACAGCAGCAGTGGCGCGAGCACACCCGCCGGGGGCTCTACCGAGACGACCGAAAATACCGCCCGGCACTTCCGCGCAAGACGGCGCAGTGATGGGCCTCGTCCCATATCCTCCTCCGGCAGGCGGCTCTCACGGCCATCGCAAGAGTTGGGAAGCACGGCTACAATAGGGGGACTCGAAGGCCGCTTCGGTACTACCGAATCAGCGCTCTTGAACGACTTGATTGAAGGTCCAAAGTTCAGCGACGAAGATAGCGACGACGAATCGCTCATCGCCTATTCAGATGCGGAAAACGAGAACGACCCGCCTGACAACTCCCCGTACGCCCAAGTCAGAGCCTCCGTTGCGCCAACTGACAACACCAGCTTGTCCATAAACACCCCCCGCATGTGGATACTGTCTACACTATTCTCTTTTCTCGGATCATCTACCAATTTGTTTTTTTCTTTGAGATACCCTAGCGTTGCCATCACCCCGGTGATCGCCTTGTTACTTGTACATCCCCTCGGTCTCCTTTGGGACTTCTTCCTTAAGCGGGGAGACGATCCTCCGGAAGAATACGTCGACGGCTTTCGCAGCGAAAACGTCTGGATTGCAAGCCCTACCGCGGAGAGCCCGCATATCGTTCCTTGGGAGCGAAGAGGCCCACTTGATCGGCTACGGCTCTGGCTCGCCCAGGGCAGATGGAACGAGAAGGAACACAGCTGCGTCTACGTCAGCAGCAATGTATCCTTCGGCTTCGCGTTTGCGACTGATGTCATTGTTGAGCAGACACAGTTCTACAAGCAGGACGCCAGCATCATCTACCAGCTTCTCCTTACCTTGTCGACTCAGATCCTCGGTTACACATTTGCTGGTCTTACACGGCGGTTCCTCGTCCGGCCAAGCGGTATGATCTGGCCAGGGACTCTCATGTCGGCATCCATGTTTACAACACTTCATAAGGAGGAGAATAAGGAAGCCAACGGGTGGCATATCAGCAGGTGGAAGTTCTTCTATGTCGTTTGGTTCTCGGCATTCATCTTCTACTTCATGCCCGGGCTGCTGATACCAGCTTTGAGCTTCTTCAACGTCGTGACTTGGTTCGCGCCTGACAACGTCGTGGTCGCGAACTTGTTTGGCGTCGTCTCCGGTCTTGGCCTGTTTCCGGTAACTTTTGACTGGGCTCAGATCGCCTATATTGGGTCACCTCTCCTGACCCCCTTTTGGGCAGCGATGAACGTTGTCGGCGGTCTCGTAGTTGTCATGTGGGTCATTGCGCCCATTGCATACTACAGCAACTGGCTGTATTCGGCATACATGCCAATTCTTTCCGCCGCCGTCTTCGACAACACCGGTAACATATACGACGTCAGCAAAGTCCTGACAAAAGATTTTGTGTTTGACAGGGAGGCCTACTCGAAGTACAGCAGGGTCTTTCTTCCGATCACTTATGTCCTGAGTTATGGCGTGCAATTCGCCGGGCTCGCGGCACTGCTGACACACACTGGTTGTTGGCACGGGAAGGATATCTGGAGGCAGTGGAAGCGATCGCTGGAGGAATCCAGTGGTGAGTCAAAAGCTGCCTATCAGCCGGTGTCAACGGAGGGCAGCGAGGGTATTCGCCGACCTGTGAGAAATCAAGAGACGCCTCAACTGAACACGGTCCGCTCATCGCTGAGCATGGACAACCTTATGAGCAGGGAAGATGTCCACAACCGTTTAATGAGGAGATACAAGGACGCTCCGATGACGTGGTATCTGGCTACTTTTGTCTCCATGTTGGCGATCGGGATATTTGTTGTCGAATAGTGAGTACTGCCTCTTTCCTAATGACCGATCATCGAATTCTTGGCTCACCCTTGCTAGCTATCCAATTCACCTGCCCTGGTACGGTTTACTTCTTGCCTTGGGAATATGCAGTATCCTGTTCATCCCGATCGGCATCATCATGGCCGTTACCAATCAGCACAGCAGCATCTATCTCGTTTGCCAACTCGTTGCCGGCGCTATCTTCCCTGGCCGCCCGGTTGCCAATATGGTCTTCGTCACGTATGGATACATCTCATCAGCACAAGGTATCAAGTTCGCCGCCGACCTCAAGCTCGGCCACTACATGAAAATTCCGCCACGCATCCTTTTCGCTGTACAAATTGTCGCTACCATCGTATCTTCACTTACCCAGATCGGCGTTCTCAACTGGATGTTCCGCAACATCCCAGGCATCTGCACGCCCCAAGCCATCAACGGCTTCACCTGCCCCATCGCACGTGTTCACTTCAACGGCTCCATTTTATGGGGCGTCGTCGGCCCCGGCGAGTTCTTTGGCCCTAACGCCACCTACCGTCATCTGGTCTGGGCCTTCGTCATCGGCGCCATCCTTCCCATACCATTATGGCTGTACGCACGCAAGCGTCGCGACAGCATCGTGCGAAAAATTAACCTGCCTGTCCTATTCGGCTCACTCGGTTGGATCCCTCCCGCAACGGGGCTGAACTTCTCCGTTTGGGCCGTCGTCTGCTATGTCTTCAATTACGTCATCAAGAACCGCGCCCAGGCTTGGTGGGCTAAGTACACCATGACGCTCAGCGCGGCGCTCGACTCCGGGCTGGCGGTGGGCATCGTCGTTGTGTTCTTTGGGTTCATTTACCCTGGTTGGATGGAGGGGTTCAGTTGGTGGGGAACTGAAGTGTACAAGCAGGGCTGCGATTGGCAGGCGTGCTCGTACTTGAAGGTACCTGAGGGGGGACATTTCGGGCCGGATACTTGGTGAGAAGATCTAGCGGAGCTAGCAAACGATTTGAACGTGGGTTATTAGATGATAAATCTTGGGGTAGCATAGCTTGTGGGTATTTGGTGGCTTTTTCTTTTGGATTGGTATCATTTGCAGCATTTGAGGAGGTCGGTTTTGGCTTTGTCAGCGGTGTGAGATTCTAGTAGAAGCTATAATATCTTTAGATGATACATTGGATGCTTAAGCATGAAAAAAAAATGAAAAAATTGCAGGCTTTTGAACTTGAACCACCTTTCCCTGAACTTGTATGCTGGCTGAGTTGGGGGTCCGAAGGCTCGGGCCAAAAGAAAAGGTCTCATATGTCCATGTGAAAATACGTTCTTAAAATCCTCGCACGGCCCTGTGCTGGAACTGTAAGGCTTAGCCTTACTACATTACAGACCTTTCCAGCATATAAACCAGCATTCCCAGAATATAGGAAGGCCGTCCCAGAGCGCAGCAGGGTCTTTTTAAAATATACCCAAAGCTTTGCAGAATGGGAGATGGCTTACCATAATTAAAATCAGGGGTGGTATTAGTAGTTAGAAACCATATTTCGCACTGATTAAGGGGACCCTCTCTTTTGGCCCGAGCCTTGGTACAGGGTGGAGGTACTACCTAGAGCGGGGCAAAAAGGGGCAACAACATCCATAAAATAATATGCCAAAAAAAAACATACAACACCAGGGATTCGCTGGTCGTCACCGACCCAACTACTAGTCTGGCCCTCACTGGCTTATCTATGGGAGAGCGGACGGGATCCCGAGTTCTCCAGTGGGTATGGTCGTATGTACAGGAGTTAGCGGGGGATGGGGGTTATGAGCGAGGTTGCTGGACTTGGGGAGGGGATGGCAACAACCAAAACAATGTGTTTCTCACTCATCGAACGGCGAAAGCGCTTCGGATATATTCCCAGGGTTTTCGCCTGCATAAGAAACGTAAAGTCGGAAGCGCAGTTCGGTTATCTGGCAACAACCAAAGTCCAGATCAAGTATGCTCAAAGGTCGTTGCTAAATCTGGCATTAAACTATACAAGTATCTCGACGATCTCCAAATTGCCTCGACGATGCGGCCGTGGAGATAATATGTGAACCGAATTCAAGGCAATTCAATGCAATGCAATATCAGAGGCCGTTGGGTATCTGCCTTCCCGCCCAAAACGCCATACCAATCAGCCACATGTCCACTGTGATCCCTCCCCTCTGTCATCCCGTATCCCGATTCCGTAGAAGAACTTCGTGAAAAAGCAAGCGATCATATTGGCGGTTAGAGCGGCTCTGCCTTAATTGCCAGCTCAACTTCATGATAGGTCGAGTTTTCGGAGCCAGAAAAGGGCTCGGGACTAATAACAGGAGCACCATCTAAGCCCTCGTCGTGGTTGAATGTGTCCTTGAACTGAGCGAGTAAATCAGCCTTGTCGTCGTTGAATGCCTCGTTGAGTTGAGCGAGTAGATCGGCAAACTGGGGATCAACCCCTTCCAAAAGCGGGATCATCTCTGCTCGAAGCATCCGCTCTGCTCTGGGAACTCCGGAGTTGTCGTTGTCAATTGCAGCGGTACCAATCAAAGCTGCAAGGTAATCGTGGGAAAGCCGGCCATGTGTCTCTTGCATGTGAATGAGCAGTTGACCCTCAATGCGGGTATTCAGGTCTTCGAGCTGACCCTGAACAACGTTAGTAGCATCTCGAAACATGCTTCGGCGATTAGTCTCCACATGTGTGGCCATAAGATCCTCTATGGTCACTATTAGTTGACATTTCCCATTTCAGGGCAACCTTGCGTCTCAGGAGCAGACACACACTGCTCTCGAATCCCGAGACAGGATGGAAAGGAGAAGACAAAAAGAAAACGGGTCGGACTGGTGTACTCACTCATTCGCGCAAAAGATCCGGGGCCGCTTTCCGCAGTGCCTGACATCCGATGTTAGAAATGGGGTTTCCGCAGAAAAGGCAGAAATACACTTACATTTTTCGTATGCCTCATTCATGGCTTTCTGTATCTCAGGGGTAAAGCATCGGTTGGTATCCCGTTGCATCTCCTGACCTGTGGCAAATATTAGCCGATGGTTTCCCCTTTTAAACAACCTTTTATATCATTGGAGTATCCGCACAGCTCCTAGAACAGCAGGATGGGCAAGATGGGAGAAACCGCTCGAATCGGGCACTCACAAAGTTGCAAGATGGACGCAGGAAGATCTGAAATATGCTGAAGCAGCGTGCGTAACTGCACGTTAAGCATGTTGACGCCCTCAATGTTGGAACCCCGTTCCTGGGTAACGCGGATAGCTTCGTGATGGAAGGCTTCAATCACCGACTTCACGTTCCTGGCGAACTTATCGAGGCACGATGGTAGGCGTCGCTGAAAAGCCCTCTCCCAGCCACTAGCCAAATTCTTAGAGATAGGGTCGAAGAGCTCGGCATTGAAGTCGCGTGAGCCTGATGAGCCGGTAAATACACCGAACCGCTTGCAGGTCGCTTTATAGGTTGTCCATATAAGGCCGCCGACTGTTTTCGGCATTCCCCAGCCAGTGGCCGTCGGCAGGGCAGCTTCCACCGCATACGGAATCGATTTGTCGAAATATTCGAAAATGTTTTCGGACAAAGCCTTTTTCGTTTTTTGCGAGCACTCATGTGCAGCAGCAGCCAACTCCTAGTGTTGTTCATGTCAGCCCGTAATTTGCCTCGTAGAAGCGAGAGAATATACTTACCTGTCCAACATGTTGGAGCAGGCCGCGGAGGCGAACTTCCTCGGACTGTCGGTCGAAGTCATTCAGTTCAGATTGGGAGCCAACATTAGTGGCCCACATCTTCATAGAATTGACGAGGTGCATCAACTCGTTCAAGAAGCGTCGGCAGTTCGCGATTCGGCTGCTCTCCGTAAGCTGTCTCGCATGGGCTTGAAGTTGAGGAACTTCAGTGTCGTTGATATCGGGGAAACCGGAGCTGTTGATGCCGTCTTTTTGCAGTCGACCGCTTAGTTGTTGAAAGGCGCGAGTACTGACACAGAAGACCGGCAGATACTGGGCGACGGCGTCATAGTCTCTGAGGTCAACCTCTGGGTCGAAATTAGCCTCGTCTTCTTCAGCAGCTGTCTCTTAATCGAGTCTGAGGTTTGTCAGCATATTCATACCCATGATAGATTACGACCATAGTCAGGACCACACTCACTCCTTAATGCCCATCGCGAAATCCATCTTGATAGCTTGCCTTGAGTACTCATTTCGGCCTCTGATGCACGCAGCCCTGATTTCTCCGGAAAGCGCCTCTTTCTCAGCCTGAAGCTGCTTTATCTGAACCCGAATGGGCGACATCTGCTCCTCTTTGGCCTTTTTACTAGCCCGAAACTTGCGCTTATTCGCCTTGAGTTCGACCAGCTTCTCTTCGACGTCCTCCTCGGTAAGAGGTTGAGGGACCTCGTCGTGTGACTGGCTGTTTTCCTTATCACTGCCATCCAACATCTCAAAGTCCGACAAGTCGTCCTCTGAGTCATAGTCTGAGTCGGCTGAGCGCCGGTTTTTCCGGGCTCCTCTGGGTTTCGCTTTCCTCTTGCGCTTGTTCCGAGGGCTTTTTGCGGATGGCGCGTACACAGACTTGCCCTTAGAGATCTTTTTCCCCAGTTTTTCCCATGTTTCCCATTCTTTCTCAATCGACTCGATCTCGTCTTCTAATAATTCCTTCTCCGCCTTCAGGTTGGCAAGCTTGGATTTGAGCTCCCTGATTTCGTCCTTGTTCGAGTTCACCTTGTCGAAGGACTCGGTGAGCAGTTCCTCGAGTTGAAGACTGTCCGCAGCCTCAGTAATCGAAATGTCATCTGTCTTTGAACAGATGAAGGTGACCGCAGAGTAGGTTCCATCGTACTTCAGTTGGCGCCTGAAGGAATCGCCAAGCAGTGACTTGGCGGTTTTGTCGTCCACGGCTCGATTGATGGGCGCGACAATCCATAGGCCCGTACAAGCCTTCATGTAGTTGGACGCGGCGGCAGCTCGAGCGGCGTTTGAGTCTTGGATGCCGGGAAGATCCACGAGGCAGGCACCAGTAGCCAGTGCTTTGGCCTTCGTGAAAATGCGGACGACCTTGATCAGCGGCCAGTACTCCATAGCCTTGACGCTATTCTTTTCCTTGCTGTCAACGAATTCTTGCAACTGCCCGTAGATACTGGATGAGGTCGCGGCTTTGAGGCTCTTGACGGCGCCGAGGACGCCACGTACAGCAGGCTCGCTAACCAGCTCATGCGTAGAGGTTCTCGAGATCATCTCCTTGGTCTTCTTGGGGTACACAGCTTTGATCTTTGCGTAGGCTATGCCGGCCTCGCTGTCGGGATTGGCGCAATCGCGCGAGACCTCCCCGTTTGAATCGAGCAGGTCGACATACAGGGAATCGAGCTCCTTTTTCCAGTCCTCGGCGGTGAGAAATTCTACTTCGGCGCGATACAGCTCATCTGGATCATCCGAATAATTGTACGAAATCTCGGTAGGAGACGCTGTGCACGCTCTCATGCAGTTTGTCGGCAGTAGACTACAGTGCAAGTGAGCAACGATGGCCTAGAGTGGTTGATATAACAGTACTTACCGCTCTTCGTCCAACACTGCTGAGATGATTGAAGACTTTCCGGCTCCGGTATTTCCTACGACCCCGACGATAGTACGTGTCGGCTTCGCCCGAGACTTGAGGTCATCAATCAACTTGACCCATTTCGAAGCTTGGGTGATGTCCAGGACAGCCACCACCTCAAGAGGTTGTTTCAGATCCTCGAGAGCCCTTAAGCCAATGGTGACTGCGTCTTCTAACAGCTCAGGAGACTCCAGTGATGTAATATACTGAAGGTGGCGTTGCTGTGGTACCCGTCTTTCGTCGAAGTCGGGAGGGGGGCCAACGCCCGGGACATCCATAGGGTCGGGTTTGATTGCCATGGTAAGGAGCTGTCTGAGCCTTCCCCAGGCGAAAGGAAGCCCTGTCATCAAATTAGAAGGTGGTCATGTAGGTGATGAGCGATCTAAAGTTTGCAAGCAACAACTTTGTTTTTACAACCCCACGCCTTGTTCTGCTTGAGGTACCTTGAACGTCGAAGAGCGCCCGAGGGCCCAAAGGCGGCAGGTAAGAGCAGCAAGTACGGAGGCTCGGGCCAAAGGAAGGGTCTCTCTTCTCCGTGCGGAAACACGTTATCGAAATCCTCACACAGTCTCATACCGAAACAGCAAGGCCTGGGTTTACCACATTACAGGCCTTGACGGCATTGTCAAAGGCCTTTTCGGAGCGCAGGAAGTCCTTTTCAGAATGCAGGTAGGCCCTTTCGGAATGGGAGATAGCCTGCGATAGGTAAAACCAGGGCGGCCTTAGCAGTGAGGAAGCATCTTTCGCACTGGCTGAGGGGACCCTTTCTTTTGGCCCAAGCCTTTGTAAGGCCCCGACTTCCACAGAAACAAGAATTAGGCGCAGGCGGGTTTGGCTGGGACGGGAGGACGAGGGGCTCGGTGCACTCTGCCTGCAAATAGTAACACGCGTAAAAGTGGATTTGCTCACCTGGCAGGTGCCTTTTGACGATGGAGGCGATTCGAAAACCGAGCGGCAAGAACCGGCGCCCCTCGAGGCCAATCAATTGGTCTCGAACCAGTCTGCTGGAATAGTTGATAAAGCAATTCAAAGTGTTTGCAAACGCGCGTGCAAGGTTGGCGCGAGGTTCGGATGGAAACTCGCGTGGTCACGGGAGCTGCAGCTTAGGTGGAAAAAGAAAGTTTTGGCAGGGGCTAGAATTGTGGGGATGCCGGGGGAGATGTCGAGGTTCTCATCTGAACCACTACAAGAAAGAACGTCCAAGAACACCGCAAGGTCTTAAGGAAGTTCAACAGCGCATCCCAAAACAATACACTTTCCTGGAGATGCTGTAACCTTTCAGGCCGTTGAATTACTAGAGGTAATCTATAGTTGCTAGATGAGCTTGCAACAAGGCAGGGATCAGGGTTGGACAGACTGTGGGGTCAGTCCTAACCCCCTGCACTTACAGTCAGACCCCCTGTTTTTGCAACCCCCTTTTTATGCAAATTGCCACAAAACGCAAGCCACTTCGCAGTCTAAATTAATTAGTATGGTAAAACGCAAGTCTGCAAGCTGCAACTGCAAGCCTGAAAAATTGCGTAAAAGGGTTTTTTTTTTTAGTGGTATGGACTCAAATGGGTTGTTTTGTTAGGCCTTAGCCCACTAAATCTCCCCTAGAATTCCAGCCACTGGCTGAGACCAATTCTCGCCAAGCCATGAAAAGTGGGCCTTGTAGCACCCCTCTTTCTGCAAAACATCCACAAAATGCAAGCACTTGGGTGGTCTGGAAAGCTTGCATAACAGGGGGTTTGACTGTAGCAGAGCTTCAACTTTTTGGAACTCCAACCCACACGCTGGTTTGGCGCCGTCTGGACAATTGGAAAAGTAAACACCAGCAAAACCAAAAGGTGTCTCGCCATACCGACCCGCATGATGGCGCATATGACCAACCCTTTGGCAACGCCAGATCAGTTATACCAGCGGCGCTCGTTCAGTTCTCTCCCGACCGAGCTCCAAGATGCCATCTTCTACTCGGCGCAAT
>Ga0247770_1000688_pt1 | contig 31430 bp, 36 predicted proteins | sample UWRJL136409B6_FD_179943 | JGI IMG/M metagenome (GOLD analysis project Ga0247770, IMG submission 179943) | Plant litter microbial communities from Arlington Agricultural Research Station in Wisconsin, United States - UWRJ-L136-409B-6 | ecosystem: Environmental > Terrestrial > Plant litter >... | reverse complement strand
CAACCCCCTCCCAATCAACCTTATCCAGCGCCGGCCCCCTCGTCGCAGCAACAATATCCGACCATTTCGTATCCCTCAGTCCTCCCCCGCTATCCCCCATCGCCCTTGTCCCAGTAACAACACCCACCAGCGCGAGAGCAATCGCAATACTATAGACAATCCACAGATCTCGCGCGTGGTATTTATACATGATTCTTGTGCGGGACTTTGAGCAAGGGAAGCGGTACCCGTCCTCGTCCTTGACGGCCTGCCCGGTTTGTTCGTCTGGCTTGGCGGCCCAGACGACTGGCGTAAATTGCGGCTGAGAGAGCATAGAGAGGATGATGTCCTCGTAGAAGGGCTGGATGAGGGACTGCAGATTCGGGCGGGGGGAGTAGTTCTTGTGGGGGTCGATGAGGCGGGTTTGGATGGCGGAGGTGGCGACGATGGGCATGACGAGGTCGCGGTCTTGGTCGATGCTGATGGTGCCGTTGAGGAAGGTGCGGAGCAGGAGGCCGAGGGAGTGGTAGGCTGATGCGCGGCGGTAGGGGGCTTTGTTGATGGGGAGGATGTAGTTTGATTCTGGGACGGCGGTGACGTTGTCGGCTGTGCCGTCGTTGGCGTCGACGTGGGGGATGAAGGTGGTGTTGATTACGGGGCGGTGGAAGGTGAGCTTGGTGGTGTTGATGAGTTGGGTACCCTCCATGTAGCTGACTCGGACGGTGTATGATGATTCGTAGTTTTCGCAGGCGAAGAGTTTCGGAATGAAGGCCGTGTCCCACCCCGGAGAGGATGGGCCGTGCGGAGCGGGCTTGGACGGGTCGGTCAGCTCTGCGTAGCCTATCCAGATAACGGGCTCGGTGCGAAAGGCGCCGAGGTTCTTGGGATGAGGGGGAGGCGTATTTGGGATTCCGCCGATTCCGGCATTTTCCGTCTGTGTCATCGAGTAGTCGCCTCCTGTGTTGAAGGCGTAGTAGCTATACTTGCCCGTGGGCACGATTATGTCGGTATCGAAAGGCGGCGCCATGCTCCCAGACTCCTGTGTCAGATTCTTGGCCTTTGAGCCGACTCCGCTCGCGAGTTCTGTACACTTGTATGCGGGCGCTGTGAAGTTGATCACAAAGGTACAGTTCCACCCGCTCCCGCAGGTATCAATCTGCGCGTTCTTCCTCATGACGGCCTGTTCGAGATAGGCCCCGACCATCGAGGTCTGCTGTAGAGCCGGATGTGGCTCCGTGTAGTAATCAAACCAGCCCGGCGGCTCGGACTCGGACCGTTTCGTCGTATTCACAAACGACAACGGAGTCTCATAGCGCTGCCCAATCCTAGGCGGATCTCTCCATTCATACTCCTCCTCCTTCGTAAAGTTCAGGGTTCGAACCCCCGGACAGAAGCTCTCGAAAACCGCCGTAGAAGGCTCAACAAGCAGCGTATTCCCCGTCAGAATAACCATCAGCGGCGCAACCCTTTGTCACAGTCAGCTGACATCACATCTCACTCGGCACCAGAGAAAACCAACTCACCATACAAAAACTGCTAGCGCCACCGCAATCTTCGCCGTCCTGATCATCTCCCAATTCAACAACGCCCACAGATCCTCCGACGCCGCAAACAGCGAGTCCAGCGCATCGACCCGCATCATGCGCGTCCGCACCGTCGTCCACACCCGCTGCCGAAAGGCCAGCACGACCGCGGCGCTCAGACCTGCCTTAGAAGCGAACGCCAGCGCCATGCCGTACCGCAGCATCTGCTGCTGGTCGGCGGCGGGCTTGCCGTCCAGCGAGTCGTAGTACGCGTGGTGGCCGATTGCGCAGGCGACGCCGAAGGCGAAGAAAAGGTAGAGGTTCCAGGCAGAGTTCCATCGCCGCCACCACCACCATCTGTGAGGTGTGTTGGAGAAGAAGGGCGCGCTGTAGGGCGGGGACGTGGTGTTGGGGGATTGGAGGTGTTTGGGGAGGAGGGTTGCTTCGTCGTCGGTGCGGTGTGGGTCGGGGTCGGATCGGCGCGATGTGGTGGAGCGCAGAGACTCGTACGTCGATTGGTATACCTTGTCTGGGAATGCGCCGTCGTCAGGCGGCTGGCCGGTCGGGAGGGGCTTCCATCCGCCGGCCTTAGGGGGAAGGTCCCCGAGCTGGTAAATTGACGACATCAATCTCGGCGGACGCGGGCGCGCGGGCGGGGCGCCGGTCACCGGGCAGATGTGGGGGCCGAGCTTATTGCCTGGGGTTGCGCTGCGACAGCGGGCTCCGGCCCTGTGGGGTTCAGCCGTTTAGCGAGGGATGTTGCCGGGGGTGTGGGCCACGACTGCCGATGCGCGATCTGCCTCTTGCGCCGGGAGTTGGAATATAAAAAGTTTTCTTTGCGATCGGTAGGTTGCCACGTGCGATAGCGCCATCGGAACTGGCGGCGGTGCGGTCCAACACGAGTTCGTGCAACCGGCTGGTGCAGCAAGAGTTGGTGCATTTCGTGGCTGGGCCTCCATGCAGTTGGTTGGTGGCGTTGCCCGCCTGCGATCGGCAATTGGCCGAGGGTTAGGGTCTCGGGAAATCCGGCAGCTGGCGCTGCTCGCGCTTCCCCCAATCCAAGGTTCGAGCTTCTACCATTCACATTCACCGTAGACGCACCGCGAAAATAAATCTGAGATGAGATCACCACAAATGAGCACGCAATGCGGGAAACACGGACGGACGAGTTCGTATGCACGACGCTATGTATATACACCGAAAAAGTACAAGAAATGCTAGACGGCTAGGTATGTACAGAAAGCCTGCCCTGGCTGCAGCGACGCATCAGACGCGCCAATTGGCGGCGCTTTTCCTTGACCAACGACAAGCTGACTGCGCTTTTGCTTCTCCCCCACAGAACACCCCGACCCAACGACGACCAAGATGGCGCTTAGAAAGCGGGGTTGGCGTTGTTGATGAGGTCCTCGAAGTAGGCCTGGTGCCACTGGCCGGCCTCGGGCGAGGGCTGGAAAGCATCAGACTTGCCGCAGAAGCTGTCGTAGCGGGTGGCCGAGCTGTCGCTGGTGCCGTCGGACTCGCCACCGGGCTTGACCCAGACGAAAGCGTCGGCGAGCTCGGTACCGGTGTCGGCCGAGGGGCGGATACCGAAGCCGGCGCCCTTGACGTTGCACCAGTTGCCCCACTCCTCACGGAGACCCTGGACGCCGTTACGGGCAGTATCGACGATGGCGTGGTTGGGCATGCCGGCGGTCTTGAGGGCGGCACCGAAGGTGGTGACGTAGGTCTTCTCGTTCTGGCAAGCGTTGTACTTGGCATCCGACTTCTTGGAAAACTCGCCGGGGCTGAGGTCCCACGCGTTCCAGCCAGCAACGTTGGTGGCGAAACCACGGAACTGCTTGGGCTTGCCGGCGTTCGTGTAGGCCTTGGCCAGCTCCTGCGCACCGGGCTTGAGGTTGGCATCCCAGCCGAGCCATCCGCCGTGGCCGGCATCGATGTACTGGACGACGTTGGGGAGGTTGAGCGTCTTGAGAGCATACGCAACACCGTCACGGTATCCCGTGGCCGAGTTCTTGCAGGTCTGGAGGTCCGAGTTGGTGACCAGGTTGGGCAGGGAGTCGGGCTCGATGAGGAGCACGAACGCCGTGGTGCTGTACTTCTTGAGGAGAGCAGCAATGACTGTCGGTCTAGGTCAGCACATGCCGCCTTCTCTCGCTACTTTGGAGGTTCGATAAAACTTACCGTCGATGTACTGGGTCTTGTACTTGCTGATCTCACCAACCTTCAGCTCACCGTTGGAGGCCTTGGCGGCGCAGTCACGGCCGGGAAGATCGTAGATAACGACACCCAAGACCTCGTCGCAAGGAACATCAGCGACAGCGGGCTCGAGCTTGGCGATGTTCGCGATGGTGTCGAGCCACAGGAAGGTACCGATATTAGCAACCTCCTTCGCCTTGGACTGGATGCTCGCGTCCATGGTGGAGAGAGCAGCCTCGATCTCGCCGCGGTAGAAGTTGTTAGCATGGAGCTTGTACTTCTTGAAGATGTTGGTGCTGGCGTCGAGAGTGACAGCCGACGAGCAGCCAGCGGCGACTGCGCGGGGCGACTCCTTGGTGGTCTTGGAGGGCGCAGCGGTGGCCGTGGCGGCCAACCACAAGAGAGTGGACTGGGAGAACTTCATGTTGGGCTACCGGGTATGTTGCTTTCACGGGACTGCAGGTGAAAGTGTTAAGAGGCCTGAAGAGAAAGAAAATCCCCTGAGAACGAGGGTGTGTCGGGATCTTTATACCGGGACCACCCTCCTTGGCACTGCCGAGCCCCTGATATCGCCCCGGGAGCAGCAGCACCAGCAAATCGACCCTTGGCGACAGCCACAACCCCCGTGGTTCGAGAAGGAGACTCGCAATCAGGAAGACAGGCCCGGCGAGAGACTCGGCCAGCAAGTTCCGAGGAGGCAGTTGAGCCGCCGCCGAGCAAACCACCGCTGGATATGGGGGTGCGGGGCTACTGCTAGATGCCGAGCTCAACGAGTGGCCGCCTGTCAGATCTCAGCGGCTTCCCCATATGGGGGCTTCATTTGCGCGCAGTCAACATCGCCCGTGCCGCCTCTCGATTGGTCATGAGGGCAGCAAAGAAAGTGTGGGGAAGAGTGGACGTCTGGGGCAATCTGGGTCGATCTGGGGTATTATTCTACCTTATGCACGTCCCTTCATCCTCCGCTTTAGGTGTCGCTCGCCGCCCGTCGGTCGACCACGCGCCCGAACGTGCCTGGGTCGAGGGTGGCCCTTGCAGCGTCTACTATCTAATAAGGTTGTGGGGAACGCCCAGCTCTCGTTAGTATTGGGGTTACTGCATGGAAGGCAGCGCGCCCCAGCGAGGCGTGTTGGAGGAAGCTCGGCGGTGCTGCCAAGACAATATGCGGAGACGGAGCAGGCGGATTGTGGCGGGTGAGGAGATGAAATGCCTCGCGCGTTGAGTATGGTGCCGCTAGAAAACGGACGGTTTGCGTCTCATATAACCTGCTCGGCCTATTGCTCCGGCAAGAATGCAACCAATCGTCCTAGCAGCTCCCAAGTGCCGGCGCGCTCAAGCATTTCCATATGGCATTTCGATATGGCGTCTGGCGATGTTTTCATCGCTGCAAATGGGGCATTAGGGCATAGGGCCTGGCTCGCCACGATCCCCTCACTACGCGGTCTCGGGGCTTTTTTATTGAGCAGCTCGGGTGCGGGGAAATCGGCGAGTGGGGAACCGCTATAGGGCCTAGATGGCCCAATCAACGGCGAACCAACGTCGCTCGGGTACGTTGCGATGCGATCCTAGGCTGCTCCAAGGTTCCATTGCCAAGCGGCAGTTGATGGGTAATTTACGCCCTCGCCTGAAACAGCCGCCACGACTCGGGGCGCCCCCCTAAAGTGAATCCATTAAACCGCATATTATCAGCCGGCATTGGCGCCGCCCAGCTCCACGGGAACTATGGGGACGTGTCTGCCGCAAGCGATCCCTACAGTTGGCCACCTCCACGCTGCGATCCGGCTAAACCGTCGGTGCCTTTCTCGGCTGTCCTTTGGGTTTATCGGCACGGAGGGAGCCTTCTACGACGCCGAAAAGGGACGGGCTGTACGACGGTACTCCTTCTACGCGCTCTTCAACGCTCGACGCGATTGAGAAAAATACTCCGAGCTCCCCACACGCGGTCGTGCTGGATGAGCAAGTTTGGACCAGCATGACGAGCGAATCTCTTGGTATGTTGTTATTGCCGCCCGTGGATGCCGCTGCCTTGTTGCCTCCCCACGCTTCCGACCTTCCGACCCTAGCCTGCTGTTGCATCCCACTCCATTGTTGCCTCCACGAGCTCGGCTTCATCTGAACTACTATGCCTCCTCTCCCGGGATGGGCACGGCGCCTGGGCAACCCGGAATTGAACGTCCGCCGCACACACTCCTGTCCCACACTTGTTCATCTCTGCTCATCTAGGACCGGTAGGGAGGGAGTCTAGCTCCCGCGGTGCAGAATCATGCAGCCAAGGCCCCATCTCGGCGCCTGTCTTGCTGTCTGTGCCGGTCGTTCTGCTCGCTACCTGGCCTAGGTAGGAAGGTAGGAACCGCTGTCGGCCAGGGAGTTCCTGGCCCCGGACCAACTGGGACTAGGGACGCTCGGTTCATTCATCTCTAAGGAGCTAGGGAGCTAGGGAGCTCTGCCACCATCGCCTCTTTTGACGACACGCTTGGCTTCTGTCATTGGAAGGAAGAACAAACGGGGCGAGATCGTTTGCGCCTCTCGGTTAGCAGATCCGTGACTGTGGGTCTTGAACTTTCCGGTCCCGACGTTTACACGGCATTTGGAGGATTTATAATCCATACTTTATATTGTTGGGTGGAGCTTTACTTTAGTTTTGGAGCTCTGGGCTAGGTGGCGGTGGCGGGGAGTGGTGCGTATGGGTGGTCGGCGTTTGGGACGTGGGCCGGAGTCGGACGCATCGCGATTGTTGATAGAGGGAGTTTCTTCGTGTTGTTGAGTCAGGTGGGTTCTGGGTTTGTTTGGAGCGGAGTGAGATGCAAGTGATATATTTTGTCCTGGTAAGCGTGCGGGGTTTCATTCTGTGCTGATTTGCGACAACTTGAAGTGGTGGGTGTGTGCAACATGCGTGGGCGTCGCATGTGAGAGACAGAACCGTCCCCTCCCAACGAGTCTAAGATTGTCCAAGCCATCTTAGATCATGTTCGTACTTCGCGAGCGCAGCTCTTTGCCTTGTCATCGCCAAGCACTATTCCCGGCGGCTCTGAAGCTAGAGCCTGAGCAGTCTCAATCGCCGCATCTCACTTGGATGTCGTAATATATCCGCGATGAGTAGAACATGCCGCTCCTCTTGTCGTCTAAAAAGATGAAGATGATAAGATCACAGCCTTTGTGGGAACTGTTAATCATTTTGGCATTTACTTTAACGTGCTTAGAGGACAAGTCGGAGAACACAGATGATATTAAAGGTTTCGATACCCCTAGCTTTCACCAAGGTCTCTCATCTATTCTATATTTTCTGTAATTGGAAATAGGGAGCCCGATCAACTGCGGTTAAGTGCCTACTGAGGACCTTGTTGTCCGTCACGAAAACTTCACATATTACAGTGATGTCGAAGTCATCATATGAGTTGCATCAAGAGGTCTAGGACCGGACTGGTGGAGTCGACGGAAAGAATTCTACCCTACATAGCAGAGCCGTGGAAATTCCAAACACTGATGGAAGTTAATAAAGAATAGCGAGAGCTATTGCCGGAATGAAAATATTCTGAAGATCTTAAGATATGTAACTATTACCATTGGTTTTCAGCGTCACACCTGAAGTTTGAGAACTTTATTCGAGGACTTTGATATGTGTCATGCCGACAGGCCGTTCAGGGTCATACTGTCACGTCTTACGGTGAGTAGGTTACTACATATGGTGGTGTTTTATGTTGAATTCTCACAGCCTTTATTTGCGAAGTATGGAAAACAGGGTCTTCCCATGGTCGCTCTTCACGACGGTGACCCCTGGTTGCTACTCATGGAAATGTATTCCTCGTGCTTGACACCCCTGCCATCGCACCGCGCCCAAGTCCCTCCTTCGTCCGCGCAAAAACAGCCCCCAACTTCCTCCAAACCCATAGACCCCGAGTGCTCAACCCCCTCGCAGCCCGAGCCGGATGGCAAACAACCCAAATCACCCCCCAAAGAATCACATAAAAGACCGGAATTCCCAGTACCTCTCCCCTTTCCACGTCCTCCTCCCCTTCGCCCTCCTCGCCCTCCTTTCCCTTCCACCAACCCACAACCCACCTCCACCCCCTCCTCAGCCCCCCAGCTTTCAACCCCAGCCCCCAAACCAGCGGCACCACCGCCCCAACCAGCCAAACCACCAGCACCCCCAAATTCACAAACCCCACACTCTGCACCATCACAATCCCACACAACCCCTCGCCCCCCACTCCCTCAGGCGTTTCGTCGCGATACCCTCCCTTCCCCTCAAGCACACTATCCTCACCGCTCCCGATACTCCACGCATCAAACTGCATGCGCGCCAGGGACGTCGCAAACAGCCGCGAGGCTTCCGTCACCCAGTGGGTGTCGCTGAGGGGGATGGAGGTGTATTGGGAGATTCTCTCGTTGGCGACGAGCGCGGTACCGAGGCGCTTGGCGAGGGAGGAGTAGATGTTTGAGTTGGAGAGGGAGAGGCGGAGGAGGTGGTAGTGTGGTGGGAGGAAGGAAGACGGGGGTTTAGGTAGGGGGGAGGCGAGGGAGTGGCAGTTCAGGTTGCTGTTGTCGTTGTTGTAGGGAATGGAGGAGGAGGGGAGGCAGATTTGGTGGTGGTCGAGGCAGGCGAGGACGCGGTATTTGGCGTCGTTTTTGTAGTAGATTGGGGTAGGGTCGTCGGGGTAGTAGAAAGCTTTGTCGGCGACGAAGATCGGGTCGGCGCTGGGTTTGAGGTAAAGGATGTGGAGGGGGGAGATGAACATGATGGTTAGGAGGGTGTTGGGAGGGGGTGCGAGCGCTGGGATGGGGGTCCAGTTTGTGATGTCGGGGTACCAAGATGAGATTTGGGCGCTAGGGGTGAGTGTTAGCAAAGACCAAAAAAAGGGGTTGGGAGTGCTGACTTGACGTCGTAGCTTGAGACGAGCCAGTTGAATGGATCGCCAGTGCTGCGGAAGGTGTAGTCTGTGTCACCTGTCTCTCCGTAGAAATAGGTGTAATCCGCCGTTCTATTGTCCGTTCCGTTCCTCACGTACGGACTTTCTGTGCTCAAAGGAGTGCATGTTGTGGATCGTCGGAACCTGTACCCGTAGGGGTCGTTGATCCCGATCGAGCTAGCCGCGACAAGGCCCGTATCGAAGGTTACTGCGGGTGACCCGCGAATACAGATGTCTTCTTTCGGAAAGGGGCACTTATACTGATACGTGGTGTTGAATTTGATCTCGGTTTCGTAGAAGAAGCCGCAGCGCAATGGCAGCGCCGAGCTCGAGTTGTAGCAGTATTTGGCGTATTCTCCAGCCCTGGTTTCTTTAGCGCGGTCAAAGACATCAGCACGCGCGGCGGCCTCGTCGCCTGCTCCATCGTTGTCGAAGCGATAGAGCCCGCATTTATCGGAGTTCCAAAGTGCGGCCCCGTTGGTTGCGACTAGGGCCGACAGAACGCCGGCCGCTGCTCGGGCTGCGAATGACGCGAGAAAGACGAGACCCATGAGCACGAGGGCGAGCTTATGCCGGTTGGCTCCTTGATATGCATAGAAAACGGCGTTTTTGAACAGCTCCCCCCCTCCGTTCGACTTGCTAAGAACACTCGAAGCCTTTGACGACCCCTGGACCTCAGGTGTGCTGGGGGAACCATTGTAATGGGGTTGGGGCTCCTGAAGCAACGGTAAGGTTTCTCCATTGCTGCTGGGCGTGTCCCATCTCTCGCAAAATCGCATGACGTGAACAAGAGGAAACTGCAGAAGTCGATATACGGACGGCCCTACTAAGCTGAGCCATACAGCGAGGAGGGCCTTGAGCACGGATGCATCTCACTCGGTGAGCAGATATTGGTCTCCTAGAGGGTCACAGACGGGGGCTCAGTGGTTTGCTACGAGCATGCCATTTTAAAGCTGATGGGAGGACGAAGATAGGTACTTACTGCCTGTCGGATATTCGGACCACCGACCAAGCCGAACGCGCTGCTCTGAATGCATGCTCCAGTCGGCCATTCCGAAGATTGGTTGCTTCTGCTCCGCCAAAATTTGTGAACGTCGCAATCTGCGTGCCAGTGCAGTGTCTGCTTGGACTTGGTTCATGGCAATAGGGAAGGTAAGGTAAGGTACTTATTGCTACCTGAAAAAAACCAGTCACATGTGCTGCATGCGTTGGTTTCAAAAAGCGTCACACCGACAAGAAAATTCTGATTCCGATCTACCAATGGCTGAGCCTCTGCCCCTCGCCTGCATTGACGTGTTGAGCGAGCGCACTGTCGCCGGGCGTAATCCGAGAGCCTCGCCATCCAGGTGTTAACCCTTTCGCTTGGGTTCCACAGGGTTTCTCAAGGGGTGCCGGGAGAATGAAGCCCGCAAATGTTCCCGACGCTCATCCTTTTATCGCCATTCGAATGAAAACTTGGCTGTCCTGACATTCAGCCTAACAGCAGGACACGATGTTAGAGCTGCAAGCTTGAAGTTGGAGAAAGAGGATATGCGTATTACCCTTTAACCACGCCACGCTGTCGGTCCTGGCCGTGTCCCAGGCGCTTTCGGTCGCGAGAAAGATGCTTTTGGTAGTCTTGGTCCCCACTAGTACCAAGCGCACGGGAGCGGAATCCGCCATGATGGGAGGTAAATGGAGACATGGATGAAATCGACGTGGATGAAATCGACGTGCCCATTGAGATTGAGTGTTCCATGTTCGCCACAGGACGGCCAAACGAATTGTAATGACAGCCAAGGAGTCGAGTAAACTACTCGCAATGTATCAAAAAGAAAAAAACGGTGAGGAATCGGTCAAGCTCCAACTCAGGTTGCGGGGTTCGGTCGCGAAAAGTGATGTGCACATCAGCAGTCAATCTGCCACCTTCCGCCAATCAATTCGTAGAGCGGCCACACCGCCAGTTAGTTAACACTCCGCCCACTTGCGGTCTCGCAACGCTGACTAAGAAAACGGCCATAAGGCAGTTGCCGGCGGTGTCTGATGCCTTGGGAATACTACAAAGATACTGAACGAACCCTAGATCCAAACTCCCGATTATAATAGGGGCTGATCACAAGCAGTAACAGCATGGCAGATTGAAAGAGAGTTTCCCTGGAAGACCAATTTGAGCATACTAGAGTCCAACCATATGACCTTGGTACTGTTGGATAGTTACCTAACGCCTAGTCTGTCTATGAGTACCCGGCACATCAAACCTAAGGTTCGACATTCCTTCCAGGCTTTTCTCCACGTCCGCTAGTTTCACCGTCTAGTTCCCGTCAAACGCCCCAGCGTAGAGAATATCACCCGGCTGGCCATTAACTGTATCCCACAGCGACCTCGCCTCAAGCTCCATATCCCTCCTGGCAATCGTCCCGTTTATTTCCTTCTCAGCATCCTCTCTGGCAAGCTTCACTGTGTCATTTTTAGCACGACCCCCCAATATCAGCCCCGCTAACCGCACCGGGGGGAAAAGTACTTACCATGCAAGAAAACCGCCGTTCTCTTCCCACTAAACAACGCATGCGGCACATTCGTCACGTTATCCGCATTCGCATCCCCAATCGCATACACACCCTCCACATTAGTCGCTAGCCCCGCTGCCCCATTCGCCGCCAACCGTCCCCCATCCAGCCGCACGCCCATCTTCTGGCCGACATCACTCGTCTGCTCCGATGGGAAGCTCGCCAGAAATGCCGCCGTCTTGACAGCCAACCCTTCTGCGAATTCGACCTGGAACGAGTCATACTCCGCCACGGTCGGCAGGCTCGGGTCTCCATGACCATCCGCCCCGTTCTGGAGGCGGGTGATGGCCGTGATGGTGCGATTGTCGACGGTGACGTTGTGAATCTGCAGGTATTTCTCCCAGCTGGGGAACTTCTTCTCCGTGTCGGCGCGCGCAGCAGCGGTGTTAGTGCCGTTGACGAAGGCAACCACGTTGGAATTGAGGGTGACCATCTCGCGGACGGCGCCGGGGGCGTCGGTGAGGGGCCCGAGGAGACCGAGGGGCTGGTCGGCGTGCTCGTGGCCGTCGCACCAGGGGCACCAGAAGATGCCCTGGCCCCAGTTTTCGCGGACGCCAGGGGTGGAGGGGAGGATGTCGCGGAGGCCGGTGGCGAGGATGATTTTGCGGGCGGTGATGGAAGTTTGAAGCTTGGTGGCTGTGTCAGAGGCGGAGACAATGAAGTAGGTGTTTTTAGCGTCGCCGGGGGCGATGTTGGTGACGGTGCCGTTGATCATGGCGATGGTGCGGTAGTGGGAAAGTTGCTGGCGGGCTGCCCAGCGGAAGTAGGCGGGGGTGACGCCTTGGGTGCGGATTAGCGAGGTCAGTGATAGGAAGGGGATGATAGAACTATACCGTCGAACCCGAGAACATCGTGCATGTGTCTTGTGGGAGCGTTGCGATACACGCCGGAGTCGATGAGGAGAACATTTCGGCGCACGCGGGCAAGTCCGCTCAATGCAGCGAGTCCGGCCGGGCCTCCACCAATGATGACAGCGTCGAAATCGGTACTTCCGCCAGACGTCTGACGGGGCAAAATTGCGCCATTGGCCACGGCAGCCAGCGCAGTGAGCGCTGCAGCAATAATGGATCGCATTTTTAATGGTTCGCTTGCGCCTCGGAATGCAGAAATCGGAGTTGAAGAATGGAAGTGCGCTGGGCTGACTCGCCAACGTGTCTGCGTGCTTCGAAGACGCTTATATACCTTGGGTAGGTAGTTAGGTGGGCGGGGCATCGAGACTACGGAAGCTCCCGTGGTGAATCGGATGAATGCATTCACCTGCATGTAGTCCTCGAATCAAGGCAAACCGATCATAGGATGATCGACAACACGCCCAACCAACCACAAGCAGGGTGGGCATTGCGGCACTCCAACACCCCGCAACCACGTCTGGCGGCATATAGACGGCTGAGACATGCATCGGATTTGTGGTCCCCGCACGCGTATTGTCCTCTTCGTGGTCAATCACAATGTGTTATAGCGCAATTTCTTTTCGTCATCAGGCGAGTTGATGTAGTCTTCGCCGATCAGGCACATGTGGTTTGGCGGAACTCCAGTTCCATGTCTCTGATTCCCAGCCCCACGATTAAATGAAGCGGGGGAAAGGGAAGATATTATTGGTGCTGAGCTCCGCTGGATTTGGCACTGGTCGTTGGAGGGGATGAGCATGTATCGCCGACAGCAATCAGTTTGCCCATTCGATTTACTAGCGGTGCGGGGGGCCTATCGGACGGAATGTGTGACCTGAACAAACGCGCAGAAGGTGTCTCATGAGTCATTGGTAGCTAATCTTGTCTAAACTTCGCCAGAGCTTTTCTACATCGACAGGCCCGGAGGCTTCGGCGACAACCCAGTCGCTGACCGCCTTCTTGGAAGCTTCCTGTTTGCGTTTCTCTGTGAGGAATTTAGTATTGGGCCTTGTTGTTACATCAGAAAAACCATAAGGGGTCGTTCTGGGACACATACCTCTCAGTTTCGCAGTTGCTTCGGCATAAGCAACGATCTCCTCCTTGCTCAGCACCCGCATTACAATAACAAAGTCGTCCCGAACCTCGTATCGCTCTTTTCCGATGGCCAAGGCCTCAGGATTTACCATTTTGCGACTGATCTTAGTCCATTTCGCGCCGGGGGGGAAGGCTGCCTTGCTCTTGTCCACTTTATGGGCCTCTTTCGAAGATACCACGCCTTCCCGGATAGGGTTGGGCTCCTCTGGAAATTTTTGCGTTGGACGTTTCAAAATACCTTTGACTGGGTTTTTCTCTCCGGCGCGCTCTGGCATCTTGCCGTTTGTTGAATGAGCATCAGTTGGCGTGCTACCTCTCCGCGAAGGGTTGACGTCTTCGAATAACTTTGGTGTAGGCCGCTCCAAGATATCGTCATCATGTTTATCCTCATTGAGGCATTCTTGTCCATGACCTATGCTCGCAGAATGTGTCTCGGGAGTCTCGTCAACTGTAGCTGCATTTTTTCCATTGTTTGCCAGAGCAATGTAGTCATTGGAATCGCTTTCTACGTCTCGGTGGTGCCTGAGGGGTGTACTGCGATGATCGCCATCTCCACCCTGAAGCTGGTGTGCCCGGTCATCGAACTCGGGGTAGCTGCTTGACTGCCTCCTTCCGTGTTCGGTGGCTCGGTCGTGCTGTCCGAAGCACCCACGAATCTCTCCAACCTGGATCATATCCCAGCCCAAGTGATGGTGAGGATCCCATGGTATGTAGGGATTGGGATGGGAGCCCGGATCCGGCCTCAGTCGCTCGGGATTCTCAAGGTCATATCTTGCGAGGCTCGACGGTCCCGTGTATGCATAAGCAGTATCGTGCTCATCCGAATCGTATGATAGCCGCCGTCTCCTGGGCATGTTCGATCTCATGGGTATGCCAAGTGAAGAAGACCGCGCAGTGCCGCGACTAAGGCCCTCGGTTTGCTCTTCATCTGAGTCCACACCCTGGTTCTGACCCCTGTCCGCGTCGCCCCCTTCAGCACTCAATCGGGCAGAGCGAATGCGCAAAAGCGTTCCTCCGGGAAAAACGTCCCCCCACTCGGTTCGACAGTACAGGCTGACAAGACGGTTGATTTTCCCGACGTATGTGTCCCGACGCGCCGTCGTGGAAGTGACACGAGAATGGGCCGCTTCCCACAGATCGTTCCATGTCTCTCCTTTTGCTGCTGGATCTGCTCCTGATTTCAGGAGCAACTCAACTTCTTCTAGGTCTCCAGCTGCTGCCGCAATGAGTAATGGCGGGTCAGGGGGCCAGGCTTCGTTTGCCGCATCGGAATCATTGTCTTCTCCTTCCAGCTCCGCACCGCGGCTTGACAGACCTCCGCTCAAACTGCTATCTGCATCGCGTTCGTGGATGTCATCGTGTGATGTCCTTGGTATGGCAAATAGGGCCAACTGCTCCTGATGGAAAGAAAGATGACGGCGGAACTGTGTTGGGTCAACGGTGACCACTGTCTTCGAGGGCGAATTCCCCCCTGGTACTGGCGTACTTTCCTCCACGAACTCAGCCCATTCGTCGCAGAATGGGCAGTCCCGAGCGGGGATGGCATCCATGGAGCGCTGACTCGCGTCAACAACGACTTGCAACTGTTCTTCCTGGGTCAGGAGATCATGATGCTTTCCGACCGTATGTCCTTCCATCTGCAGCGCCGTCCTGAACGGGCCCTCCTGGCAAAGGATGCAGACCCAAGTCCTTCGATGGCATTGCATCTCGTGATCGAACCATGCACGGCTGTTGCCGAAAAGGCTGTTATCACATTCGGTGCCACCGAGTGTACATACGTATGCTCTCAAGTCATGGAAGGCATGCTGGCGCCACTCAGATTCCTTTGATATATTTTGGATGCCAAAGCAAAACGGGCACTCGAACATGGCCTCGCCCTTGCTGACTTCAGGCAGGGTGGGTAGCCGGAGCACGGCTTCGCCACTTCCAGTGATACGGAACGAAGAGCTCGCAGAGACATATGATCGGGCTTCATCGTTCTGAATTTCTGTGAGCTCCAGTAGGGCCAGTTTCGTGACGTCAAGCGTAGATGCTTTGGTCGAAGGTCGTGTGTGGGCGCCCTCAGAGACACTTCCGACCCGAGTAACGGCTGGTGAATACATTGACTTCCCTGTGGTGTCATGGGACACTAGGAATGCATTTCGGGCCAGAATGGACTCAGTGGCCTCCTTTTCCTCGGTCTCCTCTGTCGGTTCCGCATCCCCAGAGATTCTTGACCGATGCTGGCGCGAATAGCGGAGGAACTGGCGGCGCTTGGTGATTGCACGGCCGAGACGCTCACATAGTCGAGCTGCCTCGTTTCTCTTCAGCTTAGGGTACCGCTCTGCCACATGGCAGATATCAAACTGGTCGAGAAACGGACTGCTCTTTGCGCTAGTGGTTTGGATCGCCCTGCTGAACCGATCGCGAGGGGTCGCCTTGCGGATCAGAACGGAAATACGAAGTAGGCTCCGGATGCATTCGGACGCAACGTCAAGGATGTCGTGGGCCTCATCTTTGTCTGCCGGGGGGCTTGACGCTTGTTCCGCTGCATAAGAATCATAATGGATCGTTCTATTGTCACGGTTCCCGGCAACTATTTCGGACACTGTTGGGGTATCAGGACAATCACAACAATGGAAACAAGGAGACATCGGGCCGCCTACAGTCTTCCAGAGCATCGTCCAAGTCGCCGACGAGATCTGATACCTGCTCAAGGAGCTCGCCTGCGGTAGCGAGCCGCGACTCGAGGGAGAATGCCGATTCTGGCGTGTTCAGCGCCCCAATATTGCCCGCCCAGAGCCGGAACTTATCACGGACATCAAGTACCTCGGCGGCCGCAACGGGTGTCTGGAGGGCCGGTCAGCTGGAATTCTTGCGCTCGGCGCGGTGCCGCGACTCACGTTTTGGGCCTCGCTGCCCGACTCTAGCTTGCGGAGAACGTTGTTGAACTTGCGCTCAACATCCCCCGCCCTGGTAGCAATAGGGGTTTGGGTGTCCATCCGCCGATCGCATGAGAGCCGAAGTCCTTTTTTGCGCTGGCGCCGAGTCGAGAAGTGCTGGCTTGGAGTCCGCTCGCGACTCTAGGCTCGTGGAATCGAGATGCAGTCTAATTCAAACGAAGGCAACAGGAGCGGTGTCGTGCGCGGGACCCCCGCAAATGCGCCTAGGCACCCAATGGCACCCCACCACAGCGCGCTGGCGACGGGATGCAACTTCCGGGAGGAGCAACCGACAAGACGGCTCCGTGATTGGGCCCTGTCCGACCACTAGATGAGGGGCTGAGCACACTTAGCTGTGACCAAAATTTTCGGTCTTCTCTGAGCCTCCGAGTCCCCGCAACACCCATCCGGTCGGATGACTGCGTACCGGCCATCCCACCGCCAGCATGTCGGGCATCGAAGTCGCAGGCCTCGTTCTCGGTGCTTTTCCAGTCGCCATCTGGGCGCTCGAGCAGTACCGCGACGTGGCGCGGGTAATGGGATTCTGGTACGAAATACGACTCGAGTACCAGCGCAGCAGCAACGAACTCAAGTTCCACCGCCTCAGCTTTCTTCGCAATTTGAAGCAGCTTCTGCTCCCCATCGTCCAGGATGATGCGCAACTGCAGCGCCTCGTCGGCGATCCAGGAGGCGATGCCTGGAAGGAGCCTGGCATACAGAGCGCATTGGAGGCCAGACTCCACGACTCCTACCACCTGTATCTGGAGATACTGGGCGAGATGCAGCGCGTCATGCAGGACCTGAAAGAAGAGTTGGCCATCGATAGCGACATAATCCAGTCAAACGCTGCGGACGAAAGGCGAGTCCGGACAAAACCATCGGCAACTTCGCGAATCAAGCAATCGTTCGACCGATCTAACCGGAGCTACCAGGCCTTCCGGGTTAAGTTCAGTGTGGGAGAGCGAGCGAGGACACGACTCTTTGCTGAATTTCAGACATACAACGACCGACTTGAAAAGCTGATGGCTTCCAGCGACGCTGTCTCCGAGCTGGAAGAAGCTCGCCAAAATCAGCAAGTGTCCTCCAAATCCACGACCGCTGCCATAACCAAGTTCTGGGGAAACGCGGATAAGTTATACAGGGCACTTCTTGGGGCGTGGAACTGTGGCTGTCGGGATCGTCATTGCGCCCAGCTCATGCTGCAGCACAGAGCGCCAGCAGATAATGACTTCCGCCTGCAGCTTGATTCCGGGGCAGAAGAGAGGAGCAACGACGGCGTGTGGTCCATGTGCTCACTCACCATAAGAACACTGGAGCAAGTGTCACAAAACCTTGCCGCCTTTGGCCAGCTGAGCATCCAAGAGAGAGAAGTCGATGTTTCAGTCGCGACGACAACACAGCAGCGTCACACGAAGCCAGTATCAAAGTCGGTGCGTTTCGGAGCAAGCCAAGAACAGAAGACGGTACTCGCCACAGGGCCAGCGGCTACGACGCGGAAAATGTATGGCAATGCACTATCCATGGCAAACCTCCTCTCCACACGGACTAACAAATCATAGGAAACAAGCCCATATAGCCTCCGCCAAGCATCCTCTACCACCATCAATTATACCAGCCCTCCCGCCATCTCCTCCTCCTTCCATCCATACGCCCGTAGATACACTCAATATCATCACTGATCTCTGCCACGCACTCGACATCGAAGCACCGTCCACATCATCTAAAAACTCAGATCCTCTTGGATACCTCGCGCCGGCAGACTCTGATATCCGCTTCGCCATCCACCCCAACCCAGTTACGCCCGCCCAACATCCGCACATCAGCCTTGCCAGTCTCATCTTCGGCTCAGAGAAGCCGCCCTTGACACGGCGTCAGCGTTATCGCCTATCCCTTGTACTTGCATCTTCATTCGTCCAACTCAAGGACACAGCTTGGCTCCAGATGTCATGGGACAAGCGTTGCGTGTACTTCCATACATCTACTCCTGGGCCGGGGATACCAAGTCTAGACTCGCCATTTATCATCACCCAATTTGACCAAAATCTCCCCTCCATTCATGATGGCCCATGGACTGGGAGCACCCCTGTTGGTGGCCATGACGTGGCAGGTATTGCGTGCTTGGGGATATTACTGCTCGAACTCTGCTTCGGGCGCGCGATTGAGCATCATCCAAGCCGTTTGGTGCTGCCTGGTGGGATAGGGGAGGAGCAAATGCGGGCGGCTCTGGACCTGATCGCTGCGCTAGAGTGGCTGAAAGATGTCAATGACGAGGCAGGTGCCGACTACACAGAAGCCGTGGAGTGGTGCTTAGCTGGATGCAGGACGTTGCCAAGCGACGGATCGTGGAGAAAACTCATGGTGGAAAAGGTGGTTGAGCCACTGGAGAGGTGCTACAAGTATCTTGGATAATGCCATTCAGAATACGGCATCACATCGCACCGAGGCTATTCCACGAATCCTCCACCATGTCACCACGGAATGTGTCACAATGTGACATGTCGGAAAACGCCGGGCACACCTGATGAACATCTTTCTTTCAGTTACGAGGAAAGCTGTACCTTCTGGCTTTTTAATGTTTCCATAGGAAGTGGTATACATGAAGGTGCAGATCCCTTTTGGAAATCCAACGCAGCTTTCTTGAAACTCCATTCCATTGCACTACGCAAAATCTTGCACCTATCTGTCAATCACCTCTTCCGAGCAAAAACTCATCTTGGACAGAAAGATGAGCCGAATTATCAAGGTGGAGTTTGTCGTCTATCCTCATCCATTGGCGGTAGGATCCCAGAAAATAACCCCAGCACCAACCATACGAATGAATGCAGGAAATACACTCGACCAAAGGACGATTAACTTCAAGATTACCAATTTCAAGGCAAAGGCCGAGATTTTCATCCTCTTACCGGACTACAATCTCCCTGCCACCTTCCATTCGCGTTATTGTACAGAGGCCAACGCAACGGTTAAGAAGGGGATCCACGACGACGGTTGTCTGTACTTTATATTCGACCATCTTCAAGTCCTTTCCGGTCCTGTCACGTCCGACAGAGAGGTGTCACGAGACCGAGAACTTTGTCATGCCCTATCGTGAACGTCTCCTGCGCCCAGAGCACGGAATCCGGGCGCTCGCCCAGGCGGGGCTGATGATCGGGGCGAGAGCGACTGTCCCAGGGGTGGTGGTATCGCCCAGAGAGGAGGAAATCGGCTATATTAATGCGCCTAGAACTATGAATGAGAAGTGCTAGGGCTATTTAGGGATCCTGTTGGGTTTTTGCCAAAGGTTGATGCCTTTGGATTGCGTGGGGGGCTCTTGGAGTCAGCGTCTTGGTGCTCTGTAGCCTGCGGCGCAGTACTTCATCGGTATCAATGGGGATTTTCTTCCGTTCGCACCTCACTCGGTGATTGAAGCGGTCTCCACTTTCCGGACACGGCGCCGAGGCAGAAAGTGGGGCGTTACCTTGGGATGTATTGATGGGGCTGCAACGGCTACGGGTTTCTTACATTCATTTTGCTCTTCAAACACGCGGCTGATGCAAACGACTAGCAATGGCAGGTATTTGACTGCAAGGCCATCGCGGTGGCCACAGTACAATTGTTGCATTCCACGTCTAGGGGTTTGTTTACTTTGAATAGGGGAATGTCTGCCAATCACGCCGCGGCAAGGATCAAGCAGCCCGTCAAGGTCCCCTGCTCGACAAGCGGTGCTCCAGTTTCATCAGGGCAGATCTGCTGGGGCACGCCGAAAGGAAGGAACGATCCATTGGGCGAATGCGAGGTGGGTTAGGGTTTCACGAGGCCAGGAGTTCCGCCATGCTGGTTGAAAGGTGTTGCCGATCCAAAGGGGGGTAAGGGGGGTTGCTGAGGGTCCGGCCAGTTTGTTGACCTTCCTTCAGGTGCAGGGCAGATGCAATGAGCCTTCGGTGGGCAACAGCCCAGGAAGACGAACTCATCCCCGTCTTTTCCCGGAAAAGGGGGAGCTAGACATCCATATATTTGGAAAGAGGCCAGACGTTTCGTCTTGGCACATATTACCTGAGGCGAAATGGATTGTTTGGCAAGTACGGGGCGCCTTCCCGGTGCCTCGAAATGTCGATGACCGCTTATCACGCGAGCCACGATCAGTTTAAGCTCGGGAAGGAGCCGACCTGCCGCATACGATTTCAATTCCGACCGGGCCGTGCCGTTGCCGTTTTTCCACGCTCGACCACCACACATTTCGCATCTGCTATCAGGTTGCCTTCATTTCACCCCAAACATTATCGATTAGCAAACACAGTACCCTATGAAGAATGACTACTTCTGTCCAGCAACGGGAGCCGGCGAAATACCCGCGCAGAGGCAAAGGCATCGCGCCAGCCCATCGCTATTCCAGAGACGATGACAGAGGCAAAGAGCTAGCCCCGGGCTATTTCAGGTCCAGAAGCAGAAGCAACGCGCCAATCATGAACCCGGCTCTTTCATCTTTGCTATCCCAGAGCCCTTCCGCACATAACGGCAAAGGCAAAGGCAAAGCGCCAGCTCATGACTGGCACCCGATCTTCGAGAAATCGCTAGAGAAGGGGAAAGGAAAAGCCCCAGCTCCTGACTTGCATCCTATTTACGAGGACTTGTTGTTCAAGTGCTATCCCCAAGAAGAAGGTAAAGATCAAGCGCCAGCCCAGAATCTTTTCCCGATTTTCGAGGACTTGCTAGACCCGAGCGTCCGCAAGCGCCAGATGCCAGTTCCGAGCCCAACTGTCAATTACCTGGCTCTCAGAAACTCGAGAGCCCTGGGTTCTCCCAGAAGCAGAGGCAAAGGAAAAGCGCCAGCTCTGAGCCCAGCTCTTCAGAACCCAATTTTCAGAGCCTCGACATCCCTAAGCTCTCCTAGAGACAAAGGCAAAGGCAAAGCGCCAGCCCTGGCACCAGTTCTCAAGGGTAAGCCAACTCTCAAAACCTTGGCAGCCCTGAAACCTCTCAGAGACAGAGCCAGAGGCAGAGCCAAAGGTAAAACGCCAGCCCTAGCCCCAGTCTCCGAGAATAGCCCGACTCTAAAAGCCATGCTGGCTCGGAGATCCTTTCAAGACAGCGGAAGACCCAGACCGGTACCAACTGAGCCCTATTCCGAAAAAACCAAAACCAAACGCAAAGTGCCACCCCTGCAAGCGCCAGACCTGAACTCAGTTCGCGAGAACCCGGCAATCCAGAGCTCCGTGAACCCATTTGTTGAGGAGAACCGAGCTCTCAAGCGCGTGATAGCCCAGAGCGCTTCCAAAAACAAAAGCAAAGCGCCAGTTCTGAGCTATTTCAAGTCCAGAAGCAGAAGCAACGCACCAGCCCTTAAACTAAACCTCACAGCGTTGCTATCCCAGAGCTCTTCCACAGACAAAGATACAGGCAAAGCGTCAGCCCTGAACCCAATTCTCGAAGAGAACCCGACTCTCGAAGACTCGCCCGGACAGAGCTCTCCGAAATGCAAAGGCAAAGCACCAGCCCAGAGTTCAGCCCAAGACAAAGGCAAGGGAAAAGCGCCTGCGTACGATCCGTCCGAAGACGAACCCTCCCAGAATCCGCCCCAAGACAAAGGCAAAGGCAAAGCGCCTGCCCAAGATCCATCCAAAGACGAACCCGACAAGAACCCTCCGGGGGACGAACGTACCCGAGACCCGCCCGAGGACAAGGCCAGCGACGGAGGCTCAACAATTATTGTGGAAGTCCGGATGCCGAAAAAGTGGCACATCGAGTGGTTCATCCGTCCGCCGTTGCTCGCCAGGACACACCTTCAGATGTACCCACCGCCAACGGTGCGCATGTTCGTCGGCCCCGACATTCCGAGGGTGTTGTCCCAATACAGAGCGAGAATTGTTGCGATGCCCGTCGAGATCAGTGACAACGCCAAGTTTAGACGCGTCCTCGAGCCCTCCGGAAACTTCATGCAGAGCAACTTTGCTGGGGCTATCGTGAAACGAGATGATTTGTACGACGGCTTCCTGTACTTCCAGTTCCCCGGAATCATGCCAACGAGGTATCTCTTTGAGGAGTGGATGCCACAATTCAAGATTGGAATCGGAAAGACATACACGGCCAGGCCCGTCATCTTCGAGGTCATTGTATACTACGACCCCACTGTCAAAGCATATGACACCTACGGCGACGGCAGTCAGGCCAAAGATGAGAGGCCCGGCAGGAGGGCCAGGAAGACCAGCAAAGGCGGGAGCAGCAGCAAGGGTGAGAGTATCAAGGGTGAGATTAGCAAAGGTGAGAGTAGCAAGGGTGAGAATATCAAGGGTGAGATTAGCAAGGGTGAGAGCAGCAAGGGTGAGAGCAGCAAGGGTGAGAGCAGCAAAGGTGAGAGCAGCAGCAGTGGGAGCTATACCCCTGGGTTTGGACCGACTGGCCCGGACAACGACGGCATCATCAAGGTCATGAGGGCGCCATACATCAGTCATGTTTTTCGGGAAAATATACCAGTAACCGGTGAGCACTTACCAAGTCCCCAGTTCTCTGCTGTCTCTGCTGATACAGTACTAACTCACCGCTTCGGCGTACAGATTCAGGGCTGGAGGATCATGAGAAGATTTTCGATCTTGCGCCCGCCAACGTCTACAACCGGGCTCAATTCGGAGAGGCAGAATGGGACAATACTTCCACGGCATGGAGTGGCATCGAAGCCGAAGTCGCTGCTCGCATCGCAGCTAACAAGAAGAAGCAGAAGAAGCGCGGGTTCCGTGACAGAGCTCGTAGCGGGTGGGAAAAGCTGAAAGGACTAGGTCATGAAAACAGCTGATTGGTTGGGGCCTAAGGGTGGCCGAGCGGATGTGTTTTGTATAGCGATTCAGCGGTATATGAAATACAGCTACAAGTAGAGAACTCTATTTCCTCCGTACCCCCAATATCAAAGACGAGTTCCTACCATCGCTAGAGGTCTTATTACCATGGAAAGAGGTGCCCCTGCATTTTATGACGGCCGTTCTGTTATAAGGCAACGAAGACCTCCCGCGATGCGAACGGGATCTCTCTCGATATTAATGAGGCCATTTTCGAATCATCACAAGCCCTGCTATTTCAGCATTAGATGGTAAACGACAGCGGTAGCTATCGTTCCCACGCAGCCCTGCCATCCACATCCCCTGTTGGTGTGGTTGGGAAGTTGTGGCTATCTACGAAGGCTCGGGGCAAAAGAAAGGGACCCCTGAGCCAGTGTGAAGACTGCCTTCTTACTCCAAAGACCGCCCAAACTCTCGTTATTACAGGTCACCTCCCATTTTGAAAACACATAACATACATAAATATTTAAAAGACCTTGCTGCATTTCAAAAAGGCCATCTGGCATTCCGATGGTCCTTCGCAGTAGCATTCAGCAGGTCCTCGCATCCCACCGGCCAAGCATTCCTACCCCACCCAACAACACCCATGATTTCAGACTGCCCCATCCAATGCGCAGCAGGGCCACTGGATGGACGTGTGCCGCCGCGACACTAAGTTCACATTGGCATTGCGGGCCCACACTTGCCATGATATCGCGAAAGTATGCGATGCCATCGCGAAGTCTGTCTCCCCCAACCAAAGTTAGTTCCGGTTTTATTTCTCAGCGGTATATAAGTTCTCGCATTTTGTTTTTTCTGGGCATCCTCTTCTCTCTCTCTCGCGTCGCTCGCAGTCCTAGCAAAGAAGCAGCATACTGACGGATAGAAACATCGCTTGCAAGTCACATATCATAAGGTACCTATTGTACATCTTTGCCTCCGGCCGTACGGTGCCAACCGCCGCACGCCACGATGACCCCCCCGCACCGACAGCATCGATTACCGCCGCCGCACACACCCGCCGCGATGCCGCCTCCCCCGCGCCCGCGGCCGCACCTGCCCTTGCCCCCCCTCGGTACAGGTATGGCTGCGAACCTCAGCCTTCCCCCGCTCGAACCTCGGGGCCCCATCGAGTTCCGAAACGCCCCCTCCTTGGCCACGACCTCGGAATTCACCATCTACCTGCCGGCTGTCTTGCACAAACCCCGCCTAGGGCAAGGGGAAGGGACCATCTCCGTCCCGCGCGTCGCCGTCCGCTACGCCACCGGCGGTAGACACGCGGACGGACCCCCCGGTTACTACGGCGATAAGTGCTGGAACCCGACGGGAGGAAACCCGCCCGTCGTCGTCGCCGCCGTGCACACCGACAAGTCCGGACACGACGGCGGCGGCGGCACACGCTGGAGCGGCGACCACAAGTGGGGAGTGCCCGCCGCGGAGGGAGTCGGCCTGAGGCTCGCGCCTGTTTCCGTGCGAGCGGAGGTCTGTCTCGTGCGAGCGGGGACAGCACCGCCGCCGCGGGATGATATTCCAGCGCAGCAGGGGTTCAAGTTGGCCCCTATGTTGGGTTTGGAGGCGCCGCCGCAGAATGTGACTCTGCCGCCCATCAGGCATCTGCTGGCCCCCGGTCCGGGAGAGGGAGAGGTGCAGGGGGGCTTGGTGGGGACGACGGTGGTGGTGGTGGTGGCGACGGAGGAGAAGACGGGTTGGTGGTTTGAGTGGCCTGGGGGCTTTCAGCAGCAGCAGGGGTTGCTGAGGATTGCGGAGTGGGTGGGGGAGGGGGAGTATCATCTTTGGGTGAAGATCAGGGGGTTTGCGGATGGGATGGCCGTAAATGAGGTGATGGGTGCCGGGTTTAGGATTGATCGTCCTGAGGAAGAGGCCCGTCACGCAGACCGGGACTTGCGCCTGTTCTTCGATCAGTACTTGGGCCAAGACTTGCGCCGAGACTCGCCCCCGGACGTGGACATGGAGAGCGATGAGACTCTGGCTGGGGACCGAGAGGGTGACCGTGGAAGCGAGCAGTGCGCGGAAGCGGAGGAGGGACGTTCAGATGGAAATGCAGCCCAGTGAGTACTCATGACAGGGCCACCTGGCGTTGCGGTTTGAGTGTCTTTGCTAACTTTGCGATGGTTAGAATCTTAGATCCGCGGGAGAGAATAGCCGTGGAAGCACTGACGAAGATGAGCTCCGACGAAGAGGAGGCGGAAGAGGGTCGTGGGAGTTTGGGACGCGCGTGCAACGTTTGCGATGTCTGCGGTGCTTGCGATGCCCGTGATTGCTTGTATTGCCGCGATTGCTGCAATTGCTGCGAAGCTTGAGGGTTCCTTGGATGAATGAGAGTTTTGGCTTGGGTGGCGCGCACGTTTTTAGATTTATGAATATCGGCATTTGGATTTTCGCGGGGGCGGTGCATGGCGTGGATGATTGTCGCTGGAAGAAGACTGTAATTACAATGGGTTTGCAGCGCAGTCGGCATGCTGTATCTCAAGCTTCACGAGAGATGTTGCCTATGTCGGCTCCCGATGCGCTGGGGAAAAAAAATTAGAAAGTCTCAACTCGGGGCTGTGTTCCATTTTCTCGCTCTTCCGATGAGAGAGGGAAAGATCACCCCGACCCCTGCCCCCCGAATGCTTGGCGGGCAAAGGTGTGGGGTGGGCTCGGTCCCGCCTGAAAACGGTCAGGATGACAGATTTCGAGCTGCAAGTTTATTTCAACAACAACTTGGATTCCCACTGTACGCCAAGCAGTCACAGTCCCGTCGCCCCCCAATCCACAATTCGCTCACCCGAGACTATCAGATGGAGCTGAACGAAACCCAAATATGCGCTGAGTTCGACCGGCGCGTCGCGAACGGCATCATCGTCTTCAACAGGGAATACCAGACCATCCACACCTCCGACACGGATTCCAAGTATCGCATTTCCACAGTCCCAGCGCAACCCCCAAAACTACGTATGTGAAGTTCCTCAAAACCAACACTCTGCAAGGCTCGAACCACACCTCCTCTTGGGACTAGCCCGCAAACACAGACCCCGGCGGTCTCCATCGTCTCCTTTGCTCTCCCGGCCCCTCCTAACCTCCACCCTGGAAGCGACATCAATATCACCGGCTACGGAATTTAGTCTCTCAGCGCTAACCACTCGCTGGCGTTCAACAAGCTTCCCGCCACGTGCCCGCACCTCTTCGTCCTCACGTAAGTTGGCTCCCACTCAGCACGACATGATCCCCTCTGCTCTCTTGTGCAACCACGCTAGTGCCAATTAAGACAAGGCCCACATCCATGTATCCGCCTAGAAATGATTAGGTAATCCATACCCCTCTCCAGGCACTCGCAGGCCAGGCACTGATAAAGTGCACTATCTGAACTTGTTGCACGACACGGGTTCCAGATAACCTCGGCGTAACCTCCCTATCTCTGAAGCCCCCCGCCGACGCGGAATAAACAATGGACCGGTCATGCTACTCGCAAGAAAGGCTCGTCGCCGAGCTCGCCGTCCAACGAGCGTCGGTTCTCGCTAAGGGCGTCATGCGGGAGGTGCTGGCGGGCAGAGAGGGCGAAATGACGAAGACCGACAAGTCGCCCGTGACCATCGCCGACTTTGCCGGACAGGCTTTGATGATCAGCGCCTTACATTCTGCCTTTCCGACCGACCGGTTCGTTGGCGAAGAAGGTGCCGAAGCTTTGCGACAAGACTGTCACCTCCGGGATCGCGTATGGGAGCTGGTTTCGTCGGCGCGGCTGCAAGATGCTCAGAGCGACGCCCTACTAGCGAGCCCGGCGTCAGCGGAAGAAATGATGGACTCTATTGATCTTGGCCGCGATCCTGGTGGGCCGACAGGACGGGTATGGGTGATGGATCCGATTGACGGCACGGCGGCATTCCTCAAGGGGCAGCAGTTTGCTGTATCGCTCGCGCTGTTGGTGGACGGGAGAGAAGAGATTGGAGTGGTGGGATGCCCGAATTTGAGACCCGATACCGTAATGATTCAGGAGACGGTCGTCGATGACGAGGGATATGGGCTCATGGTTTCGGCTGAACGTGGGCAAGGCGCGCTGCTTCGTCCTATCGGGGACGGGTCTCTTCGAAAACCCCGTACCCTTGAGAAATTCCAACCGCCGACTGGTGAAGGTGCGAGCGAAGGCCCTCATTTTGTCGAGTCTTCGATGAACACGTCCTGCCGGCTCGACCTCGTCGGCCATCTAGCAACTACACTAGGATCAAAATTTCCAGGAACCGATGTGTGGTCGTCTCATATCAAATACGTCGCGCTCATCTTGGGCGGCGGTGATCTCCTGGTCCGCATTCCACGACGAGGAGAGCCTGTGGATAACCATATTTGGGACCACGCGGGTGCCCAACTCATCTTTTCGGAGCGCGGTGGCAACATCACAGATCTACGAGGAAGAAAAATCGATTTCGGCGCCGGGAGACGGCTGTCGAATAACTGTGGCTTGGTTCTGTCGAAGGATTGGCTCAGCGCCCGCATTCTCGATCTCATCCGTGATCTTCAACTTGATGATGAAGGCATGTAACTCGCCGTTCAGGGCTATCATGGAGCTTTATGCTCTTATCTACAGGCCACAGTACCTATACCCAATAAAATATTCACATCATCAGGCAGTGATCACAGAATCTGCATCCCTCCATACGTGCTGCGGTCACGAAGTGCCATCATAGAGGGGTCAAGTTGAACCTTCGGGTTCTTCGAGGAGGTGACGGTCATATCAGATGACACTTTTCCCTCGATTACTTTGGTGCCAGTCTGCTAAGATGTTAGTGCCAGTTTTCACAAGAATTTTCTGATGTTGATGGCCGAGGCTTAGCAAAATAGGGTGATTGAATCCGCTTACTGCTTCTTCATCCGGGATCTTCGCGCTATTGAGGGCAAGGTTGCGGAACTTGATACTCCTGACGCCCTGGAAGTTGATGAAGGCCTTGACTTGCTTGCCATATCTCCAGACAATGAGAGTGAACATCGTCAGTGCCAGCGACGCGACGACGTAGCCAATCAAGAGGTCCACCCTAAGGCCCTCAGGCTCGTCGAATATGCCAGCACCAAACACGGTCTGCGTATCAAGTCTTGGTCAGCTTCTTTCGTTTATCGAGAGCGGTTTCATATACGTACCGCCACAGCTGTCGCTGGCAGAAAGGTCATGGTAAGGAATGCGATTGCTTTCATCGAGGCGCTATCGCGCTTCATGTCGTGTGATATCGTAAGCGTCGTGACGCTATCCGCCTGTGTCACCAAGTTGAACACGAGGTTCATGGCGGTCTCTTTGCGGGACTTGTACGTCTGCAGCCAGTTTCGGGTGTACTGTATCGACACGATGACGGTGCGGATGTGGTCGTAGGACGGCGCCGGCTCCTTCCTCGATGCCTCCCGCCGAATAATTTCGCAGCACTCGGCCATCTTCCTGGCGATGGAGATTGCGTGATCAGCGCTGCCGATGAGACAGTCTGCATTTTGGGACACAAGATGCAGTTTCTTGGTCACCACCAGAAGCTGGTCCTTCGATCGCTGGTCGTGGGTGTATACGTCGACTTCGTCCAGCTGCTCGAACAGTAGCCCCCGAACATCCATCAGGGGTTGCTTGGATTGCTCAAACGACAAGAAGGCCGTTCGGACGTGCAAGCGCAGTGGATCGTCGACCGGTCGCGAGCCTTGAGAGCCCCCGAATCGTTGCAGATCAAGCCGAATTGAATCTGTGATGTTGTCTGTCTCGCCGACGGCGATGAGGTAGAACGTCTTGTTCTGGACCTTGTCGAACCTCATGTAGACTGAACATGGTGCTGGACAGACGTTCAGTCGCCAACGAGAGTGCTGGCACCAGTACTCTGCATTAAGTGTTAGTATACGAGTCATCAATCCTACGTATCACCCTACTGCTCTTACCAATGGATGTCACAGCCCGCTTGCCATTGTTGCTGTACTGTCTGAGGAGGTTTGGGGCCCAGTAATCAGATCGCCCAGAGAGATCGGGCAAGAAGCCGGGATTCAGGCCGGCATCGGAAAGCAACGCTTGCAGGACTGGCCGAGATATGGAGCATTGGTATTTGAAAGTTGTCCTGGGCTCTCGCTTCAGCTTGACGAAGCTAGAAAGCAGGCAAAGCTAAGTCAGCAAACTCCATTTGGGTAGCTAAACCACATCTGTGATTGAGGAACATACATCGCCAGCAATCTCCCTTCTTCTGTCGGCTGGGCATCAAGGAAACTGTGGATGCGAGCAAGAGCTCCTGTGTCGCCCACCTGGCTGCTCCAAGCTGCGGGACTTTTAGCGCAGCTCGTACTTGTCTTTTAAGGGGCCAGGGATACGCACACTCTTTTGTCTTGATTGACTCGAAGACCTCCACATCCGAGTGCTCTTGGTAGTTGAGCGCGTTCTGGAAAACCTCGAGCGCGATATTCGACTCTTGGGTGCCAAAAATCGGTGGTGTCCAATCCGCCTTGAAAGGTGAGTCTGTCGGTACCTGCAAGTTATCCGTCATCGGGTTCAATACTGTATGGGTGGTGTGTGTGTGAATGTCGCGTATACTGAGAGAAGGAGTAAACAAAGCAGCAATCTCGAGACTCGAGTATCCAGACTTCGAATCCTGCTGGACGCTTCTGTTAGGTACCCCAGGTCGAGGCCTCCTCCTGAGTCAGGCGGGCGGCAACAGGCGCAGGCCAAGACGGTCGGAGGCCAGGGCACACCACAGGGTATTTTTCCGTGCAACCACACCGAAATGCAGCCTCCCTGTGAGGGGGCCAGCTTGACCCTGAAAACACCCAGCCAACATGGCTTGCTCTGGGCACCTGACCAATGGCTGAGGGATTTGGGCTTGCACGCGGCAAGAAACAACCCCACAGAAATGGTGGCTTGCAGTAATGCCTCCCTTTTTGGGCACCTTGCATTGAGAATACGGCTTGATAGGCAGCTGGAGCCGCAACCCCACTTTTCTAGAGACTTTTCCCGGTCCGTAGGGCGAGCAGTGCCCTGGTTGGTGTTGGCAACGCGCACGTGCTTCCTCCTTGCAGCAAGAGCACCCCTTGTCGGAACAGCCGATATGCCGCCTGAGATGACGGAATCAATCTCGCGAACTCCCTCGCCTCTGTTACCCCGCATGAGGCTCACGAGACCGCAGGTACCTCGTTTGGCCTGAACTGTAGCCAGCATTTCAGCGGCACCGACGGATAGTCTGAGACTGATCAATTACTGTAGGCCCGCATTTTCACCTTCGCGGCCTCCCCCCCCCCCGAAACAAAACCCTCAACCCCTATCATGACACCGCAGGGCACGACAAGCATAGCGGAGATGTCGACAACCCTAGTCACGGGTGGGACTGGTCTCGTGGGAAGTGCACTGAAGTGGGCCGTCGCTAACAGTCCTGCTGTGTCTGAGGGGCAGGAGCTTGGACGATGGATATTTGTCGGAAGTTTCGACGGCGATCTGAGACATTACAACGAAGCAGAAGCACTATTCCGTCGACACAAGCCGGACCAAGTCATTCACCTTGCCGCCCGTGTTGGTGGCGTGTACGAGAACAGTCTGAGGATGGCTGACTTCCTCTGCGATAACCTAGCAATTGACCAGAACGTCCTGCGTCTATGTCACGAATTCAAGGTATGCAGGCAAGCTACGGATTATCCTGTTGTTCAAAACTGAGCTTAACGTATTCGATTGTCAGGTCCGCAAAGTTGTTTCATGTCTCTCGACATGCATCTTCCCGGATGATGCGACCTATCCCATCGACGAGCATCAACTCCACAACGGACCTCCACACCATACAAACTACGGCTATGCATATGCAAAGCGCATGCTTGAGATCACGAGTCGCGCCTATCGTCAACAGCACGGCTGCAACTTCACATGCGTTATCCCGACGAACATATATGGCCCCAATGACAACTTCTACGAGGGCTGCCACTTCATTCCATCCATTATCCAGCGAACCTGTCGCGCAATGCAGGACGGCTGTGACACTATGGTTGTTCCCGGCACTGGCAAAGCCTTGCGTCAGTTCATTTACTCGCGAGATCTTGCCCAGATATTAATCTGGACATTACGGAATTATCACGAAGCGGAGCCTCTTCTCTTATCTGTCGATCCTGAGGATGAAGTTTCGGTGAAAGATGTTGTGTCTATGGTATGCTCGATAAGCAACTTCAAGGGGAATATACACTGGGATACATCAAAGACAGACGGACAGCTCAGAAAGACGGCGGACAATACTAAAATGAGAGGATTGGTCAAAGATTTCAAGTTCACCTCTCTATCACAAGGTACTTATTCCTGTTTTTCAGTAGCTCCACTAGGAGCCGGAGTGCTTATCATTGTAAAAGGTTTAGCAACAACGGTTGAGTGGTATGGAACGGCGTCAGGCACTGTCCGTGGCCTGAATTCGCATCAAAAGCCGCGAGGCAGCATAATCGACCCACAAAATGCGGCTCCTTCTGCAAACCTGGGGAACGCGCGGGATTATTCCCCCTCCAGGTTGTCTATTTAAAATATGAGAATGTCTATTTGCACTATGACTCCGGTCTATTTGCACTATGACCCCGCACCACGCCACACATAACCCTAACCCCCGCCCACGCTCAAATGCCCGTTT
>Ga0247770_1000687_pt1 | contig 31435 bp, 2 predicted proteins | sample UWRJL136409B6_FD_179943 | JGI IMG/M metagenome (GOLD analysis project Ga0247770, IMG submission 179943) | Plant litter microbial communities from Arlington Agricultural Research Station in Wisconsin, United States - UWRJ-L136-409B-6 | ecosystem: Environmental > Terrestrial > Plant litter >... | reverse complement strand
AGTCTGGCGTTCTTGGCTGTGCAGATCCACGGATGCAGCCGCGGAGCGGCTGCGTGGATCCAGCCACACTGTTCTAACCACACTGGCCGGGTTAGGGTTTGTAAAAACCCAACAATTTCTTATTATTAATCAATTTCCCTGGTTTTAACAGTACTATAACGTGTACAGTGTGCTAACGCTCCAGGTAATAACTAAGGTTAAAGCTTATTTATATAATCTTCGCTAAGATGGCTAACAGTCTTCTACCCTTATTATAAGCCTTTAAGAGGCTATTAAAGATCCCGTCTAGTCTTAGCGCTTTTAAAGCGCTTACTTTCTGAATAACCTCTTTTACATTTAAATCCTTTACTTTCCAGTCCATTAATATAGTCTTTAAGAAGGAGCCTGCTCTCTAGTTAAGGTTTTTAAGTTTTAAGAGGTCTATTTCCGGTATAGACAAAAAGCGTTCGCTAAATTCTTTTATCTTCTTAATGTAGGTAATAGCTATTTAGGGTCTGTTAAGTATAGTATCTTTTATAACTTACAGTGTTAGAATAGCTAGTGGTTTAAAGGGCTAATAGCTGCGTAATCTAGTTTAGCATTTAATATTCTACATTATTTTTAAGTCCTTATTAATTACTGCCTTATTAAGGGAGCCTTGCTAATACCTTATTTACGCTTTATTAATTACCTTATGTTTATACCTTTTAGCCTTCTTTAGCTCCTTTTTTACGGTGTAAGAGCACTGCGTTCTCCATATCTTTTCCGCTTTCTTTATGTCTTTTATAACTCTTTTTATTTTGTTATCCCCCTATAACGCTATAGTCCCTATTTTCGGGTTCCTTTTAAGTACTGTAACGTTTATAATATATAAGAGCTCCTTTAATAGTGCTTTAGAAGCTTTTTTCAGTTTGTAAATATTATTTATACTAACTAGTATTATAAGGTGTTTTGCCATTACTGCAGCTATTACAGTGTTTATTATTTTATAACTGTAACCTTCCTCTTTTTCTTTTTATTTTACTAGTATATCGTTAATCTTAACTGTTTACAGTTAACCTGTATTAACTCCTTTTACTTACACTTAGAAATAAATTAATTATACAGCTTAATGTCGCTTAATAAGTCTTTCCAAAAGCTACAGTTTAAATCATTATTAAAGTTAGAATTAAAATCACACTCAGAATCTACACTTAACGCTAAGTCGTATTCCCAGTCTAACTCTAAGAACAAATCAGACTTAAAGTCTAACTTAGGCTTTAAGTCGGAAACGAAAGCCTCACATTCAGTCACCACATTAATTAACGCACTTACTCTTAATTTCCCCTATATCTTACTATAGACGACGTTACCTTCGGAAATACGAAGAAGATTATCTATAATAGAAGTTAAATAACGAATTACCCTGTCGTATACAGTAAGAGTTAAAAATGCCTTAACTGTATAAAACTGTACTAATAAAAAGGTAAAGTTAGCAGTTAAAGTGCTAAGTTATAATTTTACAGAATTAACAGTAATAGTAAGGAATTTATCATAACCTCTTATTTCTAAGGCGCTAAGCTGCTTTCCAAAAAGGCTATCTTCGTTATCTGCTTAAACAAACTATTAAAGACCGCTATTACTAGGAGTTGAAATGTTATATACAGTTCTTAAACTCTGAATAACAACTATTCTTAAATTCTTACGTTAGTGCTACCGTTAAGGGGGTTCCAAGAGGACTAACATATAATACCGCTATTTAAAAAAAGACCAGGAGAAAATAAATAAGGGAGGAATAGAAGAGGTACTAGAGTAAGAAAAAAGAAGACAGGGAAGGAAGGGGAAGGATAAGGGAGTTTTATAGCTATTAACTAAGAGGCGAACTAGCTAGGCATCATATCGCGGGTGTTTAAGACATTAGGACAGCAATAGACAAAACTAGACGCTTTAGCATTCCTCCCTTACATCCGGAGAGTAGAGCCTTCTTCTTAAGCGCGCCCTTAAATAATGCCTAACGAGACATAGTAACTGGTATTATCAGCGTTAACAGCAGTTAGGGGGATTCCGTTTACTTAACGTCAGTTAAGTTAAAATAACGTGCACTGCACATTAACGGAACGTTTCTGTCAGCAAGTGGCAGTGCGAAATAAGCAGGTGGTGAAGATTAGTTCCATTCTAAGAAATCGGTCAGGAACTGGATGCCTTAGGCTGCAAGATACAGGGGGGTGGAATGACCGCCGCATTAGGCGACGTGTGCCTGCCAAAAACGGTGGCACATCCACACGGAAACACATACTAATAGTAAATTAATTCTTTAGTCTTAACTTCCTTATAAGGTTTAATTACGTTAGAGTGAAGGAAGAGGATAAGTATAAGACAGATTTTCAGACTTATAATAGGTATTACTAGTACTGTATTATGTTAATAGAATTAATAAACGCCCTTATGACTTTTTAAGGCTTTATTAACAGTGTTCTTTACCCCTTCCTTAATAAGTTTATCTTTATATATTTAGATGACGTTTTAATTTATTCTGAAACTCTGGAAGAATATTAAAAGTATATACGGCAGGTTTTAATAACTTTTAAAAAAGCGAAGCTAATAGTAAACTTAGAAAAGCGCTATTTCCACATTTAAAAGTTAAACTATTTAAAGTTTAGAGTAATCCCTAAAAGGCTTAAAATGTAACTGGAGAAATAAAAGCAGTTAGGGACTAACTTACTTTAAAGAACTAAACAGAGTTATAAACCTTTATTAACTTTATAAACTTCTATTAATACTTTATTAAGTACTTTATAAAGATTGTAAAACTACTATATAAGCTTATAGGGATAGGTAAACCGTTTAAGTAAACTGGTAAGTAATAAAAGGTATTTAAAGACTTTAAGTATACCTTCATTACAGCACTAATCTTAACTTACCTTAACTTCTTAAAGTTATTCTAAGTTAAAATAGACACCTTAAAATTTGTAATTAACAGAGAACTTAGTTAAGTCTAAGACGATGGAAAACGCTACTTAATTACCTTCTTATTAAAAGGGATTTATAACCTAGTATTACAATACCTAATCTATAATAAGGAACTGATAGTAATTATTTAATACTTTATTAAGTAAGCACTGTACTTAAGTAGTATAGAAGAACTAATCTAGGTCTTTTTAAACTATAATAACTTCTAATATTTCTTAATAAAGGACCTTAGTTTACAGTAAGTCTAGTAAGTAAAGTTAATAGCTCTGTTCCATTTCCAGATCTACTATATTAAAGAAAGAGATAATAAGTAAACTAATACTTTTAATCGGAGACAGGATTATAAAGATGTTAATCTAATCTTAATCCTTATCACTATATTTAACAAAGCTAAAAACGGCACGTTAAAATATACGTTATAAGTATTAGATAACTAAATATTAAAATAAACTATTAATATCTGTATAAACTTATAAATAAAGTATAATATTTATTAGTAATAATAAGACTTTTAAGTAAGAAGGTTAACAGAAGGCACTTATAAGTATAAGTGCTCTTTAAAAGACTTCTTAAGGTACAGGTAATACTGTAATAAAGAGTGCTTAAAGTATTTAAATTATAATAAACCTGGTTATTAGGTAGAATAACTATTAGAAAGTGTAAACAGTACACCAAAATTAAAAGTAAGGCTCTGGTACTAAGAGAAACTGTATATTTATAACTTAAATGGACGAAAAAAGTACGTTTAACAGGTTTACAAGTCTTAATTTAAAGGATATATAGGCTAGGTTAAGACTCTTATATAAGCTTAATAAATATACGCCTTTTTAAGAATAAAGAAGCTAATTAAGGAAGTGGTTAATAATTACAATATTTACTTTAATAATCCGTTCTTACATTTCCGTAATAAATAATAGTAAGTAATAATTCTTAATTATATCTTTATTTAACACTTTATAATTAATAACTATACGTAATTTACTATCTCCTTTCTTTAGGACGAACAGTACTAAATACCTTACTGGGGACTAGGACTTTATAATAAACCCATTCTTTAAGATTTTATCGACATACTCCCTTAAAGCTTCAGCTTAATAAGGGTTTAAGTAATAGAGCTAGAAGTTACAGAGTTTTACTCTTAACTTTAGCTTAATTTCGTAATTTTATAATCTGTAATCTAATAATTACAATATCCTTTTTTAAAATGAGGTATACTTCTTATATTCTGTAAGTACCTTAAACAAATTAACTTCTTCACTTATTTATAAATTAGCTTTTTACTTCTTTTGACCTTTTAAATCATTATTTAAGTAACGTAATAAACTCTCTAATCCTTTAACTATCTTAGTAAACTTAACCTAAACTATATTTAAGTCTGTAAGTTTAATATACTTTTAAATACTTTATACATCTTTAAAGCAGTTTAATACTTTCTTAGCTTTCTTTAAACAGTAATCATTACTAAGGGACTTATTAAAAGTAAGATAACTACTCCTTTAATTAATTACAGGATTATACTTTTTTAATTAAGGTAGACTTAAGATTATATTATACCTTATAACTAATGTAACGTTAAAGTCTACTTATTATTTATCCCCGTCCACTTTAATTAAGAGTGGTAAGTAATACGTAACTTTACTGTTATTATACTAATATAGGCCTCCTTCACTATTTCAAATAGGAATAACTTCTTTATACTCTTTATTAAGAAGTTTCCTTCAGTTAACTAATAAGAGGCATATTAGGTTAGAAGCACTCCCATTATTAATTACTACTTTTACCTTAAACGGCCTCCCTCTCCCGTCTATCAGGTTAACATTAACGGAATAATACTTATACTTTTTTAAAATTTAAGTTATAATAACTATCTATCCTTAAGGTTTTATCTAGCTTAACCTTTAAATACCTTTCCTTCTTTTTAAAGTTTTTACTAACTAACAAATTACTAGTTTCTAACCCTTTTAGAAGGCCTGTAACCTTTTCTTAATTCCTTTTAAAAAAACAGGCAGCTTTAATAAACTTAGTAATTAACCTTTCCTAAGTTTTTACATTTTAATATCTAGTTAACTTTAAAAGGTTTAATATTCCGGAAATCTTTAATAAGTTAATAATACACTTTACAGGACTAAATCGCAGTAATATCTTCTTACTCTTAGATCTGTTAATAATCTGCTTATTTCTGTTATTCTTTAGCTTTTCCTTTAAGGTGTAATAAGTACATCGTAACTAAGTAATTACTAAGTAACCTTCCTTATTAGTATATAACAAGAGTTTAATTAACTATAGTAACTTTTCGTTTATTATTAAACTCCTTTATCAGGGAGTAGGAGACTTAGTAATAAGCTAGCTTTAACTTTCCTCTTATAACTGTGTAATCCCGTTTTTAAGCGACAGGGAAATAATCGTAAAGGGCCTTAAGCCCACTATACTAGTTAAAAGTACGGTTATTATATATACAGTTAATTTACAAAATGTCTTTATAACTAGGGTAGTTAACGTTAACTGCAGGTATTACAGTTATAGAGTACGGAATAGGTAAAGCGGTACCTTATTTCTTTTCTTCTTCCACTTACCTTTATATACGCTGCTTTTCCTAAACCTTTTCCTAAAACTTAAGTAACAGTAACTTAACTTATTCTTCTATAAAATAACCTTTTTTAACAAGTTAGTATTTAAGCTAATTAGTGAAATAAACTCTATTATAAAGTTATAACTTAATTTCTACTACTCTATCCTTAGACGTTACAGTAAGGCCCTTAACTTATAAGTCCTCCACTTCATTTACTAACTCTTAATGTTTTTCCTTTAATTTTTAAACCCTTTATTAATATACTTACTTTATACCTTCTTAAGGGACTTTTAGAGTATTAGTCCGAAGCACACTTATCTTAATATAAGGTAGCTATTTAAGCTGTCCTTCTTTTAGAAAGGTAAGAGTGTTAATCTATTTAGCGTATTTAAAGTGTTTGAAAGTCTTAAAGGATACTATTAAGAAGAACTTTCGCTTTTCTAACTTAATTCTTTTAACCTACTCTCTTTTACCTTTTAAGGCTTACTTTACCGCTTAGGTAGCCTAGAGAGCTAGTTTTTTAACTCCCTTTACCATTTTAGTAAGGTTTAAGTTAAAATCTTTCTTAGATTTTCTTAATTCTTAAGCTTATAACGTAAGGTTTTTAAAACCTGTAACGGCTAACTGGAATATTTCTTCTTAAAGTTAGTTTTCTATAACTTACACCTTTAATTATCTTAAGTTTCTACTTTAAAGTCAGTTTATAGCGACTTACACCTCTGTAACTAACTTTTTAAAGATACCTTTAAAGACTAAATACATTATATTTTAAAGTTCTTCTTCGTTTTCTCCTTTATCTCTTAAGTTACACTTATCTATTTAAATGCAGTTTTCTTCGTTTCCTGTTATCTTAACGTAAACGTCTCTTAACGTGAATTTAATATGTTTTCCTCCTTCTAGAACCGGCTTTTAACTAACTTATTTTAATAATAAGTATTACTATACTATATAACCCTTTTTACTGTAATTAAAGTATTAGATTTAAGATAAGTCCTTAAACTGCTTTTATTACTATTATTAAGGTTTATCGCAGTTAAGTCAGTTTTAGTAATTCACTATACTAATATTATTAATCTAAGGTAATAACCTGTCGCAGTTAACTAATTCCCCTTTTTAAGTTTACTTAGCTAATAAGGAGTTCATTCCTTTAGAAGTTTTTTTAATAATAGTAATTATAATACTAATTATCAGCCTTAATAACTATCTCGACTAACTTTTAAAGATAGTTTAGTCAATCTTCCCTATAAAGGTCTCTAATAATATACTCCTTTAAGCTACTTTAGAACAATATTACTAAAGCTTCCTAACTAAGTTTAGTTTTTACTACTTCTAACTTAAAACGGGTAACGAACTTAAGGACTAAAGATATTTATCTTAAAGCTATAAGGCGTTATTCAGCCTACCTTAAGGTGTCTAGTTCTTTAAACTCGGTTTAAAGTTAGTTAATAAACATATTAAAATTGTCGAAAAGGGCTTAAATCTTAAGAGCTTCTTTATATACTCTATCTACAAAAAAGTCGTTAATTATCTTTACATAAAGTTCATACTATTAAGTAGCTACTTTATTTAACAGGGCTTTAGTAAACCTAACCTTTTCTTCTTCTTTAAAGAACTGTTCGTCGTAGTAAATAATATAGCTCTAAAGTTAAGCTATCTAAAACTCTAACTACGTAAAGTCTCCTTTAAAACGTAATAATAGGAAAAACTTCACTCGTTTCTTCTATAATCCTCTAAAGTCATTATTCTCCAATTCGATAGCATTAAATTAAGCTTAAAGTTTCTTAATAAGACTAATACAGCTCTTAATATCTTTAGAGAAAGCTTTATTAAGTTCCTTAACTAGCCTTTACTAGTTAAAGTTTAACTTTTTAAAGCGTGTAGTTAACTCGTTAATAATAAGGAGCTATAGCTAAGCTTAAGCCTCCTTAAGCTCCTTACCTTTTCTAAAGGTTAATATATTAGTAATAAAAGAAGGGTAATATCTGGAAATTTAACAAATAGCGTTTAGAACTGTAACGCTAATATCGTATTATAACTTACACCTAACATAAGCCTTAAGAGGACTAGCACAGGTTAAGACAGAACGTATAATAAGACATTAACAGGTAAGAGGTGTTTTAAAGACAGCTTGTTAAGCTAACACTCTTAAATAGGAAGTTTAATATTAATGTAAATCGCTATTACTATAATATACAGAGATAAGTCTAAATAGTAAGATATAAATAAATAATTAAATACTAACGTAAGGAACTAGAGTCCCTTACGCCAGTTGTGGGTATAATTACAGCTATCTATACTAACTAGACGTAAAGTACTTTATACCTTACTTAATGACTTACTGCTTAGTACAGGACTAAGCACCTTACCGTTAAGCACCTTTTGCTTAGAGGTCTCGCAGGTGCTTAGTAGGTGAGCACTCCTGCCAAGACTGAGCAACTGCTGGTTAGTCGTAGGGGCTTCGGGTCTTTGCACCCCTGGCCCAGTGCGTCGGGACAGTGTACCCCGCCCTTCTGCACTATTCCTCCTGCGGGGAATTCGTCGGGCCGCCTCGGCCCAAGTGACGGCCTGCAGGGTGGTCACACCCTGTTCTATACTTTACAATTATAGCACTTATAGTTAACGTTAATTACTTTAGTTATAGAGATATACTGTAGATTAACTACATATATAATGACTGTATTTTTAATTAGTATAGTGGGCTTAAGGCCCTTTACGACTACTTCTTTAACGTACGAAGATAAGATTCCTCTGTTGCGAGGGTGGAGGTAAAGGTAGCTTACTATTAAGTTTTTTACGTCCTGATAAGAGAGTTTAACGATAATAGTAAGCGAAAGGTTACTGTAGTTAATTAGACCCTTATTACTTACTAGTAAAGAAGGTTATTTAGTAACTGCTTAATTATAACCTGTTCTGTCTATTTTAAAGAGAAAGTTAAAAAGTGGTAGAAATAAGCAGATTATAAAAGGATTTAAGAGTAAGAGGATATTATTGCAATCTAGTCTTAAAGAGCGTACTATTAACTTATTAAGGACTTTAAGAATATTAAACTGTTTAAAGTCGATTAGACATTAAAGTGTGAAAACCCGAAGAAAGTTAACTGTTAGGTTTACTAAAGTTACCTGTTTTTCTAAAAGGAATTAGGAAAATATTATAAGCCATTTAGAAGGGCTGGAAACTAGTAGTTCGCTAGTTAGTAAAAACCTTAAGAAGAAAGAGAGGTACTTAAAGGTTAGATTAAATAAGACTTTAAAGACAGATAATTACTATAACTTAGATATTAAAGGAGTATAAGTATTATTCTATTAATGTTAACTTAATAGATAGAAGAGGGAGGCCGTTTAGGGCAAAAGTAGTAATTAATAATAAGAGTGCTTTTAACTTAATATACCCTTTACTAGTTAACCGAAGGAAATTCTTTAACGAAGAGTATAAAGAGGTTATTCCTATTTAAAATGGAGAAAGAGGCTTATACTAATATAATAACGATAAAGTTACTTATTACTTATTACTTTTAATTAAAGTAAACAAGGAGGAATAATAAATAGATTTTAACGTTACATTAATAGTAAGGTATAATATAATCTTAAGTTTACCTTAGTTAGAAAAGTATAACTTTATAATTAATTAAAGGAGTAATTACCTTATTTTCAGTAAGTCCCTTAGTAGTAATTACCGTTTAGAGAAAGTTAAGAAGGTATTAAACTGCTTTAAAAATGTATAAAGTATTTAAAAGCATATTGAACCTTTAGAATTAAGTACAGTTTAGGTTAAGTTTACTAAGACAGTTAAAGGATTAGAGAGTTTATTACATTGCTTAAATAACGATTTAAAAGGTGGAAAGAAGTAAGAAGCTAATCTACAGATAAGTAAAGAAGTCGATTTATTAAAGGTACTTGTAAAATACAGGAAGTTTACTTTATTTTAGAAAAAGATATTATAATTACTAGACTATAAACTATAAGATTACGAAATTAAGCTAAAGTTAAGAGTAAAACTCCGCAGTTTCTAACTTTGTTACTTAAACTCTTAATAAGTTAAAGCCTTAAGGGAGTATATCGATAAGAATTTAAAGAACAGATTTATTATAAAGTTCTAATCCCCAGTAAAATACTTAGTGTTATTTATATTAAGAAAGGGAAACAGTAAGTTATGTATAATTATTAATTACTAAACGTTAAATAAAGATACAATTAAGAACCGTTATTTACTGTTACTTATTACAGAAATGTAATAACAGATTATTACTTTAGCCTCGATTTCCTTATAGGATTTAATTACGTTAGAGTAAAGGAAGAGGATAAGTATAAGATAGCTTTCCAGACTTATAACAGGTATTAAAATTGCTGGCATCGCTTCGTTCGTCATTACGCGACAGCCCTTCGCTACACTACGGGGCGCTCCATTCCTCACTGTCGCTCCTGGCAATTTTGGCGTGGGGTATTAAGTTTATTTTAATAAGTATAGTGAACAAAGCGACAGAAACCTGTCCAGAGGCCAATATATCCGTTTAAAAAGGTAAAAAGTATTAAAAAGAATAATAATTAGAGTTAAGAAGAGTAATCTTTATAAAAAAATCTTAGCTTTAATTTTTAAGATTTACATACTTTATTTCATAAGATTTAAAAGAAATAATAAAAAGAATAATAATTAAAAATAAATCTTACTTTTTAAAGACTTTATTTCATAAGGCTTATAAGCTCTATTCTATAGGGTTCAGAGGCTTCATTTTACAGGGTTTATAAGATTTATTCTATAGGGTTTACAGGATTTATTCTATAATTTACAATTTATAGTTTTTTTTTTTCACTTTCACAAATGCAATTCGAACTGGGAACCTCTTTAATTTAGAGGACACATCGAGGCACTATAGCTATTGTTTCCGTGCACTATGACCCTACTAATCTCGCCATATATAACCCTAACCTTACGGTACCGTAACCATTCTTTCAATATTTAACAGCTACCTTAATACACCCTACCATTCTAAATGCACAGCCTTAAAATTTCCACATATCAACCCTACCAAATTAAGGCTATTAGCACTAAACATCGCTACTATTAAGATTAGCTATCACAGTCGTAAACCTCTATAACGTAACGTAAATCGTTATAATAAGCTGTAAATAACTCTATTTAATTACCTTACTAACGCATTATAAGATGGGACTTTCTAAACACAATTTAGACGACGGTAACGAGAGTAAGTAGTTAGGAATTAGCAATAATAATAACGATAGCGATTATGGCAATACTAGTATAGAAGTTCTTCTGTTCTTTAACCTGCGCTAGGGTATAAGCTCCTTACCTACACCTACAGCTTACTAGTAACGTTAAAGGTAGACTTATTTAATTACTATACCTAAATGCGATTCTTAGTCGTTAAAATTCGCTTAGTTAACCCTGTAAAGGGCTTTAGCTACTCTAAAGTCGATTATAGCTACGTTAGAGGTAAGATTTGCACCTTTAAAGCCTACTCTCACTAGACTAACACTATTAAGGTTAACTATATTTAAGAGTATTTAACTAAAGCTTTACTTATCGATAAAGCTTAGCTATAATACCTTATAATTAAAAATAGGTATGAGAATTATAAGAATTACAGTCTAGAAGACTGGTAAGTAAGTAATAAATTTAATAACGACTATTAAGAGTTTATTAAGGAGTATATCTATTAGCTAGCGGTTTAGAATCGTAAGTTAATTATAAAGATAAAGAAATAATCCCCTAATATCATATTTACATAACGCTAGTTACAGAATCACTGTTATTACTTATGTAAGAAGGCTTTAAATAGGTATAACCTTTTCTTTATACTTATTTAAAAGTTAGAGTAAAAGAATATCGATTATATAATTAAGTAGGTAGATAACTTAAATAAGAGTGAGGATAATAGTCTATAGAAGTTAGTAAGCCTGTTCTAATCCACTAAATAGAGCTAAAAGTAATAGGTGAAATACTTAAGGTTAGGGTTTAACCCTAACCCTACCCCTATAACAATACCTACCGTACTAACGATAAGAACCTTACTTTCATCCAAATCGTTACCTTTAACTACTTAAGTATAGCTTTCTCTTACACCTTCGGCCTTATTAATAATAAACGTTAAGAAAGATTTAACTAGTTAATAAAGGAAGTTAATACCTTACGAGAAAAAATAAGTACGCCAGTGTTAATTATTACTATTACTAACTACAATACTGTAATAAGAAACGTTATTATTATAAAATACCTTAATATTAAGCTTTAAATTTATGTTTTTTATATTAATTAAAATATTAATAAAAACATTAAAACTAAGTGGAATAAGGAAGTTATAGCCCGTATCGTTACACTTATAAGTATTAACCCCCCTTATAATTAAGAAAAGTAGGAGAATGATTTAGATCGCGCTTTAAAGGGCACTGTTATTAATTGAAGTAATAAGGTAATAAACAGCTACCTAAGCATTAACTATAAGACTGTTAAGTACTTAATAGCCGGCTTTTATAAGCTTTAAGAGGTAGTTATTTATACTAACATTATTAATAACTTTAATATAGTGTAGGAGAAACTTAAAGCTTCCTTCTATTAGTAAATAGTAATTATCTAGTATTTTAAGGAGACTTAGATACTAATAATTAAGTAGTAAGCTAGTTACTATATTAATAAAAGCTTTAACTTTAGTTAAAGAATAACTTCCTCTATTAAATCTGTTAACTATTACCTTAAGTCTTTTATTATCACTAAAGGTAGTTTTATTTTTAAGTGTATTACTTAATTACTTAAGATAGTTAAAGTAATAAAGGCTAATATTATAAAGGTTATAAAGAACGAGAAGACTTACTTACGTTTTAACTTCTTAAGTAAAGAATAGCTTAGTATAACGCTTTATAACGTCTCCTTGAAAACGTTAAATCTTACTCTTAAACAGTATAGGATTATACTTAACGTTATATTAATACAGAATAACTTAACACCTACACCTTTTAAGGATTATATTAATAGCTTTATAAAATAGTATTAGATCCCTTACAGTTATAATATACTTAAAAGGTATAAGTTAAAGAAGTTATTACTTATTTAAGAAGATTTCTATCTATTCTAATAGCTTAAGAGGAGTATTATTAATAATAATCGATTTCTATACTATTAGGAGTTTAATAAAGTAACTAACCGTTAAGGTAAACCTTATAGTTTTATTACTTTTACTAGCAATCTAGCTACGTTAAAGTTAATAATACTGTTTCTGTAAGGCGGTAACGTTACTATTCTAATTAACTAACCCCTTATAATACTAGTAACCTAACCTACATTAGTTATACAGTTAAAAGACATGATTATTATTACTAATTAGCTAGTTAAAATATTACAACCTGCACCCGACACAGGCCTTAAGAGGACTGGCACGGGTTAAGACAGAACGTATAGCAGGACGCTAACAGGTAAGGGGTGTTCCAAAGACAGCTTATTAAGCTAGCACTCCTAGACAGGGGTTTAATGTTACTGTAAGTCGTTATCACTATAATACACAGAGGTGAGTCTGAACAGTAGGACACAAATGAACAATTGAATACTAGCGTGAGGAACCAGAGTCCCTCACGGTAGTTATAGGTATAATTATAGTTATTTATACTAACTAGTTAAGAGGTACTTCGTACCTTGATTACTATGCTTACTTAATATAAGGAGTGATTATAGTGATCAGAATACCTCTAATCACTGTGATTACCGTGCTCTTAGCGAGATTAAAGTAATTACTTAACGACTAGTCGTAAGAGCTTCAGGTCTTTGCACCCCTGGCCTAATGCGCAGTACTGTATATACTGCCTTCTTACACTGTTCCTTCTGCAGGGGATTCGTCAGGCTGCCCCGGCCTAAGTGACAGCCTGTAAGGTTATCACACAATTCCTCCTCTTTAACGTTCTTTTTCTATAAAGAACTATTTATACGTTCCTTCCTTTCTTCGCTAATTGTTATATTATCTAATTAGGTAATTAAGAATAAGAAAAACGCAGTGCTTTTATTAACTGAGTGTTATATTACTAACGTTAAGTTTATTCTTACTTTCGGGATCGTTATGCCTGTGAAGTGTAGCTGTTACTGCTGCTTAAACCTGCCAGACTGTAAGGTAGTTAGTAAGAGTAAGTTATACAGTTACTATATAGTAATTAATAGAACTGTATACTTATCTTATAACGTTCACAGAAACGACCCGTCTGTTCTACGTAAGGTTTTAGACGAAAAAAAGTACCTTAACGCTAAGAAGTGTAAAACTGCTCTTCTTCTTCGTAATACAGCCTTTAAGCTTTTACGCCTTAAGGATTAACAGAAAGGACTAGCACAGTAGGTAGATAAACTTTTTAGCTATAAGTTTAACATTATGGTAAAAAAGGAGTGTAAGGCCTAAGAAGTAACTACACCAGTTCCTAAGTTCAACTGGGGAAGCCTTTTAGTGGAGCTAGCATGCGGTTCCTTCTCTAAGGGGTTACTGCAGCTGGTAACCTCTTCTTAACTTAGTCTGTCGCTCTTTTCTTTTAATAAACGAAAACGGCCTTTCCTAGCGTAACGGTAACGCACCTACTTATTTTTTTTACTGACTTTTTTTTTTAATAGTACTTATTCTTATACGGAATACGCTAGGAACTCCGGAGGCCTAGCCTCCTTGTTAGGTCTAAAGTCCTTTCAACCTTAACCATAGCTTCTAATAAATGTTCTTCTATACCTACTAAGGAGTTTCCTACCGCTTTTTAGGCTCTAAGTCTTACAGTAATCTTACTCTTCAGTTTAGCAATCTAAATGTCAGATCTTATCTTATTTTTCTGTTTCTAAAGTAAACTGGTTAGTTTACCTCCTTAAGGCTATACTAACTAGTTTAACTTTTACTTTACGTTCTTTACAGGTAGTTTTAATCAGTTTGGATTCTTTCAGTAGAATTCTGTAACTAGGTCTAAGTACTTAAGGTTTTCAACTAGCTCTTATAAGTTACTTTTAAGGCTATAATCTAACTACTTAATAAGATACTCGAACGTGTTCTTTCCCTTCTGTAAATTTATAACTTCTTTAACGTTATACTTATCCTTATTGGTATCGATCTTAATCTTCTTTTCTAAAGGAACTCCCTTTAAGGCAGGTTCTAGAAGTAAGATATAAAAAACCTTAATCTGTACCTTTATGCTAATAGGTAAGTTTAATTTATAATTAAAGGTAGTAACTTTTTTCTTAATTCGGAACAGTCTGTACCTTTTAAAGTTAAACTTCTTACTAGGCCGTTTCGAATGTAGGTTTCGTGAAAAAAGGTAAACATAATCCCTTTTTTAAAGAGTTAGTCCCTTAACTTATTTACTATTATAGTAGAGTCCTTTTTTAAGTACTAGTTATTTAATTTAGTATTTATTAGTAAACTTCTTTATTTATTTACGTATAAACTTAAGTTCGGCTTACAGGTGGTTATACAGTTCTTATATCTAGTTTACGTAGATTACAGCTTAGGGGGTGCCTGTAAGCGGGCCTTAATAGAGCTCAGGCTCCTTACTGTAGTTAGTGAAGAATAGTAATATACCTGTTAACTTAACTAGTGTTATATTATAGGTTATTTGCGCTGTTAGTAACAGTTTAAGTTAATTATCTTATTTAAAGTTAACGTAGGTTTAGAGATACGTTATAAGTATTTAGTTAACTTACTCCGTTTAACTGTCTGTCTGTAAGTGAAATATTATTAAAAGCTTACTCTTCACACCTATTCTTTATATTAGTCTTTACCAGAATTTCAACACGATTAGTTTATCTTAATCTGTAATAATATTATTTAATTAAAGGTGTTATAAAATTACCTTTTTCTTAAAGATATAAGTAAGTTACTTTACTATTATATCTTTTAAAGTTAGCAGAAAGTAGGCTTACTTTATTAATTTATTAACTACTATAAGGATCTAGTTATAAGTAACTCTTATAGTAAGGTCTTTAAACTTTAGGATCTTAGTGATAAAGTTAAGTAAGATTAAACTTTATGGTACCTATGGTATAAGGAGTGGTTTAAGGAACTTATAAGGCTTATAACGCTGATTTTACTTTTAATAACAGATATTATAGTTATTAACCACTTCTTTAACTAGCTTCTTTATTTTTAGGAAGGTGTACGTTTATTAGGCTTGCGTGAGAGTCTTAGCTTAGCTTATATATCCTTTAAGTCGAGACTTATAAACCTGTTAGATATATTCCTTCCGTTTATCTAAGTTATAAATATACGGTTTCTCTTAATATTAGAGCTTTACTTCTGGTTTAGGTGTACTGTTTACGCTTTTTAGTAGCTGTTCCAGCTAATAACTAGTTTTATTATAATTTAGATACTTTAAGTACTCCTTACCACAGTCTTACACGTACCTTAAGAAGTTTCTTAAAAGGCATTTATACTTACAAGTTCCTTCCACTAATCTTTTTACTTAAAAGTCCTATTATTACTAATAGATATTATACTCTATCTATAAGTTTATACATACATTAATAATTTATTCTAATATCTAGTTATCTAATATTTATAGTGTATGTTCTAAGGTGCTGTTCTTTACTTTATTAAATATAGTGACGGGGATTAAGACTAGATTAGTATCCTTATGGTCTTATCTCTAATTAAGAGCATTAGCTTATCTATTATCTTTTCCCTTAATATGGTGAATTTGGAAGTGGAATAGGGCTATTAACTTTACCTACCGTGCTTACTGTAGGTTAAGTTCCTTTATTAAGAAGTACTGGAGGTTATTATAATCTGAAAAGACCTAGACTGGTTTTTCTATACCGTTTAAATACAGTACTTACTTAGTAAAGTATTAAATAATCGCTATTAGTTCCTTATCGTGGATTAAATATCGCAAGGTTAGGCTGTGGATTCCTTTCAATAAGAAGGTAACTAAGTGGTGTTTCTTATTATCTTGGATTTAGCTAAGTTCTCTACCAATTGCGAACTCTAAGAAGTCTGTTTCAATTTAGAAAGGTTTTAAGAAATTAGGGAAAGTTAAGACCAGTATTAAAATAAAGGTATATTTAAGGTCTTTAAATACTTTTTACTGTTTATTAATCTATTTAAACGGCTTTCCTTTACCTGTAAGTTCGTAAAATGGCTTTATAATTTTCGTAAAGTACTTAATAAAATAGTGATAAAAGTTTACAAAGCCGATAAAGGTTTATAACTCTTTTTAATTCTTTAAAGTAAGCTAATCCTTAATTGTTTCTATCTTCTCTAATTACATTTTAAGTTTTCTAAGGGTTACTTTAAACCTTAAGTAATTTAATTCCTAAATATAGAAGTAGCTCTTTTTTAAGTTTATTATCAGCTTTACTTTTTTAAAAGCTATTAGAACCTATTACACGTGTTTTCAGTATTTTTCTAAAGTTTTAAAGTAGATTAAAATGTTATTTAAATATATAAAGATAAACTTATTAAGGAAGGGGTAAAGAACACTGTTAATAAGGCCTTAAAAGGTTATAAGGGCGTTTATTAATCTTATTAGTATAATATAGTATTAGTAATACCTATTATAAGTCTGAAAAGCCGTTTTATGTTTATTCTCTTCCTTTACTCTAATATAGTTAAACCTTATAAGGAAGTTAAAGCTGAAGAACCAGTTTACTTTAATAATCTATTCTCTTATTTCTGTAATAAGTAGTAATAGGTAACGATTCTTAATTATATCCTTATTTAACATTTAATAGTTAATAACTATATACAGTTTACTATCTCTCTTCTTTAAGATAAATAGCATTAGGTACCTTACTAAGGACTAAGACTTTATAATGAATCTATTCTTTAGATTTTCATCAATATATTCCCTTAAGACCTTAACCTACTAAGGGTTTAAATGGTAAGGTTAAAAGCTGTAAAGTTTTACTTCCAGCTTCAGCTTAATTTCGTAATCTTATAATCTGTAATCTAGTAATTACAGTATCTTTTTTTAAAACAGGGTAAACCTCCTATACTTTATTAATACCTTAAATAAGTCGACTTCTTTACTTATCTGTAAGTTAGCTTCTAACTTCTTTTTACTTTCTAAATTATTATTTAGGTAATGTAATAGACCTTCTAATCTTTTAACTGTTTTAATAAACCTAACCTAAACTGTGTTTAGTTCTAAGGGTTTAACGTGCTTTTAAATGCTTTATGTATCTTTAGAACAGTTTAGTGCTTTCTTAACTTTCTTTAAACAGTAATTACAGTTAAGGGACTTACTAAAAGTAAGGTGGTTACTCCTCCAGTTAATTACAGGGTTATACTTTTCTAACTAAGGTAAACTTAAAATTATATTATACCCTATAACTAATGTAACGTTAAAGTCTATTTATTATTCGTCCTTATTTACTTTAATTAGGAGTAGTAAGTAGTAGGTAACTTTACTATTATTATATTAATATAGGCCTCTTTCTCTATTTCGAATGGGAATAACCTTTTTATACTCTTAGTTAAGGAGTTTCCTTCAGTTAACTAACAAGGGGTGTATTAGGTTAAAAGTACTCCCGCTATTAATCACTACTCTTACCCTAAATAGCCTCCCTCTTCTATCTATTATATCAATACTAATAAAATAATACTTATACTCCTTTAATATTTAAGTTATAATAATTATCTGTCCTTAAGGTCTTATTTAGCCTAACCTTTAAGTACCTCTCCTTTTTCTTAAGGTTTTTATTAACTAGCAAACTACTAGTTTCTAACTTTTCTAAAGGGCTTATAACCTTTTCTTAATTCTTTCTAGAAAAATAGGTAGCTTTAATAAACCTAGTAATTAACCTTTCCCAAGTTTTCACACTTAAGTATCCAGTTAACTTTAAACAGTATAACGTTCTTAAAGTCTTTAATAAGTTAATAATATACTTTACAGAACTGGATTATAATAATGTCTTTTTACTCTTAAATCTGTTAATAGTCTTCCTATTTCTGCTATTCCTTAGCTTTTCCGTTAAGGTGTAGTAAGCATATTACAACTAGGTAGTTATTAAGTACTCCTCCTTGCCAGTACGTAGTAGGGGCTTAGTTAACTACTATAACTTTCTGCTTATTATTAGAATCCTTTATTAGGGAATAGGTGATTTGGTAATAGGTTAGTTCTAATTTTACCCTTATAATAGTGTAATCCCGCTTCTATACGTTAGGGAAGTGGTTATAAAGAGCCTTAAGTCTATAATACCAGTTAAAAGCGTAGTTATCGTACACGTAATCAATCCACAGTATATCTTTGTAATTAAAGTAATTAACGTTAACTACAGGTATTACAGTTATAGAGTACGGAACAGGGGAAGTAGTACCTTATTCTTTTTCTTCTTCCACTTACCTCCATATACGTTATTTCTCCTAAACCTTTTCTTAAAACTTAAGTAATAATAATCTAACTTATTCTTTTATAAAGTGGCCTTCTTTAACAAGTCGGTATTTAAGTTAATTAGTAAAGTGAACTTTATTACAGAATTATAACCTAATTTCTACTACTTTATCTTTAAACGTTACAGTAAGGCCTTTAACTTATAGGTCCTTTACTTCGTCTATTAACTTTTAATGTCTCTCCTTTAGTTCCTAAACCTTCCGTTAATATACTTACTTCGTACCTTCTTAAGGAACCCTTAAGGTGTTAGTCTAAGGTATATTAGCTTTAATACAGGGTAGTTATCTAAACTATCCTTCCTTTAGGGAGGTAAAAGTACTAATTTACTTAATATACTTAAAGTGTTTAAAAGTCTTAAAGGGTACTGTTAAGAAGAACTTCCGTTTCTTTAATTTAATTCTCTTAACTTATTCTCTCTCTCCTTTTAAAGCTTACTTTACTGTTTAGGTAACTTAAAGGGCTAGTTCTTCAACTTCCTTTATTATTTTAGTGATTTTTAAGTTAGGATCTTTCCTAAACTTCCTTAATTCCTAGGCTTACAAGGTAAGGTTTTTAAGACCTGTAACAGTTAATTAAAACATCTCTTCTTAAAGTCAGTCTTCTATAACTTACACCTTTAATAATTTTAAGTTTCTACCTTAGAGTTAGTCTTTTATAACCTGCACCTTTATAGCTAACTCTTTTAGAATACCTTTAAAGACTAGATATATTACGTCTTAAGGTTTTTCCTCTTCTTCTTTATCTTTTAAGTTACACTTATTCACTTAAGTGCAGTCTTCTTCGTTACTTATTATCTTAATATAAATATCTTTTAAGTTAAACCTAATGTGTTTTCCTCCTTCCGGGATTAGTTTCTAACTAACTTATTTTAATAACAGGCATTGCTACATTATATGGCCTTTCTTATTACAGTTAAAGTATTAGACTTAGGACAGGTCTTTAAACTGCTTTTATTACTGTTATTGTTAAGGCTTATCGCAGTTAGGTTTATTTTAACGGTTTATTATACTAATGTCCATTAGCCTGGGGTAGTAGCTTATCACGGTCGACTAGTTCCCCTTCTTTAGTTTACCTAACTGGTAAGGGGTCCGTTCCTTCTAGTAGTTTTTTTAATAATAGTGATTATAATACCGATTATCAGCTTTAATGGCTATCTTAAGTAGCTTTTAAAGATAATCTAGTTAGTCTTCTTAATAGAGATCTTTAATGACGTGTTCCTTTAAACTGCTCTAAAACAGCATTATTAAGGCCTCTTAGCTAAGCTTAATCTTTACTACTTTTAACTTAAAGTATGTAGAGAATTTAAGGATTAAGGACATTTACCTTAAGGTTATAAGATACTGTTTAGCCCGCTTAGGGGCGTTTAGTTCTCTAAACTTAGTCTGGAGTTAGTTAATAAAGATATCGAAATTATCGAAAAGGGCCTAAATCTTAAGGGCCTCTTTACACGCTTTATTTACAGAGAGGTTATTAATTATCTTTATATAAGGTTTATATTAGTAAGTGGTTACTTTATCTAGTAAGGCTTCCGCGAACCTAACTTTTCTTTCTTCTTTAAAGAACTGCTTATCGTAGTAGGTGATATAGCTCTGGAGTTAGGTTATCTACGACTTTAACTGCGCAGAGTCTCCCTTAAAGCGTAATAACAGGGGAAGTTTTACTTATTTTTTCTATAAACCTTTAAAGTCGTTATTCTCTAGCTTGATAACGTTAAGTTAGGCTTAAAGTTTCTTAATAAGACTAATACGGCTTTTAATGTCCTTAAGGAAAGCTTCGTTAAGTTCTTTAACTAGTCCCTATTAGTTAAAGTTTAAGTCTTTAAAGTGTATAATTAACTTATTAATAATAGAAAGTTAAGGTTAAGTTTACGCCTTCTTAATCTCCTTACCTTTTCCGGAAGTCGATATGTTAGTAGGAGAGGGGTAGTGTCTGGTAATTTAATAAATAGCGTTTAGAATTAGATATTAGTATCGTATTACAACCTGCACCTAATATAGGCTTTAAGAGGACTAATATAGGTTAAGATAAAACGTATAATAAGACGCTAATAGGTAAAGGGTGTTCCGAAGACGGTTTATTAAGCTAACACTCCTAAACGGGAGGTTTAATATTACTGTAGGTTACTGTTATTATAATACATAGAGGTAAGTCTAAACAGTAGGACACAAATGAATAATTAAATATTAGTGTGAGGAATTAGAGTCCCTTACGGTAGTTATAAGTATAACTATAGCTATTTATACTAATTAGTTAAGAGGTACTTTGTACCTTGATTACTGTGCTTACTTAACACGAGGAGTGATTATAGTGATCAGAATACCTCTGATTACTGTGATCACTGTGCTTTTGGTAAGATTAGAGTGATCACTTAACGACTGGTCGTAGGGGCTTCGGGTCTTTGCACCCCTGGCCCAGTGCGCAGTACCGTGCGTACTGCCTTCCTGCACTGTTCCTTCTGCGGGGGATTTGTCGGGCCGCCCCGGCCCAAGTGACGGCCTGTAGGGTTGTCACAATTTAATGGCGAAATGTCCCCTTATTCTTTCTATAAGTTTATTACCCCTTTACTTATCTGCTGGGTTTTAAACTAATCTAACAGTTATAATTATTACTTAAAGAGGTATTAGCTTTCTTAATGTGACGTTTTTAGGGTTAATAAGGCGAAACTAAAGGCTCTTCTTATTGAAAAACAGGACCTTAACTCGTAAGTTAAGTCTACTACTTAACAGCTCTATAAGGCTATTACTAAGCTTTAAAAGGCGTTAACACATTTAACGTGCCTTTATAAGCAGTAGTCTTATCTTAAGGACTGGGCTGTGAAAGCGTTTAGCTGTAAAGCGGAGTTACTAGAGTTCTAGGAGAGTAAGGAGGTTAGGCTAGATACCCCTTTTAAAGACGTAAAGTCTTTTAACTAAGGGAACTTCCTGGCAGGGTCTCTATAATAAGTGGTCACTTTATAACTTAATTTATAACCCCCTTCCTTTAATAAATAAAAATGGCCCTTTTTAACACAGTGGTAACGCACTTACTTCTTTTTACTGACTTTTTCCCCTTAATAACACTTATTTTCGTGTGGAGTTTACTAAAAGCTCCAGGGACCCTACCTCCTTATTAAGTTTAAAGTCCTTTTAACCCACAGTTAAGGGTTCTAATAAATGTCCTTCCATACCTATTAAAGAGTTTCCTTCCATTTCCTAAGCTTTAAGTCTTATAATAGTTTTACTTTTTAATTTAGCAGTTTAAATGTCAGATTTTATCTTATTTCTCTATTTTTAAAGTAAACTGGTTAGTTTACCTCCTTAAAGTTACATTAACTAGTTTAACCTTCACTTCACGTTTTTTACAGGTGGTTTTAATTAATCTGGATTCTTTTAGTAGAACTTTATAATTAGGGTTAGGTTTTAAGATTTTTAACTGGCTCTTATAAGTTACTTTCAGGGCTGTAATCTAACTACTTAACGAGATATTCAAACGTGTTCTTTCCCCTTTATAAATCCACAACTTCTTTAACGTTATACTTATCCTTATCAGTATCGATCTTAATTTTCTTTTCTAAGGGAACTCCCTTTAAGGCAGGTTCTAAAAGTAAGATATGAAAAACCTTAATCTACACCTTTATACTGGTGGGTAAGTCTAGTTTATAATTAGAAGTAATGACTTTTTTCTTAATTTAGAACAGTTTATACCTTTTAAAGTTAAGCTTCTTATTAAGTCGTTTTAAATATAAGTTTTATATTAAAAGGTAAACGTAATCCCCCTTCTAAAAAGTTAATCCCTTAACTTATTTATTATTATAATAAAATCTTTTCTTAAATATTAGTTACTTAGTTTAATATTTATCAGTAAACTTCTTTATTTATTTACATGTAAACTTAAGTTTAGCTTATAAATAATTATACAGTTCTTACATCCAGTTTATATAAACTACAGCTTAGGAGATACTAATAGGCGGGCTTTAACAGAGTTAAGGCTCCTTACCGTAATTAATAAAGAATAATAATATATTTATTAACTTAACTAGTATTATATTATAAGTTATTTACACTATTAATAATAACTTAAGTTAATTATCTTATTTAAAATTAACGTAAATTTAAAAATACGTTATAAATATCTAATTAACTTACTTTATTTAACTATCCGTTTATAAGTAAAAAGCTGTTAAAAGCTTACTTTTTACACCTATCCTTTACATTAATCTTTATTAAAACTTTAACATAATTAACTTATCTTAATCTATAACGATATTATCTAGCTAAAGGTATTGTGAAATTACCTTTTTCTTAAAGATATAAGTAAGTTACTCCACTATTATATCCTTTAAGGTTAGCAGAAAGTAAGCCTACTTTATTAATCTATTAACCATTATAAGGATTTAATTATAAGTAACTCTTATAACAGGGTCCCTAAACTTTAGGATCCTAGTGATAAAGTTAAGTAAGATTAAACTTTATAACGCCTATAGTATAAGAAGTGGTTTAAGAAGCTTATAAAGCTTATAACGTTAATTCTACTTACAGTAATAGATATTACAGTTATTAACCACTTCTTTAACTAACTTCTTTATTCTTAGGAAAGTATACGTTTATTAAACCTATATAAGGATTTTAACTTAGCCTATATATCCTTTAAGTTAAGATTTATAAATCTACTAAACGTATTCCTTTTATTTATCTAAGTTGTAAATGTACAGTTTCTCTTAGTACCAGAGCCTTACTCCTAGTTTAAACATACTATTTACATCTTTTAATAACTATTCCTATTAATAATTAGTTTTATTATAGTTTAAATGCTTTAAACACTCCTTTCCACAATCTTACTTATACCTTAAGAAATCTCCTAAAAGGCACTTATACTTATAAGTGCCTTCCACTAGCCTTCTCACTTAAAAGTCTTATTATTACTAATAAATATTATACTTTATTTATAAATTTATATAAATATTAATAGTTTATTCCAGTATCTAATTATCTAATATTTATAATATATATTCTAATATACCGTTCTTAACTTTATTAAACATAATAACGGGGATTAAGATTAGATTAGCATCCTTATAATCTTATCTCCAATTAAAAGTATTAACTTACCTATTATCTTTTCCTTTAATATAGTGAATTTAAAAGTGGAATAAGGCTATTAAATTAGCCTACCGTGCTTATTATAGATTAAGTTCCTTCGTTAGGAAGTATTAAAGGTTATTATAATTTAAAAAGACCTAAATTAATTCTTTTATACCACTTAAATACAGTACCCACTTAGTAAAGCATTAAATAATCACTATCAGTTCCTTATTATAGATTAAATATTGTAAAACTAAGTTATAGATTCCTTTCGATAAAAAGGCGATTAAGTAACGTTTTTTATTATCCTGGACTTAACTAAGTTCTTTACTAATTGTGAATTCTAAGGAGTTTGTTTTGATTTAAAAAGGCTTTAAGAAATCAGGAAGGGTTAAAACTAATACTGTAATAAAAGTATATTTAAAATCTTTAAACGCCTTTTATTATCTATCAGTCTACTTAAACGGTTTACCCTCTCTTATAAGCTTATATAATAATTTTACAATTTTCGTAAAGTATTTAATAAAATACTAATAAAAGTTTGTAAAGTTAATAAAAGCTTATAACTCTTTTTAATTCTTTAAAATAAACCAGTCCCTAACTGCCTTTATCTTCTTTACTTACATTTTAAGCTTTCTAAAAGTTACTTTAAACCTTAGATAGTTCAGTTCCTAAACGTAGAAATAGCTCTTTTCTAAGTTTACTATTAGTTTCACTTTCTTAAAAGCTATTAAAACCTATTATATATACTTTTAATATTCTTTTAAAGTTTCGGAATAAATTAAAACGTTATTTAAATACATAAAGATAAACTTATTAAAGAAGGGGTAAAGAACACTGTTAATAAGGCTTTAAAAGGTTATAAGGGCGTTTATCAATCTTATTAGCATAATATAATACTGGTAATACCTATTATAAGTCTAAAAGGCCGTCTTATATTCGTCCTCTTCCTTTACTCTAATATAATTAAATCCTATAGGGAAATCAAGGTTAAAGAACTAATTTACTTTAATAATCTGTTTTTACATTTCCGTAATAAGTAGTAATAGGTAGCGATTTTTAATTATATCCTTATTTAATGTTTAGTAATTAATAACTATACGTAACTTACCATCTCCCTTTCTTAAGATAAATAACACTAGGTATCTTATTAAAGACTGGGACTTTATAATAAACCTATTCTTTAAGTTTTTATTAACATACTCCCTTAAGGCTTTAACTTATTAGGGGTTTAAATAATAGGGCTGGAAGCTACAGAGCTTCACTCCCGGTTTTAACTTAATTTCGTAATCTTATAATCTATAATCTAATAATTATAATATCTTTTTTTAAAACAGGGTAAATTTCCTATACTTTACTAATACTTTAAATAAGTTAACTTCCTTACTTATTTATAGATTAGCTTTTAACTTCTTTTTACCTTTTAAATTGTCATTTAGGTAATGTAATAAACTTTTTAATTCTTTAACTGTTTTAGTAAACTTAACTTAAACTATACTTAATTTTAAAGGTTTAGTGTGCTTTTAAGTGTTTTATACGTCTTTAGAGTAGTTTAATGCCTTTTTAACTTTCTTTAACTGGTGATTATAGTTAGGGGACTTATTAAAAGTAAAGTAGCTACTCCTTTAATTAATTACAGGGTTATATTTTTCCAGCTAGGGTAGACTTAAAATTATATTGTAACTTATAACTAATGTAACGTTAAAATCCACTTATTATTTATCCCTATCCATTTTAATTAAGAGTGGTAAGTAGTAGATAACTTTACTATTATTATATTAATATAAGCCTCCTTCTCTATTTTAAATAAGAATAGCCTTTTTATACTCTTTATTAGAGAGTTTCCTTTAGTTAACTAATAAAAGGTGTACCAGGTTAGAAACACTCCTGTTATTAATTACTACTCTTACCCTAAACGGCCTCCTTTTTCCATCTATCACATTAATATTAATAAAATAATACTTATACTCTTTTAACATCTAAATTATAATAATCATTTATCCTTAAGGTCTTATTTAACTTAACCTTTAAATACCTCTCCTTTTTCTTAAGGTTTTTATTAACTAATAAATTATTAGTTTCTGGCCCTTTTAAAGGGCTTATAACCTTTTCCTAATTCCTTTTAAAAAAACAGGCAGCTTTAATAAACCTAGTAATTAACCTTTTTTAAGTTTTCTTATTTTAACGTCTAGTTAACTTTAAACGGTTTAATATTCTTAAAGTCTTTAATAAGTTAATAATACGCTTTATAAGACTAGATTACAGTAATGTCTTTTTACTTTTAGATCTGTTAATAGTCTTCTCACTTTTACTATTCTTTAGCTTTTCTATTAAAGTGTAATAAACACGTTATAATTAGGTAGTTATTAAATACCCCTCCTTATTAATATATAATGGGAGTTTAATTAATTATAGTAACTTTCCACTTATTATTAGATTCTTTTATTAAAGAGTAAGAGACTTAATAATAAGCCAGTTCTAACTCTACCCTTATAATAGTGTAATCCCGTTTCTATACGTTAAAGAAGTAGTTATAAAGAGCTTTAAGCTTATTATGTTAGTTAAAAGTGTAATTATCATTTACATAATTAATCTATAATATATCCTTATAGTTAGGATAGTTAGCGTTAACTGTAGGTGTTACGGTTATAAAGTACGGAACAGGGGGGGTAGCACCCTGTTTCTTCTTTTCTTCCACTTACCTTTTAATTTATTATTTCTCCTAAACCTTTTCTTAAAACTTAAGTAATAATAACCCAGCTTATTCTTCTATAAAGTGGCTTTCTTTAATAAATCGGTGTTTAAGTTAATTAGTAAAGTGAACTTTATTATAAAGTTATAACTTAATTTCCACTATTCTGTTTTTAAACATTATAATAAAACCTTTAACTTATAAGTCCTTTACTTTATTTACCAGCTTTTAATATTTCTCCTTCAGCTTTTAAACCCTTTATTAATATACTTACTTTGTGCCTTCTTAAAGGACCCTTAAGGTACCGGTCTAAGGTACATTAGCTTTAATATAAAACAGCTATTTAAACTGTCCTTCTTTTAAGGAGGTAAGGGTGTTAATCTACTTAATATACTTAAAGTGTTTAAAAGTCTTAAGGGGTACTGTTAAGAAGAACTTCTGTTTCTCTAATTTAATTCTCTTAACTTATTCTCTTTCACTTTTTAAAGCTTACTTTACCGTTTAAGTAACTTAAAGGGCTAGTTTTTTAACTCTCTTTACTATCTTAGTGATTTCTAAGTTAAGGTCCTTCCTAAACTTCCTTAATTCCTAAGCTTACAGGGTGAGGTTTTTAAGGCTTATAACAGCTAATTGGAATATCTCTTCCTAAAGTTAGTCTTTTACGACCTGCACTTTTAGTAATTCTAAATTTCCACTTTAAAGTCAGTTTTCTACAACCTGCACCTCTATAACTAACTTTTCTAAGATACCCTTAAGGACTAGGTATATTACGTCTTAAGGTCCTTTTTCCTTATCTCTTAAGTTACACTTATCTATCTAAGTGTAATTCTCTTTATTACCTGTTATCTTAATATAAATGTCTTTTAAATTAAACTTAACGTGTTTTCCTCCTTTTAGAACGGGTTTTTAATTAACTTACTTTAGTAATAGGTACTGCTATACTATATGTCCTTTCTTACTACAGTTAAAGCATTAGACCTAAGACAGGTCCTTAGACTGCTTTTATTACTATTATCGTTATAACTTATTACAGTTAGGTCGGTTCTAACAGTTTATTATATTAATATCTATTAGCCTGGGGTAATAACCTGTTACGGTTAATTAACTCCCCTTCTTGGGTTTATTTAGCTGGTAGAGGGTCTGTTCCTTCTAGAAGTTCTTTTAATAATAGTGATTATAATACCGATTGTCGGCCTTAATAGCCATTTTAACTAGTTCTTAAAGGCGATCCGGTCGATCTTCCTAATAAAGATCTCCAGTAATATACTCCTTTAGACCGCTTTAAAACAGTATTATTAAGGCCTCTTAATTAAGTTTAGTCTTTACTGCTTTTAACTTAAAGTGTATAGAGAACTTAAGGATTAAGGACGTTTACTTTAAGGCTATAAGGCGTTACTTAGCCTGCTTTAAGGCGTTTAGTTCTTTAAACTTAATTTAAAGTTAGTTAATGAAAACTTTAAAGTCGTTAAAAAGAGCCTAAGTCTTAAGGGCTTCTTTTTATGCTTTATTTATAAAAAGGTTATTAATTATTTTTATATAAGGTTTATACTAGTAAGCAGTTACTTTATTTAATAAGGCTTTAGTGAACTTAACCTTTCCTTCTTCCTTAAAGAATTGCTTGTTATAATAAGTAATATAGCTTTAAAGCTGAGTTATTTAAGACTTTAACTGCGCAGAGTCTCCCTTAAAGCGTAACAGCAGGGGGAGTTTCACTTATTTCTTTTATAAGCCCTTAAGGTCGTTATTCTCTAGCTTAACAGCGTTAAGTTAGCTTAGAGTTTTTTAATAAGACTGATATAGCTTTTAGTGTCTCTAGAGAAAGTTTTATTAAGTTCTTTAACTAGTCCCTGCTAATTAAGGTTTAAGTCTTTAAGGTGTGCAGCTAATTTATTAATAGTAGGGAGCTGAGGCTAAGTTTACGCCTCCTTAATCTCCTTACCTTTTCCAGAGATCGATATGTTAATGGAAGAGAGGTAGTGTCTGGGAATTTAATAAATAACGTTTAGAACTGTGACGTTAATATTATATTATAACTTACACTTAATATAGGCTTTAAAAAGACTAGTGCGGGTTAAGATAGAACGTATAGTAAGACGCTAACAGGTAAAGGGCGTTCCGAAGACGGTTTATTAAGCTAACACTCCTAAACGGGAGTTTAATGTCACTATAAGTTATTGTCACTATAATGTATAGAGGTGAGTCTAAACAGTAGGATATAAATGAATAATTGAATACTAGTGTGAGGAATTAAAGTCCTTTACGGTAGTTATAGGTATAATTATAACTATTTATACTAACTAACTAAGAGGTACTTCGTACCCTGCTTATAGTGTTATAAATGTTTATTACGTAAGCACTTTACACACTGTAAGCGTTCTGCTCGTGAGGTTTCCTCTGCTTATAGTGTAAGCACTTAGTATGCTGCGAGTAACACCTTATTGGTCGTAGGGGCTTCGGGTCTTTGCACCCCTGGCCCAGTGCGTCCGGACGGTGTGCACTGTCCTCTGCACTGTTCCTTACGCGGGGGATTCGTCAGGCCGCCCCGGCCCAAGTGACGGCCTGCAGGGTTGTCACATAAAAGCTATAACTTAGGGGTATGAAAGTTAAGGGCTTTACGTAAAGGTATAATGAAAACTTCAGGTTAGCAGTTAGGAATAATGCTTAGTTTTCATTATAAGAGCTTTACGTAGGAAGGGGTTAAATTAAAGAGGAGTTAAACGACAGTTTTAGGTAACGTAAGCGCAGCTTTAGCGTTAAGCACTGCCTCTAAAGGTTATATAAAAGCCTGTAAGGCTTTAGGTTTAAGATTAACTAATATATTAGCCTTTACAGCTCCCTTATTAATAATAATACTGATTAGAATTACGAAACGCAGTAATAAAATAAGGGTTACACAGTTACGTGCCTTGGTATTAAGCTAGGCGGTTAGTAACGGTTCTGGCTAATTAGAGGCCAAGCTTACGGCTTAGTTAGCGAAGGAATAGATAGTAATCAATTGTAGTTTTATTGCAGAAATGGCCGATTAAGGTTGATTTCGATATGTAAGCTTTATTTACGTGCGTTTTAATTAAAGGGGTGGAATATAGTTACATTCTGGTAACTGTTAAAGATGCGCAGACATTGAAAGAATGGTCGCGGTATTGTAAGGTTAAGGTTATGTATAGCGAGATTGGTAAGGATATAATGTACAGAGATAATAGTTATAGTACCTCGATACGTCCTCTTAATTTATATTACGTTATTTACCACTATACTATTTCTATTTCTATTTGTGAAAAACTAAAGGTTTTTTTTAACTTAACTAGGTGAATTAGAGTAATAATTTAATAATTATTAATTATAAGCTTACATAATCAAATGATACGTTTCAATATGCATTACATGATGTAGAATCTGATTTTCACATTGTTTTCAGGGTTAGGGTTAAGTAACGGGAGATATTCAAGTGTAAAGTGAAAAAATCATGACTTTCATAGTTATTATTTTAGCTTATAATATAGAATAAGGTAGTATTTTACGTAGATTTTAACTGTGATTCCTAATCTAAAGCCCGATTTGGAATAGCTAATAAAACCAGAGAGATATTTAAGTTTATGTTAATGTTATTATTATTATTTAGGTTTAAACAGTCATATCTTTGTTATTATAAGTCATATAGTAAAAAGAGTTCCAGCTCTGTATTCTACGTAATAAATTATATAAGAAACGTAATTATCACTTCTTATTATATTACTTATTAACAGATTATTATAATAATAACTATTATTATCTAACTTTAACATTAATATCTTTCTCACTTTAAGCAGTATAGTAAAACTGATTCCAGTTCTGGATTCTACGTAATAAGCCTTATAATAAACGTAAGTAATAGAACTTATTATATTACTTAATAACCAGCTATTATTTAAATAATTATTATTATTAGACTTTAAACAGTAATATCTTTTTATTATAGGACTTGCTTTGCGCATTCGCCCACCGAATGCACAGCCCGGGTAGCATTACGGGCTTGGCCTGGTAAGGGTCCCGACCGTTTGGCAGGTATGGGCAAAGGCGCCAGGGCGGCCAATCAGGTGCTAAATTGCGGTATCTTACAACCTCTTCCCCTCATTAAATTAATTAGGGCCATAGGAGCCACATGCGCGGCATATCACGGGACCGCTTGGGGCAAAAAATCCGGGAACAATACCCGAGGCTAAAGCAATATCACGGCATCCAAAAAACGGGATGTATCATTTTGGCTAAGCCTTTTTCTTTCCATTCTTTTTCCGCAGCGCGTTTCCTCATCCGCCAGTATGAGCGATATGGGGACCTGAGGCTGATGAAGTGCGATCCTCCGCTGCAGTGCCCCCTGTTGATCGACCCCCGTCGGAGCGGCTTCCCGCATCTGGACCGTCCGAAGCAGAAGAGCAAAAAGCAGTGATGCTCACACCCCCAGCCGACACCGAAGATGTGAGCATCACGAGGGGCCGGACGAGACTCGAGCTCGCAACCTTTTCATGAACGCGCCAAGCTATCAGCAGGCAGGATGTATCACGCGGTACCGCGAAGTGAAGTTCCCGCGTTGGAGGCCGTGGAATTCCAGCAAATGGCAACCGCTGGCTTGGACCAATTCGTGCCAAGCCATAAAAGGTGGGCTATCTGGCAACCCCCTTTGTGCAAGACACCCTTAAAATGCAAGCACTTGGGTGGTCTAGATTACTTGCGTTTACTAGGTTGTTGACTGTAGATGTCTCGGGTATTGTTCCCGGATTGTTGCCCTCAAGCGGTCCCGTGATTTGAGGCGTATGTGAAGAGATAAAGCGGTTGTCAATTTAAAAGCACCTGATTGGCCGCTTTA
>Ga0247770_1000685_pt1 | contig 31468 bp, 25 predicted proteins | sample UWRJL136409B6_FD_179943 | JGI IMG/M metagenome (GOLD analysis project Ga0247770, IMG submission 179943) | Plant litter microbial communities from Arlington Agricultural Research Station in Wisconsin, United States - UWRJ-L136-409B-6 | ecosystem: Environmental > Terrestrial > Plant litter >... | reverse complement strand
CGCGTGGAGGCGCCGCGCCGCAGCACCTGGATCAGCGCCAGGAGCCGCTCGCGGTACGGCGCGTAGCTGACCTCCACCGCGCCCCCCATCGCCCGCTCCAGGAGGACGCGGTTGATCCACTCCAGCCGCCCCCCGAAGCGGGCGCGGAGGGCGTCCATCTCCCCCGGCTCCAACTCGGGATACAGCTCCCCGCGCGCCATCCGCTCGTCGGAGAGCGCCGCGTTCAGCTCGTCCACCAGCGCGTCGCGCACCTGCGACAGGGTGGGGATGCCGCGCGGCTCCAGCCCCCACGCCCGCTCCTCGCCCGCGGCCGGCAGCGTCTCCCCATCTCCCGCGCCCCGGGGCCAGGCGGCCTCCAGCAGCATCCGGTTCAGCCGCGCCAGGTCGTCGCCCGGCGGGGTGGGGACGCGCTCGGCCCACGCCAGCTCGCCCTCCCAGCGCTGCCGCTCCGCCGGATCGGCCGCCGCGTCCGCCCGCGCCCGCAGGAGGTCGCGGTGGATGCCGCCGCGAAGCCTCCGCGCCGCCTCGGGGAGGGGGAGGAGGTCGAAGAGGGCGGCGTGGTGGGGATACAGGTTGGGATCGGTCAGCACCCGCGCGTCGAAGTCGCGCGCGACCGCCTCCGGGAGCCCGGCGGGGAGGGACGATCCGCCGTCGTACTGGTCCAGCAGCTCGCGCGTCGCCGGACGGAGGCGGGAGCGGAGATACGCCTCCAGCGTCCCCGACCCGGCCACCAGCACCGCCAGCGCCGTCCCGGCCGTGATCTCGTCCGCGCGGAAGCGGGCGTTCGCCGCCTGCCAGCGGGCGAGGAGGCCGCGCGTGCTCTCCGAGAAGCGCGCCCAGAGCCAGGCGTGGAGCGAGTCCGCGTCCGGCCGGGCGAAGCGGCGGGCCAGGGCGCGGGCGTCCAGCGAGCGGGCGGTGAGCGCGGGGCTCACCTTCACCAGCTGCGAGGTGCCGCCCAGCTGCTCCAGGTAGAGCGCGAAGATGCGGTCCAGGTCGCCGCGCCGCTCCAGGGGCGCGGTGTAGCCTTCGGCCGCCTCGTTGTCCGCCGTCTCCACGTGGTGGGCGCGGAGGACGCGGTAGAGGTCCGCCTCGGCCCGCTCCAGCGCGCGGCCGGCGGTGCCGACCACGTCCAGGAGGAGCGGCCCGGCGCCCTCGGGATCGTGGAAGTGCGGGAGGCGCAGGAGGATGCCGCGCCCCTTCCCGGTGAGCGTGTCCACCGTCACCCCCGGATGTCGAAGCGCTCGGCGCTGAGCGCCACCTTCTCCAGCGCGCCCACCGAGAGGCTGCGGTCGCGCCCCACGCGGTCCCTGAGCGCGTCCGCCTCCTGGAAGTCGGCGCGCAGCACCTGCTCGTGCGCCGCCGCCAGCTCGGCGATGCGGTTCAGGTCGACGTTCTCCTCCGGCGCGAGCGAGTCCAGGAAGTCGGCGATGGACTGCCGCACCTGGGCGCGCACCAGCCGCTTCTCGTCGTCCGTGGCCGTGAGCGGCATCCCCAGCGTCAGGGTGCCGGCCAGCTCCACCACGCGGGTGTGGACGAAGACGATCTCCGCCGACGGCGTCTCCACGAAGGTCGGCTCCACGTACGGCGCGTCCGAGCTCACCTCGCCCTCGAAGCTCTCGGTGCGCAGGCGAACGGTGAGCGTGAACGGCCCCGTCGCCGCCGCTCCCGCGACCGCCGCGGCCAGCCGCGCGGGCGTGCCCACGGCGGCGAGCGCGTCCAGCGAGCGCCGGCGAAGCGCCTCCACGCGGTCGGGGACGCGCGTCAGCTCGGCCGTGAGCTCGCGCGAGACCTCGGTGCGGACGCGGGCGGCGTCGCGGACGGCGGCCTCCAGCTCGGCGCGACGGGCGGCCTCGGCGGTCCGCGCGTTCGCCACCTCCGTCTCCTTGGCGGCGCGCGCGGGATCGTTCGCCGCCATCTTCGCCAGCTCCGTCGAGACCCGGGCGAGCGTGTCGACGGCGAGCTGATGGGCGTTCCGCGCGGCCGTCACCTTCGCGTCCTCCGCGGCGATCCGGTCGTCGGCGGCGGTGGTGAGCGCGGTGCGGAGCGCGTCCGCCACGGCGTCGGACGGGAAGCGGGGGGCGACGAGCGCGGAGACGGAGGCGATCACGCCCGCCATCGGCCCGGCCAGCCGCGCCTCCACCTCGGCCGACGTGAGGCGGGACTGGAGGACGGCGGTCAGTCGGTCGTGCAGGACGCTTTCCTCGATGCGCACCGGCTCCTGCGCGCGCGCGTCGGCGAAGTACGCCTGCACCTCGGCGACGAGGGCGTCGCGGGTGGCGGGATCGAGATCGGCGGAGAGGCGGGCGCGGAACCCGTCGACGGCGTCGCGGGAGAGGGCGAAGAACTCGTCCACGCGCGCCACGACGGCCTTCTTCGCCCTGTCGCTCAAGCCCGTCGACCAGGCGGCGTCGGGGCGCCCGTCCTTCGCCGCGGCCTGGACGGCGGCGCGGAGGGCGGCCACCAGCGCGTCGCGGCCGGCCTCGGAGGGCGCGGCGACGCCGACCTGGACGTTGACGGCGAGCGTCTTGGGCGAGGCGGCGACGCGGATGGTGTCGGGGACGAAGCGCTCCTCCATGGACGCCGCCACCCGCTTCTCCTCGGCGGGGTGGGGGATGCGCGGGAGGCGGATGGGCGCCTCGTTGCGCGCGGCCAGGCGCCCGGCGCCCACCGGCTCCCAGGCGACGGCGGAGCCCGTGCGGAGGAGCTCGCCGTCGCGGCCGAGGCGGAGGGCGCGGACGGAGATGGTGATCTCCGTGTTCGGCGCCTCGAGCATGGCCGGCTCCTCGGTGACGAAGCGCTGCCCGGTCTCCGTGCGCAGCTCCGTCCGCGCGGGGATCGCCAGGTTGCTCCCCGCCTCCCCGGCCGGCCGGGAGAGGGTGACGAAGCCGATGGCGGGGACGCGGGCGTCGCGGAAGGTGGCGACGCGGAGCTCGTCCAGGTCGGTGACGCCCTTGACGTCCAGCACCTCGCGGGTGAGCTGCGAGAAGAGGAGGGGCTGCCCCATCCGCTGCCGGTCCAGGAAGCGGATCACGGCGTCGCGCACCTGCCGCTCCAGCGTCTCCAGCTCGGCGCCGCGGACGCGCGGGTCGGCCTCGATGCGGAGCGTCGCCTGCACGTTGCGCTTGACGGCGGGCTCCATGATCACGAAGACCCCGGCCGCGCGCACCTCGTCCACCCGCTCGCGAAGCCGCTCGGCGTTGTCGGAGCCGAGCCCGTCGACGTAGACCTTCACCACGCCGCGGCCGAGCGTGTCCCCATCGAGCGGACCGGAGATGGAGCGAGCGCGCGCGGCCTCATCGACCGGCATCTCGTCTCCATCCGTCCCCTCGACGACGGTGGAGAAGTCCTCGCGGACGCGGACGCCGCGCACGCCGGGGAGCCCCAGGAGCGCGTTCTCGATGGCCGTCAGCGAGGCGCGGCCGGAGGCGAGGAGCGCCTTCTTGGCGCGTTCGCGGAGGTCTTCGTCGCCCTCGCGCTCGCGGCCCAGGAAGCGGACGGGGCGGCGGTTGCGCACCGTCTTGACGCCCGGGACGGGGCGGGGCATGACGATGACGGACTCGGAGTCGGCGGTGTACTCGGGGCCGCGCTCCTCGGCCTGGATCTTCACCTCGGCCACCGTCTCGCCGGCGGGAAGGCGCCCCTCCTCGATGGTCCGATACGCCTTCTTGGACGGCGTCCGCTCGGGATCCTCCGCCGTGGTGACCAGCGTTCCCACGGGGATGGTGATGTCGGCGGTGGAGCCGGGGTCGCGCTCGAAGGTCACCACGCCGATGGCGAAGTCGGGCTCGTTGCGGGTGATCCCCAGGACGGCCACCACGCGGTCCAGGTTGGGGCCGGTGGCGGTGTCCACGAACCCGGCCTGGTAGACGCGGTCCATCTGCTCGTAGAGCGTCGCCATCTCGTAGGCGAAGCTCTCGAAGAGCGAGCGGACGACGCTTCCCTCCTCCCAGTCGGTGAGCGCCGGGGCGCGCCGGCGGACGTCCGCCTCGAGCGCCTGGTAGAGGTCGCGGTAGCCGCGCTTCTCGAACGACATGGCGTCACGCCCCCAGGTCCGTGGAGAGGGAGAGCGTGAGCGGCTCGCCGCCCGCCACGGGGACCAGGGTGACGTTCATCGCCAGCACGTGCCGCCGGACGGAGGTGCGCGCGGCCGTCTCGAAGGTGACGGACGACACCTCGGCCACGCGCGGGTCGGCGGTGAGCGCCTCGCGGACGTAGAACTCGGCGAGGGCGCGGGTGCGGCGCGAGTCGGGCTCGCCCACCAGCTGGTGCAGGCGCGAGCCGTATCGCGGGTGCCCCAGCTGGGTGAGGGCGCCGCGCCGGGTGTAGAGCCGGTTGAGGAGCGCCTGGGCCAGGTTGCGCCGCCCGTCCGTGAGGAGGAGGTCGCCGCGGTGCTCGCGCAGGTCCACGCCTTCGCGGTCGGAGGTCTGAACCCCCGTGTCGCGGCGGGCGAGGGCGAGGTCGGTCTTGAGGTCGGTCATGCTGCTGTATCTATCTGGAAGAGGCCGGGGCCGCTGCAGGAAAAAAGAAGTGCTTGGTCCTTGGTGCTTAGTCCTTAGTGCGAACAGCCTCGTCCTTATCTCGCTTTCGGTTAAGGACTTAGCACTCAGGACTAAGGACTTCTGTTCTTCTTTTTCAGCTTCCCTTGACCTGCAGGTTCATCGTGACGAACTGGCCGTTGCCGCTGTACTGGGGCGTGGCGTCGGGGACGGGGGCCGGGACGGCGGGCTGCATGGCCGGCACCGTCACCTGGAACTTCGCCGTGAAGGTGCTCCCCTTGAGGAGCACCGGCTTCCCGCCCGCATTGGTCTTCCTGGCCTTCTGGTCGCCGCCCAGGGCATCGATGCTCAGGATCCCCACGCCGGGGATGACGAACGGCGGGGCGACGTACATGACGCCCGGCACCATCACCATCTTTTCGTCGCCGTCCACGCACACCGGCTTCTTGCCCACGCTGGCGCGCCCCGTCCCCGAGAGCGTCCCCGGCACCGGCACCACCACCGCGTTCCCGAAGGTGGGCAGGAAGACCGCCATGTCGCCGGTGGTCAGGATGAAGTCGGACATTCGGACGAGTGCGTGAGTGCGTGAGTGCGTGAGTGCGTGAGTGCGAAAGTGCGTCGTCGTTCGGGCGGCGGTGCGTGCGCCGGGCGCGGCGCCCCCTCCTGACCGCTTCGGGCGGTCTGTCCTCCCCCGTCCCGGGACCCGTCGCGGGGGAAGTGGCGATGCCTGGGTTGTCGCGTGTGGTCGGGTGCTTCGATGCGCGAGCTACTTTCGCACTTTCGCACCTTCGCACTTCAGTTCATGTCCACGGTGGCGCCCTTGATCGCCATGGCGCCGGAGGCTTCGATCTTGGCGGAGGCGGAGGCCTTGATCTCGGTCTCCAGCGATTCCGCGGACAGCTTGCCGCTCTTCGCTTCGATCTTGATGTCGCTCCTGGACTTGATCTCGATCGCGTTGGCGTCGATGACCACCTTGCCGCTCTTCGCGACCAGCTCCAGGTCCTTGTCGGAGGAGAGGGTGATCTTCTCGCCCGAGAAGTCGATGGTCAGGGAGAACTTCTCGTTCTTGATGCAGACGGATTCGTCCCGCACCGTGAGCGTGTTCTCCTCGTTGGCGCTGGTGAGGACGACGTGGCCGTCCTTGTTCAGCCTGATGCTCCCGCCCTTGTCCAGCTTGTGCCGGATCAGGAGCTCGTCCTTCTGGTTGGGCGGCGGGCGGTCCTCGTCGTTGTAGAGGCGGCCGGTGATCACCGGCAGGTTCACGTCGCCGCCCACGAACTGCACCAGCACCAGGTCGCCCACGTTGGGGATGGCGGCCATCCCCAGGTACGGCACGGCGACAGGGACCTTGCGCAGCTCCATCCGCTGGCCGTCGGGGAGGATGCGGCTCTTGAGCTGCACCGAGACCTGGTAGTTGTCGGTGTCGCCCTCGTCCGCGTGCGGGAAGACGGCGGTCACGACGCCCAGCTCGGTGGTGAGGATGCGCCGCGCCTCGTGCTCGGCCACCCGCTTCATCACGCCCACCACGCCCTCCATCAGGCTCTCTCCCAGGTGAGCACGGTGGTGAAGCCGCCGCGCGCGTCCAGCCGGTGCCGCACCCCCGTCACCCGCGCCTCCGCCCCCTGCGCGGACGACGGAAGCCTGGCGAAGCTCACCGCGTCGCCCAGCCGGATGGCTGGGGCGCCGAGGGCGCGGGCGCGGCCCCGGGCGGTGCGCTCCAGGGCGGCCAGGGCGCCGCGGGCCACGTCGCCGGCCAGGTTGGGGTTGCGCGCGGCGCCGTCGGCCACGCGCAGGATGCGGCCGGAGGTGGCGCCGGCGGTGCCCTTCACGTCCTTCTTGGTCAGCCAGCTGGCGGCGTCGTCGCCCTGGCCCTGGCCGGCGGGGCTCTCGCCATAGACTTCGACGCCGTCCCATCCGGCGGGGCGGGCGTCGTGCTCCCAGGCCAGCAGGTCCTTCCCGTAGACCAGCTCGTGCGTCTTCGCCGGCTGCCAGGCGCGGAACTGCGCCCTGTCCTTCTCGTCGGCCCAGAGGTCGAAGCCGCAGCGGGCGGCCAGCGAGCGCAGGTGCGTCCAGGCGCTCCGCCCGTCGTGCAGGGCGAAGGCGGGAAGCTTGATCCCGCTCTCCACCTTCCCCTCGGCCACGGAAAGCTTCCCCAGCACGTCGCTGACGATCCCGCCGGCCGTCTCCTGCTCGTACAGCATGTTGATCCGCGCCCCCGCCAGCGCCGCGAACGAGCCCGCCGCGTCGATCTCCGTCCGCCCGAGCCCGTGCGCCACCGAGGCCACGACGCCGGTGAACACCGTCTCCAGCGTGCTCCCGTGCCCCAGCTCCACCGCCACGGCGTCGCCCGCGGCGGCGCGCACCTCGGCCAGGCCGTGGAGCGCCAGCCGGCAGGCGTTCACCGGCACGGCGAAGGCGGCCTCGGAGCGCAGCGCCAGGAGGGGGCTGGCGGCGTCGCCGGACTCGTACGTCTCCCCCCCCACCGTCACGCGGTAGCCGACGTTCAGCATCTCACTGCTTTCCCGGACTCGATTGCATGCGCCGCCGCTCGCGCGGGCCCCCTTCTGACCGCCTGGCGCGGTCTGTCCTCCCCCGTTCCGGGAGAGGTTGGATCGGGAGCCCTCGCCGCGGAGGGGCGGACGTCCTCATCTCCCGCGCTCCCCCGGTCCAATCGATCTGCATCTCCCCTACAGCGAAGCCGTCCTCCCCCAAACCTCCCACGGAACGGGGGAGGACAGACCGCCCGAAGCGGTCAGGAGGGGGCCCGCACGAGCGGCGGCGCACGCCCCGCCGCCCGCTCCACGCCTCACCCCGACAGCCGCGAATCCAGCGTTCCCAGCAGGTGGTCGTACGCCACCGAGAGGCGGTCCAGCCCCACGGAGAGGTCGTCCTCCATCCCCTCCAGCTTGATGTCCAGCACCCGGAAGAGGCCGCGGATGTCGAACGTCTCGTGCAGCTTCGTCTTCACCACGTCGAACGCCTCGTCCAGCGGCTCCTGCACGTGGGAGATGGGGAGCCAGCGCAGCCTGTCGACCACGGTCACGTACGTCTTGTCGATCCGCGCCACCGTCTCGGCGGGGTAGAGCTGGCCCACCATCTCCACCACGTAGGGGTGCAGCGCCTGCAGCCCCATCCGGATCTGCTCGGGATACTGGATCTCCAGCACCACGCGGTTGAGCCGCGCCACGCCGGCCGCCTTCGTGGCCGGCACCGTGGAGGCGCGCTGGGCGGCGGTCAGCTGGTCGCCCAGGGAGAGGGTGCGGATCAGCGCCTTGCGGGCGGTCACGTAGGCGTCGCCCTCGGCCGTCTTGAGCACCCCCTCCAGCCGCTTCCGCTCCGTCTCCAGCCGGGCGCGGACGGCGCCCAGGAGGTCGCGGCCGAAGCGCTCGTCGCGGAGCGTGGCGTTCAGCGCGGCCAGGACGGGGACGTAGTACCGGGCGGCCTCGCTCTCCACCAGCCTGAGCTGGTCGGCGGTGAGCTTGGCGGCCAGGAGCGCCGCCGCCTCGTCGTCGCCGGGGCGGACGATGCGCCGCGAGAGGGCCAGGAGCCCCGCGGGGATGTCGCCCTCGCCGTTGAAGTCGGAGAAGGTGAAGGAGTTGAGGACCAGCGTGGGGTTCATCTGCTCGACCACCGTCCGCACCTGCTCGTACACGGCGCTGATGACGCCCGTGATCTCGCGAGACAGGCGGCGGATGGTGCCGATCAGCATCTCCGCGGCGGCGTGCAGCTGGTCGCGGACGGCGTCCAGCACCCGCCCCACCGCCGCGTCCACCTGCTTCGGCAGCTCGATCAGGGTGGTGGTGACGAACTCCTGGATCGCCTTCACCGCGTCGGCGAAGGGCTTCAGCCTCGCCTGCATCCGCGTCACGAAGCCGCGCACGGGATCGCCGAACTGCGTCTTGAAGATGGCGGGGACGGCGGCGCGGATCTGCTCCTCCTTCATCGCCTTCAGCGGCCGCACCTGGGGAGCGCAGACCGTTTTCACCGCCTCCAGGCTGGCGGCGAGCGCGGCGTCCGCCAGCCCGGCCGCGCCGCGGAGGGCGGCGACCAGGTCGATCAGCGGCGCCAGCGCCATGTCGCGGAGGACGGCCTCCACCTCGGGGCGGACGACGGTGCCGCTCTCCACCAGCGCCTTCCGCCGCCGCTCCAGCTCGGCCAGGCGGGCGGCGACGGGCCCCAGCACCTCCTCGCCGCCCTCCAGGAGCGCGCGGTAGCTCTCGGCCGAGACGCGGGTCTGCGCCTCGACCGCCAGCGCCAGGCGGGCCACCTCGGCCGCGGCGGGGGCGTAGTCCAGCGTGGCGAGCTCGGCGGCCAGGCGCGCCTCCACCTTCCCCATCGCCTCGGTGAGGCGGTTCAGGTACTCGCCGCCCAGCACCTTGCGCAGCCGGTCCCACAGCTCGGCGTCGGCGATCTCCTGGATCCCCGTCCCCTCCAGCAGCTTGCGGAGCGACACGTTCTCGCGGATGGCGCGGAGGACGTCGGCCAGGTGCCAGTCGCGCACCATCTCGATCTGCTCGATGGCCTTGTTGGCGGTGCCGACGACGCGGCCGTTCAGCTTGGCGGGCTCGAGGGCGTCGACCAGCTCCACCAGCTGCCCGTAGGCGGCCTGGAGCCGGTCCAGGAGGCGCTGGGGATCCAGGTCCTGCAGCACGTCCTGCAGCTTCTCCAGCCCCTCCTTGACCGGCTCCAGCAGCTCCGAGGGGCGGAAGGCGTCCAGGGTGGCGAAGACGGGCTCCAGGTACGGCGCCACCTTCTCCAGCACCACGGTGCCGGGGTTGAAGGCGTCGATCCGCCGCTCCACCAGGAGCACGCGGTCCTTGAGGAGGTCGATCAGCTCCCGGAGCGGCCCCAGGATCTCGGCGAAGGCGGCCTCCAGCTCGGGGCGGAGGACGTCGTCCACGTCCACGGCCTCGATCACCTTGACGCCCACCTTGAGCGCGGTCTTCTGCGGCGTCCCCAGCTTGGCCGTGTCGATGGCGCGGACGCGCCCCTCCAGCTCGCCCGTCTTGCGCACCACCAGGTCGAAGACGGCCTGGAGCGACGCCTGGTCGATGGCGGTCTTGAGCTTCTCCACCCCGCCGCGCGCCTCGTCCAGCACGCGCTTGACCTCGGGGAGGGAGAGGAGGTCGGTGATCTGCTTGAGCAGCTTCTCGATCAGGTCCTTGAGCGCCGCCAGCCCTTCGTCGAAGCGCTTCTCCAGCTCCTTCGTGAGCCGCTGGACCGCCTCGTCCAGCTGCTGGCGGACGCGCTCCACCTGGGTGAAGACGGAGTCGACGGCGCTCACCACCTGGGCGCAGCCGCGCTTGAACGCCTCCACCGCGGGGGTGACGTCCACCCTGGCGACGAACGCCTTGACCTGGGCGGCCACGGCCTCGATGCGCTCGCGGGCGTCGGTCAGGTAGCCGCCGACGGTCTCCAGCGCCTCCTCCAGCCGCGTGGCCACGACGCGGGCGGCCTCGTCGGCGGTGGCGGCGGCCTGCTGGAGGTACGCCTGGATCTGGCCGATCATGTCGGTCAGCTGCCGGATCGGACCCGCGACGGTCTCCAGCACCTCGCCGATGCGCGTCTCGATCCCCTCGAAGACGCCCTTGAGGAACACCTCGTCGGAGGTGGCGAAGCCCACGACGGCCTTGAGGGCGGCGTCCAGCGCGGCGGTCTCGCCGGCCTTGAGGTGGCGGAGCGCGGTGGTGGTGCGGGCGAAGTGCGCCAGCGGGGGGAGGATGCCGGTGCGGGCGGACTCCACGGCGCTCAGCATGTCGGTGCCGGCGGAGGCCTTCACGCGGTCCAGCGTCACCAGCAGCTGCTCGTAGCGGTCCACCAGCGGGCCGTCGAGGGCGGCGAGCGCCTCCTCCAGGGAGGCCAGGGGAAGGAGCCCGCGCGCCTCGGTGCACTGCGCCACCAGGATCTCGCCCAGCGCCTCGGTGGTGTACGCCTTGAGGCGGTCCACGTCCGTCGCGGTGTCCACCATCCGGTCCAGCACCGTCAGCATGGCCTGCAGGAGGCGGAGCGGGGTGGCGGCGCCGGCCTCGCCCAGGCGGCGGAGCGGGGCGCTGAAGTCGCCCAGCTCGGCCGGGAGGCGCAGGTCGGTCTTCATCGGCGTGGCCGAGGCCCCGCCGGGGAGGACGGCGCCGGTGATCTTCCCCACCACGCCGTTGGCGTCGAAGGTGGGCCTGTCCAGCTGGGGGGGCGGCGCCGTGCGGGCCGTCTCGACCAGCGACGCGCCGTCGACCGAGGTCAGCGCGGCCAGCGGCTCGTCCAGGGTGCGCTGGAAGGCGGCGGGGGAGGGGGCGCCGCTCAGGTCGGGCATGGAGGCGCGCAGCTGCGCGTCCAGCCCGGTGGGGGCGGCGCTGGAAAGCTGCTCGCCCAGCTGGACGGGGCTCACGTCCAGCTGCGGGAGCGCCACGCTGTTCGGGAGGGTGGCGATGGTCGAGTCGAGCGCGTCGGTGGCGGGGAGCGCGTCGAACGGGCGGGCGGTCGCGGGCATATAGAAGACGGGTGCGAAAGTGCGTGGGTGCGTGGGTGCGCTTCAGGAAGCGCCCAGGAGGATCTTGAGCCCCGTCATGGAGCCGTGCAGGGCCCGGGACGCTTCGGCCACGGGGGCCAGGGCGCCCGAAAGCGGGACGAAGGGGTTGGAGATCTCGGGGATCGACCCCAGCGCCAGGGCGTCGGGGAGGGTCGCGATGTCCATGAGCGCGCCGGCGTCGGCCGTGATGGAGGCGTCCACGGCCTCCAGCGCGGCGGTGTCGCGGGCCGGGGGCTCGACGTACTCAGAGACGGTGAGCGTCCAGGTGAACTGCGACGGGTCGTCGGCGCTCTCGGCCACCTCCAGGCGGTCCAGCGCCACCCGGCTCACGTACGTCTGCCCCACCACGTCGGCGATGAAGTCGACGGGCTCGCGGGCCGTGTACAGCCCGCGCAGCTGCCCCAGCTCGTCCGACGCGGCGGGCCCGAAGCAGATCCCCTCGATGCGCAGCCGCACCGAGCGGCGCCCCAGGTCCTGGAGGACGTCCCCGCCGGCGCCGGGGACGCGGTGGTGCACGAACGCGGACTGCTCCAGCGTCGTGATCCGGTGCACGCGGTTGAGGGTCAGGTCGGCGATCTGGATCGGCATCGTCAACGGATAGTGCTTAGTGCCTGGTCCTTAGTCCTTAGTGTTCGGTTCCCAGGCTGTTACCAGGGACCAAGCACTAAGGGCTAAGCACTTCTTTTCTTCTGTTATTCCCCGTAATAGCGCCGATACTCGTGCATGATCTCCCGAGACAGCGCGTCCAGCACGTCCGTTACGTCCGCTTCGGGCCACGAGGGCGGCTCCGTCGGCTCGTCGGCGGCGGGGGCCACGGTGCCGCGGACGAGCACCGTCGGGACCTCGGCCGGGTGCGTGGCGACGTCGGCCGGTGTCGCCTCGGCCCCGTCCGCGAGCGCCGGCCACTCCGTGTCGCGACGAGCGAGGGAGGGCGGGGGGGCGATGATCGTCCTCGGGGCGCCGGGCGCGATCGGGTCGGCGGCGCGCGGGGCTCCGAGGGCTCCCACGATCTCGGCGGCGGGGCGGAGGCGCGGGCCGGGCATCCCCGCGAGCTGCGCGACGGTCCGCTCGTCCGCGTCGGCCATGAACGGGCCGCTCATCGCATCCGCGTCGTCCCATCCGCGGCTCACGACGGGGGGAGATGCGGGGCGGGGAAGGGGCGCCGGCGCGAGATCCGCCGCCTGGTCGTCCTCCCCCGGCATCCGCTCGAACGGGAAGGCGACCTCCGCCCCGCCCGCCATCGCCGCCAGCGCTTCCCAGCTCCGCGCCGCCCGCTCCGCATCCTCCACCGCCCGCCTCGCCGCCTCCGACGATCCCTCGCCCGATCCGCGCGCCATCGATCCGGGAGACGCCGATCCCCCCGCCCACTCCGCCGCCGGCGATCCCGATCGCTCCGCCGACGATCCGGATCGACCCACCGACGCCGCGTTGGGCCAGCCGCGGAGCCGGATCGGCTGCGGCGTGGTCAGCGTGGACGATGGATCGCGCTCCGTCGCGGGCGGCGCGTCGGGCGCGCTCCAGGTGCGTGCGCGGGGCGGCGTCGGCAGGTCGGGAGATGCGGGGCGGCGCGGTGGATCGATCGCCGTCGGATCGTCCGTCCGCGGATCGTCGGCGGTGAAATCGTCGGCGGTGAAGGGGAGATCGAGGCCGCCGAGTCCCGCCAGCGCCGCCAGATCCCCCAGCCCGCCGATCCCGCCCGCGCCCTTCATCTGCGCTGGGCGATGCGGATCGCCATCAAGGGCGCCATGCCGCGCCTCGCTCGGGGCGGCGGATCCATCGCCCCACCGATCCCGATCCACCGATTCCCCATCCGCCGTCACATCGAAGCGATTCCGCTCCGCCGATCCACCGCGGTCCCGATCTCCCGATCCCGGCAGATCACGATCTCCATCTCCCGATCCCACCGGCCGATCGAACCCGCTCGTCCGCGCGTCCTCGATCGCGGCGAGGCGGTCGGGGGAGCGGGTGGGGGCGCCGGGGATCCGCCAGCCGCCCGGGTCCGCCGCGAAGCCGCCGGTGGGGCGGGTGCGCGGCGCGGACGGAGACGGGATGCCGAGGAGGCGCGCGGCCTCTCCGCCGTCCCGAGCGTCGTCCGCGGCCGCCGCCGGCGTGGGGGCGAGGGGGAGCGCGATGGGTGGCGCGTCGGCGTGGAAGCCGGCGGTGAGCCACGACTGGAGGCGGCCCAGCTCGGCCTGGTCGGCGGCGAGGGTGGCGACCGCGTCCTCCAGGCGGGCCAGTTCGGCGAGGACGTCGGCGGTGTCGGCGGCCTCGGGGTCGATCCACCCCTCCAGCAGCCCGCCCAGCCACCCGCCGTACTCCGCGCGAAGCTCCGCGCCGATCTCCCCGATGTTCTCAGCCGCCATGCGTCCCCGCCGCCTCGTGCTCGAGCAGCGTCAGGTAGGTGCTCACCTGCGCCATGGTCATCTCCTGCATCTGCTGCGGCGTCCATCCGAAGGCGCGCGCCAGCAGGTAGGCCGAGCGCACCAGCGGCGACGCCGTCAGCTCGGCGGGGTCTTTTTTTTTACCGAGAGGCCGCTGATCTCCCGGATGTGCGCCACCAGGAAGTTGACCAGCCCCAGGTGCATCCCCTTCACCTGCTCCAGCGACAGCCTGGGCTCCGCCAGCGACTCGCGGATCATGAGCAGCGGGATCAGCCCCGGATCGCTCTTGGCCGCCTTCAGGATCAGCTGGAAGGCGCCGATGGTGAGCGGCCGCAGCCGCACGGTCCCACCCTCCGCGCCCCCCGCGAAGGCCGCGCGCCCCGCCGCCGCCGCGGGATGCAGCACCTCCGCCGGCACCTCGATCTCGAAGGTGGCGGAGGCGCCGGCGAGAAGGTCTTCCGGCGAGAGAGCGTTCGCGTCGACGGCCATGGTCATTCGATGGTGAAAGCAAAAACAGATAGTCCTTAGTGCTTAGTCCTTAGTCCTTAGTCCTTGGTGTCCGTCCTCGGATGTCGATGCAGTTCAACCAAGGACTAAGCACTAAGGACTAAGCACTTCTGTTAAAGGAACTTAGGAATCGCCATTTAAGGCTGCTCCTAGGCCCCCGTCTCCTCGCTCGCGACCCGCAGCGCCTTGAACGTCACCGCCTCCATCACGAAGTCGTCCTCCGGCAGCGCGAAGCTCCACGAGTCGAACTTCACCCCGAACAGCACCACCTTGCTGGCGCTGGCGGGCTGCGCCGGGTTGGTGAGGTTGATCACCAGGTTGAACGAGGGCTGCACGATGGCGCCGGTGGGCGGGGGCGACGTGGCGCCGTCGCCCAGCAGCAGCCGCAGCAGCGCCCCGTTGACGTGCGCCCGCTCCGCGAAGCCGCTGATGCTCACGTTCCCCGGGCGCAGCTCCGTGGCGAAGCGGCGGCCCAGCTCGTGGTACGGGCGCAGGTCGTTGTGCACCTGCACCTTCACCTGCTGCAGGCGCCCCACCACGCTGGAGAGCTCGTACTGGCCGATCAGGCCGTCGGCCAGCCGCCCCTCCTCCGTCTCCTTGTCGTCGACCGCCAGCACCAGGGTGGCGTCCGATCCGCGAAAAACGTTGCCGTTGGGCATCTTCTATGAGTCCGTTTTGAGAGTCGGTCGTCGAGTTCGGCCCGGGCGTCAGCCCAGGTACATGGTGACCATGATGAAGTCGATGCTGAACGTGGGCTGCAGCGTCATGGTCACCATGCACTCGCCCGCGATCTCCTGCGCGCGCGTGGCCGAGACCTCCAGCTGGTAGCCCGTCAGCGCCTCGTCCTGCACCATCCGCGTCAGGAAGCCGTCGATGGTGGCCTTCATGGCGCCGCGCACCCGCTCGTTGTTCAGCTTGCCGATGTAGGGGTTGCAGGCGGAGCGCACGCCGTACAGGGCGTAGTCCACGATCCGCCGCGTGGTGATCTGGTGCCACGCCGGATTGGTGGCCGTGGTGATCCCCTTGACGATGCGGTACCCCTCGCGCTTCTCCACCGCCAGCACGCGGTTCTGCACCAGCTTCTCCAGCTTCGGCTGGTTGAACGACGCCGCCAGCCCGCCGATGGTGAGCGGCTTGTTGGTGGGCGAGGTCTGCACGGGGAGCGAGGAGATGAGCCCCGCCACCGCGGCGGCCGTGTAGGCGCCCGGAAGGTTGACCTCGGTCGTCTGCCGCGTCTCCGGATCGGTGACGCGCGCCCGGATGCCGGGGGCGACGAAGACCAGCCGGTCGCTGGCCAGCGTGTGCTGCGAGATCCGGTCGACATCGTCCGTCCCGTTGCTCCCGATGACGCCGATCCGCTCGCGGCGCACGCCGGCGGTGCGGTTCAGGTGCGCCTGGAGGAGCGCGCCCATCCCGCCGGCGTCCTGTCCCGCCAGGACCACGATGTTGACGATCTCGTTCTCCAGCGCCTCGAGGCCCCGGCCGTAGTCCTCGTCGGCCGCTCCCTGCCCGTTGGCGCCGCCGGTGAACGCGGCCGCCTCCGCCACCTCCTCCGGGACGTCGGCGCTGCGGCCGGTCTCCGCCGTGGCGTTCACCAGCCGCGACTCGCGGGCGACGGCTGCGGCGAGCTCGCCGGCGTTCTTCCCCGTGAACGTCTCGCGCTGCGTCCCCAGCGAGACCTCCAGCACCTTGACCGTGGTGTCGGTCGCGCTGGTGGTGATGCGGGCGCGGAGGGCGTTCCCCCACGTCCCCGGCGTCTTCGCGGTGATGCGCAGCGAGACCGTGGTGGTGGTCCCCGCCTTCTTCGCGGCGAACGCGGCCGGGGTGGTCCCCGTCTTCGCGCCCACGCGGACGGCGTAGACGGTGGAGGCGCCGTTGTTGAACGCCAGCTCCAGCGCGCGGATCAGGGTGAGCTCGCCCTTCTTCCCGTCCTGCCACGGGTCCGCCTCGCCGAAGGCGGCGCGCGCCTCCGCGAAGCTCCCCAGGATGACGACCTGGTCGACGGGGCCGCGCTCGGCGGTGCCCACGACGCCGACGTAGCCGGTGGCGATGCGTCCCGCCGTGATCAGCCCCTCGTCACGGACGGTGATGTAGGTGCCTGGCAGGATGACCTCGGGCATGGCGGTATGTCCTTTCGGTGGTGAGAGGGGCGGGGCGCGGCGGCCGCGGGGCCGCGCGTCTGGCGCGGATTCCCGGGGCGCGCGGCGCCCGTTCGCCGTAAGCGCGATGCGGCCGGGGCGTGCGCGGCCGGTGTTCTTCTTTGCGTCGAGATGGTGACGGAACCGGCGGGGTGGGGGAGGAGCGGAGGACGGATGAAAATCCCGGAATCCGAATCCAGCCTGTGGCCATGCACCCGTGCGCGCGGTGGCGCGGAGGGGCCCCTGCTCGATCATTGTCGCGTCACGCCGAGCCGGCCCGGCGCTCTCCATCAGCGCCGTCTCCGGCCCGAATAAGCTTGCAACGGCCTTGATTCTGATCAAGGGCCACGCGTATCGCGTGATGGGATTTCGACTTGCGCGGAGGTGGCCGCGGCGGGCGCACACGGTGGACGCCGGAGGTGGGACGCGCGTGCCCCAAATGGGGCGGGTTTTCCTAAAAACACGAGTGTCCGAAATTCTGACAGCCCCGCGCACGACTTCAGAAAATTCTAATTTTCTGATGAGTGCGGCTCAGCGGTTTTGCCATCGTGCGCTTGACGCGGACTTCCACCCGGGCGGGTCGCGGGCGCGCGGCGGACCGGGAGCGCCGGGAGATGCGTCGCGCCGGTCCGGGCCGGTGAGGGGATCGCTCATCGCCCCGGACGCATGTTCGAGGGTTGACAGAGCGATCTTTTCGACGCATATGTTGTACGCACCTAAAACGACTATGCTTGGAGGGAGGCGGTCGCCCCTCCATCCGCGACACCGATCCCCGGCGGGGCCCATGCGCGTTCCGGTTCCCCTGATCCTGGCTGGTCTGCTCCTCTGCGCCGACGGCTCCCGCCCATTTGGGACAATCCAGGCGCAGGCGCATGCGGGCGCTCCCGTGTCGGTGGACGTAGTCGACCGGTGCGCGGCCGCCGGTCCCGCCGCTTCCTCGACGGACGCGGCGGCGCGGGCCGCCGGGATCCTGGTCTGCCACGGGTACGCGAACGTGGCCGCGGTGATGGATGGGCCGCGCGTCGCCGTCACCTTCGAGAACACCCGCTTCCGCGACGAGCGCCGCGGGCTCCGCGAAGCCGCGCGGCTCCTCCTCCCCGAGATCGGCGAGGGCCGGGAGCTGGTGCTGGTCCCCAGCAACCGCGCCATCCCGCTGGTCGCCGCGCGCTACGCCGCCCTCGCGCCCGAGCTGCGCGCCCTCGCCCCCGCCGATCTCCCGCCGCCCACGCCGGCCGAGGTCACGCTCGACGTCTCCGATCTCCCGCCCGCGCTCTTCGACGCGCCGCGCGCCAGCTCCTCCTTCGGCCGCGTGGACGTGCTGATCCATCCCTGGTTCGAGGCGTCGTTCGGCAACTACGACAACCCCATGCAGTCGCGGACCGGCGTGGCGCCGGAAGTCCGCGTGGCGCTGCGTCCGGGGCTCAGCGTCTCCGCCCAGGCGCTCTTCACCCTGCAGGACGACCTCCTCACCGGCGAGTCGCGCATCCGCCCCGGGCTGGTCACGCTCAACCAGACCGCGCGGCTGCCGCGCGACGTCTTCGTCTCCGCCACCGCCGGCACCTTCAACCCCGACCGCTACGGCGTGGATGTGGAGGCGCGCGCGTACCTGGCCAACGGGAGCCTCTCCTTCGGCACGGAGCTGGGCCTCACGGGCGCCGTCTCCTACGCCGAGGACGGCTGGTACCGCACGCCCATGAACGAGCGCACGGCGCTGGTGGACGCCACCTGGCGCATCGACCGCCACGACCTGCTGCTGCGGACGACGGCGGGCGCCTTCCTGGAGGACGAGCGGGGCGTGCGCGTGGACGTGGCGCGCCAGCTCGGCGAGTTCGAGATCGGCTTCTTCGCGGTGAAGGCCAGGGAAGGATCGAACGGCGGGGTGACGCTGCGCCTGCCGCTCTTCCCAGCGAAGCGCCCGGCCCAGGCGCCCGTGCGCCTGTTCGCGGCCGACGCCTTCCGCTGGCAGTACCGCTATCGCGGCCTCGTGCCCGGCGGGCGCCGCTACAACACGGGGAACGCGCTGGAGGATTTCGGGCGCTCATTTCACCCGGCGTATGTTGCCGGGCTCCAGGTAGGGCCAAAGTAAAAGGCATCCGGGGGATGCAAGCGGAGCCGATCGAGCTGGTGCGATGTGGCGGGTGTCATCTGACCAAAGGAGGACGCATGGCTAAGAGGCTCGTGCTAGGACTTGGCGCTGCCGTTGCGTTGATGGCTTGTGAACGGCGGGATCCCGTTATTACGGATCCAACCGCGGATCCTCGTTCCGCCTTGTTTATCTCTGATACCATCATCCTGAATGTAGGGGGTGGATGGTATGACCTCACCAAGCACGCGAACCTCGGAACGACGAATGGAGTCGTCTCAAACGTTACAGGGCTTCAAATCAGCACCAACCCCGAGGGACATCACATGATTAGATGCACCGCGGAAGGTGGGGGAACGGTAAGCATCCTTGGAAGCGGTAAATCGCACCATGACTTCGTTGGATGCCATGACCAGGGAACCGGGAAATGATACCGCCAGTTGACGTTCAGCTACTTACCAGGCCGACTGTAGGATGAGAAACCGCCATTTAGTCGTCCAGGTGGTGCTCTTCTTTTGTATATCAGTGCGAACGTTGCACCCAATGGCGTTGTCTTCACAGGCTTTGACCGGCACCACCGGCCTCGTCACCATCCCCACCGCGGTCATGCCGCCGGACGGCAGCGCGACGATCGGGGCGCACTGGATCGACGCCCGCTACCACCGCTCGCCGTACGGCGACAAGACGGCGGTCTACGAGTTCGCGGACATCGGCTTCCTCCCGTTCGTGGAGGTGGGGCTGCGGCTCACGCGCGTGCTGGACACGCCGGGGCAGGCGCTGGGCGACCGGATGATCAGCGTGCGGCTGCGGGTGCTGGAGGAGGGCGATCGCGCGCCGGCCGTGGTGGTCGGCGCGCACGACCTGGTGGGGACGCGCATCTACCACGCGACGTACGTGGCGGCTTCGAAGGAGATCGCGAAGGTGCCGGTCGCGGGCGCGGTGGGACTGCACGCGGGATACGGGGGGCAGTGGCTGGGGATCCGGGCGAAGGGCGAGCAGTTCCAGGGATTCTTCGGCGGCGTCTCCGTGTCGCCCCGCCCCTGGATCGCCCTCCTGGCCGAGCACGACGCGGAGCGGGTGAACGCCGGCGTGCGGCTGCGCGTCTGGCGGCTGAACCTGCTGGGCGCGGCCTACGGGATGGACGGCCTGTCGGGCGGGATCAGCTACACGCACCAGCTGAAGAGATAGGCGAGCGCGTCCGTCGCACGGTGGCTCGCCGCTCCGTCCCGCCGTCCACGTACTCTGCGTCGTGGGCGGCGGTTCGGCGTCGAGGGTGGCCGGCCATGCGGGGGCACGGCGTCCCCGGTGTACGCGGGCGGCGTGGCGTGTGCGTGGGGGTGCGTACGACCGCATCGAGCACCCCAGCCCATCTCTCGGAATGCAGCCCACGGAACAGGAAGCCATCGACGTGCGCGCGATCCTCGACCGAGGCGGGATCGAGACGCACTTCCAGCCCATCACCTCCATCCGCCGCCAGTCGCTGATCGGGGTGGAGGCGCTGAGCCGGGGAGTGGACGACCAGGGATGGGTGATCGCCCCCATCCCGCTGTTCGCGGCGGCGGCGGCGCAGGGGCTGACCTTCGAGCTGGACCACCTGTGCCGCGCCAGGGCCGTGGAGAGCTTTCTCCCGCTGCACGCGGCGGATCCGGACCTGATCCTCTTCCTCAACCTGGACGTGTCCACCGTGGAGGCGGGGGCCGCGGAGATCGAGGGCCTGGCCGACCTCGTGCGGGGCCGCGGCATCCACCCGCCCAACGTGGCCGTGGAGATCCTGGAGACGGCGTTCGGCGACACCGATCGCCTTCACGCGGCCGTGCAGGGCTACCGGAGCGACGGCTTCCTGGTGGTGCTGGACGACGTGGGGGCGGGCCACGCGAACCTGGACCGCATCGCCTTCATCAAGCCCGACATCATCAAGGCCGACCGCTCGCTGGTGCAGAACGTGGACGTCGACTTCCACAAGCTGGAAGTGCTGAAGTCGCTGGTGAAGCTTTCCGAGCGGATCGGCGGGTGGATCATCTCCGAAGGGGTGGAGACGATGGAGGAGGCCGTGGCGGCGCTCCGGGTGGGGGGCGACATGCTGCAGGGGTTCTTCCTCTCGCGCCCGCACCGGGTGGACGCGGGCGAGGAGATCCAGCTGGACCGCGAGCGCATGCGGTCCGTGGCCTACGCCTTCAAGCGCCGCACGCTGAACGGGATCATCGCGGAGCGCTCCCGGGGCGAGCGGCGGCTCCACGCCGTCCGGCGGTTCGCCGACCGGCTGGCCGCGGAGAGCGAGCGGGGCTTCCACGAGGCGCTTTCCGGCCTGGTGGGCGGCGACCCGCTGGTGGCCTCCGCCTGCATCCTGGACCTGTCGGGGATCCAGGTGACCGACACCGTGTGGAACGCGGCCGAGGCGCAGAAGCAGAAGCGCATCATCTTCCGTCCTCCGTCACGGGACGCGGACCACTCCATGAAGGAGTACTACTACCTGCTGCTGGAGACGCCCGTGACCGTCTACGAGACGCAGCCGTACGTGCCCCTCCCGTCCGGCGACCTCTGCATCACGGCCACCACGCGCTTCCAGGACGCGGACGGCAACCCCTTCATCCTGTGCCTCCACCTCGCCGCGGAACGCGAGTAGCCCGAAGCCATTCCGCGGGCTGCGGGACGACGACACGCGGGGTGGAGTGGCGCGCGCCGCACCCGCATCGCCCTGGACCACCGAGCCTCCCGCGCGAGGCGGTCGCATCGCGCGACGTCGCGTCGGGGAGTCCGCGAGGGCGGACCTTGCGCCGTCGCCGCCGCGGTCTCATGCCAGGTCCGGATGATCCGTGACCCTTGCGCTGTCATTCTGAGGCCCGGCCGAGCAGAGCCTCGGCTTTCATCCGCGACGGCAGGGCCGTGAGAATCCAGCCGACGCAGCAGCGAAGCATGGGCGCGGCAGCGACGACACCGCCGCGGCCACAACAGCCTCGGCTCAAGCGGATTCGGTCTCGACCGCCCCGCCATCGGCGGCGGACGGCGCCTCGGCCTCCTGCACGCGCCAGAGCTCGCGGAAGCGGCCGGCGGGCCTGGCCAGGAGCGACGCCCAGTCGCCGGACTCCACCAGGCGGCCGGCTTCCATCACGTGGATGGCGTCGGCGTCGCGGACGCTGGAGAGGCGGTGGGTGATCAGCAGGATGGTGACGCGGCCGTGGAGCGCGGCGATGGCCGCGCGGATGCGGCGCTCGTTCTCGGGGTCCAGCGCGCTCGTGGCCTCGTCCAGGATCAGCAGGGCGGGGCGGCGGAGGAGGGCGCGGGCCAGCGCCAGGCGCTGGCGCTCGCCGCCGGAGAGGCGGACGCCGCGGTCTCCCAGCACCGTCTCCAGCCCGTCCGGCAGCGCCCGCACGAACCCCTCGGCCGCCGAGGCGCGGAGCGCGTCCCACACCTCGGCCTCGGTCGCCTGGGGATGCGCCCAGCGGAGGTTGGCCAGCACCGTGTCGTGGAAGAGCACCGTCTCCTGCGCCACGTATCCGATCCCCTCGCGCCACCCGCGCATCCAGCTCTCGTCCAGCACGCGCCCGTCCACCACGACCCGCCCCGCCCCGGGCCCGATCAGCCCCATCACCAGGTCGGCCACGGTGCTCTTCCCGGAGCCGGAGGGCCCCACCAGCGCCGTCGTCTTCCGCGCCTCGATCGCGAAGCCCAGCCCGGCCACCGCGTCGCGCTCCACGCCGGGGTAGGCGAACGCCACCTCCTCGAACCGCACGCCTTCGCCCAGCGCGTGCACGGCGGCCACGGGGGAGAGGCGCTCGCGCTCGGCCTCCAGCGCCTCCAGCCGGCCGCGCACGTTCTCCCACGCGGGAAGGTCGTGCAGCACCTGCTGGTAGGTGCCCTGCAGCCCCTGCAGCCGGGGGACCAGCCGGGCGAAGAGGAAGACCAGGAGAAGGACCACGCCGCCGGGAAGCCCCAGCCCCTCCACCGACACGTACGTCACCCCCGCCAGCAGCGCCATGGAGCCGATGGAGAAGAGGGCGCGGGAGTCGGCGTAGGCGCGGATGGCGCGCAGGTGCATGTCGGCCGTGCGCTTCGCGGCGGTGGAGAAGATCTCCACCGTGCGCACCTCGGCGCCGTGGCTCTTGACCGCCTTCATCCCCCCCAGGTGCTCGGTGGCGGCGGCCACCAGGTCGCCCATGGCCGCCGTCACCTCCGTCCCGGCCGCGCTCGCCCGCCACCCCTGCCGGCGCAGCGCCCACATCAGCACGCCGCCGCAGACCAGCGAGACCAGCGTGGCGGCGGCTGAGACGCGGATGGCGAACCCCAGGTAGACCAGCGCCACCAGCCCGGTCGACGCCATGGTCAGCAGGTACGACCCGGCGGACGCGGCGCGCTCGGCCTCCGTGGTGAGCGCCTGCACCAGGTCGGACGAGCGGACGCGGGTGAAGTGCAGCCAGCGCGTCTCCGCGATGGCGGCGTAGAGCCGGCGCCGGAGCTGGAGCGCGACCGCCATCTCCACCCCCCAGCTCACCAGCGTCTGCGCGCGCTGGATCAGCGCCTGGACGATCGTGACCCCCAGGTAGAGGAGGAGGACGCCGCCCAGCGTGGGGCGCGCGCCGACGGCCGCGAAGCCGGACCGCACCCCCCCGCCCAGGCCGCCCACGGCGCTGGGCGGAAGGCCCACGCCCACGATCCCCAGCAGCTCCACCAGGACCAGCACCCCCGCCGCCTCGAAGGCGGAGACGCCCAGCGAGAGCACCAGCGACGCGGCGATGCGGCGCGGCATCATCCGCCACACGGCGGCGACGAAGCGGCCGAAGCCCTCGGGGCGGAGCGGCGTGCTCACGCGCGGCCCCCGGCGCGCGGGCCGTGGCGGAGGAGGAGGCGGACGGGGCGCAGCACGCGGTAGAGGGGAAAGAGGGGATCGGGAAGCCGCCGCCACGCCCAGTCCTCGGGCGTCGGGAGCGTGAGCCAGCGCCAGGCGGATCGGGCGCGGTCCGCGGCGCCGTCGCGGGCGCGGAGGTTGTAGAGGAGGTTGGCGGTCGTGTCCTCCCCCTCCATCTCCGCCGCGTCCGGCGCGAACATCCGCCGCTCCGCCTCCGCCGCCAGCGCCGCGATCCCCGCGTCCCCGTCGATCTCCGCCGCGATCGACGCGGGAAGCGGCGCGTCCAGCATCTCCCGCGCGAGCGCCAGCCCCAGGAGCACCGTCCGCCGCGCCTTCAGCTCGTCCGCGCGACGGAGGACGAGGTCGAGGTCGATGGATCCGCCGCGCAGGAGCTCGGCGGCGGAGCAGACCCATTCCAGCCGCCGCCAGCGGTGCTTGCACCCGTGGATGCAGGCGATCAGCAGCGCGTCCTCCGCGGACGGCGCCTTCACCCGCGCCCCGCCGAGGGAGATCGGGCGCGCGCGGCGCATCAGGTCGTCCGTCTCCAGCGGCATCAGGAAGCGGAGGGAGGAGACGCGGCAGTGCAGCTCGACGAGCGTCCCCGATCCCCCATGGACCAGCGGGTAGTCGCCGTCCACGCGGCGGAAGAGCGCGTCCTGCGCGGGGGAGAAGCCCAGCTTCGGCGCGTACCCCTGCGCCGCCAGGAGGGCGAGCGCACGCGGCGCATCGCCCGGCCGCACCAGCACGTCCAGGTCGTCGAAGGCGCGCATCGACAGGTCGCCGTACGCCGCCACCGCCAGCGTGGGCCCCTTGTACGGGAGCGCGTCGATCCCTCCCGCCGCCAGCGCGTCCAGGAGCCGGCGCAGCTCCGCCGCCAGCCGCAGCGCGTGGTGGGCCCCGTCGCGATGGCGCGCCCCCAGCGCGGCGGCGGCGTCCGCGGGGAGGGAAAGAAGATGGAGATGGCGATGCAGGAACGGGATCAGCGCGTGGCGCCGCGCGAGGTCGATCAGCGCCGGCCAGTCGATCGCGTTCGCGATGACGATCTCCCGCACGCGCGCGGCGTCTTCCGGCGACAGCGCGAGGCGCGCGCAGCGGAGGAGGAGGTCGCGCTCGGGGGCGGAGCGCGCGGGGAGGGGCGGGGCGGGGGACACGGCGGCGGAGGGCACGTCAGCCGTCGGAGGCGTACTGCTCGGAGAGCGCGCCCACGCGGGTGAGCGCCGCCTCCCAGGTGGCGAAGCGCGCGGGAAAGCGCTCGCGCACCTCGCGCGCGATGTCGCCCAGCGAGGCGCCGCCGTCCATCCGCGACAGGACCAGCGCGTCGATGCGCCCGTCCTCGCCCAGCCGCGGGACGAAGGAGTCGGCGCGGCGGCGGAGGCGGGCGGGGGAGATGGGCACCGCGTGGAAGGTCGATTGGCGGAAGCGCAGGGGCTCCGCTCCCTCCCGCTCCACGCGCGTGCTCCACGTCCACAGGTACCCGTCGCCCACGAGCCGCGCGTCCAGGTCGACGGAGATCCGGTCGCCGGGGTGGAGGTCGACGGGGTGCTCCCAGGGAAAGAACGCGGTGCCGTAGATCATCTCCGGCCCGCCGGGCGCCGTGGAGTAGCCGATCCCCTCCGCCAGCTCCGTGTCGAACCAGGCGGCGAAGCCGTGCGCGGTGCCGGCGCGCTCCGCCGTCCACGCCATCTCGCCGCCCACGTCGGGATCGCGGATCGCGCCGTAGTCGATCACCGCCCACTCCGCGGGCGCGGCGAGGAGCTGGTCCGCCTCGAGGTGCGCCCGGGTCCACGCGCTCACCACCGCGCGGCGGACGGAGGAGACGTCGAAGCCGTACGCCAGGTCGCCCTCCCACGGCTCCACCATCCGCGCGTAGAGGCCCGCCGCCTCCACGGGCGCCGCGCGGATGGTGTCGCGGCGGGGGATCATGACGCCGCCGGGGGCCAGCAGCCGCTCGCGCGCGTCCGCCAGCGAGGGGATGATGCGCCCGTGCAGCGGGAGGACGCCGCGGATGTCCGAGACGACCACGTCCGCGCGGCGGGGGAGGTCGACGCGCGTCGAGAGATCCTGGAAGAACTCGATCCGGTCCGCCAGCCCGCTCGCCCGCGCCACCTCGCGCGCGGCCTGGATGGTGTCCGACGGCTCCACCGCGTACACCCGCTCCGCGCCGAAGCGGCACGCCAGGAGGGAGAAGATCCCCGTCCCCGTGCCGATGTCCAGCACGACGGAGCCCGGCCGCACCGCCCGCCGCAGCGCCTCCACGTACGCATCCATGCGCGCGCGGTCGGCGATCATCCGCCCGAAGGAGTGCAGGTCGTACGACATCCTCATTCCTCCGGCGAACCGAGCGCCGCCAGCTCGGCGGCCAGCACGGGAGCGATCTCCATCATCCGCGCGGCCGTGTCGGGCGGGCGGAGGAGGCGCACGGGGACGGCGGCGACGAGACGGGCGAGCGCCTCCAGCTCGCGCCCGCGCATCGCCGCGTCGAGGAGCGAGCCTGCGTAGGTGTGCGGGACCAGCGCCATCAGCGCCTCCGGCGGCGGTACGGGGACGATCTCGATCGCCCCGTCCGGGCGCGGATCGTCGAGGAGGAAGAGGGCCGCGAGCGGCGCGCCGCCCTCCGCGAACCGCGCCTCCCCCCCGCCCAGCGGAAGGTAGCGCTTCTCCCACCCCTCGCAGATGCGCGGGAGCGCGTCGGCGCCTCCGAAGAGGGCTTCGACGGCGTCCGGCCAGAGGCGGACGCGGGGAAAGGCGGGGAGGACGCGGAAGCCGCCGCCGCGCTCGTCCAGCGCGGCGGCGTCGTCGGAAAGCACCTCCCACCCGGCGCGGGCGAGCGCGGCCGCCGCCGTCGACTTCCCCGTCCCCGCCACCCCGGCGAGGGCCACGGCGCGCCCGTCCAGCACGGCCGCGCTCGCGTGCAGCGCCAGCACGCCGCGCAGCCGCAGCATCCAGCCGAAGACGGGCCCCAGCAGGTACGTGGCCGCCGAGTCCAGCGTGGTCCCGTCCGGCCACCACGCCCAGACCTCGCTTCCGCCCTCGTCCACGACGAAGCGTGTCCCGTCCGCGTAGCCCAGGTGGTACGCGCCGGGAAGATGGTGGACGCGGACGAGGGGCACGCCGCCGCCGTCGGAGGGTGCGGACCGCCACTCGGGGGCGCGGCGGAGCTCGCTCTCCGCGTGGAGCGGAAGGGCGCGGAGATGGACGCGGACGCTGCCGGTGGAGTCGGAGCCGGCGGGGGCCAGCCCGGGAAGCGGCTCGTCGGAGAGCACGGTGAGGCCGAAGGCGGCCTGGGCGGAGAGGCCGGGGGAGGGGGCGGAGGGCGCCCGCGCGCCCTCCCGGCCCGCGAGCGGAGCGGAGGTCAGAAGCCGGTCTTGTCCGGTCCGGCGCCGCCGTCGTTCATCCCCATGGTGCCGCCGTCCTTGAGCGTCAGGGCGCGCAGGTCGCCGTAGACGGTCAGGCGGGGCGGGGCGTAGGGATGCTTGTGCGTCGGTGCGGTCTGGGATTCCAACGGATCCTCCGGGTTCGGGGAACGGCGTCGGTGGGATCGCCGGGTCGTCGTCGTCGGTCAGCGCGCCGCCTCGGCGTCCAGCCAGAGGGAGAGCAGGAGCGGGCGCAGGTCCTCGTGCAGCCGGCCGGTGTCGGCCACGCCTCCGCTTCCGCCCAGGAGCCGCGGGACGCGCGAGCGGTCCACGAAGCGCTCCACGGCCGCCGAGAGGGCGGCGCCTCCGATCCACCCCGCGCCGTCGCGGCGAAGGCGGACGAGGAGCGGGTCGGCGGCCAGCGGCGTCTTGGGGCGCCGGACGATCTCCGGCGGAAGCCGTCCGCGCATGGCGATCCTCAGCAGCGCCTTGTCATTATACCATTGCGCGGGCGGGATGTACAGCAGCTGTTGCACCAGCCGCACGTCCAGGAGCGGGTGCCGGAAGTGGACGGGGAGCCGCCGCACGCCGGGATCGTACTGCTCCAGGATGCGCGTCAGCGCGGGAGAGGCGAGGCGGCGATGGGCCTCCGGACGGAGCGGGTGCCCCGGCGGCGGCTCCCCTCCCACCTCCGCCAGCCGCTCGCGGAGCCCCGAGCGGCGCGCGAAGTCCGCGTCCAGCCACGCCGGGAAGGGCGGCGGCGCGCCGCTTTCCCCGCGCAGCCGCCGGCGGAGCGTGCGGAAGCCGGGGCGCGGGAGGCGGCCGTGCCAGCGCGCGTACACCAGCCCCTCCCACAGCGCCCGCGCCGCCTTCCCCTCCGCCAGCAGCCGCGCCAGCCGCGACTCCGACTCGCGCATCACCATGTCGCCCCCGTCGCCCGTGAGCGCCACCGGCGCGTGATCGGCCGCGCGGCGGTGGAGCTCCTGGGCCAGCGCGGGGAGCGGGTCGTCCAGCGGCTCGGGGCGGTGGAGCCGGCCGTCGCGCATCCCCTCCAGCACCCCGAACCCGTCCGCCGCCAGCAGGTCCAGCGGGATGTGGAGATGATCCGCGGCGGCGCGGGCGAAGCGGGGCTCCGGGTCCGCGAACAGGCTCTCGTACCCCACGGTGACGCCGTGGAGATCGAGATCCGGCGCCGTCGACCGCGCGGTGGCGGCGATGGCCGTGGAGTCGCGGCCGCCGCTCAGCAGGATGGAGGCGCGGGCCCGCGGGAGGCGGTCGGCCACGGCGCGGTCCAACAGGGCGGTGAAGCGCTCCACGTGCTCGCGGACGCTCCCGCGCGCCGGCTCCCCCTCCGTCGGCAGGCTCCAGTAGCGGGTGACGCGGGTCCGCCCGTCCTCCACCGCCAGCGCGTGCGCCGGCGGAAGCGCCCGGACGGCGGAGAAGAAGGTGGACGAGAGGTCGCGGTTCGATCCCAGGAGGAGGAAGTCGCCGACCGCCTGCTCGTTCAGGTCGCTGGAGACCGCGGGATGGAGGCGGACGCACTCCAGCGTGTTGGAGAAGACGATGGAGTCCGCGACGGCCGCGTAGTACAGCGGCTTGACCCCGAAGTGGTCGCGCGCGCAGAAGAGCCGCCGCGCGCGCTCGTCCCAGATGGCGAACGCGAAGTCGCCCAGGAGCCGCGATGGGGATTCGTCGCCCCAGGCGCGGTGGGCGCGGAGGATCAGCTCGGCGGCGGGCGCGTCTTCCGCCGCCTGCTCCCCGGCCGCGCGGAGGGCGCGGACGAGGTCGGCGCGGGCGTCGATCCGCGCGTCGGCCACGATCCACCGCTCGCCGTCGATCGTGAAGGGCTGGGCGGGGGGATGCGCCTCGTCGCCGGTGTCCAGGAGCGCGTGGGCGAGGCCGGCCGCGCTCTGGCATCGTACGCCCGTGCCGTGCGGCCCGCGGAAGCCCAGGCACGCCGCCATCCGCCGCAGCAGCTCCTCGTCCGCCGGCGCGCCATCGAATCGGACGATTCCCGCGATGCCGCTCACGCGCGGAGTCCAAGGAGGGAAGGGATCACCGCGATCTCTCCCGCCCATACGGCTCGGGAGAGGGTGGACGCGGACGGGCTCGCGCTGGAAGACGGCTCAGTTGCAATAGGACCTGTCCACGTATCGCTTCCGTCCCGAGGCGCTGTAGGTGTAGCAGCCGCCGCGAGGCCCCGTGTGGTAGCCGTTGGATCCCGCGCTGGAGCGACCGGACGACCGCGCGCGCTGGGGCGTGGACGGCGAGCCGGAGGATTTGGATCCTTCCGCCCGCTTGTCGTCCGGCGGGGGCGTTCCGCGGACCAGGTCGCTCGCGCGGTAAATGTAGCCTTCCCGCGTCCCGCCGAAAGCGTACAGCTCCGCCCAGCCGTTCGCGTCCGCCGGTCCGAGCTGGACGGCCGCGCCGCGGGAAAGCGTGCGGAGGGTCGGATGCTGCTTTCCCGGACCACTGCGGACGTTCAGCTGGCCATGGATGTAGAAGGTCTCCGACGGGGGAGCCGGAGGGGAGGCCGTGGGCGCTTCGTAGCCGCCGCTGGACAACAGGGGGGCGGATGGTGGAGGATCGGTGAGGCTTCCGCAGAATCCCAGGAGGACCACGCCGAATCCGAGACACCCGATTCCCGCGCACCCCGCATCTTTCCTTGCCATGACGCGCTCTCATCGCTGGAGGTTCCGGCGGAGGGATCACCTGTTTCGTTAGACGGACGCGCGGAGCCGCGATCCCATCCTCACGAAACACGACTCTTTGAACGAGCGCGGAAGCGGCCTATCTTGGGACCGTCCTGGCGATCCGGGCGTCGCCGGGTGAGGCGAATCATCCGACTCACGTTCCCCGGATCTCCAGGACGGTCCTGAAGCGGACTTCGCGCGGAGCGAAACGCGCCACGTGCGTTGCCGCGTCCTCACGATGGGAGGCAAGGATGAACTCGAAGAAGCTCAGGCTCGAGGAGGTCCGGGTGGAGTCGTTCGTGGCCGGATCCGGCAGGGACGAGCGCGGCACCGTGAACGGCCACGACATGCTGTTCGGCACCGGCCCCCTCAAGTGCCCCAAGACCGACTTCGGCCCGAACTGCCCGACGCAGAAGCTGACCGGCCCCTGCGGCAACTGCGGCTGAAGGAAGGGCGCGGGCGGAGCCGGCCGTCGCCCGCATCTGTCTGGTGCCGACGCCGTGATGCGGAGGGGGCGGCGCGGCCGCTCCGGCGCACGAAACGCGCAGCCCCGGCCGGAACACGCTTCCGGCCGGGGCTGCTGCTGCGGTCGACTGAAAGCTCAGGGAGCCGACGGATCGTGGACGGCGACGAGCTTCCGGCCGGCGAGCTCTTCCAGGAGGGCGAGGAGGTCGCGCTCGGCCGTCTCCGGGTCCACCTCGTACTCGGCGGCGATGGCCGCCGCCACCTCGGAGACGGCGCGCGGCTCGGAGATCAGCTCCCAGACCCGCGCGCCCACCCCATCCAGGCCGTAGTAGACCTCGTCGGCCAGGTTGAGGATCACGAACTCCCCCTCCACCCGCGCCGACACCTGGTCGCGCGCGGCCGCCACCACGGACGCGGATGTGATCGGCGGCACCGGCGCTACTTCAGCTGGCGAAGGGTGTGCCCCAGCGCGTCGGCGAGCGCGTCGTGGATGGCCACCAGCTCCGGCGGCGGCGGCGAGAAGAGCGCCGCCGGCGCCACGTCCAGGAGGGCGCCGTAGGCGTTGATGGCCCGCGCCCACTGCGGCCCCTCGGTGTAGTCCTCCACCTCCGCCGGGCAGTCGCACCGCCAGACGAAGAGCCCGTCCAGCGCGTGCGCCAGCTCCAGCGCGGCCTGGCCGGTGGGGCTGTCGTAGCCGGTGCCGCCGCGGAGCGCCGCGGCCATCGCCTCCACCTCGGCCGTGCCGCCGGTGGAGCGCGTCAGCAGCAGGTCCACGCGGTGCTCGGCGCCGGTGCGGGTGAGGCGCGCCGTGCTGTCGCTCCACGACAGGACGGAGCGGCGCGCCGCGCACCCCGCCGCTGCGTCGCGGAAGCCCACGCGGTTGCCCACCCGCAGCAGGAGCTCGCTCTCGAAGCGGGCGCCGGGCCCCAGGAAGCTGCCGCTGATGGCGCCGGGGGGCGGGTTGAACGGCGGGTCCGTCTGGTTGCCGGACTGCGCCAGGGCGGGGGCGGCCAGGAGCGCCGCCGCGGCCAGCGCGGGGATGAGGCGTGCGAGGGGGCGCATTCGCTTACCGGTTGGGAAGGGGGATCACGAAGCCGTACGCCGCCGAGGCGATGAAGCGCGGGCCGTCGCCGGCGGTGCGGGTGATGTCCGCGAAGCCGAGGTTGACCACCAGCGGGCGGTGGCGGATGGGGGTGACGGAGAGCCCGGCCCACAGGTCCTGCCCCGTCCAGTCCAGCACCAGCGCCGCCGGCTCGATCAGCTGCAGCCCGGCCGAGGCGAAGACGTTCACCCCCTCGTTGCCGGCCACCACGTCGTCCTCGCTGCGGAAGCGGCCGTTCCCCACGCCCAGCGAGAGCGCCAGGGCGTTCAGCGTGGTCGACGGCGCGTCCGTGCGGAAGAGGACGTGCGTCCCCACCACGTAGCCGCTCCGCCCCGCGTCGCTCCCGCCCCAGCTGACGGCGTTCTCCACCCCGGCCGCGACGCCCGAGCGGGTGCCCAGGGCGCGGTGCACCTTCACCCCCACGCCGCCGGTCTCGAACGGCCCGCCGCCGCGGATGGTGGAGTACGAGTGCAGCGTCAGCTCCACCCCCACCAGCCGGTCGCGGTCGCCGAAGCCGATCCCGGCCAGCGCCGCCGCGTCGTCGATGTCGGTGAAGCGGGTGCGCGCCTGGTAGCTGATCCCCACGTACCCCTGGCGGTAGTCCACCCCGAAGGCGGTGGGGTTGGCGATGCTGGCGGCGGGGAGCGCCACCAGCCGCTCGCGGGGCGTGTCCAGCCGCAGCCGCCGCCGCCACTCCTCGGGCGGGACGTCGGCCGCGGAGATGGCCATGGTGGGGACGGTGTCGGCCATCCGCGCCGGCGGCGGGCAGGGAGCCGTGGTGTCGCCGGGCTCCAGCGCGGCCAGCGCGGCCGGCGGGACGTACGGCTGCGGCGGCGCGGGCGGGGGAGGAGGCGGGACGCTGGGAGCCGGGTCGCGCGGCCGCT
>Ga0247770_1000684_pt1 | contig 31479 bp, 24 predicted proteins | sample UWRJL136409B6_FD_179943 | JGI IMG/M metagenome (GOLD analysis project Ga0247770, IMG submission 179943) | Plant litter microbial communities from Arlington Agricultural Research Station in Wisconsin, United States - UWRJ-L136-409B-6 | ecosystem: Environmental > Terrestrial > Plant litter >... | reverse complement strand
TTCGTATTGGTAGTTTTCGCTTGCCACCACGTAGCAACTTGAGTTTTCAGTGCTACATCATGAGTTATTTGCTTGCGCCATGTTTTAGGTTTTTTGTCAACCTCTTTTACTGGACTGGCGCTCTAGAGGAATACGCCCCTAAAAAGTGGTGGACTGCAGTGATTGAGATAAATATCGGGAATTTAGCGGGGATTCCTTCTATTGTCTATGGCTTACTGGGTTTAGGGGTTTTTAACTATTTACTAGGGTTTGGGCCTACCTTGATTTCGGGGGCATTAACCCTTGCCCTATTGTCTTTACCTGTGATTATCGTCACGGCGAGGGAGGCCATCCGCGCCGTTCCCGATTCCCTGAGAAATGCTTCCTATGGACTGGGAACTACCAAATGGCAAACTATTCAACACCATGTCTTACCTTATGCCATTCCGGGAATTCTCACGGGGGTGATTATTTCTGTCTCCCGCGCCATTGGGGATGCTGCTTCTTTGGTGGTCGTGGGTGCTGTCAGTTTTCTCACGTTTAATCCGGGTTTGTTCCAACGATTTATGGCGTTACCGATTCAAATTTTCAGCTATATTACTCGTCCTGAACCGGGGTTTGCCAATGCAGCCGCAGCGACGATTATTGTGCTGATTATCTTGATTTTGGCGCTCAATGCCGTCGCTATCTATTTGCGTCAACGCTATTCCAGCCATTAATTAACTTGAGTTGTCAAGATTAAGGAGACCATTTTAGATGACTAACAGTAAGGCCCACCTCAACACGGATGATAGCGTGTTTGATGCAGAAGGCATAAAGGTTTATTACAGTGGCTTTTTAGCCCTGGTCGATGTCTATATCAAAATTCCCCGTCAAAAAATTGTGGCCTTTATCGGCCCTTCAGGCTGTGGCAAAAGTACCTTATTGCGTTGCTTCAATCGCATGAATGATTTAATCCCTGCTGCCAAGGTGGAAGGGAAACTCATTTACCGCAGCCGTAATATTTACGATCCGCAAGTGAATCCCGTCAAATTGCGGCGACAGGTGGGAATGGTGTTTCAAAGACCGAATCCGTTTCCCAAGAGCATTTATGAAAATATTGCCTATGCCCCCAGAACCAACGGTTATCAAGGAAATCTGGATGAATTAGTGGAATCTTCCCTCAGACAAGCAGCTCTCTGGAATGAGGTCAAGGATAAGCTGAAAGATAAAGGAACAGCATTATCTGGCGGACAACAACAACGGCTTTGTATTGCCCGCGCGATCGCTATGAAGCCCGATGTTTTATTGATGGATGAACCTTGCTCTGCTCTCGACCCCATTTCTACGCGACAGGTCGAAGAACTGTGCTTAGAACTTAAGGAACGATACACAATTATTACAGTGACTCACAATATGCAGCAAGCCTCAAGAATCGCAGATGCGACGGCTTTTTTCAATACAGAAACGGACGATCAAGGCAAACGACGCGGCAAATTGGTGGAGTTTGGTCCCACTGAACAAATTTTCGGTTCTCCCCAAACCAAAGAAGCCGAAGAGTACATTAGTGGACGCTTTGGTTAAACGTAAGGGTCAGATTTAGGCGTTACGCATTGTCAGCAATGACATTACTTTCTGGGCCAATACTCCGACAGTTTTGGGAACGATACTACAAGCTTTACTGCCGTAAGTGGAGCCAAAGCCTCCGGAGCTGCGTTACCAGGAAGATCCTGGTAACGAGTATAATTCACCGAGGAATGTGGGCGCGGCGCACCCTAGAAATTATGCGGTGAAGTATTTGGCTGCTGGGTGATAGGTGATAATTGCGGTTGTGGATTGTTCGGGATAAAGTTGTTCGCTTTCATCCATGTAGAGGTTGATGCGATCGCACTTTAACAATTCCAGTTGCTTGTACTGATCCGCCATATTCGGACAAGCGGGATAGCCGAAACTGTACCGCGAACCGCGATATCTTTGCGCTAGCATATCGCGAATGTTGTCCGGTTCTTCGCTAGCAAATCCCAATTCGCGCCGAATTCGCGCGTGAGTCCATTCTGCTACGGCTTCCGCTGTCTGTACCGCTAATCCGTGAAAGTAGAGATAGTCGCTATATTGATTGTTAGCAAATAGCTGTTGCGCGTACTCTGTAGCAATTTCTCCCACTGTTGCTACTTGCATCGGAAATACATCGATTTTACCCGATTCTTTGGGCGCGAAAAAGTCGGCAATGCACAGCCGGCGCCCCGATTTTTGGCGGGGAAATGTCAATGTTGCAGCGGGTGTCGATACATCTTGCCCGCCAGCCATGATTTCTGGGTCGTACAAATACAAAGAATTGCCTTCAGCTTGACAGGGAAAATACCCGTAAATTGCTTGCGGATGCAGTAACTTTTCGGCAATGACTTTGTGTTTCCATTCTTTCAAGATGGGATAAACTTTTTCCGCTAAGAAAGCATCGTATTCTTCCCGCGATTGGTCTTTTGGCTTGCGGAACTGCCACTGACCGGCAACTAAAGCTTGCAAATCTAAGTGCCAGAAAATCTCCTCAAAGGGGATGTCTTCTCCCTGCAAGAGTTTCGTTCCCCAGAAAGGAGGATTCGGGCGATCGATATCTGCTGCCACTGCTTCGGATCGCCTGGTATCTATCACGACAGGAGTGTCTGCTTTCTTCGCATCTTCTACAGAAGTTTCTGGCGAAGTTTTAGCTTCTTTAACCGCCCCATTATCATGCCCTATTTCATCTAAAAACCCTTGCAAATCTTCCCATTTACCAGCCGATTTTGCTGGCATGAGTTTGTCCATAAAGTGCAAGTCGGAAAACGCATCTTTGCCGTAAACGACTTTACCTTTGTAGGTATTTTGGCAGTCTTCATGTACAAACTTGGGAGTCAAAGCCGCGCCGCCCAAAATTACCGGAACCGTGATTCCTTTCTGGTTGAATACTTCCAGATTTTCTTTCATGAAGGCGGTGGATTTTACCAGCAAGCCACTCATGGCAATACAGTCGGCTTTGTGCTTTTCGTAGGCTTCGATGATATTGTCAACCGACTGTTTAATACCCAAGTTAATCACTCGGTAGCCGTTGTTTGATAGGATAATATCAACCAAGTTTTTGCCGATGTCGTGAACGTCACCTTTGACAGTAGCGATGATGAATGTTCCTTTGGCGTTGTCCCCGGATTCGGACTTTTCCATGTGCGGTTCTAAATAGGCAACTGCCGCTTTCATTGTTTCTGCTGACTGCAATACAAATGGCAGTTGCATTTGTCCCGAACCGAACAATTCTCCGACTACTTTCATGCCGTCTAGCAAGAAGGTATTGATAATGTGGAGGGGCGGATAGGTTTCTAATGCTTTGGCGAGTTGGATGTCGAGTCCAATGCGTTCGCCGTCGATGATGTGCTGCTTGAGACGTTCTTCGACCGGGAGGTTTGCGTCTTCTGTACGATCGCGCTTGGTAGTTTTGCCCGCAAACACCGTTGTCAGGTCGCCCAAGGGGTCGTAAACGCAAATATCGCCGTCAAACACCCGTTCGTCGTAAATGAGTTTACGGCAGATTTCTTGGTGTTGGGGGTCGATTTTGGCGAGGGGCAAAATCTTATTAGCGCTAACAATTGCCGAGTCCATCCCCGCTTGCATTGCTTCGTGCAAAAACATGGAATTCAAAACTTGCCGCGCCGCCGGATTCAAGCCGAAGGAAATGTTAGAAACCCCTAAAATTACGTGACATCCTGGCAATTCTTGGCGGATGCGGCGGATGGATTCGATGGTGGCTTTGCCGTTCTTTCTGTCTTCTTCAATCCCGGTGGAAATGGGCAAAGCTAGGGTGTCAAAAAAGATTTCCTCGGCGGGAATTCCGTAGGCGACGGCGGCGTTATACGCGCGCTGGGCGATCGCAAATTTTTGGTCGGCTGTTCTGGCCATTCCGTCTTCGTCAATTGTACCAATAACTATGCCCGCGCCGTATTTTTTCGCCAACTCTAAAACTTGATAAAAACGCGGTTCTCCGTCTTCGTAGTTAGTGGAATTCAGCAAACATTTGCCGCCCGCAACTTTTAAGCCTGCTTCCATCTTTTCCCATTCTGTGGAATCCAGCATTAAAGGGAGAGTTGCATTAGTCACAACGCGGGAAACTAATTCTTTCATGTCGCGCACGCCATCGCGGCCGACATAATCAACGTTAACATCGAGAATGTGCGCGCCTTCTCGCACTTGTTCCCTGGCCATTGCGACTAAACCGTCCCAGTCTTCGGCGTTTAGCAAATCGCGGCATTTTTTGGAACCGCTGGCGTTGAGTCTTTCGCCGACAATTAAGAAGGAATTCTCTTGTTCGTAGGGTTGGGCGGTGTAAATTGAAGCGGCGGCAGGTTCCCAAGTAAATTCGCGGATTTTGGGTTTAAGAGTTTTGCCAATTTCTGATAGTTCGCGGATGTGATCGTAGCGGGTGCCGCAGCAGCCACCAATGACTTGCACGCCTAAGTCTTCGACAAAGCGCATCAAGGCCATCTTTAATTCTATTGGCGTGAGTTTGTAGTGCGCGTGTCCACCGATGTTTTCGGGTAAACCAGCGTTGGGAACGCAGGAAACGACAAAGGGCGAATGTTCGGAAAGGTATTTGACGTGTTCGGCCATGCGATCGGGCCCGGTGGCGCAGTTTAGGCCTAAAATGTCGATCGGGTACGGCTGCAAAATGGCTAGGGCGGCGCTGATGTCGGAACCGACTAACATTGTGCCAGTGGCTTCCATTGTGACTGATACCATTAACGGAATTCGCGCACCTTTTTTCTTAAATACTTCTTCAATGGCATTTAATGCTGATTTAATTTGCAGCACATCTTGACAAGTTTCGACAATAAATAAGTCAACGCCGCCGTCATAAAGTCCTTCTGCTTGTTCGGCAAAAGCGGCGGTGAGTGTGTCAAACTCAATGTGTCCTAATGTTGGCAATTTGGTACCTGGCCCGATCGAACCTGCCACAAATCGAGGTTTTTCGGGTGTGGAAAATTCGGCGGCGATACCCTTGGCAAGTTCGGCGGCAGTTTTGTTGAGATAATATGCTTTGTCTGCCAAATCGTACTCGGCCAGAACGATGGAAGCCGCGCCAAAGGTGTCTGTTTCGATGACATCGGCCCCTGCTTCGAGGAATCCTCGGTGCACGTTGGCGACTGCTTCCGGCTTGGTGTGGACGAGATATTCGTTGCAGCCTTCGTATTCTTTGCCGCCAAAGTCTTCTGCGGTGAGGTTTTGGACTTGCAGGTTGGTTCCCATGGCGCCGTCGAAGACGATGACGGGGCGTGAGGGGTGGTGGAGTCGATCGAGGAATCTGCTATTCATAAGCGGTAAAAAAAGGCAGGTGCTATATATTTACAATTTTATCTATTGTGCAATATTGTCAACAATTGTGTGAATGTTGGGGAACGACTAATGGCTATGCCGATTTGAGATTGGGGATTTGGGATTTTGGATAAAAAAAACCAGCCCCCCGGATTCATTCCCACGCGCAGGCTGACTGATGGGGACAATCCCCAATCTCAAATCCGATGACAATAGTTCTATCGTACCTGTAAGTGTGCGGGAAATGTCAGATTATTGCGAGGATGCTGTTGTGCGTGGAGATTTGGGGGAGAAGCGGGTGATTATCGGCTGGGAGGGGTTTTTCCGGTTAACTGTTGAGGAATTTTGCGAAAATGCGATCGAAATAATTAAACGAGTGATGTTAAAGGGCGATCGAATTCTCGGCTATCTTGTAGTTATGCTGATAAGTAATGTTTAAGCGGTAAAACCTAGCTATAGCAGTTTTCAATCGGATTAAATACAGGACACGGCAGTACAGACAGGGCAGTGCCGTGTCCCTACCCTATATCTGTACTTCACTCAACTGAGAAATGCTATATCGCTACATTGTACCCCAAGTTGCCGGAAGAGCCAAAATTTCTTCACAATCTGGCGTAAATTTGATATAATTGAGTTAGTTTTAAATAATTTTGATACCTTACTTTTATCAGATTGAAGGCTTTTTTTAGAGATATTTATTAATATTCCAAACTTCTGCTAGAGACACCCTTGAAACAGCTTGAATCGGAAAACAGACTATCGCCTCTTGGAAGCCTTGCGTCAGGTGTTACCGAAGTAGTGAGATTTGGCTGCTCATTCTTGATTGTTAATGTGGTTCTTTCTTAATTGCCATTAGCCATTAGGAATAAACCACGAACACAAACCATTAACCATGAGCAGCAATCATCTTTTGTAGTGGCGTGCCCAGGCTAAAATAGTGCATAAATCTCCTGGGAAATTTGCAGGATTTTAGTCTTCCCACGCCACTACATTTGATAAGTAGGATCGCGATCGCTACTCCTGCCACAAGCCATTGTTTGAGTGTCTCTTCTACGAAAGGACGGAATTCGCTCATCCGATTAGTTGTTCATCAAGAGTCTTCTTAGCGTTTACTACAGCAAGGTTAGGATGGCGACAAGGAATGTGAGCTACCGGGTCGAGAAAAGTGATTTGCATCAACGATATTGCTGCACCTAGAGGTTACGAGCAGTGCCAAAAGGCTTCTCAGTTGTTACGATGCTCCACTAAGAAAAAGGTTTCGTACTCATCATCTGTACGCATAGGATCATCAGGTTTAGATTTTTTATGTTTAATGGGGCCAATCATCGTGTCTTTTCGGCCTTCCCAAAACGTCTCTCCACTCGAATACTCGAGAAAATTCTGCGACCGATTTGCACCGGCCCATACCTCCGACTTACTATTTATAAAATCAGCCGTTTTCTTAATTACGAACAAGTGGGACTTAACCAAGTCGGGAAGCATTTTGTCGTCAAGAATAAAGATAAATTCAGGCGGGAAAGGCATACGCTTAAATTTGTTCAACTGCTCTGTCACCTCATTGAGGCGATTGGTGTAAATTTCTGTTAACTGCTGCTCATTCGGTAGGGGTAACTTGTAACTCTGAGGAGAGAATGCTATCAGTACATCTGCCAGGTGTCCTTTGAACCATACGCCGAGGAGATCTTTAAGGCTAGAGTGGTACTCGCACCAATAATATTTCCCGTCAGTCGGCTGCCGAACATAATCTCTCTGCTCCATAGCAGCAGCATTTCTGTTTTGATGCGCCATTTGTTGTTTTTCTAGCTGCCGTATCTCACTAAGACGACCAAGGGTACCAGTAAGTGTTTTCTGAGCAACGATAAACATAGCTGCAAGCCAGTTGTTTAACACTGGTGAATTAGGCATCGGGGAGTTGCATTTGCCCAATTTTTCAGACCACTTCAAGCGGTCTCCATGCTTAAAATGTGTCAAAGACCCATATTCCTTGAATCCTCCGCCGTTATCCCCTAAGAATCCAAGAAATAGATCAAATATTACCCCACCCCAAAACCAGGTTGTTGCCCAACGCTCCACTTTGTCCCACTGAAGCGTTTCGTGAATATCGGAAACCTGCCCGTTCATATTGGATGTCAGCAATACTTCCAACCGTCTAAGGTTGGCGTTGCTTTTCAGTAACTTGTGACCGAGCACATACCCTACATACTCGCGTGCCTGCATTGGAATGGATGTTTGCGTGCTGTATCCAGTTGGCCAATCCTTGGTACTTTCGCACAAAATGGTTCGATTTAGCTCACTTTCCCATACCTCTTCGGGATTCAGCTGACCAGCAATCTGAAGTCTACGTTTCCGGGCTGCCGCAATGTTGATCCCATCATCTATGTTGTTGATAGATATGTTGGGTACTATGCTGTTAAAGCTGTTCAATCTCAATTTTTTTACTTTTGGGTCTAGTAAAATCCATTTATCTACTTGTGGACTCTCTGGGTTCATCATAAGGCTGTATTTTCTATTCATCCCCTCTATGATCCCCGGCATCCAATGATCCCACCATTCTCTGAATGTGATCGGTTGGCGCACCGTTCCTTTCAGGTATTCGGCAAGGTCGTTTCTAAATTGTGCTGCCTGTTGAGGGCTATTGAAAATAATGGGTGGAGTTACCAACTCCAACACATCCCCAGAGTCGGTCTCAAGCTTAAGGGGAATAGTGTTTCCACTTTCAAACGCATCGCCAATCAGTCTCACTTCTGCGATTTCTATATGGGTATAGCGCAGGATGGTGTTGTCGTGGGTGCAAAACTCAATCTCAAATCCGTAGGTATTTTGGTTTGTGGTTACAGTAGGCATGGTAATAATGTGCTAGCAATCGGTTGATATTAGATCAGTCATTTCCTACCAAGCCGTCGATAGCAGCAAATTCTGGATTGCTCTTGAGGGCAGCAAATCCTGAATTGCTTGTAGGTAGGCGATCGCTTGCACGGATAAGATTATGGGCGTTATCAAAAAGGTGAAAGGCATCAAGCACAGGGCTACTCCCTGACGCTGTCGTCAATGGGATATAGGGAACAGAATTATCTTGCGGGACGAACTGCAAAAAGTAACCAATAACTTGTGGCCCAGGAATGCGAATGTAGTAATACTCGCCATGAGATCCGTGAAACGTTGATTCTGAGGAATTCTTACTAGATGAAGCACTAGAAGCGGAAAAGCAGAGAAACCCACCACTTGCACTACTTGAATTCTCAATAAGTGATTTGGCAGCTTCACTATTCGATTCCGTCATTTTGACCTTAATGGTGATATCTTTGGCGATCGCCATTGCGACCGGAAAGGCAGGCAAAATGTATTTGTTCTTCTTCCCATCGCTTTGGCCATTGCTATTTAACTCATCGTACTCAGTCAGCACTTTGAGTTCAGTTTGAGATTTACTTTTGACATCATCTACCGTAATGCCCGGTGCTACGCGCAAGTCAGCTAACCTGGAAAAGGCATGAGACATCTTGAAGAGTTGCGGATTGAACCACCCACCCCGATCAAACGATACTTTAGCCACTCGAAACCCAATTTCGATCTCTTGATTGAAGAAGCTACTCCGTTGTGTGGCTTTAGCACTTGATGAACTCGATTGACCACTCGCAGAAGCAAACCATCCGCTTACCCCCCAGCTTGAACTATTTGCTTGCGTGGTTAACGATTGCTCACTCTCGGCTTTAGAATCACTAATCTTAAGCAGAATATCCTGGAACATACCACTAATCTCAGCCTCTTCCTCTGTAGGCGGCGTTGATAAAATCGCTGGTTCCTTCACGTTAATGATTGGCTCCAAGGCATCTTCAATAGCAACAATGTTCTTTTCGGTATCCATACTGGGGATGCTCAGAGTCCAATACCCTAAACTACCTGACACCTCTGAAATCGTTGCACCAGTAATCTGAGTTTCCATCGCCGTCTTAAGCGCGGCATAGTCAATATCACCTCCCGTCAAAGAAACTTTGATGGCGCCTGTTTGAGCGCTACCTATTTTTAATTTAAAGCTTCCTCCAGTGACCGTTGGGGCAATCCCTATTTCGTATACCAGGGTTGTATCAATATAGGATTTGCGATCCAACTCTATCCGTGTTGCTTTAGCCGCTTCTTTAAATACACCTGCCAGGAGATCACTGTAATAAGCGACCTCGGTTTGCAACTCCTTAACCCGTTGCTCTAGGTTTACTTTGTTAAATTTCCAATCTCGCGATGCAAGCTCTGCCTTTTTAGCTTTTAGATCGGTAAGATTTGAGATTGCAGCGGTAAGTGCCTGTTGTTTTCCATACGTCGCAGCAATCCCTTTTACTGCTTGATCCAAGGCCTTAATATAAGTTTGAGAGTCATCGGTTGCCCCAAGCTTTTTAGCCTTAGCGGGAATAACCTCCTTAACCTCGCCCTTCTTATTCATTACGTTGAAGTAAATTTTGGCAATCCCAACAACTCCTTCACCATATTGATTTAGCAATGCTGTTTCTGCTTGATTAACATCTCGCTTGCTCGCTTCTACCGATGCCTCTAGCCGCGCAATCTCATCAGGATTTGCAGAGAGTAGCTCCATCTGTTGTAATTCTGTCTTTGCCCGCCCCAGTTCCCTTTGTTTGGCTATAAATTGATCGCGAATAGACTCTTTTGCCATCGTCAAATCTTCGGGGTTGAGATTCGGAGAGAGCGCCTTAAACCAGTTATTAGGTTGAAATTGCACTGGATACACGGTCATTGATTCATCCAGCGATATTCTGGAAGAATGCCTCATTTTTTGCTTGCTTATTTCCAGTTGTTCAGCAATAGATGACGCATTGAGATAACCCAGAATAGTCAGAACTTCATGTAAAAGGCCTCTGACAACCACATCGTTGTAAAGGTTATTCAACTCTTCTTGGCGCACCATTGCGTAAGAACTTTGCCATTTGGCATATTCATCAAGACCATTTTCTTGCGTTTTCAATTCATCAAATTTTTTATTTTTTTCTTCATTCCATTTATTTTTTTCTTCGAGATAGTTTAGATAAAGCTTCTTGCAAAGCTCAATTCGAGAAAGGGGTTGGCCCTGTGCATCTTTGGCGCCACTATCTTCTAGCAAAAAAGTCCCAAGACCAGCTCTATCCTTGATGAAAGGCACTAAATAATCAATTTTGGGAATGAAATTATTAATGAGTGTGTCGTACACAACCGAGAGCTTCTCTCCATTCGACCCTGACGTAATGGGAGAAACGTCAAACAGTTGATCTGAAAGACGAAATTCTTGTTCTGCAACCGTATATGGTCGCGTTAGCACGCTGTTCCTATCACTTGTATCATATTGGTACATACGATAGTTTAATGGCTGAGCTGGAAATTGCATATTAAATAACTGGTTGCCAGCCCCAATCATGTCGTTGATCTTGTTATAAATAAGCTGCATAATACCTGTTTCTCTGTCTACCATTGAATTCGCTCCTATTTGGTTTGATTTTTTATTAGCCCTGAATTGATGTCGAACCTTTCGGTTCTGTATTTATAACGATTTCAGGAAGGAACTTGTGATTTTTTCGAGTTTGAGGCTTTTTTCCTAAAATAGATGCACCCAATAACCAAAGCCCCAACCGTAATAACCCTGTCAAACAAGAATCTACAAACGTTCCAAACCTTCCTTAACCTCCCTGCAAGCAGGGTAAAGCAAATGCTGACTCAACGAAGCTCAGGCTCTCCTGAGTTTATGGTGTAAAAGAGGGGGGTTACTGATAGCTTCCTCAAAATATCGATCTGAAAGCTTTATAGGACAAGGATTTTGCAATCAATCAGGTTGGCTTATAACCTGTACATCAGGGGAGCCGAACCTCAACCCATATGTTGTCTTTATTGGTTATACCTTGACTGTGATCCGTTGCGATTTCTAATTTTTCCCCCTTCAGATATAAAGAGCTTGGCGTTGCCCAAACTGCCTTTTTTGGATACGTCTTTTTGACAGTCTTTCCTAAAGTAGATGCAATAAATCCCTGGTTCTTTAATATTTGTTGCTTAGAGTCGTTTGTACTACATCCTGCCAAATAGATAGACTGGGCGGCATTCATTTGATCCTTAAAATTTCTTAATAATTCTTCCAAACTATACCTTCCCAATTCTTGGATATTTGCATGACCAACCAGGAATAATTTATTTATATCTTTCTCTGGGAGTTTGTGATTGTAAAGGTTAACTTCTGCCTTGGTTTTGCATTCCTTTTTATTTAACGCGCTAGCTAAGGAAATTAGCTCTTCTTCCTCGCCACAGACAATAATCAAATCCATTACAAATTCTCCATTGATAGTTATTGGAAATATACCTTTCGGCTCTACACCATTAAGACGATTCCAGAAAGCCATTTGTGATTTTTTCGAGTTTGAGGCTTTTTTCCTAAAATAGATGCACCCAATAACCAAAGCCTCAACCGTAAAAACCGCTTCAAACCACAACCTACAAACGTTCCAAAGCTTCCTTAACCTCCCCGCGAGCAGGGTAAAACAAATGCTGACCCAGCGCATTGCGATAACTCTGCACAGCACCTGCCACATCCCCCAACCCCGACAACGCTCTACCACTCCAGTAATGTCCAACACCGGGATTAAAATTCATCAATTCCAGAGCGCCAACGCACCCCTTCTCCAACCAACCCCGACACTTCTCCTCCTCACCCAGAACCCCATAACTCTCACCCAACCACACCGCCGCCGGAACAGAATGCAAGCCACCCCCCCCTTCTAATAACAACAGCCAACCTTGGTCCAACACCTCCACTGCCTCCCGGTGTCGCCCCGCCAGCGCCAACACCCGCCCATGTCGGAACCAAGCATCAGCTAACTGCGGCTGTAGCTGCATTCCCCGCGCAGACAACGCACATCCACGCTCCATCTCTTGAAAATGTTCCACCAGCACCCGTCCCGCCGTCGCCCACACACTCCTGCGCTCTGGAAACCGCTCCAACATCTCTTCCACCAAAGGTTTGAGCTCATCTCCTCTCCCTGCCACTGGTAAAATCTCGCACAGCGCCTGATAAATTTCCCCATCATTGGGATACAACCCATACGCCGTCAGCATCGCTTCCGCCGCAGTAATAGAATTCCCCGTGCGGAAGAGACATCGCCCATAGAAATACCAGCCACCAAGATTAAGCGGATGCTGTTCAACAAACTCCTGCAAAACAGCCACCCCTTTTTTCCACTCCCCTCGAAACAGGTGGTAGTGTGACAGCGAATCATGAACATAAGCAGCATTGGGAGCAATTCGCAGCATCGTCTGAATCATTTGCTTTGTCCGCTTACCTTCCTCACCCCCAACTAATCCCGTACCACAGCGACTATCCGCCAACAGTTTGAGACTCCGCAAATCCTGGGGAAACACCTCCAGCACTCGCTGCAAACGTTGTTCCGCTTGCTGCAAGTTCCCCAACATCATCAACGCATCATAGCTGTGACTATTAGCTACAACGTCATTCGGATTCAGTTGCAAAACCGTATCAAAAGCTTGCAATGCTGCAATGGGAGCCTCTTTTTCCAAATAAATAAATCCCAGAGCCAGCCAGTGAGCCGTATTCTCTGGTTCTAGCAATGTTGCTTGTTCAAAAGACACCGTGGCCTGCTCAATACAACGGCGACACACTGCAATTAATCCATTAATATGATGTCCGACTGCTTCGTTCTCAGATAAACTTTTAGCCGTTTCATAAACTGCAATTGCTTCTGTCTCTTTCCCCATCAACTGCAATATTTTTCCCAATAGCAATTTCACATCAATTAATTGAGGTTGCCGTTGTAGCACTTGGCGATATTCTTCGACTGCTTGCTGCCAGTTGCCCATTGCATATAGCAGTTCGGCTAATTCCTTTCGTTTCTTCCATCCCGTGGGATACTGCTCCACGTATTTAGTTAATGTTTTCAGCTTGATATCTTGCCTGGTGAGTTTCTCATCTAAAACTAGATAAGCATTCATTTCCACCCCGGTAGGCTGATTAAGCTGTACCAGGCAAGTAGCAGTGACTCTCATATTGGAGTAAACCTATTATAGTTAATGGCTTGTAAATGCACCCCAATATCTGCAACACTTTCCTTTTAAGGTATGTTGTTGCGCTTTAGCGCTCTTATCTGAGTTTTCATAAGATATCTAAAGCGCAACAACGTACCAAACTCGCCCCTACAATCAGACTTAAAAATCTCTGTATTGTGTAAGATTTCGGAATTATTTCCAACTCAAAAGGCTCGATGAGCTATATCTGGTATGTAACAGTGAATCAAGATAAGTAGTTGTTACCTTATAATCAATTGGCTGTTGCACATACTCTTCTACCCTGAGCATTTCGCCGCCGGATGTTTTCGGTTCATCCGAGTTCGGTTCCTCGACTTCTGCGGTATCCAAACCTAAACGATAATTGTGCAACTGCTTTTGCAGAATCTCTCGTGCCAGTTGGATGCGTTTACGCACATTATTCTCAGAAAGAGCCAATCTTTTGGCAATATCTCGGTAAGGCATCTCGTCATACCACAGCAAAATGGAAGCGTCTCGCAGTTTGGCAGGTAGACTATTAATAGCACGGCGTATGTGTTGGCTCGTTTCCTGACGGAGCATGGCAGCTTCGGGTGATTCGCTGCTACCACCAATTCCCTCATCTTCTGAAATATTTTCAATGTTCTCGACACCCTGTGCACCTTTCTTGCGTTCTCGATGTATATCGATGCAGATATTATGAGTTAGTCGAGCCAGCCAAGCTTTAGGATAAGTAATTGCGTCAGCGAAAGAAGGCATTTTTTCCCAGGCTTTTTGCCTTGCTCGACTCAGTGCTTCTTCTGCCTCTACCCGATCGCCTCCCATCAATGTTTGACAGCAACGGTAGAGATAATCTTGATGCCATATCCATAACTGCCAGAACGCCCTTTTGTCGCCTTGAGACAGGCGTTTTAATAGGAGTTGCTCGTCTAATTTTGTCTCACTTGTGGCTTTGTGAGCGATAAGGGAACGAAATCTGTGGACAGTTACATTCTCTGTCAACCTTTCTTTATCTAGCATCAAGTTGTTCCTTCACTAAGACAGCCATTGGCTGAACAAGCTTAAATTCCAGTCTGGCTCTTGTCCTCGCAGTAAACAATCGCAGTTTAGGCAGTTAAGATCCGAAGTTAAGGATTTTTCCTCCTCAAACTCCCAGCCAATACCACCCGTAGAGGTCGAGAAGGTGAACAATTTAGCGGCTACCATTCTATGGCGCAGGGCTGTTTCATTCGACCTAGGGGCAAGCCCTCGTGAAGATCCCCGATATTTGAAACATCGATTTCATCGTCCGTGGAGGGGGTAGGCATTCTTGGCACTACCCCTACAAAACGATGATTTCCCTGAGAATGAAACCGCCCTGCTTCTCTGGCGGGACAATAAACTTCTTTGGAGAAAGGGGTCTATAAGCAAAATGTCCCGTTTTAGGTTGGTAGCCAATTTAGCCACCTCTACAGTATGAGCCAAACTTGCTCAAATTCGGAAAAGTTTCATACAATTAGGGATAATACTCTATTATTTCTGTTATTTAGCTTAACTAACGGCTCTTAAGCTATTTATTTACTTAAGTTCCAGGCTAATACAGTAGGATGGCAAAGGATTTTGGGTGCACAGGATAGGAATGGAAAGCTGTTCCTAGATTTTTTCAATTTAAAAGTTAAATGTACCCTAGCTTAACTTGAATAACCCCATGTATCAGCCTAAATACAGGCGCAGGCGCGGTGTAATCCTTACCCCTCAAGGAGCGAGCAAACTTCAGAAAGCGAAATCTGAGGTGGAATTTAAAGAAAACTCTGGCTACCGATACACTCTTGAAAAGTTGAGCGATCGATCTGGGTTAGCTGTAGATACCTTGCTGCGGGTCAATGATGGCTCTACTAGCGTTGATAAACAAACCCTCAAGCGCTATTTCAGGGCTTTTAATCTAATTCTGGAGCCCTCTGATTATTCTTGGCCAGAAACTCAGATTGAACCTCAAATTAAAGAAATTGAATCTGATGATGTAGATGTAAAGCCAGAATTCCCCGGAGGTCAAGTACCTCTCGATTCGGCGTTTTATGTAGAACGCCCTCCCATGGAATCTCGTGCCTGCGAAGCGATTTTGCAACCTGGTGCCTTAATTCGTATCAAAGCTCCCCAACTAATGGGTAAAACTTCCTTAATGGCAAGAATTCTGGAACGGGCGAGAAAACAGGGCTATCAAACAGTGGTTTTGAATCTCAAGCTGGCTGATGAAAAAGTATTCACCAATTTGGATAGATTCTTGCAATGGTTTTGTGCTTGCGTGAGCCGGAGCTTGAAGCTACCGAACAAACTAGCAGACTATTGGGATGAGATGTGTGGTAGCAATTATAACACCACAGATTATTTTGAGAATTATTTATTAGCTCAAATCGATTCACCGCTGGTACTGGCCCTAGATGAGGTCGATCGCGTTTTCGCTCACCCCGAAATTGCCTCTGACTTTTTTGGTCTGCTGCGAGCTTGGTACGAAAAAGGCAAGTATGGCGATCGCAGTAGTAATATCTGGCAGAAACTTCGGTTAGTAGTAGTACACTCGACAGAAGTTTATATTCCCCTCAATATCAATCAATCCCCATTTAATCTAGGTCTGTCAGTTGAAATACCTGATTTTACCAGCGCTCAAGTGCAAGATTTAGCACTTCGGCATGGATTGAATTTGCCAATACGGGATGTAGAGAAACTAATACATTTTGTGGGTAGAAATCCCCATTTAATCCGATTGGCTTTATATCATATTTGGGCGCAGAACATCTCCCAGGAACAAATGTGGCAAATAGCACAAGTGTGGAATATTTTCACAAAACTTTACATTATTCCCTATATTCCTCCTCTACACCCTAATCTTATCCGGTAAAAATCCGCTTCTAGAAATCGAACTGGATACCTGCTTCTACATCCAGAATTAAGCTTTAGTCAGAAGCAAAAATATTGACTTAGAAACAGACCCGCCGCCGGATTTGGGTGTAGAGTCTGACTACACAAATTCTTCTCTAAATAAGTTCACAATCTATTCTTCCCTTGGGGTTCCCGAACTTTGGAGATAGCGCGGACAAACCTTAGAACTATATCACCTTGTAGAGGGAAAATACGATCGTGCTGCTCAAAGTTTAGCTTTTCCATTTTTGCCGATCGCAGAAGTACCCGGATTTATTGAACAAAGCAGGGCGATCGGACAAAGAGCAGCCGTCAGTTGATTTCGGACAAGAATTAGAGAAATTTTGCCACATAGCGAGGAATAAAAGATGCACAATAGATACGCATAAACTCTATATTTAGCCTGTATATGGCGCACATTTTTGCTATAACTGGCGCCTCACACTCTAGAAAAGATATATCATCATTATTTCTTTCTCATCCTTCTCTGAGAACCTCTTTTAGGCAGTCGCTTAATTTCAGTTTCGCCTCCTGGAAATTCTACTTCTTCTCTAATTTCTAACTCGACACTTTTAACATCGCTTCCTGTCATTTCTTCCTCTTCCTCACTTCTCTCAGAATCCGGTAGATTTTCTATTAACTGCACGTCCAACCCAGAAGTTTGAATCTGGAATTGTGAGATTTCTTGACTAATTTCAGATTCTCCCATCCCCAGCTCAATTTGCGCCGCCGGTAAATCTTCCTCGGTAGCAGGAAAATCATCAATTTCTTGACTAATTTCAGTTTTTATGATTTGCTTTTCTACTAGCTGCATGGATAACTGCTGCTTTTCCCTTGACAATTCCTCAACCTTAGTCGCAAGGATTCTAATCTGTTCGTTGAGAATGCGAATTTCTCGGTTTTGCTGCTGAATGAGTTCTTCGGCATCAGCAATAGTTCGATTTCTCTCTAATATCACCTCATTTCGATTTTCTAATTCCAAAGCGCTCATTGCCGCTTTAATCACATTATAAAAATGCGACTTAGATACATCAACTTGTTTAGCATTATGGCGGCTTTTCCCCAAAAGTCCAATCTTTTCTCCTTGCTTAACTGCCAAGACAAAACCTTGATGATTTTTAATTTTTAATTCTTTGACAAAATCAACTTGAACTAAACTGCAAATATATTTGTGACAGTCAAAATAAAATTCTGCTTTCATTAAACAGCGCCCCTTTCTGCTACAGTCCGGCAGAATTATAGCACGAACAGAGTTTTTGCGGGAAATAAAAAGAAATAAATAATCGATAGCCCATTTTGGTCAAAACTAAATTTCATCATTAACAACATCTTCCGGCAACTCTACCACACCCGCAATCAACTTCCAACAAGGGTCATCTCCCTCCCAATCATCGGGCCGCCAAGGCATACTCAAACTCACTGTTACCAAATAAGCTTTTTGCGGTCGATACCCCAATTCTAACTTTCTAATAAACACCGGATCGGTAATTGTTGCAGTCAATCTTTGACCATTCTGCGTGACAATAGATCCTTCCCATTTATTACCACCTTCAAATCTTTTAATTAGCTTTTTTACCGTAAATCTTACTGCTTTGACTAATTGCAAAGTTAGGCGATCGCACATTGGCAAAGACTGCATATATTCCACCGTAACATATGGCAAATGGTTGTGCAAAATATATTCTTGACTATTGCAATATTTCAGCAAATATGCTGGCGGAACTTTCCCTACTTGCCGCCATTTTCCCGGTAGAACAGAAAGATTTTCACACTCAAAGCCAAAGTCCGGTCCAGTCTTGGCCAGAGGGATTTCTACAACATCTAACAACGCGGGTTCAAGCCTATTTATCTGCCGCATTTCTTTAGGAATTTGGCCATCTGGTAAGTCGGAAACAGGACGCACCCACTTACCTTGAAGTTCATTAATTCCGGCGATGCACCTGTCGCCACGTTTCCAGGAATTAGCGAGACAAATTATTTGAGCCATTCGATTGTAGATTTTAGATTGTAGATTTTATATTCATCCCACAATGATAGAGTATTTTAAATAAATCAAAGATGATTAATTGTGACATTTTTCCACTTCTCGCTGAGATATTCAGCAACTAAGCGGCGGTGACAATTATGAGGTTTTGGTTCGCTACAAAGCAGACACCCGCCGTCTAAAAGATCCGATGAAACCTTGTGTTCAATTTGTCTCTCGCCCATCAACTCCAAAAACTTCTCCTCATAAACATCCCAATCTCCCTTTTTCTTTTTATAATCATCCAAAATATCTGTAGTCGGCGCTAAATCCAGAAGGTGAACGTACTCAATATTGCCAATTGTTCGCAAAAAATACTCTAAATCTTTCCGCTTAGCAAAACCCGCCAACTGCGACACATTATTCAGTCGCGTATCTATCACCCTGCGGACTCCCGCTTTCATCAAAGTATCAAAAAAATGCTCGGCGCTTTTTTGAGTAAAACCAATGGTAAATAAATTAATTGCTTTCTTTTGTGACATAAGCGATTTCCAATCCGTGACGATAATAAGCTGTTTCTAAATCAACTATTTCCTGTTTAACTTGAGGCTCTAATTCAAACAAGCTTAGCTGAATTGGCTCATTATTTTTTTTCCCTTTGTTAAACTTGCTCAAAAGTCTTTCTTCTAAATGCTGGTGCGATTCTAAATTGCCATCTGACAGAATGTGATTAATTTCTAAATTAAACTCTCGGACTTTGTGGCAGACTAAAATAGTCCGATGACAAGTAATCGGGTCTTTTTCCGCACACATTAAACTGATTTTATAATTGGCTGCGTTTTTGAGCAAGCGCTGAATTCCTTGGGAAAATAGAGGAGTTGCTGCTATACGATCGTATAAAGCTTTACCGCTAGTATCGTAACAGCTTAAATCTTCGGGTCTGGCGCCCAACTCTTTGCCTAAAAAAACATATTGAATACCGGCCCTTGACAGAGAAACTGTAATTTCCGATTTATTAAAATGAGGTAAATAGCGGCTGAAAGGATGCGATCGCACGTCCGCAACCGCCGTAATTCCGTGTTGTTGCAGCAGCAAAACAAACGCTTCAATACTCAGATTGGAGTGCCCGATCGTAAATAATTCCATTGCTTCGATCTTACTATTCAGTCTTTGCCTTGCGAACGAGAGTTTGTGTACCCCGATTGTTTCAACCTTTAGACTTCAACCTGTGGATTTTTTCACGAACTTTTGAACCAAAAGTTGCAAAGCCAGCAGCATCAAACCCAAAGACGCAAAAGCAAAAACACCCGCACCCAAAGCGACAATCCCCATGACTAAAGTTCGCACAGCCCCCGCAATATTAATCGCAGTCACATTGTCAGAATGAATCGGCTTATTAGCAAAAGTTTGGACGATCGACAAAGTTAGCGCGTACAAAGCCGCCGCAAAGCCACCCGCGATCAGCGAACCAATCACGCACCGCAAAATCGTCGGCGGCGCAGAAGATGCAGAGGTTGCATCCCCAGCCGAACTTAGAGGTTTAGAAGTAGAATTTGGATTAGTTAAATCAGCCATTGCGATTTTAGATTTTAGATTTTAGATTTTAGGTTTCTGGTTAATCTACCAAAACTAAAATCGGTGTTTCATGCCATTTTATCAGTTCTTCGATCTCAATAGACTCTGCGCAAAGTTAGATTCATCTTGACCATCGCCTGTGAGACGCGTTTAACGGGCGATCGCGATCGCACCCGAGGCGAGTTACACCCTCGAAATCGGCGGTTTCGTATCGTTTCCCCCCGAAAAACTCTGAATCCCAGTATTGCTAAACTTTGCTACCCAAAAATCCAAATCGGGAGAAGCGATCGCACTTTTAACCCGTTCCAAAATCTGCTGAGCCTGCTCTCCTGACTCCGCCAGCGCAAACACCGTCGGTCCAGAACCCGACATCATCGTTCCCAAAACCCCCGCCGACTCAAAAGCCTGCCGCAACTGCAACACCTGCGGGTACACAGGTAAAGCAACTTTTTCTAAATCGTTGTGCAGCAATTGACCAATTTTTGATCGATCTTTTTGGGCGATCGCCCCCACCATCGGCCCCGAATGTAGCCGTTCCCGGCGGCAATCCAAATCCTGGGCTGCACAATAGGAACTACTGAACTGCTGGCGATAAGTTTGATACGCCCATGCCGTAGAAATACTGAGATTGCGGTACTTCGCCAGCACCACAGACAAACCGCCCAAATCCGGCAGCGGCGACAGTTTATCCCCGCGGCCGGTTGCCAAAGCCGTACCTCCAGCAATGCAAAAAGGCACATCCGAACCCAAAGTTCCTCCCAACTCTTGCAACTCCGACTGAGTAAGTCCCAATTGCCACAGCAAATCCATCCCAACTAAAACCGCAGCCGCATTTGCAGAACCGCCGGCGAGCCCAGCCGCCACCGGAATCTGCTTGTGAATGGCAATCTCGACTCCGCCGTATTTCGCCAAAGCATCAGGGAATTGCTTCGCCAACAAATCCGCCGCCCGGTAAGCCAGGTTATTCTTATCAGGAGGGACTTGCGGGTGATCGCAGCGCACGCGAATCGTGTCCGTACCGATCGCGCGCAAGTCAATTCGATCGGCTAAATCTATGCTTTGAAGGACCATCGCCAGTTCGTGATATCCGTCGGGGCGATCGCCTATGATTTCCAGATACAGATTGATTTTTGCTGAAGCTAGTAGAGAATATGAACGCATAGGTGATTAAGCCGCGGGTGAAAGAAACCCCTGGTTGAAATTAATTGACACCAGTCCGAGTCCATTTTCTCACAACTCAAAGGAAATATTATGCAGGAAATGTGGAAAACTTTTTTTAGTTCCGGGTCATTTATTCCTCACGGTCACTGCTATCTCTGGCAGACCCAGTTAGTCTGGCTTCACGTAGCCTCAGATTCTATAATTGCAGTGGCGTATTTTTCCATCCCGATTACATTGGTTTATTTTATTTCCAAACGCCAAGATTTGCCCTTTGATTGGATCTTTGCCCTGTTTGGAGCCTTTATCGTCGCCTGTGGCATCACTCACATATTTGAACTCTGGACACTTTGGCATCCTACCTATTGGCTTTCAGGAACAATGAAAGCAATTACTGCCCTTATTTCATTTGCTACAGCCATACTTTTGGTAGACTTAATGCCTCAAGCCTTAGCACTTCCCAGTCCCGCACAGTTAGCATCCGCCAACCGACTCCTAGAAGCTGAAATTGTCGAGCGCCAATTAGCAGAACTTGCCATACAAAAAGCTAAAGAAGAATTAGAAATTCGAGTTGAGGAACGCACCGCAGAGTTAAAGTCTCAAACTCAAAATTTAGAATTTGCCAACCGACTCCTAGCAGCGGAAATTGTCGAGCGCCAATTAGCAGAAGCTGCACTAAAAAAAGCTAAAGAAGAATTAGAAATTCGAGTTAAGGAACGCACTGCAGAGTTAATTTCTCAAACTCAACAGCTAGAACAAGCATTGTCTGAATTGAAGCAGGCTCAATCCAACCTAATTCACAGCGAAAAAATGTCCTCTTTAGGGCAATTGGTCGCTGGGATTGCTCATGAAATCAACAATCCGATTAACTTTATTTACGGCAATATTACTCACACCCGGCAATATGCCAATAGTTTGCTAGAACTGGTGAATCTCTATCAAGAGCAGTATCCAAATCCCGTACCCATAGTTCAAGAAAAAATCAAGTATGTAGATTTAGATTTTCTCAGTTCTGACCTGCCAAAAATATTAACTTCTATGAAAAACGGCGCCGAGCGAATTTTTGGTATTGTCAAGTCGCTGCGAATTTTTTCTCGCCATGACGAAGCAGAAATGAAAGTAGCCGACATTCATGAAGGAATTGACAGCACACTGATGATTTTGCAAAGCCGATTGAATGCTAAGCCGGGTTTGGAGAGCATTCAAGTTATCAAAGAATATGGCAATTTACCGAAAATAGAGTGCTATCCCGGACAGCTAAATCAAGTATTTATGAATATCATCGCTAATGCTATTGATGCTTTAGAAAACGACAGCCACAGCGAGTCTATTGCAGCCAATGAAGCTAATCCCCGCATCATCAAAATTTCTACTAAACTTTTAGACAGTGAAGTGGTAGAAATCCGAATTAGCAACAACGGGCCAGAAATAACAGAATCGGCGATGAAGCAGTTATTTAATCCATTTTTTACCACTAAACCAGTAGGTAAAGGCATGGGATTAGGTTTATCGATCGGCTATCAAATTATCACAGTCAGGCATCAAGGCGAATTGCAGTGTATTTCTGCACCGGGGAAAGGTGCGGAATTTATTATTAAAATTCCGATTAGCCTGCCATAAACCTTTAAAAATCCACAACAAACCTAAATTCAACTATTTGTAGTCATGCCGAAGACTCCTTATTTATAAAAAAACAGAAGATCCAGAGCCCAGACTTCTTTAAAAATTCGAGTATCTATAGCGGTTCTCAAGCGTGGTGAGGTATGCCCGATGCCCGATGCCCGATGCCCGATGCCCGATGCCCGATGCCCGATGCTTTATGTTACTGAGAAAGGCTATAACAGAATCGTTAACTTCAAACCTCGCACATAAGATTATTACTCAAATTTACCCATTGATCCACGCTTAAATCTTCAGCGCGAGATTGAGGATTTATCTGTAACTCTTCTAACAATTGAACGAGTTTATCTAAATCCACAGCCCCTTTCAAATTATTTCGCAGCATCTTGCGCTTGCTACCAAATCCCAACTTAACTAAATTCTCCAAATAACGCGGATTAACCGCCGCAGTTTCTATCTGTCTGGGAAGCAGCCGCACCACGGCGGAATCGACTTTTGGTGGCGGAAAAAAGTCTTTAGAGGGCACGTCGCAAATTAACTCGCATTCTGCTAAATACTGCACCCGCACCGACAAAGCGCCAAAAGCTGTCGAACCCGGTTTAGCGTAAAGCCTTTGGGCCACTTCTTTCTGCACTAAGAGCACGATCGAATCGAAAGGTTTAGCAGCGGGAACAGATATCGTTCCCAGCAGTTTTTGCAGGATGGGGCCGGTAATATTATAAGGAATATTGGCAACAACTTTATTGGGATTTTGGAATTTGGGAAAGGCTGTTAGTTCAGCCTCTAAGTCCATTTCCAGGATGTCGCCTTGCAGCAGTAAAAAATTGTCGATTTTGCCGAGTTGTTTGGCTAGCTTGAGACACAAATCTCGATCGATCTCCACAGCAATAACAGACTCAGCCGCAGGCAGCAAACGCCTAGTCAAAATCCCCGTACCCGGCCCTATTTCCAGGACGCGATCGCCATCCAAAGAAGCTGCTTTCACAATCTTATCTAAGGCTTTCTCGCTTTTGAGCCAATGTTGAGCAAACTGTTTCCGGGGTCTGGTCGATCGCATTTTTTGAATTCTTGGAAAAATCTTAGGCTGTCATTTTATCACAGCTCAATATCTTTTCCTAACCTACGGTCATGTTTATTTTTGTTAACAGGAGTTGAATTAAACAAAAAACTTGGGCACTATAAAAGGATCAACGATAAAAAATAAATTAATTTCCAATTACCAATTCCCCAAAAATGCAATTCCAACGAGTATTTGGTACATTACCACAAACCACAGCCAGCGCGCCCGGAAGAGTAAACCTGCTGGGCGAACACACAGACTACAACGATGGATTTGTACTTCCAACTGCGATTCCCCAGTGCACAACAGTAGAAATCGGCTTCAGCAGCGACGCTCTACACCATTTTTATTCAGCAGAATATGACGAACTCATAAATTATTCAGACGAGGATACCATACCGCAACATTTCGTCAGTTATATCTGTGGCTGCCTGAAACTTTTAGAAAAAGAAGGATACAAAGTACCGCCAATAAATCTCTACATTACCTCGAGTGTGCCGATCGGAGCCGGTTTGTCCAGCAGCGCCGCTTTAGAAATAGCAACCCTCAGAGGACTGCGCGCCCTGCTGGATCTCCCCCTAGAAGACGTGCGACTAGCTCAAATCGGACAGCAAGCCGAAATCCAGTATGCCGGCTTGAACTGTGGCATCATGGATCAAATGGCGTCGAGTTTAGCAGATACCAACACGATGCTATTTATCGACACCCGCAGCCTGGAATGCCGCGCGATACCTTTTCCCCCAAGCACAGAAATTTTAATAATTGACAGTGGAGAAAGCCACAAACTAGCAGCAGGAAGCGGCTACAACCAGCGGCGCGCCGAGTGTGAGGAATCCGCCCGGATATTGGGAGTTAAGGCTCTCAGGGATATCGCCGATCCGCAAGCAGTGGAAGTATTGCCCGAACCCCTCAGGAGGCGAGCGCGCCATGTCGTTACCGAAAACAACCGCGTGCTCGAAGCGGTAAAATCTTTGCCAGCAGAGCGTTTTGGCGAGTTAATGAATGCTTCCCACGCCAGTCAGCGCGATGACTACGAAGTTTCGGTGCCGGCAGTAGACGCGCTGGCGGCAATCTTGCAGTCAATTCCCGGAGTCTTTGGCGCCAGGCTGACGGGCGGAGGTTTTGGCGGTGCTTGCGTAGCGCTGGTTGAGAGTGGGAAAGCGGGTGCGATCGCCTCTGATGCGATCGATCGCTACCAGGGCGCGGGTTATACCGGCCGCGTTTTGGTTCCCGAAGTTAAAGTTAATTCTTAACGCCAGAACTATCTCCCGACAGGGAAGGCCAGCGCACAGTCACAATAACCGAATCCTCCTCGGCTGACCAATAATGAGGTACTCCCGGCAGCCAGAGAGCATAATCTCCTTCGCGAGACAGCAAGATTTCTTGCTCGGGAAATTGCAGGCGAAACCGCCCTTTTACCAGGATAGAAAGCGTGGTAGCCTGCGAATTTACCGCCCACTGAGTCCTACAATCTCCGGCGGGGTGAGTGCCCCATTTTACCTCTAAAACTGAAGTCGATCGCGGGTCGTCTTCAGGCGTCATAAAGTGACCAGCAAACCAACCGCCCCGACTTGCACCTTCAGCGCCCGCATTTCCGAAAACCACTTGAGATGACATCAGCTAATCCGGTAAACAACAAAGATGGTTAGATCTGGCATCTTGCACCATTTTCAATAAGCTTTTTATGGGCGGGCAGGATACCCACCCCACAAAAAATTGACTCTTTGTGGAACAGGCATCTTGCCTGTTCTGAGAATGGTGCAAGATGTGAGTTAGATCGGAGGACACCATCTAACTTATTACTTGCGGCCCGAAGATTGACCTTCGGTTGTAGCTATTTCCCCAGCTTCCATCAACTGCTTAAACCGGCGCAAATCATCTGCAATTTGCTGTTCGGGAGCTTCGCCAAATAGTTTAGCAGCGCCAGCAGCAATTGCACCGCCCGGAGGGTTGTATTCGATGACAACTTTTACCTCTGTACCGCGTCCTGCAGGTGCCGGTTGAAAGCGCACAAAACCAGAATTCTCAACATCAGCTCCTTCAACAGACGCCCAAGCAATTAAGCGATTTTCTTCTTCGCGGACAATCTCTGCATCCCATTCCACACTATTGCCCATCGGCGCGCTGGCGATCCAGTGAGAACGTTTTTCATCTATTACCGTAACGTGTTTGAGATGCTTCATAAACCGAGGCAAATTTTCAAAATTGCGCCATAAACTGTACAATTCATCAGCCGCTTTGTCGATCGTCACCGTCTTTTCAACTTTAATGCTTTGATTCGGATCTGCCGCCGACTGCAAACCCTCCACAACCCCCAGCCCGCGAGCCGCTAAACCGCCGCCCGCAACCGCCAGCAAAGCACCTCTCAAAGAACGCTGCGACAAACCAAAAAGCACCAGCGCCCCACCACCAATTAAAGATGCCCAGCGTTCGGTATCGCCGGTGTTAGTTTGGTTTTGTTTGTCGGAATTTGTCATTGATGTAGATTCCATTGGTTTAAACCTGGTAAATTAATAGCGGAAAATAGCAGCTAAAGGCGCCTCTTCCGGCACTTGTTCCGGCGGCACCGCGTAAACAGTTCCGCCGTTGAGAATAGTTTGAATTGCTGCCGCATTCAACAAATCTTCGTCGCCCAATTCTGCTTCTGGGTGGATTTGCACCGCGTTCGTATCGGGATTAAAAGTACCCCACTGCTGAACGCCAAGAGCAACAAACAGTCGATCGACCCGTCCAAAATAAGCAGCCGAAACAGCTTCTTTCAAATCAGCAGAAATTTTATCGCTTCCTGTCAGATCGTGGTATTGTGCGATCGCCTCTGACTGAGCCTGCAAAAACAAAGGTTCCACCAGTGGCCAAGCTTCGGCCCGCAACTCTTCCGGCTTGAGAAGTTTCTGATTGCCTGTAATTCCTTCTTCAACTAAATGCTGGTAGGTATTGGCTTCTCGGTAAAGCGGGAGCAAATACTCAACTCCAGCTAACACTAAAGGAGCTTTTTTATTGCGCAAATATTCGTGCAGCGCCCCATCGATTATGTGGAAATACTGCAATATTTCCTGCTGGGGTTCATCTCGATCCGGACTTCCTTGGCCGTGAAAACTTCCCGGATGCTGAAAAGAATTATTAGTGCCTCCTTTTGCAGTAGCAATCCGAAACTGACCCTCTTTAGCTGTCGGGTCATATTGCAGAGCCTCCTCAAGGCTTTTCGGCAAGTTTTCAACTTCAACTTCCCGAGCACTGTAAGCAGTACACTCAATCAGCCTAACTTCCTTTTGGCTGAGAGCTAAAACATAAAATAAATTATCTCCTGTCAGCATAGGCATCAGCGGTTTGACGTGAAAATTGTCGCTCACAACCACTAATTCCTCAAAATTCACCGGACAGGTATAGTAGCGGAAAAATCCCGAACCGACAAAAATCGCCAGCAGGTTGCTTTGATTTTCCCAAAAGTTTTCCCGGTCAATTTCTGCTCGGACTGGCTCTAGCAATTGGGCAGCTTCTTTTTTGTCAAATCCGTACTCTACAATTTTGTCTTCAGCCTCTCTGATTAAATTTTTGAACCGAATCGGATTTTGTTGAATTTCTGTTCCTTGAGCCACTGGCATATAAATAGAGACGCACAATCCAGGAGATTGTTGTACCAGCGCTTTGAGTTCCTCTACAGATATTAAGCTCACCGCTGAAACTCCTTTGCTAAGGGGTTATGTAATGAAAACAACCGATTCTTTAAAATGTATCTCTCCTGACGTGACCCCTGCGTCTGCCTAAAGTAAGGATCGGCTGCTGTAGAGCATTTCATCTCCGAACTAAAACCCGGTTTGCAGCCACTGTTCCTATCGAATTGCTTATCACCTAAGATAGACGGCGCTAACTCGGTCGCTACTTTACCATAATTTAGTTTAGTCGGGTTCCACTACTCGTTATATCTGATGAAAACAAAAATGTTTCTGGGGTTGCTGTGGGCAACATTTATTGCCTACACCTTGCTGCTAGCTCCTCTAGATCGGCCCGGAACGCTAACAGTTATGGAAAAAATGCTCAAGTTGCAGCTAGAAGGAATTAACCCCTACCTTGTCACAATATTCGCTCTCATGGGAGTGTGGCCGATGGTCTACGCTTGCCTCCTATTCATTGATGAGAGAACCCAAAATATATCCGCTGGGCCTGCTTTCATCGCTTCCAACGGCGCGGGTATCATCGGCTTAATTCCCTACTTACTCCTCCGCCAGCCCCAGCCACAATTTTCCGGTCGCAAAGATATGTTGATCAAAATATCAGACTCCCGCTGGACAGGCATTGTACTTTTACTAACTACTATCTGGCTGTTAGCTTGGGCTTGGTTAAATGGAGATTGGGGAGATTATGTCAGGCAGTGGCAATCAATTCCTTTTGTACATTTAATAACTTGGGATTGTTGCTTGATGGCTGTAATATTTCCCTCACTTTTGGGAGACGACATGGCACGCCGCGGACTCTCGGACGATCGCATTTTTTGGGCAGTCTCTCTAGTTCCGCTGTTAGGGCCGCTAGTTTATCTTTGTCTGCGCCCCCCTCTGCCAGAATCTGCAACCGAAATCCCCACTTTCCCACTGACAGCCCAAAATTGAGTGGTCAGGCCATGATGCGCCAGTGTAGACTGTGCGTTTCAATCCTACGGGGCAAATTCACGCGCGGCGGCAGCCACGATCAAACGGTGCGCCTATGGGATGTGCAGACTCATCAATGTTTGCGGGTGCTGCGGGGCATAAGGATGCGGTTCGGGCGATCGCATTTGATGCCGATGATCAACGGTTGGCCAGTGGCAATTGCCATCAAACAATTCGGCTTTGGGATGTGCAAATTGGCGAGGGTTTGCGGGTTTTGCGAGGACATACGGGGGGCTTTTTTACCCTGCTTTACTGGATATTGAAGACAGACTTTGCCGTAGATTTGAGAGAATTTCCAACATCAGCTCATCTCTCTCGCAGTGGATGTTGGTGCTTTTGAAAAACACCAGCGCATTTGCGTCCGGGCATCCTGGAAATTGTTTTCTCTGGATGAGTTCTCGCTCGATTCAGAAATAGGCCATCAATTGGGGTTGTATAGTTGGCTACTTCCGACAAGGGGGGAAGAATACCATCGGAAAGTGATGTCTTGAGTTCCTGCTCAAACATTGCGGGCTGGCTAAAACCCAACTCCAGCGAGAAACTTACTCAACTCCTCGGTAAAAAGTTCGGGACGCTCGACATGGGGTAGGTGACCGCACTCGGGTATCAATGCGAGTTGTCCTTGCTGTAGGCGGCTGACGGCATCTTGACCTTGGCTTTTTGGCAAAACCAGATCATCAGTACCCCAAACGACAAGAGTGGGCATCTGCAACTGCCCTAGAGAGTCGAGCAATACCTGGTGCTGTCCAAATACATTAAGCTGGGCACGCAGCGAGGACACGGTGGCTTTAAGAAAACCAGGCATTTGCGCCATTCGCACCTGTTCCTCCAGCCACACATCAGGAACCTTTGAGGGGTGGGCAAAAAGCAGCGATGTCCTTAACCAAGACCGCTGCTGCGCGCCAAGAGGCGTTTGGCACCAGCTAATTGCAGCCTCCGCGTACAAAGGCAAAGTTAACTGGGACAAAGCCGGACTGACCGCGTAACCTAGGCCGGAACTGGCTACCAGTACCAAAGCCGCCACTTGTTCGGGATGGGACAGCGCCAAGCGCAGGGAAACAAGCCCACCTAGCGAGTTGCCAACTAGCACCGCCCGCTCAATTCCAAGCGCGTCGAGAAAATCGACCAGGAACTGTTTGAAAAACTCTGGTGAATACTCGCGATTGGGCTTAGCACTCTCGCCAAAACCGGGAAAATCTGGCGCGTAGACCTGATGCTTAGCTGGCAGTTTGGGAAGCACCCAAGACCAATCAAGAGCGCTGGCACTATCTCCATGTAACAGCACTAACGGTAAGCCCTCATTACCCGCCGAAAAGTAGCGGGTGGTTAAACCGCTGACATTGATTCGCCGCTCTTCAATCGCTGTTTTCATGCTTGGCTCCAGTTTTATCTAAATGATGAAGTGTAATTATTGCTGATGGATATTCGAGCCTGTGCCCGCCATTGCCATCAAGTGTGATGAGCGCCGTTGACTCGGAGAACTTCGCCCGTGACATAGCTGCTGGCGATCGGCGAGAGTAGGAACGCAATTGCCCAAGCAACCTCTTCAGGCTTGCCAAAGCGACCCAGCGGAATCTCAGACACAATACGCTCTTTCACTTTGTCGGGAACCGACTTAACCATATCTGTCTCAATAAATCCCGGTGACACAGCGTTGACCCGTACCCCGTACCGAGCTGCCTCTCTAGCTAGGGACTTGGTTAAACCAATTACAGCCGCCTTGGATGCGGCGTAGTTAGTTTGACCGAGGTTGCCCCGCTCACCTGAAATCGAGCTGATGCAGACAACAGAGCCTTCTCCTTGCTCGTACATCTTCGGGATAACAGGCATCAGTGTGTTGTAGACTCCCTTTAAATTTGTGTCGATTACCGCGTCCCAGTCTTCGATCGCTAGTTTGGGAAAGAAGTTATCTCGGGTAATCCCAGCATTCGCCACAATCCCGTAAATCGGCCCTAGTTTCTGTTCAACTTTTTCTGCGACTGCTTCCATCGCTGCCTTGTCGGTCACATCGGCTTGGATTGCCAAAGCCCCATGCTCACCCTCACTACTGCTGCGGTAGGTGTAAGCTACCTGGGTTCCCAGCCCCTGCAACAGATTGACGATCGCCGCTCCTATGCCTCGATTACCGCCTGTTACTAAAACGACTTTATCTTCCAGTCCCAAAGATTTCATAAGCCACTCTTCCACTGTATGGAGGAAAAAGAAAAAGGTGAAAGAAGAAAGGCAAAAAGAACCAGAAAAGAATTTTTCCCTTTTCCTTTCGCCTTTTTCCCGATCAAAGCCGCTCAATTGCGATCGCAGTACCGCCGCCAGTGCCATGACACACAGATGCCAGCCCTAGCTGCCCATTTCGCTCCTGCAAGGCGTTGAGCAGCGTGACGATGATTCGCGCCCCAGAAGCCCCGATGGGATGCCCCAATGCGATCGCTCCCCCATAGACATTGAGCTTCTCGTAAGGAACGCCCAGCGTCCGGTTGAACAGCACGCTGCTTAAAGCGAACGCCTCATTGTTCTCGAACAGATCGAAATCGTAGATTCTCATCTTGAGCTTGTCTAAAAGCTTGTTGACTGCCAGGATCGGAACTTCGGGGAATCGCCAAGCTTCCCCACCTATCGACGCTCCTCCAATTACCCGTGCTATTGGCTTAAGGCCGTAGTGTTCCACCGCCGTTTTGCTTGCTAAGACTAGCGCTGCTGCCCCATCCGATATCTGACTGCTGTTGCCGGCGGTGAATACTCCATTTTCCCCAAAAGCAGGCTTGAGTTTGGCAAGGCTCTCTAACGTGGTTTCGGGGCGGATTCCCTCATCTTTATCCACGAATTGCGGACCTTTCTTCCCTTGGACCTCAATTGGTACAATCTCCTTCTTGAAGAAACCTTGCTCGGTTGCAATCGCTGCCCTAGCTTGTGAATAGAAGGCAACTTCGTCCAACTCAGGGCGCGTGATCTTGTAAGCTGCTGCCAGCCGTTCAGCTTGCTCCCCCATTGTTTCCGAGGTGGTGGCGTCGGTGAGTCCGTCGTGGAGCAAAATATCGGTGAGTTGCTCTGGCGAACCTAGCAGCAATTTGTACCCCCATCTGGCTCGGTGCGATAAGAAAAATCCAGTCTGAGACATAGCTTCCATGCCACTAGAGCGCCAGTCCAGTAAAAGAGGTTGACAAAAAACATAAAGTATGGTATTAAGCGAAAAAAACCACTCTGTGCTGTAAAATGCGCCCACCAACCTGGACCCCCCCAATCGAGTTGTCTGCTGC
>Ga0247770_1000683_pt1 | contig 31484 bp, 22 predicted proteins | sample UWRJL136409B6_FD_179943 | JGI IMG/M metagenome (GOLD analysis project Ga0247770, IMG submission 179943) | Plant litter microbial communities from Arlington Agricultural Research Station in Wisconsin, United States - UWRJ-L136-409B-6 | ecosystem: Environmental > Terrestrial > Plant litter >... | reverse complement strand
GCTGATCAACCCCATCGCGATGGAGAAGGAGCTTCGCTTCGCCATCCGCGAGGGCGGCCGCACCGTCGGCGCCGGCGTCGTCACCGAGATCGTCGAATAGTCGGGACCGGGACACGAGGCCGCGGGCGGGCGGGGCACCCCTCCCCGCCCGCGGCCGCCGTCCGTTGACGCTTTAGATACGGAGAGACAGAGCCATGCGCGACAAGGTCATCCTCGCCTGCCAGGAGTGCAAGGAGAGGAACTACCACATGACGAAGAACAAGCGGAAGCACCCGGAGCGCGTGGAGTACAGCAAGTACTGCCCGCGGTGCAACAAGCACCAGCAGCACAAGGAAACCAAGTAGGACGCCGCCCCCGCCGCCGGCGGGGGCGCTCCCGCGGTTTCGAACGCGCACTTACCGCAACCCGGTTTCCGAATGGCTGAGACGACCCGCACCTCCTCGGTGGACTTCGTCCGCGACGTCCGCGAGCAGGTCATGAAGATCACCTGGCCCGACACGGACCAGCTGAAGAGCTCCACCGGCGTGATCGTGGTGTTCATGCTGGTCATCGCCGCGGTCATCTTCGGGATGGACACCGCCATCCGCCTGATCCTGCAGTTCGTCACCTCGCTCTTCACCGGGTGAGGCAATGGCGGACGCCAGGTGGTACGCGATCCAGAGCTACTCGGGGCACGAGAACAAGGTCCAGCGGCTGATCCAGCGCCGGATCGACGAGGAGCCGGGCGAGCCCGAGGAGAAGCAGATCCAGGACGTGATGGTCCCCACCCAGGAGGTGGTGGAGATCCGCAACGGGAAGCGGGTGACCGTCACGCGCAAGCTGTACCCCGGGTACGTGCTGGTCAGGATGGTCTACAACCAGCGCACCGGCGGCATCATCAGCGGGATCCAGGGGGTGCTCAAGTTCCTGGGAACCGGCGCCGAGCCCCAGCCCCTCACCGACGAGGAGCTGGCGAAGATCATGGGGCAGGAGACGGAAGTCGCCGCGCCCGAAGAGCCCACGGTGCTGATCCCGTTCAACACCGGGCAGGTGGTGGAGGTCACGGACGGCCCGTTCAAGGAGTTCAGCGGCACCGTGCAGGACATCGACCACGACAAGGGGAAGGTGAAGGTGGAGGTCTCGCTCTTCGGGCGGCCCACCTCCATCGAGCTCGACTACACCCAGCTCCGCGGCTTCTGACGCTGCCAGCGTCGGCGCCGGGACTTTGACCGCAGGGGTCGCGACATGGCGAAGAAGGTTACCGGTTTCATCAAGCTCCAGGTGCCCGCCGGCGCCGCCAACCCGGCGCCCCCCGTGGGGCCCGCGCTGGGCCAGCACGGCGTGAACATCATGGAGTTCTGCAAGCAGTTCAACGCCCGCACGCAGGGTCAGCCCGGGATGATCATCCCCGTGGAGATCACCGTGTACGGCGACCGCTCGTTCACCTTCATCACCAAGACGCCGCCCGCGGCCGTCCTGCTGAAGAAGGCGGCCGGGCTGGACAAGGGCTCCGCGTCTTCCAAGAAGACGAAGGTGGGGAAGGTCACCAGCGACCAGGTCCGGCAGATCGCCGAGACCAAGATGCCCGACCTGAACGCGGCCGACGTGGAGGGCGCCATGCGCCAGATCGCCGGCACCGCGCGCTCGATGGGGATCGAAGTCGTCGACTGACGCACCCCGAGGCAACGACGGGCCGTCCTCCCTTCACGGGACGAGGCGGCCGCGTCGGAGGCAGGAGAAGCGAGGATCGCGCACGGACACTAGGGAGCGGGCTCCTGCCCTCCCGCGCCAGCAGTGGCGCCCGTCCGGTCTTCCGTCCGACAGACCACCGCGCGCGTGGGGCGACGCAGCGGCGGGAGGACTCGTTCCCAGTTCGCCTGAGGGAGTACATGCCCAAGCACGGAAAGAAGTTCCGCGAGGCGCAGTCGCGTGTGCCCCAGGATTCGAGCTACGCCCCGGCCGAGGCGGTCAGCCTGGTGAAGGAGCTTTCCTTCGCCAAGTTCGACGAGACGGTGGAAGCCGCCGTCCGGCTGGGCGTGGATCCGCGGCACGCGGACCAGATCGTCCGCGGGGCCGTCGTCCTTCCCCACGGCACGGGGAAGACCGCGCGGGTGCTGGTGATCGCCCAGGGCGACAAGGCACGCGAAGCGGAGGAAGCGGGAGCCGACTACGTCGGCACCGAGTACGTCCAGCGGATCAAGGACGGGTGGCTCGACTTCGACGTCGTGGTCGCGTCGCCCGACATGATGGGCCAGGTGGGCCAGCTGGGGCGCATCCTGGGCCCCCGCGGCCTGATGCCCACCCCGAAGGCGGGGACCGTCACGGTGGACGTGAGCCGGGCCGTTCGCGAGATCAAGGCCGGCAAGATCGAGTTCCGCGTCGACCGGACGGGGAACGTGCACGTCCCCATCGGCAAGGTCTCGTTCGAGCCCGCGAAGCTCGAGGAGAACCTCAATGCCTTCATGGACACCGTGATCCGCGCGAAGCCGGCGGCCGCCAAGGGCACCTACGTCCGGGCGCTGACGGTGAGCAGCACCATGGGTCCCGGCGTGCCGGTCGACCCCAACCTCTTCCGGAGGGGCTGACCCGATGAAGAGAAGCGACAAGGACGCCTTCATCGGCGAGCTCCACGAGAAGCTGAGCGGGGCGCAGGCGTTCTACCTGACCGACTTCACGGGGCTGAACGTCAAGCAGATGACGCAGTTCCGCGCCCGTCTGCGCAAGCAGGGCGTGGAGTACGTCGTCGTCAAGAACACGCTGGCGCAGCGGGCGCTCCAGGAGCTGGACCTCCCGGACGTGGCGAGCTTCTTCACCGGCCCCACGGGGGTGGTGATCGGCCGCGACGACGCGGTGGCCGCCGCCAAGGCGATCAGCGACTTCGCCCGCGAGTTCGGCGACCGCCCGGCCATCAAGGTGGGCGTGGTCGACCGCCGCGAGTTCGCTCCGGCCGAGGTCAAGCGCCTGGCCGACCTCCCGCCCCGGGAAGTGCTGCTCGCGCAGCTCGCCGGGGGGCTGAACGCGCCGATGGCGCGGCTGGCCGGGGGGATGAACGAGGTGCTGGCCATGTTCGCCCGCTCGCTGGACGCGCTCCGCGAGCAGAAGTCCGGCGGAGAGGCCGCCTGAGACGCCGGCGGCCGGACGGGGGACGTGAAGTCCTCCACCCGGGCGCCCCATGAGACGGAAACGACTCGGTTTTCGCACACGCAACCGCTTAAGAAACTAGGAGCCTGGACAAATGGCGACCCTTTCCCGTGACGAGCTGCTCGACGCGATCGGCAACCTGACGGTCATCGAGCTGGCCGACCTCGTGAAGGCTTTCGAGGAGAAGTTCGGCGTGACCGCCGCGGCCCCCGTGGCCGTGGCCGCCGGCCCCGCCGCCGGCGGCGGCGCCGCCGCCCCGGCCGCCGAGGAGCAGACGGAGTTCAACGTCGTCCTCGTCAGCGCCGGCGAGAAGAAGATCCAGGTCATCAAGGTGGTCCGCGAGATCACCGGCCTGGGGCTGAAGGAGGCGAAGGACCTGGTGGACGGCGCTCCCAAGCCGGTCAAGGAGAGCGTGTCCAAGGAGGAGGCCGCGACGATCAAGGCCAAGCTCGAGGAGCAGGGCGCGGCCGTCGAGCTGAAGTAGTCGGACCGGGCTCCCGGCCGGCGGGGTCACCCCCGCCGGCCGGGACGGGCGTCCGAGGCTTTCCTTGCGGCGCCCGCCGTTCCACTTCAGCCGAAAACGTGATTGCATGGCTCGCAAGCAGCCGATTTCCATAGATCGCCGGACGACGCGCCACCCCGCCGGGCTTTTCCGGTCGGGGTCTTCTGCGCTTTCCGGCTCGCAGGTTTCACGTCGCTCGAAGGGAGACCCACTTGGCAACGCTGGATAAGCCGATCGTCTCGTTCGCGAAGCTGACCGCCGGGATGGACCTTCCCAACCTCCTGGACGTCCAGCTGCGTGCGTTCGAGACGCTGCTGCAGACCGACGCGGCCGCGCGCGAGCGCGAGGACGTGGGGCTGGAGCGCGTCTTCAACGAGATCTTCCCCATCTCGGACGTCAACGGAAACTTCTCCCTGGAGTTCGTACGCTACGCCCTGGGCGAGCCGAAGTACGACATGGAGGAGTGCATGGAGCGCGACATGACGTACGCGGCTCCGCTGAAGGCGACGCTCCGGCTGGTGGTGTGGGAGGACCTCGGGGACGAGCGCCGTCCGAAGGACATCATCGAAAAGGAAGTGTACCTGGGGGACCTGCCGGTCCTGACTCCCCTGGGGACGTTCATCATCAACGGCGCGGAGCGCGTGATCGTCTCGCAGCTCCACCGCTCGCCCGGGGTGGTCTTCGAGGAGACGATCCACCCCAACGGGAGCAAGCTGTACAGCGCCCGCATCATCCCCTTCCGCGGCTCGTGGGTCGAGTTCACCATCGACATCCACGACGTGGTCGCGGTGCACATCGACAAGAAGAAGAAGTTCCCCGCCACGGCGCTCCTGCGCACGGTGGGGTACTCCCGCGACGCCGACATCCTGGGGGTGTTCTTCCGCCGGGAGCAGGTGGCGCTCACCGCCGTCGCCAGCGAGGGGACCCGCGAGGGCCGCCGGGGCGAGGTGTTCCACGGCTTCCTGGCCGAGGACGTCCCCGACCCGGCGCTCCTGGGCGCCGACGGCCCCATGCTGTACCGCGACGTGGTGGTGCCGGGGACCGGCGAGGTGTTCGAGCGCGGGCTGCGCCTGAACGCCGACCGCTACCGCGCCATCCGCGAGGGCGGGATCTCCAACGTTCCCGTCATTGCCTCGGCGCTCCTGGCCAAGGCGGGCGACGAGCTGAACAACGAGGTCATCGGCCGGCTGCAGCGCGCGGGCGTCGAGAACGTGGCGCTCTTCCGCACCGGGGCCCAGGGCGGGAGCGCGCTGCGCGCCACCCTGGCCAAGGACCCCACGCGGGGGACGCTGGACTCGCTCTTCGCCATCCACAACCTGGTGCGTCCCGGGACGGCCCCGGCGCCCGACGTGTGGACCGAGGACGAGTACTTCGAGGCCGGCGACACCATCATGCACGTCGCCGACTTCCTGAAGGCGTGGAGCGAGCGCGACTCGGCTCCCACGGACCCCAACTCCCGCGACGCGCAGCGCTCCGCCGAGGAGCGGATGCTCCGCTACGCGCAGGAGCGCGGGATCCGCTACGTCTGGGAGAGCTTCCGCGAGGAGCGCACCGAGAAGAGCGCCCGCCCGTCGCGGGTGATGGTGTACGAGCTGAACCGCGTGGTGCAGATCTACACCCAGGTGTGGCGCCTCCTCTTCCAGCCGCGCGCCTCGCTCGTCGTCTCGGGCGAGCTGGCGGACGGCGGGGCGGCGACCGCGCGCTCGGACTACGGCGAGTACCTCGAGGAGACGCTCAACAAGCGGTACGACCTGGGCCGCGTGGGCCGCTACAAGATCAACCAGCGGCTGGGCGACGCCTTCCGCGGGCTGGGCTTCTCCACGCCTCCGGGCGGGATGACGGCGCTGACCGCGCAGGACGTGCTGGCGATCCTCAAGACGCTGGTGGACCTGCACGAGGGGCGCGGCTACACGGACGACATCGACCACCTGGGCAACCGCCGGGTGCGCTCGGTGGGCGAGCTGATCGCCAACCAGTTCTCGGTGGGCCTCTCGCGCATGGCGCGGCTGGTCCGCGAGCGCATGTCGATCGTGTCGGACCCCGACAAGATCAACATCGACGACCTGGTGAACGCGCGGACCGTCTCGGCGGTGATCCAGCAGTTCTTCGGGAGCTCGCAGCTCTCCCAGTTCATGGACCAGACCAACCCCCTGGCCGAGATGACGCACAAGCGGCGTCTCTCCGCGCTGGGGCCGGGCGGCCTGACCCGTGAGCGCGCGGGCTTCGAGGTTCGCGACGTGCACTACTCGCACTACGGGCGCATGTGCCCGATCGAGACGCCGGAAGGCCCGAACATCGGCCTGATCAACTCGCTGACCACGTACTCGCGGATCAACGACCTCGGCTTCATCGAGACGCCGTACCGCAAGGTGGTGCGCGGCATCCTCCGCTATCCGGGAACGGTGAAGCTGGAGGAGGCGGTGCGCCTGGTGCTGGGCGAGCGCGGAAAGATCTTCGCCAAGAAGGGCGAGGAGCTGGACGGCGCCCGCGGCCGCGAGGTGTTCCGCGCCATGATCGTGGGCGCCGAGCTGGCCGAGGACGTCCTCGACTGGAGCTCGCTCTTCCCGCGGATGCTGGCCGGCGAGGTCCCGCAGTCGAAGTTCGAGGACGAGCTGGCGGCGCTTCCCGTGCTGGCGCGCCGCGGCGAGCGGATCACCGAGGACCTGGCCGACCGCATCGCGGCGCAGCCGGTGAACCTGGTGCGCGTCCTCTCCCGCCGCGCCGGGGCCGTGGCCCGCGGGGTGGCGCCGGAGGCCATCCGCAACCCGGTCTCGCTCCCGGTGCGCGTCTTCGCGCCGAAGAGCGCGGCCATCCTGGGGGTGCCGGGGACGGTGCTGACCCCCGAGGTGGTGGAAGGGATACACGCGCGGCAGATGGAGGGGCTGGACGTGGCGGAGTTCGGCGAGCCCGACGAGGCGCCGCTGGACTACGTCTCCGGGATCCCCGCGCTGCTGCCGGAGGGCGACGTGGGCCGCGTGGCGATCGCCACCAAGCCCGCGGTGACGCACGTGGTCCCGGTGGTCACGCGGATCACGGCGTGGCTCTCGGCCAACGAGGAGGAGAACGCGCGGATCGCCCAGGCCAACGCGCCGCTGGCGCCGGACTTCCGCTTCTCCAACGAGTTCATCCTCTGCCGCGAGCGGGGCGACTTCCCGCTCCTGCGCCCCGAGGAGATCGACTTCATGGACGTGGCCCCCGACCAGCTGGTGTCGGTGGCGGCGGCGCTGATCCCCTTCCTGGAGCACGACGACGCCAACCGCGCGCTCATGGGATCGAACATGCAGCGCCAGGCGGTCCCCCTCCTCTTCCCGCACGCCCCGCTGGTGGGGACCGGGCTGGAGCACGTGATCGCGGTGGACTCGGGCGCCGTGGTGGCGGCCCGCCGCAGCGGTCTGGTGAAGGAGGTGACGGCCGACCACATCCTGGTGGACGCCGGGATGACCGGGGCGACCGGGACCGACGAGCCGCTCAAGCGGCTGGCGCAGTTCGACCGCTACCGCCTGAAGAAGTACTGGCGGACCAACCAGGACACCGCGCTCAACCAGCGTCCGCTGGTGCGCGTGGGGCAGCAGGTGCAGAAGGGTGACGTGCTGGCCGACGGCGCCTCCACCGACGGCGGCGAGCTGGCGCTGGGCCGCAACCTGCTGGTGGCCTTCATGCCCTGGTACGGCCACAACTTCGAGGACGCCATCGTCCTCTCGGAGCGGCTGGTCAAGGACGACGTGTACACCTCCATCCACATCCAGGAGCTGGAGCTCCAGGTGCGCGACACCAAGCGCGGGATGGAGGAGATCACGCGGGAGATCCCGAACGTGGCCGAGGAGAGCCTGGTCGACCTGGACGAGCGCGGCGTGGTCCGCATCGGCGCCCGGGTGAAGGCCGGCGACATCCTGGTGGGGAAGATCACCCCCAAGGGCGAGACGGAGCTTTCCCCCGAGGAGAAGCTGCTGACCGCCATCTTCGGCGAGAAGGCCAAGGACGTGAAGGATTCGTCGCTCAAGGTGCCGCCCGGCGTGGAGGGCACCGTGATCGACGTGAAGATCTTCAGCCGCCGCATCGACGACCCGATCCTGGAGAAGGAGCGGGGGCAGAAGATCGGCGAGCTGCGCACCTTCGAGCGCACGGAGATCCAGCGGATCGCCGAGGCGCGCGACGAGGAGGTCCGTGACCTGATCCGCGGGAAGGAGGTCGCGCTGTTCCTGAAGAAGGGGACGGTGGAGCCCTTCTTCAACGAGGGCACGGTGCTGACGGCGGAAGTCGTCGAGGCGCTGGACCTGAACGAGGTGGACCTCACCACGCTCAAGGTCACCGACCGCCCCACCAACGAGCAGCTCCGTCGCCTGATCGACGAGAGCAAGCGGCGGATCGAGCGGGTGCGCCAGAAGACCGAGAACCAGATCGACAAGGTCTTCCAGCCGGACGAGCTGCCCCCGGGCGTCGTGCAGCTGGTGAAGGTGTACCTGGCCGAGAAGCGCAAGATCTCGGTGGGCGACAAGATGGCCGGCCGGCACGGGAACAAGGGGATCATCGCCCGCATCGTTCCCGAGGAGGACATGCCGTTCCTCCCGGACGGGCGGAGCGTGGACGTCTGCCTGAACCCGCTGGGCGTGCCCAGCCGCATGAACGTGGGGCAGATCCTGGAGACCCACCTGGGGTGGGCCGCCCGGGTGCTGGGCTTCGAGGCCAAGACCCCGGTGTTCCAGGGCGCCTCCGAGGACGAGATCGGCGTGCTGATCCGCCTGGCCGGCGCCGGGTGGGCCGCGCAGGCGCTGGGCGTGTCCGCCGTCCCGCCGAAGTTCGACGTGGACGACATCCGGGCGGTCGTCGCCGCCGTCGAGGAGGAGTCGGTGAAGGACGAGCCGCGCCCCGAGCGCGGGATCGGCCTTCCCATCGACAGCCTGTTCGTGGGCGACGTCCCCGAGGACGTGGCGGCCAAGCTGCAGCAGTTCCGCGAGTACCTGATCGCCGCCGGCCGCGAGCTGGCCGAGCGGAAGGAAGGCGACTTCGCGGACCACTACCCGGCCGCCGCGGCGCTGGCCGCGGGGACGGGCGAGCTGAACGCCGCGCTGGACGAGCACATGGCGGCGGCCGGGCTGACCCCCGGCGGCAAGGTGTGGATGCGCGATGGCCGCTCCGGCAACCAGTTCGAGTCGCCGGTGACGGTGGGAGCCATCTACATGCTCAAGCTCAGCCACCTGGTGGACGACAAGATCCACGCGCGCTCCATCGGGCCGTACTCCCTGGTCACCCAGCAGCCGCTGGCGGGGAAGGCGCAGTTCGGCGGGCAGCGCTTCGGCGAGATGGAGGTGTGGGCGCTGGAGGCGTACGGCGCCGCGCACACGCTGCAGGAGATCCTGACCGTCAAGAGCGACGACGTGAACGGCCGCAGCCGGGTGTACGAGGCCATCGTCAAGGGCGAGAACCTCCCCGAGCCCGGCCTGCCGGAGAGCTTCAACGTGCTGGTGAAGGAGCTCCAGGCGCTGGGGATCAGCGTGACGCTCGGCAGCTAGAACGGAAAGTCCTTGGTGCTTGGTGCTTAGTCCTTGGATGGGCTTTTCACTAAGGACTAAGCACTAAGGACCAAGCACTATCAGTTTCGCTCTTGACTCGCTTGCTAAATAAACGGGTGGAGCACCGGACCATCCGGGACACCAGACTCAAGTAAGGGGACCATGATCGACTTTCCCCGCGTCCGCGAGACCCGCTCTCAGGACTTCAACTACATCCAGGTGAAGATCGCCTCTCCGGAGGAGATCCGCGGCTGGAGCTTCGGCGAGGTCACCAAGCCGGAGACGATCAACTACCGCTCCTTCAAGCCGGAGCGCGACGGGCTGTTCTGCGAGCGGATCTTCGGTCCGGTCAAGGACTGGGAGTGCCACTGCGGCAAGTTCAAGCGCATCCGCTTCCGCGGGCACGTCTGCGACAAGTGCGGCGTGGAGGTGACGCTCAGCAAGGTGCGGCGCGAGCGGATGGGCCACATCGAGCTGGCCGTCCCCGTCGCCCACATCTGGATGTTCAAGACGCTTCCCTCGCAGATGGGGTACCTGCTGGGGATGACGCTGCGCGACCTGGAGAAGGTCATCTACTACGCCACGTACGTGGTGACCTCCGTCGGGCAGCAGGAAGTCAAGCACTCGCAGGTCCTCGACGAGGACGAGTACCTGGCGATGCGCGAGAAGGCCCGCGAGGAGGGCGACACGGAGTTCCGCGCCGAGATCGGCGCCGACGCCGTGCGCGCGCTCCTGCGCCAGATCGACGTGGACTCGCTGGCCGAGAGCCTGCGCACGCAGGTGGCCAACGAGACCAGCCAGCACCGCAAGAAGATGGTGCTGAAGCGGCTCAAGGTGATCGACGCCATCCGCGGCTCGGGCGCCACGCCGGCGGAGCGCAACAAGCCGGAGTGGATGATCATGGACGTGGTGCCGGTGATCCCGCCGGACCTGCGCCCGCTGGTCCCGCTGGACGGCGGCCGCTTCGCCACCTCGGACCTGAACGACCTCTACCGGCGCGTCATCAACCGGAACAACCGGCTGAAGAAGCTGATGGAGATGCGCGCGCCGGAGGTGATCCTCCGCAACGAGAAGCGCATGCTCCAGGAGGCGGTGGACGCGCTCTTCGACAACGGACGGCGGAGCAAGGCCATCCGCGGCCGCGGCAAGCGCCCGCTGAAGTCGCTCTCCGACATGCTGAAGGGGAAGCAGGGGCGCTTCCGGCAGAACCTGCTGGGGAAGCGCGTCGACTACTCCGGCCGTTCGGTGATCGTGGTGGGCCCGGAGCTGAAGCTGCACCAGTGCGGCCTTCCGAAGGCCATGGCGGTGGAGCTCTTCAAGCCCTTCATCATCCACGAGCTGGAGAAGCGGGGCGAGGCGGAGACGGTGAAGCGCGCCAAGAAGATCGTGGAGCGCGACGACCCGCGGGTGTACGAGGTGCTCGAGGACATCATCCGCGACCACCCCGTGCTCCTGAACCGCGCCCCCACGCTGCACCGCCTGGGGATCCAGGCGTTCGAGCCGGTGCTGGTGGAGGGGAAGGCGATCCGCATCCACCCGCTGGTGTGCGCCGCCTTCAACGCCGACTTCGACGGCGACCAGATGGCCGTGCACGTGCCGCTCTCGTTCGAGGCGCAGCTCGAGGCCCGCGTCCTCATGCTGTCGTCGAACAACATCCTGCTTCCGTCCAACGGCCGGCCGATCGCGGCGCCCAGCCAGGACATCGTCATCGGGTCGTACTGGCTGACCAGCGAGACGCGGGAGCACCGGGACGCCTTCGAGGCGGACCTGGAGGAGCAGAAGAAGCCGCAGGGCGAGCGTGACGTCACCAGGGTGCTGCGCCGCTTCGGCACGGTGGCCGAGGTGGAGATGGCGCTGGCGCACAAGGCGGTCAAGCTGCAGTCGCCCATCTACTTCTTCACCGACCCGCGTCCGGCGGCGGAGATGGAGGAGGGCGAGGCCCGGAAGCCCACCTTCATCCGCACCACGCCGGGGCGGGCGATCTTCAACTCGGTGGTCCCCCAGGAGATGGGCTTCTGGAACCGGACCATGGGGAAGAAGGAGCTGGGCGACATCATCTTCAGCGCCTACCGCACGGTGGGGCTGGCGCGGACGACGGTGTTCCTGGACGACCTGAAGGCGTTCGGCTTCCGCTACTCGACCGCCGGCGGCATCTCCGTCGGGATCGAGGACATGGAGATCCCGGCCGAGAAGGGCGACATCCTCCGCGAGGCGGAGGACGACGTGGCCCGGTTCACCCGTGCGTACAACAACGGCGTGATCTCGAACGGCGAGCGCTACAACAAGGTCATCGACACCTGGACGCACGCCAACAACGACGTGGCGGACGCCATGGTGGCGCGGCTCAAGGTGAGCCGCAACGGGTTCAACCCCGTGTACATGATGATGAACTCGGGCGCCCGCGGCTCGCGCGACCAGATGCGCCAGCTGGCCGGGATGCGCGGGCTGATGGCCAAGCCGCAGAAGAAGCTGACCGGCGGGATCGGCGAGATCATCGAGTCGCCGATCAAGTCGAACTTCCGCGAGGGGCTGACGGTGCTGGAGTACTTCATCTCCACGCACGGCGCCCGGAAGGGCCTGGCCGACACGGCGCTGAAGACGGCGGACGCGGGGTACCTGACGCGCCGCCTGGTGGACGTGGCCCAGGACGTCACCATCTCCGAGGAGGACTGCGGGACCATCCTGGGGCTGGACATCGCGGCCCTCAAGGAGGGCGAGGACGTGGTGGAGCCGCTGAAGGACCGCATCGTGGGCTCGGTGGCGGCCGACGACGTCTTCGACCCCATCGACAAGGAGATCCTGGCCGAGGCGGGCGAGCTGATCACCGAGGAGATGGCGGACGAGATCGAGGACGCCGGGATCCAGTCGGTCAAGATCCGCAGCGTGCTCACCTGCGAGAGCCGGCGCGGCCTCTGCCGCAAGTGCTACGGCCGCAACCTGGCCACCATGGGCATGGTGGACATCGGCGAGGCCGTGGGCATCCTGGCGGCGCAGTCCATCGGCGAGCCGGGGACGCAGCTGACGCTGCGCACCTTCCACATCGGCGGCACGGCGGCGCGCATCGCGGCCACCACGACGCGGAAGAGCAAGGTGGAGGGCGTGGCCCAGTTCGAGCGCATCACCACGGTGACGACGCCGGAGAACAACCGGATCGTCACCAGCCGCGAGGGCGAGCTGATCATGCGCGCCGCGGACGGCACGGTGCGGAGCCGGCTGGCGGTGCCGTACGGCGCCACCATCGCGCTCTTCGACGCCGACAAGGTGGCGGTGGGCGACACGCTCTTCTCGTGGGACCCGTACTCGGAGCCCATCGTGGCCGACTTCGGCGGCATGGTGCGCTTCATCGACATCGTGGACGAGGAGACGGTCCGCGAGGAGCTGGACGAGTCGACGGGACGCCGGCAGATGGTGATCATCGAGGACCGCAGCAAGAAGCTGCACCCCATGATCGAGATCCAGGACGAGCACGGCGTGAAGCTGCGCGAGTTCATCGTCCCCGTGGGCGCGCAGCTGACGGTGCGCGACGGGGAGCGGATCGAGCCGGGCGCCACGCTGGCGAAGATCGCCCGCGAGGCGTACAAGACCCGTGACATCACGGGCGGCCTGCCGCGCATCGCCGAGCTGTTCGAGGCGCGCAAGCCCAAGGACCCGGCGGTCATCACCGAGGTGGACGGCACCGTCCGCTTCGGCGACATCAAGCGCGGCAAGCGCGAGGTGATCGTGATCCCGGACGCCGGCAACGAGCGGGTGTACGAGGTTCCGGTGGGCAAGCACCTCCGGGTGCACGAGGGCGACTTCGTGCGCGCGGGCGACCGCATCAGCGAGGGCCCGGTGAACCCGCACGACATCCTGCGGATCAAGGGGCCGGCGGCGGTGCAGCAGTACCTGCTGAACGAGGTGCAGGAGGTCTACCGCCTTCAGGGCGTGAAGATCAACGACAAGCACATCGGCGCCATCATCCGCCAGATGCTCCAGAAGGTGCGCATCGCCGAGCCGGGCGAGACGGACTTCCTGGAGGGCGAGACGGTGGACCGGACGGTGTTCCTGGACAGCAACCAGGCGTCCATGGCCGAGGGGAAGGCGCCGGCGACGTCGGAGCCGCTCCTGCTGGGGATCACGAAGGCGTCGCTGACGACGCAGTCGTTCATCTCGGCCGCGTCGTTCCAGGAGACCACGCGGGTGTTGACCGACGCCGCCATCCGCGGCGCGCGGGACAACCTGCAGGGGCTCAAGGAGAACATCATCATCGGGCACCTGATCCCGGCCGGGACCGGCATCTACCGGTACGAGGACGTGGACTTCGGGCCCGAGGGCGCGGAGGGCGTGGTGGAAGCACCCGCCCCCGAGCTGGTGGCGGCCAGCGAGACGGCCACCGTCCAGGCGTAAGCCAGGGCGGCGGCGGGATCGCCGGTTCTCGAGAGCAGGAAATGGAGCGGCCCCGGGCGACTTTCGCCCGGGGCCGCTTTCTCGTGTGGTGATGGGGTTGGTGGTTCAGGCGGTGGCTCGCTCCGGCCGCCCCCTCCCCTCGAAGAGGTGGGCCACGGTGCGCCCCTCGCGGTTGAGCGCCTCCCACGCCTTCTCGCCGATCAGCATCACGGTGGCGTTGGTCTGCGGATCGAGGTCCACCACCAGCACCCGCCGCCCGAAGGCGCTGGAGAGCACCTGCGCGACCGCGACGGTGGTGGTGGTCTTCCCCACGCCGCCCTTCAGGTTGATCATCGAGATGACCGCCGCCATTCCGTTCCCTTTCCGAACGTCTCGCCCACGCGCCCGGGGATGATCTCCATCGCACTCCCTCCGGGGTCGATCGGCGGAGCGGACGCGATGGACGGGCGCGTTTGCTCCGCACGGGGGATGCCGCGGGGCGGGGCAGCGGATCGAAACGTTCCGCCGTCGAGGCGGGGCGCTTAGATTCCGGGGGACGCGAATCTCCCGCTCCTCCCCTTTCCGGCCCGGTCTCTCCCCTGATGCGATCCTTCTTCCTTGCCGCGATCCTGCTGGCGGTCGGCGCCGCGGCGCTGGTGCTGGTGGGGCTGAACACGCTCTCCGGGATCTACGCGGACGGCAACGTGCGCGAGTTCACGACCGTCTACCAGACGCTGGGGTGGGCGAAGTACGGGGCGCTCCTCCTGCTGCTCTGGCTGGCGGACCGCGCGGTGCTCTGGCGCGAGCGGCTGGGGTGGAAGCGGTCGCTGCTGCTTTGGCTGCCGCTCGCGCTGTTCTGCGCGGCGGCGTACTTCCAGTGGGTGGTGATGGGCGATGCGCTGCGCGACTACCTGGCGCGCAACGGCCAGCCGGACAGCGCGCCCGCGTCGCCCGTCTTCTACATGGCCATGGTGTTCCCGCCGGCGTTCGCGTTCACGGGGATCAACGCGTGGCTCGTCCAGCGCCGGCAGCTGCGGCTGACGTCGGTGGGGCTCAGGCGGAGCGTGTGATCGGAATCGGAAGATCGGTCGGGATCGGAGATCGGGAGATCGGGAGATCGGGAGATCGGGAGATCGGTGGATCTGGATCTAACGGTGATGCGAATGTTTGCGCGGCTCCGGATGGGTGTCCGGGGCCGTGTTGCGTGTGCGATGGGAAGCGTCGCGACATCCGACGCGGAATCCATCTGCCGCGCCTTATCGGTCTTCGGAATGGCGCGATAACGTCGATGCGATACTTATACATATGCGGATGCAGAAGATAGCAGGGGATGCGACATTATGTGTTGCGTATCTTTTTCCGACTAACATTGATATAGAGAGAGAACGGCTGTAGCTTCGGAAACGTCGTGGCGCGAGCCGCGCGGATCGCCGCCGCTCGGCGCGAGCGGATCGGAACCTGTTCCCGAGGTGATGCGATGAGGACGCAAGGCATGGTGCGAGACCGCAGGGGTGGAAGGATGGCCGCCCGGCTCCTGGCCGGAGTGGCGGCGCTGGTGCTGCTGGCCGGCTGCGGCGACCGGGAGTCGCCGGCCACCCCGCCGGCCGGCGACCCGCTGGTCGAGCGGCTGGTGGCGATGGGGATCAAGCGCGAGCACATCGTCGACCGCGGCGACCACTTCCTGGTGCAGGGCGACATCCGCATCAACAAGCGCGACGTCCCCGGCATGAAGCCGCTCCCGCGCACCCCCGGCGGGCCCACGTACCAGCGGTCCAACGGCACGGTGACGGGCCGCATCGTCCGGGTGAACCTCGCCGCCGTGGACGCGGAGGACGCCAACTGGGCGAGCGCGACCCGCGCGGCGCTGAACAACTGGACCAACATCGCCGGCGGCGGGATCACGTACGTGGAGGGGGCGCCCGCGGACGTCACCATCACCATGTACAGCGGCCCGGGCGACTGCACGGCGGCCGTCGGCGCGTGGCCTTCGGCGGGCGCGCCGGGGGCCACGGTGGTCATCAACCGCTCGTACTCCGGGTCGTACACGCTGGCGCAGCGGACCTGGATCATGACGCACGAGCTGGGGCACAACATCGGCCTCGCGCACACCGACCAGTCGTTCGGGACGCTCATCCCGGGGACCAACACCAGCGACGGCGGCTCGGTGATGAACAGCGGGGCCAGCTACCCCGGGTGCCCGCCGGTGGCGCCGTCGTGGTCGGGGTTCAGCGCCGGCGACCAGACGGCGCTGCGCTGGCTGTACCCCGGCCCCTCGGTGAGCATCAGCGGAAAGCAGTACGTGGCCAAGCACGAGTCGGCGCCGTACACCGCCAACACGTCCAACGGCGTCGCGCCGTACACCTACGAGTGGCGGACCCGCCAGAGCGGCCCCAGCACCTCGGGGAGCTGGTCGTCGTGGTTCAGCACCGGGAGCAGCAACGTCACGTACGCCTCCATCAACTCCTGCGGGCTGAACACCAACTACCTGGAGGCCCGCGTGACCGACGCCATCGGGAAGCAGTCCACGGCGTCGTACACCATCTACCTCACCAACCCCTGCTGACGCGGGTCACCGGGAGCTCCGACTCGCCGGGCGATGGTTGACGGCCGGAGATCCTGATCGCGCACGGGAGATGGAATCGCCCCTCCTCGGCATCGGCCGGGGAGGGGCGATCAGTTGCGTCGGAAGGTTTGTTCGGGCGATTGAAATCGCGGCAACGATCGCGCGAAGTCCGCCTTCGCGGACTCCGAGGCCTCGGCATCGGCGGTGGAGGCCGGGGAGGGGCAGGCCTCGGGTGTAGGGTGGGATCGCGGGATCGGCGGTGGGTGGCGTTCCTCGGATCCCGTTCCCCCGGTTGAAACCGGGGGCTACAACGGCACGAAGTCCGCCTTCGCGGACTGCATCGGATGCTCCGCGCGCGGGGCGTTGTTTGTCGCGATGGTGGGAGCCGCGTAAGGATTATCGTCCGACGCCTTCTTTCGGGTTCGCGCGGCCGTCTTCGTCGTCGCTCGAGTCGTCCCGCTTGCCTTCATTGCCGTCGCTCGGTTCGCCCCGCTTGTCCTCGTCGTCTTCGCTCGATTTCCCCCGTTTGCCTTTGTCTCCGCCGCTGTCTTCGTTTCGATCCGCGTCAGAGTCTTCTTCCTGGTCGTCGCGCGAATGCTTCCGTTTGCCGTTGTCATCGTCATCCTCGCCGCCCGGGGCGGGGCCGTCGTCATCGTCGCTGTCGCCGATCTCCTCGCGGTGGCGGGGCGGGTCGGTGATGACCTGCAGGATTCCGACGACGGCGAGGAGGGCCATCACCTCCACGGGGCGCATCTCGCCGCCCAGGACGCCCACGCCGACCACGAACAAGGCGCCGCCGATGCGCCACGCGCCCTGGGTCTTGGAGCTCCGGGTGCTTCCGGCGGAGGTGTAGACCAGGTCCAGCACGCCGATGGCGGCCACGCACAGCGCCACCGCTCCGCAGAGGAGCCAGCGGTCCGCCGCCGCCAGCTCCCCGTTCGGGGGGATGCCCAGCAGGTGCCCCACGGCCACGCCGGCGGCGGCCAGGGCGGCGGCCAGCGGGAAGTGGGTGTAGAGCCACACCTGGTAGAGCCGGGTGCGCCCCTCGCGGCGCGCGGCGCGGACGGCGGCGCCGTCCAGGTTGGCGAAGTAGATCCACCACAGGCTGAAGGCCACCACCAGCGCCAGGAACGCGGACGCCGCGGCGGGAAGCCCCCACACCTTGCGGTCCAGCGTGGCCACCACGTTCACGATGGACTCGCCCAGCACGATGATGATGAAGAGCCCGAAGCGCTCCGGGAGGTGCGTGGTGTCGGTGGGGACGTCCTTGTGGATGCGGCCGGCGGTGACGGGGGTCAGCAGGTCCACCAGGAGCCCCGCGCCCCACAGCCACCAGCGGAGCGGCGCCGGCACCAGCGCCGACGCCGCCCACAGCACCGCCGCGATGGCGAACCCCACCGCCCACCGCCGCGACAGCGCTCGCGCCTCGGGGGCGTGGCGCGCGGTGATCAGGTACTGCACCACCAGGATCACCCGGAAGGCGGCGTACGACAGGGCGAACGACGCGCCGGACGAGTCGAGCGCGTGGTCCACGTTGACCGCCATGGCGACGGCGGCGGCCATCTGCGCCAGCGTCAGGACGCGGTCGGCCAGGTCGTCGGTGTCGAAGCGGTCGGCGTAGAAGGTGGCGCCGATCCACGACCACCACACCGGGACGAAGAGGACCACGTACGCGCCCACGCCGCCCCATCCCACGTTTCCCCCCAGGACGTGCGCCAGCCGCCCCACGGCCGCCACGAACACCAGGTCGAAGAACAGCTCCATCCAGGTGGCGTGCCGCTCCCCGTCCTCCGTCTCCTCCGCCGTCCGCAGCTTCGGCGGCCGAATCCACTCGTTCATCCGGCCGGGACCGCTCCGCCCCCGCCCGCCGGGGGGCGCGGGGGCTCGATCAGCAGCCAGGCGCAGGCGGCGCTCAGCACGGCCAGCGCCGCGGCGATCCAGGCCACCCGGCGGAAGGCCTCCACGAACGCCTCGTCCACCGCGCGGTCCACGGCCCGGCGGACGGCGGGAGATGCGTCGCGCGGCGCCTCGGCCGCGGCCAGGCGCCCGCGCTCTCCGTCCACGGCGGCGCGCACCCCGGCGGGGACGCCGGCGTCGGAGAGGCGGCGGTGGAGCGCGGGGCCGAAGGAGGCCTGCGCCACGATCCCCATCCCCGCGATGGCCAGGAGCCCGGCGGCGCGGGAGACGGCGTTGTTGACGCCCGAGGCCACGCCGGCGTGGCGGGCGTCCACCGCCCCCATCACCGCCGTGGTCAGCGGGGCGACGGCGATGGACATCCCCAGCCCCTGGAAGAGGATGGAGGGGAAGAAGCCGGTCCAGAACCCCGCGCCCACCCCCGGCCGCGCCAGGAGCGCGAACCCGACGGCCGCGACCAGCGGGCCCACCACCAGCGGGAGGCGGGCGCCGTATCGGTCCACCAGCCCGCCGGACCAGCGCGAGAGAAGCGTCATCAGCACCACGAAGGGGAGGAAGGCGGCGCCCGCGGCGGTGGCGGACCACCCCTGCACGCCGATCAGGTTGAAGGGGAGGAAGAACATGGCCCCGCCCAGCGCCGCGTACAGGAGGAGGGTGAGCAGGTTGGCGCCCGAGAAGGTGCGCGAGCGGAAGACGGCGAGCGGCACCATGGGCGACCGCGAGCGCGCCTCCACGGCCACGAAGGCGGCGAGCGCGAGCGCCCCGCCCACGAGGCCGCCCACGACGAGCGGCGCCGTCCACCCCAGCCGCGGCGCCTCCACCAGCCCCACGACCAGGCCGCCCAGCCCCAGCGTGGCCAGGACGGCGCCGGGGAGGTCCATCCGGCGCGGGGCGTCGGGGTCGCGGCTCTCGGGGACGCGGGCCAGCATCACCAGCGTCAGCGCGGCGAGGGGGAGGTTGATGAAGAAGATCCACCGCCACGACAGGTTCTCCACCAGCCACCCGCCCAGCACCGGCCCCACTCCCGCCGTCACCGCCGTGAACGCCGACCAGGTGCCGATCGCCCGCCCCCGCTCCCGCGCGTCGAACGCCGCGCCCAGAAGCGCCAGGCTCCCGGGAACCAGGAGCGCGCCGCCCACCCCCTGCAGCGCCCGCGCGGCGATCAGCCAGCGGACGTCCGGCGCCGCCCCGCACGCCGCCGACGCGGCGGCGAAGATCCCGATCCCGGCCGCGAACACCCTGCGCCGCCCGTAGCGGTCGCCCAGCGAGCCGCCCACCAGGAGGAGGGAGGCCAGGAGGAGGGTGTACGCCTCCACCACCCACTGCGCGTCGGCCACCGAGGCGCCCAGCCGCTCCTGGAGGACGGGGAGCGCCACGTTGACCACGGTGCCGTCGATGAACGCCATGCTGGAGCCCAGGATGGCGGCCGCCAGCACCCATGCCCCGCCGCGCGCGGCGGGACGGCCCGCGGGGAGGGGGGCGGCGCGGACTGCGGCCCCGTCGCAGGGGAGGGGCGTGGCGAGGCTCATGTGGGGAAGGCTCCGGCTGGCGTCGTTGTCGAACCTTTGCGCACGGAAGGTGCCGCCGCCCGCGCCCGGAGAGCAAGTAAACAGTTGCAACACACCGGAATCCCGGGTCCCCGCGCGGCAGCCGCCGCGGAACCCGGGACTCGCCGAGGAGCGTTCTCCGGGCTCGACCGTGAAACCCGGGAAACGATTGGGCGCGGCCCCGGCATCATCGCCGCGACCGCGCCCGGGTCCTGCCTCGTTTGGATCCCACGATCCCGCCGTCACCTTTCGTGACGGCGAGCCTCCTCCGGTCGATCCGGATGACTGCCGGACGGCGATCGATCGACCGAGCCTTCGATCACCGTCCAGCATCAGCCACTAAGCACCAAGCACCAAGCACTTCCGTTCTCAGTGCGACACCGCCGTCGGCGTGCTCCGGTTCGTCGTCGTCCCGTCGCCGACCTGGTTGAACTGGTTGCGGCCCCAGCAGTACGCCTGGCCCGCGGAGGCGTCCAGCGCGCAGGTGTGCAGGTTCCCCGCGTGCACCAGGGCGAAGGTCACGCCCGTGGGAAGCGTGACGGCCACGGGGGCGCTGGCGCTGGTGGTGGTGCCGTCGCCGAGCTGTCCGTAGCTGTTCTGTCCCCAGCAGTACAGGGCGCCCGCGCTGGTCCGGCCGCAGGTGTGGGTGTTGCCGCTGGTGATGGAGGTGAAGGTGACGCCGGAGGGCTGCGAGACCGCCACGGGCGTCTTGCGCGGCGTGGTGGTGGTGCCGTCGCCCACCTGGCCGTAGAAGTTGTACCCCCAGCAGTAGGCCTGGCCGCCCGAGGTCAGGCCGCAGCTGTTGTTGCCGTCGGCGCTGAGGGAGGCGAAGGTGACGCCCGCGGGCTGCTGCACGGCCACGGGGTACTTGGGCCCGATGGTGGTGTTCTGCCCCGTCTGCCCGTCGCCGCCGTAGCCCCAGCAGTACGCCTGGCCGGCGCTGGTGAGGGCGCAGCTGTGGCTCCCGCCGGAGACGATGGAGGCGAAGGCCACGCCCGAGGGCTGCTTCACCAGGGTGGGGGAGATGCGCGTGTTGTTGTTGGTGCTGTCGCCCACCTGGCCGGAGGTGTTGTTCCCCCAGCAGTACGCCTGTCCGGACGACACGAGCCCGCAGGTGTGCGCGTTCCCCGCGCTCAGCTGCGTGAAGGCGATGCCGCCCAGCGGGCGCACGGCCGAGGGGACCATGGGGTTCACGAAGGTGCTGTCGCCCAGCCGGCCGTCGGGGTTGTAGCCCCAGCAGTACGCCTGCCCCGTGGAGGTGAGCGCGCAGGTGTGCGAGCCGCCCACGGTGATCTGCGAGAAGGGGATGGGCGAGCCCGTGGTGCAGATGAACTCGTCGCCCACCAGCTCGCACGTCGGCGCGCTCACGGGGTGCCACACGGCCACGGGCGTGCTCCGCACCGAGGCGCTGCTGTCGCCCAGCTGCGCGGACGAGTTCTGCCCCCAGCAGTACGCCCAGCCGGCGGAGGTGAGGCCGCACGCGTGGTTCCCGTTGGCGTCCAGGGTGTCGAACGCCGTGGTGGGCGTCACCGACAGCCGCAGGGCGCCGCCGGGCTGCAGCTCGCTCGACACGGGAGAGGGAAGGTCCGCGCAGGCGGCCAGGAGCGCCGCGGAACAGAGCGCGAGCGCGAGGCGAAGGGTGGATCGGCGTTGCATGATACCTCCGGCGGTGGGGGGATGTGACTCCAGCGGGTGGGGAGATCGAAATGTCGCCGCGGCGTCCCGTCCGGTCAACGGAATTCCTGTCCGCATTTCAGTGCACACCAGCCACTTCCCTCCATCCCGACGTCGACGCTTCATCTGAAGTGCGTACGGCGGAACGGCTTGGAGAGGTGGGTCGCCGATCTTCCGAGGATCGGCGCATCCGGAGTGATCACAGACTGGTTCCTCGCGCTCCTCGTCCACCATCGCCCGACTCGTCACCCACTGCTCCGGAGATCCGGATCAGGGGATTGCGCCGCATGTCGGTCGCGTCTCATAAGCTATTGATGGTATTCATTTTGCGACGGTTGCCGGCCGAGCGCCGGACGCTGTGGAAGCGGTCGGCAGGGGGAACCAGCAGCAGGAGCGATGGACCATGCCTCCGGAATTCACCACGCTGGCGGTGGGCGAGGAAGAGGTCACCACCACGCTGGCCACGGGCGAAGAGGAGCCGGTGACCGGCCTCACCACCTTCGCGGTCGGCGAGGAGTCCCCGCCGACGCAGCAGCTGGGCGAGGACGGGCCCAGCACGAAGATGTACGGCGAGGAAGGCGAGTTCATCCCGGACGCCGGCGTGGACAACCCCTTCGGCGGATTCTGATCGGGGGGATCCCGATCGGCCTCGACCGGGATCGATCGAGGGGTGGACGGACGAGCGCGGCGGCGGGCGAAGGGGCCCGCCGCCGCGCTCGTTCACGTCCGGCTCCGCCGCGTCAGTGCAGGACGGGGGTGGGGGTGCTGGCGTCGGTGGTGGTGCCGTTGCCCAGCTGGTAGAAGTGGTTGCGGCCCCAGCAGTACACCTGGCCGTTGCTCCCGTCCAGCCCGCAGGCGTTCTGCAGCTCGCCGTGGAGCTGGGTGAAGGTCACGCCCCCCGAGGGGAGAGTGACGGCCACGGGGGAGAGGCTGGCCGTGGGCGCGTTGCCGTCGCCCAGCTCGCCGTAGCCGTTGTATCCCCAGCAGTATGCCGCGCCGCCGCTGGTGAGGCCGCAGGTGCTGCTGCCGGTGGCGCGGACGGAGGTGAAGGTCACGCCGGACGGCTGAACGACGGCCACGGGAGTAGGCTGGTCGGTGGTGGTGCCGTCGCCCAACTGGCCCCCGTCGTTGTTCCCCCAGCAGTACGCCTGCCCGGCGGAGGTGACGCCGCAGGCGTGCGCGTTCCCCGTGGAGATGGAGGCGAAGGTCACGCCGGAGGGCTGCAGCACCGCGGACGGGGTGGGCATCCCGAAGACGGAGTTGTCGCCGGTCTGCCCGTCGCCGCCGTAGCCCCAGCAGTACGCCTGGCCGCCGGTGCCCAGCGCGCAGGTGAAGTTCTCGCTCGCGTGGATCTGGCTGAAGGTGACGCCCGACGGCATCGTGACGGCCCTGGGCCCCTGGCGGAAGGTGGTGGCGTTGTCGCCGATCTGCCCCCAGAGGTTGTAGCCCCAGCAGTAGGCCGCGCCCGACGAGGTCAGCGCGCAGGTGTGCCGGTCGCCCGCGCTGATCTGGGTGAACGCGAATCCGCCCAGCGGCTTGACGGCCACCGGCGTCCGCGGCGTGGTGGTGGTGCTGTCGCCCAGCCGGCCGTCGGCGTTGTAGCCCCAGCAGTACGCCTGCCCCAGGGCGGTGAGCGCGCAGCTGTGGAACGCGCCGGCCGTCACGCTGGTGAAGGGGATGGGATTGCCCACGGTGCAGATGAACTCGTCGTCGACGACGTCGCAGGTGGGCGCCCCCCGGGGATGGCGCACCGCCACCGGCACCGTGCGCACGGAGAAGCTGCTGTCGCCCAGCTGGGCGTTGGAGTTGCGCCCCCAGCACCACGCCAGCCCCACCGAGGTGAGCCCGCACGAGTGCGTCCATCCCACGTCCATGGTCACCAGCCCGCTGGTGGGGGTGCGGCTCAGGCGGAGCGAGCCGGGCTCCAGCGCGCCCTCGGCCACGGGCGTGGGAAGGTCGGCGCAGGCCGAGACGAGGGCCGCCGCGCACAGCACCAGCGGCAGGAAGAGAAGGGAGGATCGGGATCGCATGGAGCCTCCGGAGTGGATGGGACGTCCGACAAACGCGTGTTCTCGGAAATTGCCCGCGCCGCCCCTCCAGGTCAACGGTTTTGTTGTCCGATTTTGGTAATTGGGTGACGCCCGGATTGCCAAAATTCTTAACTGTATTGGAGCTATGGCTTTGCGATCTGCACTTCTCGGATGATCCGCAAGTGTCGCATTAAGATCGAAAAAGAACCAGATTGTCTCTCCCTGGGCACCATCATCTCCGAATCATACACGGAGAGATCGGGCCGCCTCTCCATCGGTCAAGGACTAAGCACTGAGGACTAAGGACTAAGGACTAAGGACTAAGGACTAAGGACTAAGGACTAAGGACTAAGCACTAAGCACTAAAAGGCTGTTGAAGAAATCACTTGGCCACGGGCGACGGCCTGTCAGAGAGTCGATTCAGGGCTGATTTGTGGCGTTTACACCATCCAGAACCCTCAAATGCGGTGCTGGATGTCCACATTTCGGCCGGATCGACCGGCGTGCCGATTAAATCAACAGCCTTCTAAGCACTAAGCACTAAGCACTAAGCACTAAGCACTAAGCACTAAGCACTAAGCACTAAGCACTAAGCACTAAGCACTTCCGTTCCTACGCATACTCCCCCACCCGCTCCGCCAGCTTCTGCCGATACCCGCGCGACAGCTTCAGCTCCACCCCGTCGCGCAGCAGGATGATGCAGTCCCCCGAGGGCAGCGGACGCAGCTCCGTGACGCGGTCCAGGTTGACGATGGTGGAGCGGTGCACGCGGATGAAGCGGTCCGGGTCCAGCCGCTCCTCCAGCGTGCTGATCTTCTCGCGGATCAGGAAGCCGCGTTTGGCCGCGTGGAGCCGCACGTAGTTCCCCTCGGCCTCGATCCAGTCCACCTCGCCCGTGCGCAGGAACTCGATCTTCCCGCGCGCCTTGACCATCACCCACTCCATGTGCTGCGGCCGTCCGGCGGTGAGCTTCTCCTCCAGCGAGCGGCGCTCCACGGCCAGCTGCTCCAGCAGGGCGGAGAGCCGGTGCACGTGCCCGTTCGCGCGCCGCTCCAGCTGCCCGCGGCCGCGCCGGAACGCCTGCCGGAAGCGCTCGCCGTCGAAGGGCTTGAGGAGGTAGTCCAGCGCGTGCACCTCGAAGGCGCGGAGCGCGTACTGGTCGAAGGCGGTGACGAAGATGACCGACGGGAGCTCTGCGCCCAGCCGCTCCAGCACCTGGAAGCCGTCCATCTCCGGCATCTGCACGTCCAGGAACACCAGGTCCGGGCGGCTCTCGCGGATGGCCTCCACCGCCTGCATCCCGGTGGCGCAGACGGCCACCACCTCCACCTCGTCGTCCTGCTCCTTCAGCAGCCGCAGGACGCGGCGGCGCGCCAGCGGCTCGTCGTCCACGACGACCACGCGTACGGGGCTCATGCGTGTGCTCCCACCCGCTGGGGACGGTGCTCGTCCGCGCCGGCCGGGGCCTCGCGGAAGGGGATGGAGACGGTGGCGACGGCGCCGCCCCGGCTCCCGTTGCGCAGCTCGAAGCGCTGCCGCGCCCCGTACATCTGCTCCAGCCGCGCGCGGGTGTTGCGCACCCCCACGCCCTCGCGGGCGCGCGCCGCCGGGACGGGCGCGAGGCCGGCGCCGTTGTCGCGCACCTCCAGCCGCAGCCACTCGCCGTGGCGCCCGGCGCTCACCCGCACCCGCCCCACGCCCCCGCGCGACGCCACGCCGTGGCGGATGGCGTTCTCCACCAGCGGCTGCAGCACCAGGTTGGGGACCAGCGCGTCCAGGAGCTCGGAGGGGATGCGGATCTCCACCTCCAGCGTGTCCTGGAAGCGCGTCTGCTGGATCTCCAGGTACGCCTCCAGGAAGTCCATCTCGTGCGCCAGCGTGACCTCGTGCGCCTCGGCGTTGTCCACGGTCAGCCGCAGCAGGTCGCCCAGGCGGATGATCATCCGGTCGGCGGCCTGGGGATCCTCGTGCACCAGCTCGGAGATGGAGTGCAGGGTGTTGAAGAGGAAGTGCGGCTGGATCTGCATCTTGAGCGCCTCCAGCCGCGCCTCGGCCAGGCGGGCGCCCAGCTGCGCGGCGGCGATCTCGCGGTCGCGGAAGCGGCGGTAGTAGTCCAGCGCGTAGAAGGCGCCCGCGATGACCGCGTACCACTGCATGTTGAAGTAGAAGGTGCTCCGGAAGTACTCCTGGAACTGCGGCGTGGAGCGCCAGACCAGCGCGTCCGCGGCGGTGTTGATCATCACGCACAGCAGCGCCAGCGCCATCCCCATCACCGAGTGCACCACGAGCGAGGCGGGCCACTGCCGCCGCGTGAACCGCCACCCGCGCGCCACGCGGAAGATGTAGAGGGTGAACAGCGCCCACACGTACGCGTCCAGCAGGTTCTGCCCCAGGAAGCGGATGTCCGGGAGGGCGCGCCCGAAGAGGAGCGCGTTGACGTAGTTGCGCAGCCCGAAGAAGAGCCCGATCCCCGTCCACACCAGGAACAGGAGGGCGATGGGGCCCAGCCGCCTGCGCGGCGGCGCCAGCACGTCGTCCAGGGGCGTCGGGGCGGCCGGGAGAGCGAAGCTCGTCATCTGCGGGAAGGCGCGGGTGCGGCGAAGGCGGGCGCTCCGGGGCGGCCCGTCCCCGCCCGTCGCATGCGAGCGCGAGCGGAAAGGCGCGGCCGTCGCCATCAACCTAACGCCGCCCTCCCCCCGTTCGTGACGCGGAAGGTGCGAATGGAAATGCGCAGGGGCGGAGCGGTGCGGGGGAGGGACCGGCGGTGAGGGAAGGTGCGAGGGTGCGAAGGTGCATCAGATGGATTCGGTTGATGCCTGTCCACCCGCCGCTGCCGTCAAGCAGTCATCCAGAGGCCCGGCCGCACCACCCTCGCCTCCACGCAGGTGCCGGCAGGGCCGTGGGATCTAGCCCGCGAAGCGCGAGGCCCGGGCGCGGCAGCGGCGACACCGCCGAGGCGCGCCGCACCACCGCTCGGGATCCGGATCAACCGGCGCCAGCAGAATAGATCTCCCGCCGCACCCACCGATCACCCGCGGATCAACCGACGGGCGCCGACGCGCTTTCCTGTCCTGACCCGAATCTGCTCCATCATCTGCGACACCTGATCCACCGTCCAGGGGCACACCTCTTCCATTCGCACAATGTTTGTCGCAGATAAACAAACTTCGCTCATGTGCTACTGGTTTCCGTAGCAGATTGGGCGTATTCCTCGCGTCGGCCCCTCCGGACCGCCTCACTGGTGGACGGAGGGGCGATTTCGTTCTGGGGCCGGCCGGCTGGTGAGGCCGGACGATTACCTCGTGTGGAGGGGACGCGATGAAACGGCTTCTGTTGGTCGCCACGGTGGTGGCGGGGGTGGGGAGCGCCGGCGCGGCGCACGCGCAGGAGATGATGGACGGGCGCAGGGCCGGGCGGTTCGACGTGGCCGTCTACGCCGGCGGGTCGCTGACCAGCCCGTGGTTCGAGAGCCGCACGGTCACGCTGAACGGCACCACGGAGCCCACCGAGAACGACGACGGGGAGAACTTCTCCCCCGGGTACGCGCCCTTCTTCGGCGCGCACCTGACCTTCTGGGCCAGCCCCATGCTGGGGCTGCGGGTGCACGGGGCCTACGCGCCCATGCGTCCGCCCTCGCGGCCCCAGGACGGCTTCTTCGACGGCTTCGAGAACGCCGGCGACCGCGCCTTCTACGAGCTGAACAGCTACCTCTACGACGCCGAGCTGGTGGTGCGCCCGTTCTTCAACGCCACCGACAGCCGGCTGCTCAGCTCCGTCTACTTCTGGGCGGGTGGCGGCGGGCTGACGGTGGACCAGGCGGGCGAGGACGTGGAGGCGTGCCGGCCCTCCGTGCTGGCGCTGGGCGCCTGCCTCAGCTACGAGCCCAAGCAGGCCACCGTGGGGCAGGGCACCGCGGGCGCGGGGATCGACCTGCTGATGCTGGGCCGCTCGCTGGCCCTCTTCGGCGAGGCGGGGGTGCACGTCTACGACTCGCCCGTGCACGTGGGCGACGACTTCATCGGCCCGGTGACGGCGCCGACGGGCGCCCGCGTGCGCATCGCCGACGACCGCACGGCGGTGACGGCGCGGCTGGTGGCCGGGCTCAAGCTGGTGCTGGGCGACATCCTCCCCGCGCCGGTCATCCCCCCGCCCCCTCCGCCGCCGCCCATGGTGACCCCGCCGCCTCCGCCGCCCCCGGCCCCGCAGCCGGTGAGCGAGACCGACGTGCGCGTCTGCGTGGTGCAGGGCGGGAGCCTGACCGAGGTGACGGCGCGCTACAACCCGCAGAGCGGCGACACCACCTACAACGGACAGCCGTTCGCCACGGCCTTCCCGGCGGGGAGCGACTACGCGGCCAACGCCCCGTGGTTCATCAACAACGAGACGATCACGTTCAACGGCCGGCAGTACGTGAAGTACGGGCTGCCGCGGGTGCTGGGCGCGACCGAGGTGAGCCGGGCGGGGGAGGTCCAGGGGGTCGGCGTCTTCTCGGAGGGCGGGAGCATGGGCTCCGAGGTGATCTACGTCCCGGTCCGGCCCGGCTGCGAGTTCCAGCCGTACCAGACGCAGGTGAAGACGGGCGGAGTCCGCGGCTGAGCCCCTCGGGCTGAGCGACGGGATCGGAGTGGGAGCGGGCGCGCCGCCGCCGGGTGGGGGCGGCGCGTCCGGATGGGAAGGGAGGGACCCGAGGGGACGCCTGGCGGCGGACCCCGACCCGCGCGCCGCTCGTGGCGCGGCGGGGAGACGGGGGACGCACGGAAACCGCGAGACCAACTGTCACGGAGGGATTGCATGGGCAGCAACAACCGCACGGGCGAGGGAGAGGGAACGCTCCTGGCCCGCATCGAGGCGCCGACGGCGCGGCGCGAATTCCTGCGCTGGTCCGGCACCGCCGCCGCCGTCGCCCTGCTGGCGGGGTGCAGCGACGACAACACGCGCAGCATCGTGGAGGTGCAGCCTCCCCCCGTGGTGCCGCCGGTGGACCCGCAGAACCCCACCAACGCGCCGGGGGTGACGCTGAACTTCGCCAACGACTTCGGCATCCTGAACTTCGCGTTCGCGCTGGAGCAGCTGGAGGCGGCGTTCTACACCCAGGTGGTGGCCACCCCGTACAACGGGATCACCGACCAGGAGCGCCGGGTGATGATCGACCTGCGCGACCACGAGATCATCCACCGCGAGTTCTTCCGCGCGGCCATCACCGCGCTGGCGCCGGCCGGGACGCTGATCGGCAACCTGACGCCCAACTTCACCAACATCAACTTCGGCAGCCGCGAGAGCGTCCTGGGCGCCTCGCAGATGTTCGAGGACCTGGGAGTGGCGGCCTACAACGGCGCCGCGCGCTTCCTGCAGAGCGCCGACCTGCTGGCCATCGCCGGGAAGATCGTCTCCGTGGAGGCGCGCCACGCGGCCGCCATCCGCGACCTGATCCGCCCGCGCAGCAACAACTACGCGCCCGACGCGTTCGACCAGGCCCTCCCGCCCTCGCGGGTGCTGGCCGCGGCCGACCCGTTCGTCCAGAACCCGATCACCGTGACCAACGCCCCCGCGGGCTTCTAAGGAGCTGCCGACCATGGAGAACGAGACGATCCTGGCGGGGCTCGACCCCGAAGTGATGGACGAGGTGACCTCGCGGCGCGGCGCGCTGCTGGGGATGGGGCGGCTGAGCGCGAAGCTGGCGCTGGCCTCCGCCCCGCTGGCCGTGGCCGCCATGGCGCGGCAGGCGTTCGCGCAGACGTCGCTCCCCGCGAACATCGTGGCGGTGCTGAACTTCGCGCTGATCCTGGAGGAGCTGGAGTCGGAGTTCTACACCATCGCCACCGGCGGGATGGCCATGTCGGGGGGCGCGGTGGTCACCACGCTGATCCCCTCGCAGGACCGGCCCATCTTCGACACCCTGCGCGACCACGAGCAGGCGCACGTGCGCTTCCTCCGGCAGACGCTGGGCTCGCAGGCGGTGGCCAAGCCGACGTTCGACTTCACGGCCGGGGGCGCGTTCCCCGACGTGTTCACCAACTACGCCACCTTCCTGACGCTGTCGCAGGCGTTCGAGGACACGGGGGTGAGGGCGTACAAGGGGCAGGCGCCCAACCTGTTCGCCAACAAGGACATCCTGGAGGCGGCGCTCCGCATCCACTCGGTGGAGGCGCGGCACGCGTCCGAGGTGCGGCGGCTGCGCGGCAACTTCAGCGAGCAGGCGCCGCAGAAGGGGTGGATCACCGGCAACCAGAGCGGCGGCGCCCCGGCGGCGGTCTACGCGGGCGAGGAGAACGTGCAGCAGGGCGCGCCCCCGGCGCCGGCCCCGGGGATCAACGTGGCCACGCTCCCGGCCGTGACGGGCGCGACGGTGACCCCCGCCGTGGCGGCCGCCACCGCGGCCAGCGAGGCGTTCGACGAGCCGCTGACCCGCGCGCAGGTGGTGGCCATCGTGGACCCCTTCATCGTCGAGCCCATCAGCTGACGCGTCGTCCCGGCCTCACGCGCCGTGGATGGAGGGCCCTGGCCTGTAACGCCGACCTTTACCCCCGCGACCACGAGTCCCGCGGGCACGGCTGATGACCAACGGCTCCTCCGTCCACGGCGGGGTGGCGGGATCGGGAGATGCCTGGAAGATGGAGATGCGACGCGGGCGGCGGCCGATCGATGGCCGCCGCCCGCGTCTCCGCTTCTCTCCGAACCGAATCACGGATTCGAACCGGGAGAACAATGATACCAGAGGCCGCCTCGGATTGGGCGATCGATCTCGCCCACCGTCCGTGTTCGTGCTCGCCCGGGCCGTGACAACTGCGTCATCGGGAGGATGTGGAGCAGTGGCCAACTTCCGCGCCGTCCCTCTGATGACGTGGTTGGCGATGCTTGAAGGCGCCGACGTGGCGGGCGGGCACCGATCGCCGAGACAGAAGGGCAAAGGTGCCTCTCCGAAAAAATTTCGATACTCATCTCCGCCTACGGTTCCACGGCGGGACGCGGGCTTTCCTCTCCGGATGCAAGAGCCTCCCCAGCGACTCTCCGCACATTCCGTTCAGGGAGCCCGTATGAGATCGCTTATGCCTCCGCGCGCCTCGCGCTTGCCCGGCGGTGGGTGGCGATGAAGATTGATTGCGCACAACCAGTGCGCGCGGTGGCTCGAGGCGCGCGCTTCTCCATCACCCCCCCTCCCCGAGCCCCCCTCCGAGCCCCGCCCCATGAACGCATCCGCCCCGCAGATCCCCCCCGACACCCGGGCCGCGCACCGCTGGCTTTCCCCCGCCGCCGAGCGCTTTCTGGAGCACCTGCTGGATCACCCCGACCAGGCGGCGCAGCTGGTGGGGTTCGAAAAGGGGCTGCCGGACTGGACGACCCCCCACGAGATCACCTGGCCCACGCTGGTGGACGCGCGGCGGGTGGCCGAGATGGAGCGGGCAACGGTGGGCGTGTGCAGGCTCATCAAGGCCATCCCCGACGTGGTCTTCGGCGGAGACCTGGGGGCCATCACCACGTTCTACGGCTCCGATCCCGTCATGCTGGCGATCGGGTTCTCGGTGCGCAGCTACATGAACAGCACCGTGGCCCGCTGCGACTTCATCGACACGCCCGGCGGGCTGATGTGCTGCGAGGTGAACCTGGCCGCCAACGTGGGCGGCTGGCACCAGGGGTTCTGGCGCGAGCGCTACCTGCGGCACCCCGTGCTCATGGACTTCTGCGCGCGCGAAGGGGTCAGCCCGGGTGGCCATGACGTGCTGGTCACCTTCTGCGAGCACATGATCGACGACGCCCTGGACAGCGGCGTGATCGAAGAAGGCGGTGAGCTGAATGTGGTGATCGGCACGTACGGGCCACCCACCGAGGGTGCGCAGCGCCAGGCGGCGGAAGTGTACGCGGAGCTCCTCCGCCGCACCGGGCGCGGCGTGACCGGCCATCTGTGGCTGTCCGGCGCGCCGGCGGAGGAGCTGACGTCCCGGGGGCTGGACGTGTACATGGGCGAGCGGCGGGTGCACGTCTTCTACGGGGTCGCCCTGGCGCTCCCCGCCGCGCAGGTGTTGCGCTCGCAGCTGGTGGGCCGGATCCGTGTCTACAACGGCGTGCTTACGCGGATGTGGGTAGACAAGCGCAACCTCGCCCTCCTTTCGGAGAACGAGGGGCTGGAGGGGTGGACGGAGGAGGACCGCGAGCTGATCCGCGACCACATCCCCTGGACGCGCCTGGTCTCCCCCCGCACCACCACCTGGCGCGGGGCCGAGGTGCAGCTCCCCGGCTTTCTGCTGGATCACCGCGACGACA
>Ga0247770_1000682_pt1 | contig 31549 bp, 42 predicted proteins | sample UWRJL136409B6_FD_179943 | JGI IMG/M metagenome (GOLD analysis project Ga0247770, IMG submission 179943) | Plant litter microbial communities from Arlington Agricultural Research Station in Wisconsin, United States - UWRJ-L136-409B-6 | ecosystem: Environmental > Terrestrial > Plant litter >... | reverse complement strand
CCGGGGGTGTACACCAAAGAACGCGGGGTCCAGAAAGCCCCCCCCCCCCCCCCCCCCCCACTCGAGGCACGGGGATTTAATTCGCCAATCCGTCCAGGTGCCGAGCGCCGGGAAAAGGGGGGGTGGGGGAGGAACGGGTGAGTAGAGTTGCAGTTGAGCATGCAACTGAGCTGCAACCATCCAGAAGGCGTTGCGCCACCAGCTGCCAAATATCTCATGACGGGCAACCCAGCAATCTTGAGCTTCAGCTCTAGTAGACTACTTCGGGCCTGGTGGGAAGGCCCGACTTGGACGTGATCGGGGGACTGGGTCTCCAAAGTAAGTCGCATACGCCGTAACCGGCATGGCCTGGGCGGCTGAACGGAAGCTCGTCGGGAGGCTGCAGCGCAAAATAAGGCAACAAAAAAGCTCCTGCATCTTTCGGTTACTCTGCCAGATACTATGACGTCGTAGGTGGGAAGAATATCATTCACATGAGCTAGTGACATGACCACGCGGGTATCCGTTGTGGCTGCATGGGCCGTTGGCAGGCTGTAACGTCGGCAGATTTCCTTTCTCAACAACAGTTTTTGGAATGGTTAGCAGAGAAAGCCGCCAAAACACATGGTACGAATACGGTGTGGGATTCCAGTGTGAACGAAGGTGTAAAAGGCTGAGTGTATGTTTTGAGGGAGGCGAATCCCCCTGATGGGAAGCGTGGGCCAAGTCTCGCGATCTAAAAGCTCTTCAGAACCAACGCCTTGTTGAAACGAAAAAGAGAACCATCGAAACGGAATTGTCGCGAGACAAAATGCGAGAGGCGGTTTCGTGACCGGAAACCTTCCTTGCTCGACTCTACGACGAAGGAAGCAGGTCTTTGTAGAAAAACGTCTCATCTTTCTTGCCGTTGGGCAGTACCCGACTGTAGGCCGGGATTTTGCCCACCTCAACGTATCCAAGCTTCTTGAAGGCTGTCTCCGCGACGCTACCAGTCTCAGCGTCCACGAGCTATGTCGGTCGTCCCAAACGGTTAGCAAATCTTCTAGGGTATGAGACTGAACGGAGAAAGCGCTCCCGCCTTCCTTTGTACAAGAATTGCGTACCAACAACGTGCGGCCCCTTTTCGCCGCCTCATACTCGAGGGCCGTCACCAGCGCCCTTGCGCCTCCCTGGCGGCGGTGCTTCTGGTTCACCAGCACCGCATCGATGCGCCCCCGGAAAGTTCCTGTTTCGACTCCCGACAGCTTGAACATGGCGAGACCACGGAGGTCGGGCCCCAGTGGCTTCTTCCCGGGTGCCGTCTCGGGGAGGAGCAAGATAATGACACGTGTTCCTTGATTGGCCTCCGAGATCCTCTCTTTCCACCATGGAAGTAGCTTCTCATTCGTCAGGGGCGGTAGGAAGGGTCCGACCATGTGGTCCACCGTGATACACGACGCATGGAGGGCGGCAATGTAGGGAATGAGGTGGCCGTGCTGCTCTTGCGAGAAAACATATGTCATTGGCGTCGCCATCTTTCTATGTGGTGGAAGTCGGGAGCTGGCGATGGGGAGAGGCCTTGAAAAACACGAAGGTTCTCCAAGTTGAGGACGGTGAGGATCAAGTAGCGGATGTTATGGTGGGGGGACGGGGGAACGGGGGTGAGGACGATGAGGAAGAACGGCGACCGTCGTTACTTAAAAGTCGCTCTTGGGCCTGCGGCGGCAACAGTGGTAGCTATGTTCAGATACCGACCGGGTGTGTTTGTCGCATTACCGCATCGACAAGCATGTCCTCGGCGCAAACGGCGAGCGAGACTAGCGCAATGGAAGATGACCTGCGGGGGTTCACAAAACCTGGGACTTAAGGGGTTAGCCAATTGTGTGCATTGTGCCCGCCATACCGGATAAGATAGGTAGGTAGCCAAGTAGCCAAGGTGTGCGCGGTATATGGTGTGTGTGTGTGTGTGTGTGTGTGTCGGGGGGGGTGTGTGTGCGGAACGTGGCGGCGAAGGTTGGGTTGGGGGCGTATTAGAGGATTTGGATTAGATAGTGAAAATGTCTCAACTGGCGGGGAGGTCGAGGCAGCGGTGAGGGTGTGCGCGTGGGTGGTTCATCAGGTGAGGGGATTGGAAACGGGGATGCGGGAAAGGAGAAGATGCAGTGAGGGGGCGCCGGGCAGCGGGTTCCGGCAACCCATCCACCGCCGGCAATGGCACCTACAAATGGGAACTGCTGTGCCCACCGTGAAGAACTAATGTTTGGTCGCGGAGACGATAGGTCGGTCTGGCGGTCGGCCGGGACAGAAGCGCAGTCGGGTCGCGGCCGGGAGGGGCGTGGAGTGGGTTGGGCGAGTCAGCCAGGGATGCGACGAAGGGTCCCGCGAGAAGTGATATGTTATATCTTTTCTGTGGTCAGAAGCTTGCTGTTCTGCTTTGGCGGGCAGAGAGCTCGCCAGCAGGGGCAAGCTCCTGCCGAGATCATTTCTTTCCTCTTTGCAGGCTTGGAAGACACCTCTGTGCCGCAGGGGGTTTAAGGCTGAATTCGTTCTCCCGGTTTTCCAGCTTGCTTCGGCGGCTCGAGCGCCTGCGGCAGTCAAAACCTGAACGCCACAGGAGCTCTTGCTCTCGCAGGACGGTCTAGCGCGGGGGCCCACACCCCTGCACTTCCATCCTCCCTTCCCCGTGGAGACGACATCGACCCCTTGCACTGCATTTTCAACTCGGTGCCTTTCAGGGGGGGACGTCTGCACGAGACACCTGCAACAAAAACCGCGGTTCGAGGCCCTGGACCCTTTCGAGGATCGACAGACCGGTCTCTCCCCCCGTGCTCACCGTCGTCGCGACAGTTGCCCCGGTGAGTCAAGCTTGCATCTCACCTAAACTTGGGGCATGAAAGCGTCTGTGGTACGGATTACGGTGCACCTTCATCAGCCTGGATCACCAGTCCTTCTTCGTCGACGCCGAGACACCCGCCGCGACGCTGTGTAACGCTGCGAGGCGGTACGACCCAGCGCATTCCGCGTCGCCGCGCTCATGATTATCCCATGCTGGTATCCCCGACGCTCCCAGGTGGGATGGGGGTCTACTTGTACTTTGTACGTCAGGCCGGTAATGCCAAGCACGCACCACCTGCGAGGGGCACGAGTTGAGGTCGTTGGAGATGGGCGCCGGGTTTTCTGGAATGTCCGTCATCGGTGCCTCCCGGCCGGATCTGCCCAATGGCGCCATCAGCGGGCCCGGCCCCATCGACGAGCCCCACGAGGGCCCCATCACGGGTTGCAGTCGGTATCGTGATGTCCCTTGCGCAGTCTCTATGCGCGCTGCAAGTCAGATCTTGTCCCGTCTGTCAGCCCTATCTGCGTCTGCCTCGGCACTCTAGGTCCCGCCCTGAAGCTGTGGTAGCCGGTGCGGTGGTGCCTTGGGGCGCCGCTGCTGGCTGGAGCTTTCAGCTGACAGCGTCTCGGTCGGCAGAATACCGCAATCCCTCGACCCAATGACCGATGACTCGCTGTGGAGTTTCCAAGCTCCCAATTGGTCTTTGTCCTGGATCGGACGGCACCACCAGCCGCCCAAGGAGGAGGACTGGATTGATAGTGTATGCATCGGACGGGAACCCTTGTTTCGCTCCCAACTAGGCCTCCAGCTATCTGCTGCCGTCAGCTAAGATGAGGAGGAACTCGACAGATTACGAAGATAGGTGGCTAGGTGCCTAATCAGATGGGTGCCAACTTTTGCGCACCCGGTTTCCCGTGCCAATTCACACTCACCCTCTGACATCCACCGACTGGTGTTTACCACCATCACACGAGCTTCGAGTGTCGTTTCGTGTCTGTTCTTTCACAGATCCGGCGTCCATTCAGAACCACCCGAGCTCCGGCCCAACTACCCCTCCCCGCACCACCCTGTTGCCCCGCAGTTCAGTCAGTTCAACTGAACGGAACAACTCATCCTTGCCCACGCACTCAAACGCTCGTCTGCAGCAATAGCCACCATGGGCCTGGGTACCCTCCTTAAGAAGGTCGGCGAGAAGGTCGGCGGCGGGCTCGACGAGCTGTTCGGCGAGGAGAAACACTCGCATACACATATTGGCCACGGCTGCCATGAGGATGACAGCCATGCCGAGTACAGGGAGAACCGCTACTGCTCCTTTGCGCCGCAGTCTTCCGGTCATGCCAAGTGGTATGTCGACGGCGCCTCCTATTTCTGGGCTGTCTCTATAGCCCTCGAAGGTTCGTCGTTCGTGCGAAGAATATTGCGCATATTGTGTCGAGACGCAAGCTAAGCCCCTTGTTACTGACCCCCGCTGTAGAGGCCCGCGAGTCCATCTACATTTTGGACTGGTGGCTGAGGTATGTTTCCATGGTTTCGGTGGGCTCATGCTTTGCTGGCAACTGACGAGTCCCTCTCGGAAACCCACAGCCCCGAGCTGTATCTGCGACGGCCTCCTGCGCGCAATGCCCAGTATCGTCTCGATACTATGCTCAAAGCCGCCGCCGAACGGGGCGTGATGATCTACGTGATTGTGTACAAGGAGGTTCCCCAAGCGTTGACGCGTAAGTGCATCGTAAATTATCCTGTGGTGTCTAGATACACGGCATGACTAACGGTATTTCAGTGGACTCTGCGGTAAGACGCCCAATGCTTGTTGGGGTGCATATCAGGGGCTAAACTATAATTCCGATAGCACACCAAACACGCACTTGAGGGCCTGCATCAGAATATCAAGGTGTTCAGACACCCTGATCATACCCCTAGAGGAAACGAGATCCTCTCGGGCCTGACGTCGAGTTTCCAGAACCTGAATTTCAAGAGCTGCGACCTCGTCAAGGCCTCACAGGATACCCTCAAGGCCCTTTATGGAGGTTCTGATGATATGGTATTGTTCTGGGCGCATCATGAGAAGCTGTGCCTCGTCGACGGCAAACTCGCGTTCATGGGCGGCTTGGATATGTGTGAGTTCAGCATAAACTCAGGTTATGCTCGCGTGCATTGTTACTAATCGGCGCCATAGGCTTTGGGAGATATGATACCAATAGTATGTTTGCAGCTGCGCTGGCGAGGACGTAAGTTAACAGAACAGGTCACCCGATCGCGGACGCTCATCCGGGCAACATCGACGACATTGTCTTTCCCGGCCAAGACTTCAATAACGCCCGAGTCTACGATTTTGAGGATGTTCAGAAGTGGGAGAACAACAAGCGTGGGCACCATCCGTACTCCCAGCTATGGAAGATAAAACTGATGAAGAGCAGTCGATCGAACCAAGAGCTCGAGAATGGGCTGGTCTGATATCAGCATCAGTCTCTCCGGGCCGATCGTGGACAGCTTGGCGATACACTTTGTGGACCGATGGTATACCACTTCCACTATCCCATCTCGTTGATAATGCTAAGTGATCACAGGAACTACATCTTCGATGACAAGTATACGAACCGTGATGCTGGCAAATATATCCGGCTTCAGAAACCGTCGCATGGCGGACCTCCCGATGGCGAGTATTTCGGAGGCTTACAGCATCACTTCTCCCGCCGCATGCACCGCATGCTCGGAGACGAGGAGCAAAGCGAACATGTGGCACCATTCCAGCCGAGTGACGGTGCGCATATCCAACTGTGTCGGAGGTAATAAAACAACATCTGGTATGACTTATGGCAAGGCGAAGCTAACCCGCTTGAAGCTCATCGAAGTGGTCCTCTGGCCTCAATACGGAGCATTCCATCGCCAATGCCTACATCCAGGTCATTACGAATGCCCGCCACTTCGTATATATTGAGAACCAGTTCTTCATCACGGCTACGTCAGACAAACAAAGGCCTGTTGCCAATAAGATTGGTCGTGCCATTGTGGACCGCATTGTCCGAGCCCATCAAGGCCACGAAGATTTCCAGGTCATAATCCTCATGCCCGCTGTTCCCGCATTCGCGGGAGATTTGAAAGGGGAGGGAGCACTTGGAACTCGTGCCATCATGGAGTTCCAGTACGAGAGCATTAACCGCGGTGGTTACAGCATCATCGAGACGCTGAAGAAGTCGGGCGTCCAGGACCCGCACAGATACATCAACTTTTACAACTTGCGCAACTATGATCGCATCAACACTAGTGCGGTAATGGGCAAAGTTGAGAAGGAGAGCGGTGTTTCATACGAGTCGGCCCGCCGTGACTTCGATAACGAGTATCAGCGTGGGGATCAATATCAGCCCAACGACTCAGCTTATACCGGCGGTGGCCCCGACAGCCAATACCTGCGCTACCAAGAAGCGGCGAGCCACCATTCCGATCAGACCTGGGATACAGTTTCGGCTTGCTACATGGACTCCGGTCCCGATCTGCATAGCGTCCCATGGAACGGGTCGCCCGAGTCGGAGCTCGATGCCTTCGTCTCGGAACAGCTCTACATTCACACCAAGGTTCTGATCGCTGATGACCAGATTGTGATCTGCGGTTCCGCAAACCTAAACGACCGATCGCAGCTCGGTAACCACGACAGCGAGATCGCCGTCGTCATTGAGGATCCCACGCCGGTACGCAGCACGATGGGTGGCCATGTCTATACGGCGTCCGCTTTTGCTACGTCTCTCCGCCGGCAGCTCTATCGTCGCCATCTGGGTTTGCTCCCTGACCAACCATGCGACCGCCCCAACTCCAACTGGACCCCTGTAACTCGAGACCCCAACGAGTACGACTGGGGCTCCCCTGCAGATCTGCTAGTCCGCGACCCCATGGACCCCAAGTTCCGCGAGCTCTGGCTCCAGACAGCGCGTCAGAACACCGAGATCTTCACCCGCGCGTTCCACCCGGTACCCAACGATAAGGTTCGTACCTGGGACGACTACGACGGCTTCTTCAGCAAGCACTTCGTCGTGCCTGGCGAAGCCAAAGAGAAGGCCGATGAGGGCTACAGCCAGGGCAAGGTCGACTACGGGCATGTCGTCCGCGAGGAGTTTCCTGGTGGTATTTCCGAGCTCAAGGACCTGCTTAGCGGTGTACGCGGAAATCTCGTCGAGATGCCATTGCAGTTTTTGATTGACGTTCCCGATATTGCTATCGAGGGTCTTTCTCTCAATACCCTGACCGCGGAGCTCTATACCTAGACAGGGTATCCGAGTATCTAGAGGGCGTGAAGGGGGAATACCCGTGAAAGAAAATAGCGAGAGCGATGTGTTCATCTGCGTGTCACGTTCGGGGAAAGCATGTTTGTGTTTTGCTTAGTGTGTAGCTGGATGTGATTTTGTGTGACGCTGATGCAATTTCTACACTGTTGACTGAATTCAAGATATGCTTGCCCATTGTGCCTTTGCCATGAAGTTTTGTTCCAAAAGAAGGGAGTAAATTGGTTTGCTGTTCAGCTAACTCGGTAGGAGTGTCTCAAATACAACAATACCAGCTATTAAACGGGGCGAGTGTGTTCCTTTGATTCTTAACTATCACATGGCGGCCCGTGACCCCTTCACAGCAATCCCCACAGCCTCTCGTGTCCAACAATATCTGTACACAATGAGACCTCAATACCCATCTTCCCCCAGTTGGGCAGGAACTTGCCGAGTGCCCAAACATGTGGATCACAGTTACAGTTTCTTCCAACCCAAATCCTCGTCTGTGGTGGCACTAGGACAATCCCTCACCAGCCCACATGGCCAACCAACCCCGGTGCCAAAACACATCCACACCATAAGCGGATATCACGATCCATTTCTCCATCTCCTATCACATGGCGTGGTGGCAGAGTGGTCTAATGCGATTGACTCGAAATCAATTCCCTTCGGGGGCGCATGTTCGAATCATGCCCACGTCGATATTTTTGCTCTCCCAGTGCAAACCACTGGGCTAGGTGATCAGTTGCTCTTGGTGAGGCATTGATTTTGCCCCTTTGCTCGGGATGGCTCTTTTTTGGTCGATTGTCGTTGGGGGAGGAGGTGGCTTTGCGACAAGTTCTGCGGCCTGATGAATGCTCCACGGGGCCAAATGATGTAGATCTAGATCAACAACTCGCTCTCAGTTACAATTCCGCCCCTAATCAGGTATGTTTTCTGTCTAATTCCGCTTCCAGGACAGCAGCCCGGTTGTGGAACGATGCATTAAACGACAAGCAAACAACATCGGTAATAGTACAGGCCGCTCTAAATTCCCAACCTCTTTTTCTGTGTACCCATGCAACGACCTATGGGGGGAATGTGCCGCGAGAAAGACAACTAATCGCCACCCCTGGTAGCTGCACGCCAAAACGCCCACCTTCATGTCAACTCTCAACTCTCAACCCTCAAACGACAGATTCCGCTACTCCGAGTCGTCGTCAAGTTCTTCCACCCTGGGGGACAGATAGCTTCGCTGGCGCGGCTCTGTTGCGATCTGGGTGGCCGTAGCGGTCGTAGTTGCTGTCGCGGGGGCGGGTTGGCCAGTAGTAGCTGAAAAGGTCGACTGAGCGGCAGCAGATCCTGCGCCAACAGCCTTGGACTTCTTCTTCTTCTTGGGGTTGGGCTGCAATCTGTTAGCTACTGGTCATAGTGCAAGGGGAAGCAATCGGCTTACGTCATGCCAGGCCCAGACAGGCTTGAAGCTCTCGACAACAGAGACATCCTCCCAAAGGTTAGGGAAGAGCCAGAAACCAGGCTTGAGTACGAAGTAGGTAATGCAGAAGAGGATAACACGGAAGATGGCCATGGCGAAGAAGAGACCGAGGAAGATAAGGAAGCCCCAGCTGAGGTAGTAGACACCCTGGCGCATCTTGAGGGGCCACAGGGGGTAGAGGACGACGGTGAAGATAAGTAGCAGCGCGAGAGCGGCGTAGACCTTCCGCATCAGTTGGCTACCCTCCCAGAGCCATACATAGTACATGTCGTCATCGGCGTCCTGCTGCTGCTCAATGCGCACCGTCCAGAGGCCCTTGACACGCTTGCCCTTCTTCGGCGCATGGTCATGGCCTTCATGCGGGTCGGATTTGGACACACGTAGCGCCAGCATCGACATGGGCAGCAGCTTGAATGTGTTTTCAAGTGTGGCACGGTCTGTGATCTCCGGGAGCGCAGGGTTCTTCTTGCGCGCCTTTTCGTACGCTGGGGACTGGAGAGTTCGCAGGGCCCGTTTGACTATGTTGTTACAAACGGGGGTTAGCCAACATTGCCATTGCTTGAGCTTGGATCGCCGGGCTTTTCCTACCTCTGAACATGTCCTTCCGGTCGCCATTGAGAATGACTGTGCGCGGCTTGAGGTCCTGGGCACGAAGGAACTTGGCGAGAGCCAAGGCAACGGGGTTCGGGGGCCCAGGGACGATGGGTTGTGCTACACCCTGCTGTTGTTGCTGCTGCTGCTGCTGCTGATGTTGATGCTGGTGTTGATGCTCCCCGCCCTCGCCTTGCTGTTGCTGCATCTGCTGCTGCATCCTCATCTGTTGCTCCATCGCTTGCCTCTTGAGTTGCTCGATAAACTGCGGAACTGTCATGCCAGCCCTCTCGGCGTCGATAGCAATCTGGCGCTGCATCGCAGCGATCTGCTCCGGCGAGGGCATCTGCATCTGGCCAGGTCCACCAGGTCCGCCGGCCGGCATCGGTTGGCCCTGCATGGTGGGCGAGTTTGGCGGATTATCTTGGTTCGAGTGATGAAATTGCTATTGCACTCTTCTGTTCGTCTCGATTCCGGCAAACGAGAGGTTGAGTTGCGAAGGACAAGAATTTGGGTTTGGGCTCTTTGTGCGAACACTAGCTCTTTCGCGAAGGCAAGCTGTACTTTACACGTCGCATCAAACCAGCGAGTGGCCCGTGCTTCGCCTTACCGAGCCCCGGCACCCCAGACCAGGCAAGGAAGAACTGCAAGCCACAATCTGGAGCCTAACCGCGATGTGGCCTGGAGTTTTTGATTCTCCGCACCCGTTGACCTCCTGTGGCTGAGGATTGCGGCGCTCTCTAGTAGTGCAGGTCTAGAGAAGGTTCCACAAACCCACAGGGGGCAGCTCACAACTCCCCACTCCACCCAAATCGTTGATCATCAATTTGACCACCCATATTGAATGGCAACGCCCACAGCTTCCGAGCTCTGTGAATGGCTCAAATACGCAAATGCTCAGCTGGCTGAGTTATGACAAAAGAGAATAGGTCATTTTTGAGGTGGGGGACAGCCCGGATGTTCACTCCCAAGTACGAAGGCTTCGACAAACAACAGACACCGGACAAATGCCCGCGCCGAGTTGGATCTCAGCTCTCGTGCCCGTTGCGATGCGCTACTACAGCTTCACTAGAGTGCACTAACGCCGGGTTCGGGAAGTGTGTCTTGTTGCAGCGCCACGAGATGCTAGCGGCGTGTTGACCTGGAGTATTTCAATACCCGCGTCGATGGGCGCTAAAAACACGGTCGGCTCAATGCAGCTCCACGTCTCGTTCGGGATGACGATATCGCCGCACCGCAGCTTCGTTCTTCGCTGCGGCTTCCATCGCGCTCAGCTCGTATGGCTGCGGTGTGGTTTGCCCCTCGCATCCCGCTCCACAAAGCTTGCCCGACCGACGGCGAATGGGCAGGCAACGATAGGATGGGCTCGAAGGGGCAATAAACACATGGGCACCTCCTTTTCCGGACGGGCCCTCACTCGGCTGGCCAATCCGCCGTGGTGGTAGTGTGTCTGATTGCTTCTGGGAGGGACGCCCTACCCGTTTTGTGTCTTGGTCCCTTGCAGACGTGGGTTGACTCGCTCTGTCGGGTTTGCGATCGAAACATGTCACCAGGCAGTCTGGGGGCGGCGAGCGAGAGGGGCAAGGCGACAAGCAAGATTATCACGGACTGCGGCAATCGAGGCTAGATCGCATCCTGCCCTGGTCGCTCGCATCTGTTTGGCCACCAGCGCGCGTGCGGTTGGCCTCGCCCAGTGGCCGCATTGGGGGCTGCCAGGTACCTACCATTTGGAAATTGGGCATCCTGAAAACCGTGGACCCCAGCTTCGCATGTTCTGCATTCGCATCGTGCGTCCCCTGCCCTCTGGCTGTGTTCGCGCATTCAGTTCTGTGCCGGATCCTCAGTTTCAGACCAGCCCGACTAACGATAACGAGAGCGGAATCACAAGCCAAAACCCAGCGCATCCCACCGCAAAACCCGCAAAACCAGGGGATCCAATCTGGACAGCCCACGGGGCACCCCTCACGGGCATTTGTGGCAATGCGATTCCCCCAGAGGGCCGCTGGCCGCTCCCATCCAAGAAAAGACTGAGACATTGACTCGCAGTGCGGCACCCCTTCGCAGCACGCGATTTGTGGGCCGACCAATCTGGTGTGTAGCGCCGCCATCCGATACATCACCGGCCCCCGGTTTTGTAAGCGCCAACTGGTCCACGGCTGGGCCACGCCAGCCTATCAGCGCCGGTTATGCAACCTCACCTCTGGCTCTGCTGCACACCCGTACCCATGGAGTACGTATGGAGCATGGAGCACTCACAGTCAGCCAGCGGCCAACGCTGCGAGCTGCTCAGCCGGCAAAGCCAAATAAAAGATGCCGGCCCTCCTCGGCGGCGCCTTCGGCTGATCATATGCTTTTCTCTTATTCCGGCCTCCCGCCTGCGAACCATGTCTGTTTCCTCGATCCGTTTCCTTTGTCCTCGGGTCGCTGGTCGCTGGGCGTGTGTCTTTTCTTCATCAACGCCGCTAAGCACGGCAGCGGCATGAGGCGAGATCCTCATATTCCTCCACTTATTGCTTCACACGACATCGCTCTTCATACCGATCTTACCTACCAGCTTCACTACCTCCCTAGCAAGCTATGAGGTCGTTAGGCAGCATGCTGTCTGAGACCTATGCATCATGGCTTCTTTCTGTTTCTGCGTGTTGCGGTCGTGACGAGCAGCCTCGTCCGGGTGAGTTTGGCCGTTCGGGATACAGGGCGCCCTTGCTGACGCCGTCAGTCGTTGACAAACCTATAATCGTCCTCCGGGACCAACCCGCCTATGTCCCGCCACCGTCAGCAGAACCGCTCTGGTCGAATGAGAGTACTTATGAGAAGACAATCGGGAGATCTACTTCAGGGGCACGTCCGTCAAGCAGCTGGTCAAGGGGCACTTCCGGGACGCCATGGTTTTCGAGGTCATCATCATCACGACACAGGCCGAAGATATCCGGCCCATCTAACTTCCGCCATCTCCACTCTGAGTCTTTTCAGTTTCCCGAGCCGCAGCCGGTGCAGAAGCGTTTTTCCTTTCGACCGCTGGAGCTAGGTTTTGAGGCTGAAGATAAGTCTTTGTCACCGCTGCTGCCCTACTTTGATGATGGCGACGTCGACCGAGACAGTCTGGTCACACCGCCGCCGCGGGCCCACACTGCTGCCAGCAGCAAGTGGGATGGGAGCAGCGCAACGCTTGGTCATGATAGGAACTACTCTTCCATGTCGTTCCACATCCCACGGAGACCCGTTCGCGAGGGGTCCATCTCGTCCGAGAACCCTATAACACCGCCAAGGATTCCGGCCAAGTCCCGAGCTCGGGCATACACCTCGCCGGCTCCGAACGTTGACAAGATCGTCGAGCGCATTGCCAGTGCGCTGATTGAGAAGCAGAAACTGGAGGCTGAAATCGAGTCCATCATTGAGCGCCAAAGCATCTATATCAACAGTCGCCCATCGACTGCTTATGGTATACCTGGTAGGACCAACTTCACTCCGTCTGCTATTTGAGACCAGACAAAGCTAACATATGGTAGAGCTCGAGCCTATGCCCTCCATTCCGGCTCTCCCTGACGCAGGGCCGTCTTTCGCTGAGCGGCTGAGCTCCGACGGCAGGCCCCACACTGCCCCGGCGCAGGGTATTAACGGCGGAACTGCCATCAACACTGATGACCAGCCCTCTCGGGGCCTTGCCGCCGCCGCATTCAACTCGCACCCCCCGTTTGCTCGCACTCGGCAAGAATCCTCTCCTAGCCCCCGCAACTACCGATCCGATGACCGCTACCTCGAGCGCCCACTGGCACCACCGCTCCCCCTTGTTCTGCGCCCTCCCCTCAGGAAGAAGAAGTCCTTCTCCCGCGTGTCTAACTGGCTCTTCCCTGCCGGGGCAGACGGCAAAGACGACTTCCCGCACCGCCGGGACATGAGTGTCAACTCAGTCACCAACGCGCCGAGGCCGATCCGTGGCAACGAGGGATTCTACCAGTCTGTTGCGCCGGTGCGCGGAAGTATCGACAGCGACTCATCGTCTCTCAGGACGTGGGAGACCACAACAACAGAGGAGGAGGAGGAGCGCCAGACGCTGCCAACCACCACAATGTCCAGCCCCATCGTGCAGAGCACGCCAAAGCACACACCCGTCATTGAGCGGGTGGCGAAGTTTACTTGGGGTCAGACGAATGGGGGCCTCGGAGTAAAGACGACCATTCAGGGACCCCGGCCGCAGAGCGTCGGGGTGGCATTTTGAGCCGGATTGTATTAACTCTGTGTATAACGATTTGGGATAAAGCGTGGGTAAAGCCTCGTCCTACTGGATAGATGGGATGATGATGATGCGAAGGAAAAGGCAATGCGCCGGGCTGGAGGCTCCGCACGGAATACTTCATTCTCATAGGTATGGGGGCCAAGCCCCTGCATCACTTTTTATTATTTAAACTACCAACTTTGGAGGGTCGGATATTGGGCATGCTACCTACAGCACAGCACGGTTGGATGGGAGGCTTTTTCACTGTTATTTATGATACCATTTGCATTGGAGACACGGTGGTTTAGGATAGCACATAGCTTTAGAACTTGAAGCAAGCAGCTTGACTGCTTGGGTGTTATGTTTCACTCACTCACTCACTCTCGTGGTGGTTACTGTCTGCATCGAGCTATCATCGAGCTCGCATCAAACAAGTTTTGACATGACCGACTGCTCTGCTGTACACCTGCGGTATGTAGTAATACATAAACAGACCCTAGTTGAGGAGCAGTCACTAGTCAGTGTGGGCTGGGGGGTTTCACAGGGCGGCAACTGATTCCGACAGGTGCACATGTCGGGAGGCACAGGCACGGCGTAGGCACAGGACAGCGGTGCTGAAGGGAGATCACTGGGCTGACGCGTCGGGACCTGCTAGTTGGTGTATGGCGTACAAAGAGGGAGAAGGCAGGTTGGTTTGCGTGCGGCTGCATTTCCCGCCCCGATGAATTTGTTGTGTGTGTGTGTGTGTGTGTGCAGGTAGGTAGTGGTGTGGTGGGTGGTACAGAGTTTGTGTTTCACCGGGGGTGGCTGTGAGGGATGACGGGATCCGAACGGATGGGGACCCCAATGGTACCAAACTTGGGTGGGTAATAGTGGGGTTTGTTTTGTCATGCTGTTGCTGCTGCGTGCTATTGATAGCTGAAGCTGGCCCGACCGGATTGAATGGGTTGTTGGTCCTGGGTCCGGGGGATGCGGCACCTAGTATGTTGGCAAGAGGCATGGGAAACGGGGGCTGTTTGCGCCGTCGGAGGTCAATGGATAGAAGTCCGGGGTTGTTTTGGGCTGAATTCCGCTCCTCCAGCGTAATGCGATGAGCTAGCTCCTACGTAGGTAGGCAGTACGTAAAACTTGCCTAGTATGGGTAGGTTACGTACAGAGCTGGGACGGCGACCTCTGGCAAGTGACTCGCACATTATCCGTATTGGCTGAAGCTGATCGAAAAGTGACTGACTACCGGGAGCAAGAACCGTTGTAGAGTCCGAGATTCGTTCGTTCGCGCATCTCGTAGCCGAAGCCCCTGTTGTGCGTGGCTTGTGGATCGTCAACGAGTCAAGAGCTGAAAAAGCTTCTGGAAGGATTCTGGAGGCCGCTTGTTTTCGGCAGTCCAGCGGAGCGCGGTTGGCTGAAGAGGCAGCCCCGCTTTCAGGCACCAAGCGCCTGCACGTGCTGGGGCAGGGTTTCAGGTCGCCAACTGTCAGCTGTCAGGGAGGCCAAGAACTGGCCAAGAACATTGGGAGCGGGGAGAATTCACGCCGATGAGTTCGGCCTCGTCGTCGCGGTGTAGATATTGTCACAATACTAGCAGCTACTAGTATGCTATGGCTGCCATGTGCTGTCAAAGCCATCGGATGATAAACTTTGCTAAAATCAGCACTACGGGTTCCTAGGCCGAAGATAAACTTTGCGACAGGATGGGGCCGCTATTTTCCCTCAGCTCCAACTACTGGCGGGGGCTCTTTCGGAATGCCTTGATGGGGAAGAAGATCATATACTCGTCGCTCCCCAGTGACGAAGCAGGTACTGGTGAAAATGAAACTTGGTACAGGCGGTACAGGGCAGCCATCACCGCCGTGATGGTTTCCGCGGCTCTGGCTCTTGTGTCCTTCTTGGCCTGGTCTCTCTTGTGAGTAGAACTTCCTAAAGGGGTATTGTCAGACTTCTAACGCAGCGCTCAGCGCAAAAGCTCAGCCGGCTCAGCCTGATCGCCCGGTGGTTTGCGATACCCCTGAATTTGGCTACAGCTGTCGAATCGGAGTCTCTCACCAATGGGGGCAGTACTCACCGTACTTCGCTGCCCCCTCGGAGATCGGTCCCGATGTTCCGGGGCAGTGTAATATCACTTTCGCGCAAGTCCTCTCCCGGCACGGCGCCCGCGACCCGACCTTCACCAAGGGGGTCGTCTACCGCGCCTTGATTGCCAAGATCCACATCTGGACCAAGAGCTACGGTCCCGGTTATGAGTTCATCAAGCTCTACAGGTACTCTCTGGGCACCGATCAACTCACTAGCTTCGGCGAGCAGCAGTTGGCTCGCTCAGGGGTCAAGTTCTACAATCGCTACCGCTCCCTGATTTCGCAAAGCCCGCCCTTCATCCGTGCCTCGGGACAGGACCGCGTCATCCACTCGGCTGAGAACTGGGCTAAAGGCTTCCATCAGGCCCTCGTCGCCAACTCGTCTTTCTCCCCTCCCCCGTTCCCCTACCCGATCCTCACCATCCCAGAGCGCCTGGGTGCTAACAACACACTCAACAATAAGCTCTGCGCCCCTTTCACCATCGGCCGGTACTCCAGAATCGGATCCGATGCGGCATCCGTCTTTCTCGACGAGTTTGCTCCACGAATCGCGGCGCGCCTCAATCGCAACCTACTCGGCGTGAACATCACCAACGGTGAAGTGCCGCTCCTGATGGACCTCTGCCCCTACGAGACCGTGGCCTCCCCCCAGGGCGCTGATATCTCCCCATTCTGCAACCTCTTCGACGTCGACGAGTGGGCCGAGTACGACTACTACCAGAGCCTGGGGAAGTGGTATGGCTACGGCCCAGGTAATCCGCTCGGACCGACACAAGGCGTGGGCTGGGTGAACGAGCTCTTGGCGCGGCTTACCGGGAGGGCGGTGGAGGACGAGACGAGCACGAACCGGACGTTGGACGGGCGCGAGGAATCATTTCCCCTAGGAAAGAGGCTCTATGCGGATTTTAGCCATGACAATGATATGATGGGTATCCTCGGGGCGCTGCGGGTATACGATGACGTAGTCATGCCGAACTCGACGCTGTTGGGTCCCATGAAAAACGGCGGCTTCTCGGCGGGCTGGGCGGTGCCGTTCGGGGGTAGGGTGTATGTTGAGAAGATGACGTGTGCCGATATAGGGGTGCCCGGTGAGGAGTGGGTGAGAGTGCTGGTGAACGACCGGGTCATGCCTATGAAAGGATGTGGCTCAGATAGGTTGGGGAGGTGCAGGTTGGATAGGTTTGTCGAGGGCTTGGAATTTGCGAGGAAAGGGGGGAGGTGGGATCTCTGCTTTACGTGATACCCCTTAGACTTGTTGGGATTTTGAGGAGGGAAGGTGAATGATGATATTCAAGATATATTTTTCTGACTAATCAGCAGCTGAGAAATTCTGCCCAATAATATCGAGAAATTTCCGAAGAGCGCAGACTGGACTGATGGGGTGTTGAAACACGTGCGACACGCAGCCAGGGAGGCTTAGACAGGCAGTTCGGATTCAAAAACAGCCAGTCGTGCGAGAGACACTGCTCAGGGCTGAAAAAAGAAATCCGACAGGCTGCTGGCTCGCTTCCAATGAATGAATGCATCACGTCTGCGCTGGACTTGGCGAGACTGGTTGTGACGTTGGGCGAACAAAGATGGCCGAGCACCCACCTTGGATCTCACCTCATCCTTCGTGCGATTTGGCCGTCAGCACTTGCTGGTCTCTCCGGTTTGCGTTGCATGGGGTGTATTGAGGAGCCCCGAGGACACATAGGTAACCACGAACTCAGGCACGTTGTGTTGCTCGTATACCCGAGCACAGCAGTTTGTAGGGCTGGGCTGGGCAGCAGGGTTGGCAATGACGCAAACAGAGTGGAAGGTTGTCGATGCGGCGAAAGAAGCCAAAGACGGACAGGGATTGGGGCATTCTGCGGGACCTCGGCGGGCTTATCCACGACGCTCCAGCGGGGTGGCTCGCCCTTTGCTAGGTGGGATGCCCACCAAGCCACCCAGACCTTGCCGGGCCGCCCGTCCGTCCAAGCTTCCTTGCTTGGGACAACTCCCACCAACATCCCAGAACAGAAGAGAGAGGTTTAATTTTCCACTTCGCGAAGCTGACAGCCAACAACCCGGCCCGAGTAAAGAAAAAAAAGTTATCTTCCCCATCTCCAATGTCAACGTGCGCCGCCTGCGTCAACCGGCTTTCTTCCTCCACAATCCGAGCGTGATCTCACGCCGCGCCCCCAGTTGTCTCAGCTTGCGCCCGACTCGCACCTAACCTCTGCAACGACCGACGACCACGGCAACGATGCATCCCGCCGGCGTAGCCATCGTGGTGATCATATTCCTCGCAATAGGGGCAGGTGTTGGATGGATTGTCTTCACAAGGCTACGAGCGCAACGGCTTGGGGTGAGTTATCTCCTCTCTTCCGTGACGTAGTCAATCTATCAGATACTACACGCATACCGCCACCCCCCTTTCAAACCATCCCATCTTTGGTTTTCTCGGCGGCGCGTGCTCGTCGCAAGATGGCCATCGCGGATCCGCCGGCCCCACTCCCTTCCCCGATGTTCCCGGCCACTAACCTATTCCTCGCGCCACTTAGCTCCCTCCTCCACCGCTTAGCTCCTACGTCCCCTTCATCAAGTCATCGTCTTCCTCCGCGCCCTACGGCCCCCCTCAACCCGCACCTGGTGGCGTCGTTGGGTGGTTCAACGATCGTGTGCGCGCCTTCAAGAACCGGAACAACCGCACCGCGGCCGGCGCCTACGAGCAATCAGGAAACCCCGGCGGTGCTCCTCGCGGCCGCGCCTCAGGACCGCTCGACCCTGATGAGGCTTGGGACTCGCGTGTTGGCCATGAGGCTGACGGTTATGGCGGGCCAGGGGGCTATTACGAGGAGCAGGAGCTGGGTCTGCGGACGCCAAACATACCAGGCGGCGATACCAGCTATGGCGGCAGCAGCTACCAAATGAACCTAGCGACAGATCCCGGAGCTACCAGTGGGAGATACGACGAGGAGCGCGGGAGGGCTAGGAGTCGGTCGCCCGGCTTGACGGCGGGAAATCCGTTTGCGGACAGCGCTGAGCCGAGTAACATGAGCCTGAGGGGAGTGAGCCCGCGGCCGATCGACACTTCCATGGCCCGAGGAAAGGGGGCCAAGGATGATGATAGCCCGACGGAACGTAAGTCGGTATTCCGCGAGAATGTGTAAAGAGCTCTGTTAGATGTCCTACCTATAAGAATGCGAGGAGGTGGTGGATGACTGTGGTTGGGGTACGACTGACGACCTAAAGTATGAGGTGGTGGTTTCTTTGCCCTTTTTGTTATTCTGGGTTGGTCTACGCGGGTGAACATATGAATATCCTCGTCTCGCTGGGCTGGAGGGACAATGGTTGGTTTCCGGGAAAACGGGAGTTACTATTAAGGACTGGGTATTTATGTACTTCCGGAGTACCAGTAAGGATTTTTGGAACGAGATATTACGTCCTAACAAGCCGACTACAAGCACTATATGGAGAGGACCAGTTTGTATCAGACATCGAGACCTTCTGACTTAACACCAATTGAATCGGAGCTGATAGGCCCTGAAAGGAATCGGAAATTGGGGATACATATGGACCCGATATATCGGCAGCCATGGTTACATTTTTCGTCTCAACGTCGTTCTCAGGCCCAACTAGAGGTCTCGCTCGCCCTTTGGGCTAGAACGCAAAACGCAGGCCTATTCCGGCCGGTGTTTAAGATTGATCGGTCTATCATAGGGCTGGAGCTACCCCACCTCGCCCACTTCCCCTCAACAGTTGCGGGGAGCCAAGCTGCCTCCAACAGCTCAAAGCGCTGGCGTCATCTTTCCATTGACTTTCTCAAGCTCCTGTTCTACCTCTGGATACTACCTTTCCTTCTGGACACTGCTTTCTCTTAGCTACTAACATCATACCACAGCCATGGCGGACTCAATCGACCTCCAGAAGATCCATGACACCCTCGTGGCTGTTGCCTTCGAGGCAGGGCGCATGATTCTCGCCGCCAACCCCAGCGACATCTCAACCGGGGTCAAGATGAACTGTATCCTCCCCTTCCCTCCCCCTCTCCCTGCCCCTTCCCCCCAGAAACTAACACCCCTCCAGCTGCCGACATCGTGACAGAAACCGACCAAGCCGTCGAGCGCATGGTCTCCACCCGCCTCCGCGAAGCTTACCCCGCCTTCTCTTTCGTAGGCGAAGAGACCTACATCGCCGGCGAGACCAAAGTCACCTCCGCGCCCACCTTCATCGTCGACCCCATCGACGGCACCACAAACTTCGTGCACGGCTTTCCCTCCGCCTGCATCAGCCTCGGCTTCGCGCAGGACCGAGCCCCCGCTGTGGGCGTGGTCTACAACCCCTTCCAGGACGTGCTCTTCACCGGCATCCGCGGCGCAGGGGGCTACATGCAGCGCAACGCGTCGCTGGCGGAGGGCAGCGGACGGGGTCCGCGCCAGAGACTACCGCTTGCGGGGGGGGAGGAGGGAAGCGGAGGGAGGAAGGTCGGGCCGCCGCTGGGGGATCTGAGTACTGCGCTGGTGGCGGTTGAGTGGGGGTCGCAGCGGGAGGGAGAGAACTTTGAGATCAAGGCACGGACATTCCGGGCGCTGACGGCGAGTAAGGAGGGAGGGGGAAGCATGGTGCATAGTTTGCGGTCGCTGGGGTCGGCGGCGCTGAATCTGTGTGCGTGTGCGGCGGGTCAGGTGGATTTGTATTGGGAGGGCGGGTGCTATGCGTGGGATGTCGCGGCGGGGTGGTGCATCTTGAGTGAGGCTGGGGGGAGGATGGTGAGCGGGAACCCGGGGGTGTGGGATACCGCGCTGGACTCGAGGATTTACCTCGCGGTGAGGGGTGCGAGTAGTGGACAGAAGGAGATTGTTGAGGAGTTTTGGAAGGTCATTGGGGATGGGAGGATGGAGTACAAACACTAGGTAGACAGAATGTGAAGCTGGGCGAGATCTTGTTAGATGTTTGATAGACGAGAGCAGCAGCCGAAGCGGAAGGCTGAGCTGGAAGCCGATCCCGCTTGTGGCGTTCTGAAAGGGGCGAATGTTTTCATTCCGCATTCAGGAGCCGTTGGAATGTATCGGCCGACAACAAAGAAATAGATTCGCGAAAAAGGTTATAATTCCGGATTTGTTCTAGTAGGTTAATTGTAAATGGATATCAGCTTCTGCTTGGCCACAGAAACACGCGAAAGATCTCCATCACAACCCACGATGAAAATGACAACCAAGCAATGACCACGAAAATCCCATTTTCTTACTTATCGGGGTCTATCCCAAAAGATTGGGACCCGGACGAGCTAAGAAGATGTGGCGTTAGAAGTAAGCATATCAAATTACCAGAGATGTCTCGGCCAAGCTGAAGGTCACCTGGCGCATTTGTCTGTCTCTTCGCAACAACGCTGACCGCAACCAGGTACCGGAATGTATGCGCCCCTGAGCCTCAAGGGATCGATCCACCCGATATTCAAAGACTGGGTTATTCCGAACGAGGACGGTGAAGCCGACGCGCTGTGGCGCGAACTCCAGCAACCGCTCCTATTAGCTAGTCGCATACTGGAGACTGTTGGCCTTCCATGGCTTTCTGAGTTCTGCATCGATGATATCTTCCGCCCTGGCTACCCAGGGCCAAATCCCCCAAAAGACCACTCAAATAAGCAACCCTCGGGCCGAAGCGACTATGAGAGGAGGACAACACTCACAACGCCAGAAGTGATAGTGCGACACCACCGAGCGGCTTGGGCTACACCGCGGTTAATAAAAATCTGGCTCGCCTCGACTGACCAAGAGATTCGAACAAACCTACCGGGCTATGTCAAATGGAACCTCAACTCAACTATGTTTTCGACGTTCGGGTGGGTGGGCTATACCTGCCGTCACCGTTCCAAAGCCGGAGACGGGCCGACGGCAGACACACCACTCCAGGACCGGCCCGAGGCCGTCATGAAGGCGGATGAAGAGGCCCGGAAGAAGGGCGCCAGCAGCCGGTTTATGACGGTCCTTATCATGAAGGAGTTTATTTCCCGCCTGAGCGAGCTGCGGACGCTGGGGCTGTTCGGTGGAGAGGAGTACCTGTTCACTGCCTTCATGGCTGCCGTGACCATGTTACACGAGTGAGTCAAGCTCCAAATCTTGGTTTCTCCAGGGAATCGCGAATTCTCAACGGTCGTCACACCCTCCTCCCTGCCGTGTAACATGTAACATCATCGTGCACATCTAATGATAGCACTGTGGTTCAGGATCGGCCATGTCATGTATTGGCGGGACTTCCGCGCCTTGAACAGACGCATGACGGAGCCATACTTTGGCGGCGACCTGGAAATGGAGCTGGGCGATAGCTTTATCGCCTCCATTTTTGGCGGCTGGATCCCCGTTCCCATCGCGAACGAAGAGAAGTTCCGCCACCGCGGCACATTTGAAGATGGCCTTGCTTGGAAGGAGCATCTCTCTTGGGATACCCACAGAACGAGACCCAGATACCGAGCTCACTGCTCAATCCCGGTACGGTAGTACGTTGTGCCGCGCTACTCTGGCTCTGCCCCGCCAGATAAGAACCGCCAGCTAACCAGCTGCAGTATCGCGAAACTATTCGACGGCCGTAGCTGGGAAGGGATCTCGCATGTCGGGTATCTTATTAGACCACTAGCTCTCATGACTCCTTGGCCGACAAAGTATGGCAAGATGAGCACTGGTCGTCTAGCGGTCGACACAGAATCGCATGCTTCTGCTGCACTTGCGGACTTTATTGAGGATGGGGAAGAGGAGAACCTCTGTTGTCGGTGGAAACGACGGCCAGCGGCGGACTTCCGCATCCCTCTCTACCAGAAGAATCTTTGGGGTGCGGGAGAGGGGGTGTGTGCCCCTAATATGTGCCGGATGGTGCCCGCCGAGCCTGGTGCGTGCGATAGGGTGCTCACCGAAGTCCAGATTGGAGTTGAGCTTCCGAGTTCGGAGACAGCCTCGTATTCACGGCTGAAAGGCTGGGGAGGTATGCCGTCAGGGAGCACCTTGATAGCTCTCGGTGATGGGGGCGCCATGGGGGCAGCCTTCGATCTGCGCAAGATGACGGGTGTGGGACTGAGAAGGTGCGTCGCTACAGCGGTCGGGGTTCCGGTGAAGCATGTGAAACTTCGGCTGGGGTATGACGGCGAGGGAGGCGTGGTGGGAGAGATGCCTGGGTGTTGCATCTTGACTGCATATGCAAGACGGACTGATGGTGCTGGCCTTGCATTGAGGCTGTCACTCGGTCCGGGATAGATGCTGAGCCACATATATACCGATCATATAAGAGGCCCCCTGGCTCGCCGGGTACGGTAGGAGTGGTCGTCGGTTGACAGGCCGCTTGCAGGCAACGGACCCAGGTTCGAGGTTTGGGCGAAACATCTCAAGGTATACTGGCTTGGAACATCCGGGTCTGGAACTCTGGACATGGGTGAATGCACCACACATCTATCAGGACGCGCGACGAGACGCGTAGGATCCACAGGGGCAAGTTGAGTGCTATTGGCACAGTTGAGGCTGAAAGATATATGTCTGCCAAGCCCAGGCTAAAGCTTTCCTTGTACCCCTTTTTGTGGCAATGTTTTGGTATTTCCTAATTTGTGAACCTCGTCTCACTGGATCTGTAGACCGGTAACCACTTGATCCCGTACAACTAACTGTACGCAACGATCACCACATCAACCCCAGAGGAGACAATAGCATCAGGCAGTCGGCCTCTGAGGGAGATACTCGTTGGTGGACTGCCGGAGCGATTAGACGTCGTGGAAGCCGGAGAGCTGCATGCAGGAGGATAACGCCGTGCATACGCGCCTTGCATAAGGTAGGGACTGAGATGGTGTGAGCTGCGATAGCTATCAGCATGGCTAAAATCCAACATGAGCTACTAGAAATGCACAGCGATAAGCTTCTGGCTCGCCATTGAGTCGGTCGAAATAACTTGTGGTTTCATCATCAAGAGCGTGGTTATCTCGCAGCGTTGCAATCTTCGGGAGCAACGCTCTGCGTGCTCCGCAAGCAGCGTCTGTGCTGCGGCTCGCAGCACGGCATCTCACCATCCTGAGGTGACATTTGCCGGTGTCGGCGATGGCGAATGCGTGTTCTGTTCCGACACACCGCCACAGAAACGAGCTTTTAGCTTTTGGCTTTAGGCTCTTTCGGCTCCTGGCGCCGCCTCGCTTGTCCCATCTTTCCACTCGGGGTCTAGGTGAGGCGATCAACTTGTCATTGACGTAATGACACATGGCTACTGATAGCAATGGCGTCGTTCATTCGGCGGAGCTTCGCAGCGCTATCCTTGAGAATGCGCTCTGCTTGCGAGGTCTCGGCAGTCAAGCACACGGACCGCGGAAGCAGAGGCAGCCGCCTGGGCCCGTTGAGCTCCTATTTTCTATGCGCGCAACGACACACAGAAAAAGAGAACCAGGCCAGAGATGCCGATTTCTGCGCCGAGGGCTGATGCTGATAGCGTTCCGACATAGGACGATGTGTCGTCCTTGACCAATGTGACGGTTTCGATGATTAACAGAAATCCAGCCTCCGAATGTGCGAGATTGATATCGCAGCGGGTGCGTGCAGCGCATGGTTGCAGCGGGTGCATGAGAGCGTTTCCCCACAAAACCCTTAAGCCCTGCTCATTGGTGGGGCTCGCCACCCTTGTCCGAGCTAGAGATTACCAGCAGCGTCAAACCCTCCATAGCATTCCCGAACCGCACCCACTGGACCTCGCGCCTGTGCAAGGAATCAGAAAAGCGGCAGCACATCGCTCAAGTATCGAAGACCTTCTCCCCTCTAGGCCTCTCTGCCCCTCGAACGGGCCGACCCCACCGGAATCTGGCCTCCAGTATGCACCGGGGAGTCCCTTCCAGCTTCCGTTCCTCCCAGGGCAGACGCGGCAATGATACCTATCACATTCCAAGGGTGTGCCAGGCAAAAAGTTGGAGCACGGATTCAATGGACTGCCAACCGTGTGTCTGGAACTCGCAGACCGCATGCGGCAACATACAACGGGAGACTTGTCACAGCCCTGTCGAGACCCGGTCCATGGACTGCCGTTATTTTTTCTGTATCTCGCGGCGGTCCTATTTTTTTTCTCCCGGCCGTTTCCGTTGGCCTCTGCTCGCATGTAAACAGGTATCGTATCCTCCACTGATGTATTTGAAGCTTCGCCAGACCATCTCTCCTGCTGTCCGCCCCCCATTCCTCTTCTCTCATCTCCTCATACTCAGCAGTAGCCCCTTCCCAGAATAGGCCCCTCTTCATAAACTTCACCTAGACAACTCCCCTTGCCCCGTTGGTTAGGGCTTGCAAGCAACTATATTTTCTCTGCTGCTCCTCGCCTCACTCTATAGTCGCCTTCTTCCTCCCTTCCTTCGCGTGGCATCACGACCCGCGAACGGATCCACGGGTGCAATACACATCTGTATCGAAGAGAGTTGCGTAATAAGTCAGCCAGCGTCACAGTAATGCGTCTCACCATGCCTTCGAGGCATCGGAACCCAGACGAGTTCCCCACCGTCCAGTTGTTTCTTCTTGGTAAGTCAACCCCAGCCCGCTCCCTACAATTCCTCGTTGTTTGGAAGGTTAACATGTTTTTATTGCAGCCATTGTCCGTCTCGCCGAGCCTATTGCTCTGACATCAATTTTCCCCTATGCTTGGCCTCTGATCAAGAGGTTCAAGATTGGCGACGAAGATGATGCCTCGTTTTACGCTGGGCTGTTGATTTCTTCTTTCTCCCTCGCCGAGGCTCTGATGGGCATGTACTGGGGCAGTCTTTCTGACAGAATTGGCCGGAAGCCAGTCCTGTTAGTTGGTTGCGTCGGTACCATGTTCAGCATGATCATGGTTGGCGTTGCGCCGAACATCTGGGTTGCATTGCTCGGCCGTGCTATCGGCGGGCTGCTCAATGGAAACATCGCCGTCATCCAAACTATGGTGGGCGAGCTGGTAACAAAGCCTGAGCATGAGCGTAAGTTGCATCCTGCTCCCTGCTGTTGGAGTGCCACTTTACTGACTCGTGAATTAGCCAAAGCTTACTCCATTAGTATGTACATCTCGACGCCACTGCACGCTGTCCGTTAGTATCCGAGACTAATATTTTATTACAGTGCCGTTTGTTTGGAGCATCGGAACCATCATTGGCCCCGCAATAGGGGGGACGTTTGCTGACCCCCACGAAACGTTTCCCGACACTTTCCCGAAGGGTTCCTTGTTCGAGAGGTTCCCATACCTCTTGCCCAATCTCATCTGTGCTGGAATGCTCTTGCTGAGCATCCTGCTCGGTTATTTCCTCCTGGAGGAGACGCACCCCGACATGCAGCCGCGCGTACTCCTTCCGGATACCACTTTCCTGTCAGAGAACACGCCGTTAATCGAGACATCTGATGCGATGAAGCGACCCGCCGTCGATCTTCGGGACGAGAATTACGGGACGATCCGAACCGCCGACAGTACTTCTACGGCCGCGCCCACCAAGAACGTGGAGAAACGGTCGGAGATCAACATCTTTACAAACAAGAGGATCATGGCCGTGATTCTCGCGCTCTCCATCTTCACATACCACTCGATGACATACGATCACCTCTTGCCGATCTTTTTTGAGGATGACCGGGCGCCAAGCCACTCGGCTGGCGTATTGGACCACTTGAGCCCTTTCTATTCGCCTGGTGGCCTAGGGTTTTCTCTCCAGTCAGTAGGGATGATTATGGCGATACAGGGAGTCATTGCTCTGGTCATGCAAGCTCTGGTCTTCCCGATCATGGCAGAAAGAATAGGCGTATATCGTCTCTTCATCTTTGTCACAGTCTTCCACCCGATCGCCTACATCATCATGCCCTCGCTGCTTTTTATACCCGAAAACTTCCTTTACCCGGTCATTTACTTCTACCTCACAGTCCGCAACTTTTTCGGCATTCTTGTCTACCCGCTACTTTTGATTTTGATCAAGGAGGCCACACCGAGCCCCACAATCCTTGGCAAGGTTAATGGCCTCGCTGCAAGTGCTAGCGCAGCTTGCCGCATGGTTGCTCCGCCGATCGCAGGTTATTTATATGCCGTGGGAAGGCGTATGGATTGCACTGCTTTGGCGTGGTACGGAAGCACATTTGTTGCCATTCTAGGCGCAATCCAGTGCTTCTCTGTGACGCGAAGCAAGACCCGCGAAACATCTACCCAGGCCCTCAAGAACGAAGATGTCTTGGCTTCTGGCGTAAGCGATTCATTTGCGGTATGAGTGGGAAAGTCTCACCTAGGGTTTCCTAACCCTCGGGCACAGTATTTTGTGGTTTATTCCGGGTTGTCGCGCATTATACCAGAGCGAGCAGGAGTGCACGGCAACGAAGAGTGAATACGGCGTCTTGGTATCTGCCTGTATCCCTTTTTGATCAGGCTTGGCGCAAGTTATGATTGCTATGTGCATGGAATGTCAATCTTGACGAGGAATAATTTATGATTGCATGAAGAGATCTGGATGTATTATATAGCATTGGAAGGCCGGTAGAGGGTTATAGATAACGACAGATGATGATGATGAATGTATACATGCATTAAAAATGCGAAAGACTTCTTGCATCTCGGGGCTAAGTAGAGTACATTTTCTCAACGGCCCTTTTGTTGCATTCAGGAGATTAATGTGTCAAGTCAGCGTTGAGTATTAACATTGAATATAGCCCAAACGATTGGTCTCTGGAGGGGGAGGCTGGAGAGAAGGTATGGTGTTGATGACCGGCTGTTGGGTAGATGGTTCGAGAAGCGGGGTGAGGCAGTTGCCGCACACCAAACCTCCACAAATTTTGAACTGTGTGAAGTTGTGACTCGCCACACCACGCAACACTCACATCCGAAGCTCAAGGTTGTCAAATATCTCGGAAATATACACCTATCGATTGCAGCTTAATCTATCGGTGCTTTGGGAAGAAATCTGAGATCAAGTGATCTGATCAGACTTTTTCCGCCTGAGTGGGCAGCAAGCGCTTGAAGCAGAACATATCCGTGAGAGGAGAAATTCAGTTACGGCGCAGGGAGCGTACCGACTGAGTGCGGCACAGGAAAGGATGGATCAAGTCGCCAAAGATCTTGCCTCATCGCTGAGTCTGTCTGGGGGCTCTGAGGCCGCCGCAGCAACACAGGATGGCGCCGTGCCGGATCCAGGGGATCTCATTTCGGCCATCGCTTCGATGCCGCCAGGACGGGCCATGACAGTGGACGAGACAGTAGCGGAGATGAAACTGCATCCCATGTTCATGACGGATATGGCTGATTTCGGCGACGGGGAGGACAACCCGGAGATCCAGGCCCTCCAGGCCCTCGCATACGATGGCACACCACTGGAGAACGCCACCAACTTCAAGGAGCAAGGCAACGAGTGCTTCCGCAGGAAGAAATGGGCCGACGCAAAGGAGTTCTACAGCAAGGGTATCTCCCTTCTCGCCGCCGAGGAGAAACGTCGCGCCACAGCATCAACAACAGCAACCACCGCCCGACCTGCCTCCCCTGACCCCAACGACGCCCCCGAGGAAATCCAAGGCCAGCTCGCCCTCCTCGAGCAACTCTACGGCAACCGCGCGGCCTGTCACCTCGAGCTCCGCAACTTCCGCAGCTGCACCCTCGACTGCGCTTCAGCCCTCCGCCTAAACCCGCGCAACGTCAAGGCCCTCTACCGCTCCGCCAAAGCCCTCCTCGCCCTCGACAAAATCGCCGAAGCCGACGACGCATGCGCCCACGGCCTCGCCATCGACGCCTCCAACACGGCCCTCAACGCCGTCGCCCAGTCCATCATCACCCGCGCCTCCCAGCTAGACGCAAAGCGCAAAACCGACACCGCGCGCGAAACCCTCGCCCGGAAACGTGAGATCCTCCTGATAACAGCGCTCCGCGCACGGGGGATCCGCACGCGCAGCACAGGCCAAACGCCCGAGATGGAGGACGCCAAAATCCAACTCACCCCTGATCAGGACGACCCAACCAGCTCGCTGAGCTTTCCCACGCTGCTGCTGTACCCGTTGCAGCACGACATGGATTTCATCAAGGGGTTCAACGAGACGCAGACGCTCGAGAACCACTTTGCGTACGTGTTCCCGACGCCGTGGGATCGCGAGGGGCTGTACTCCACGGCGGGGGTGGAATGCTACATGGAGACGGCGGCCGGGGGGCTGGTCAAGGTTGGCAAGAAGGTGCCGCTGCTCAAGGTGCTGAGCTCAAGCACGGTGGAGGTGGTGGATGATTTGCTCAAGATTTTTGTGGTACCCCGGTCAAAGGCGGAGGCGTGGGTGAAGGACTTCAAGGAGAAGAAGGCGGCCGTGGCTGGGAAAGGGAAGTGAGACGGGTGATTAGGAGCAGCGGCGAAACTACGTACTTGGAGGTCTAGGGACGTGGAGATGTAGGGACATGGAGTCCTCTGTGTCTGCGACAAATGGCTGTGTGTGGGAAAAGGGGGTATAGAGACCAACGAAAAGAATTGATGATACCCAGGACTGAAAATCACACTTTGGCAGCGCATACACCACTAGAACGGGAGGGAGGAATCTCGGTTACAGAAAAAAAAAGTCTTCGCTCAACTGCTATCTACAGTAATGCGGGCAAGCATTTCCAACTGAACTTGCCAGCGTAACCCACTGTCGCGATTGTTCGCAACCAGACAATAACGCAAGACAAACTTGGATCCATCCAAAACTCCTTGCCCAATTCGCGAGAACACCTTCTCTAATGCAACCTATGGCAAGAAAGCCCATTCATTCCGTCATGACCCGTCCGTTTAGCCAGCCTGTTTGCAGAAAAATAAATAGATACCGAGGAAACGACATAGGTCGACTGGGGATTCTATGCACTCCGACAAGCAAATGCAATGCGAATATGACCAAATCCACGAACTCCGCAATTATGCAATAGCAGCGGCGTATTCGTCATGATTTGGCAATATCATCGTGAAACAAAACAAAACTAAGTGATCGAAGGCAGTAAGGAGAAATGGACTTGCTTCATCCAAGGAGACAAAATCAAGTCAAAGTGGCCCTGCGTTTCTTCGTCCTGGGCTCTCCTCTTGCAAAAGGCGCTGTGATCCGAGAAGCCATCGGTGACGGCGATGGCGGCTTTGATATGGCCATGGCTGTGCACTCGTTGCCGCTGCTTGGAGTGTAGTTCCGGCCCACGGTGCGTTGATCGAGGGAACTGGCATCTCTTGGTGGAGAGCCTGCCCCTTGAGAAGAACCTGGCACCCTTAGAGTCATCAACATCAACGCGGCATCTTTCTCGGCAGCAGTACGGCTGTCTTCAGCAACATGTCTGGCGACTGGGCTGGGGAGGGCGCAACCGCTGTCCGGCTCGGAGTCACCTAGAATAGTGGCTGAGGTGCTCGTGGCTGGACTCCGTCTGGGCTCGTATCCGCCGCTGCTGGGCTCATTTAGTCGATGATCTGGCGGAGCAAATGATGTCGGGGCATGATAGCGACTGTACGGGTGCTGGCGGTTGCCACGTCTTGTGGGGACAGCGGAGAGATATGGGCTAGGACCTTCCTGCAGGCTGCCAACACCACCAGCCAGGTTGCTACCGCAGTATTCATGAGTTTGTTGTGTGTGGTAGTAAGGAGCCTGTCGGTTGACTGCAGTCCAGCTGGAAGAATGGACATCCGCGGAGCGAGGGATCGCCTGCGCTGCGTCCGCGCCGCCGCGGTATGTTGACGTTGGGTTTTGGTAGATGTACTGAAGGGATGGCTTGGTACCAGGATGTCTATCAATTTCCATGCCCGACCCGCCCTGGTACATAACGGGAGACAGCCCATTCGTGTATGGGAAGCAACGGCCGTCTTCAGGATTGTATATGCGGTGCCCGACTGGGTACAGAAACGGCTGACCTGATCGAGGGCTGATGCTTTCCGTCCGTGGGGGCGTTAGGGGTGTGCCGTATGGCGAGTTGAGATGGAGAAATTTCCGTGCTTCTCTTGTCGATACTTCAGTGATAGCTGGATCGATCACCATGTGTCCAAATCTCGGGTTCTCCCGCGGGATGCACTGGGATGGAAAATCGGGACCAAAAAGCGGGATCAAAGCGCCCGCGATATGATGGCAAAATGTGGCGCAGACTGCTTTTGCACAGCGGTATGGCATCCAGTAACCTGAGGAACGTCAGTTTCATGCCCTGCCCGGTATTGCGTCCAGATACTAACCTTGCGCCTTGATGGAGCCTCCTGTGATGCTGTGAGTAATATCTCTCAGACCCGGGTTGAGCCCGAGCATCTTTGCTGGCGTGGTCTTGTCTCGTCAGCCGCCGTCTAAGGCATGGAGCAGGAGACAGAACAGGACCAACCTTGGAGTATTTGCAGCACTTGAAGAAGGGAGTCATACGAACGAGACCGATGTGGTAGTCCCACATGATGGTGTAGATGCTGTCTTCTCCCGGAAGTCGGAATTCGTATTGGAAGACTACAACCACAACGTCAGCATACGAGAGGCAACTAGACATCCGGCAACTGTCATGCACTACCTTCGAAGCTCTCTCTCCCGGTCTTCTGGGAGAAGTCTTTCTTGCCGCTGTTGTATGGTATCCGGCGACAAGTTCCTCGAATGGATCCAAAGTTTTGAATCTGAAACCGGCGGATTTCGTGCATGGCGGCATCGTCGACATCCTCAAAAGGGGGAAAGTTGACAACCCCCTTTGACCTAGATCTTCTAGGCAACTGAGAATCACGGGTCATCTCTGCGGCGTCTACTGACTTTGAGGTCTGGGCTGCTTCCTCTGTGGGTGAAGATAGTGTCAGGCGCACTGAAGAATCGGGAGTCTGGAGAGTTGATGGCATCGGAGCCCGTGGAGGGTCCGGGTTAAGAAGGGAAGCCACCGATACCATAGCGGTGAAGACTCTGTGGGGCTGTCTCGGGCACTCGTGGTTTCTTCTGCAGTCCGAAAAGTAGGAGCTGCGATGATGGCGCAAAAAGGTGGACCGGGAGAATGGGGGTAGTGGTTATGAACCTAACCAGGGCTTGCAGCACGCGAGAGGACCAGGGACTGGCTAAAGCCTCCTCTTCAGGGCGCAAACAGCAAAGATTTAGCAGTTCCCTCGTGAGCTATAGGCGCAACCGACTGCTGTCCACGACAAGGAACCGAAGAAGCCCCCCTTTCTGTCCGGGAGCCGGGATGCAGTGCCCTGTGGCCCGAGTGGTGGGCTGTCTCTAACCTCTTAGTTTGGCACTCTCGGTGCGTGTT
>Ga0247770_1000681_pt1 | contig 31561 bp, 28 predicted proteins | sample UWRJL136409B6_FD_179943 | JGI IMG/M metagenome (GOLD analysis project Ga0247770, IMG submission 179943) | Plant litter microbial communities from Arlington Agricultural Research Station in Wisconsin, United States - UWRJ-L136-409B-6 | ecosystem: Environmental > Terrestrial > Plant litter >... | reverse complement strand
GGTTGCAAAAGACGTCTGTATTGTAGCATACCAGCACAACACCCCAGCTCCACATAGACCAGTAACTAGATGATATCCTGCCCCAGAGCACATTGGCACATAATATACTGGCTTCAAATATGCCAGTACACTACGTACTGGTATGTAGGCTTATGAACGGAGCGTGATCAGCAAGGTAAGCTCCCTTTCGAACATGGCCAGACCGAGAAGATATAAAATTTGATAAGAACAAGCAAACCACTCTCTACCCTCACGACACACCGCAATACGCACTACACGGCGTTTTAGTTGTATCCGCTGGGAAGATTAGGGATAGGCTGTAGCTGGATAAGTTCGTCGAGGTTTAGGTCTGTGAAGTCGTCGGCGGCCACGGCTGTGCCGATCGGTTGTCCGGGGTCAAAGAGGAGAGGGTCGTCCTCTCGCTGGCCGAAAAGAGGCATCCAGCTGAACAGCTTAGAGCCGGAACTCAACAAGCCCCTCTCGACGTCGAGCTTCAAGACGGCCCGAAACCGTGTGTGCTCGCTGTGCTTCACGACCATGACGGCCCGGAAGTTCGGAAGGACCCCCTTGGCCGCCTTCTTCGCCTCGACGCAGTCCCAGACCGCGACGTTGTCCACCCCATTCGCGGAGCTTGCCCTCCACCCGCTCAGCCTCATCTCGTGCTCTTTCACCATCGTGGAGCCGTGTTCGATTCCCGCATCGGCGCTCAGATCCGGGACGCCCAGCGGCACTCCCAGGCCCAACGAGACGGTCTTGTCACGTTGCTCGGTAAATAGCTTTCCCCGGCAATCTTCGGGTGCCAGCGCAAGGACCTTGGGCTGGACGTCGATGCCGGCAACGAAGCCGTCGGCTTCCGTCTCGGCAGCCTGGCTGAACTCGATTCTGACGTGGAAGGACCGCAGACGCTTGTTGCCGGGCCGGAATCGGACGATAAAGCGCAGAATGATCAGCGCGGCGCTGCAGCCGGCGTATTTCCCGTACTGGACGGACTCGGTCCGGATGTTCACGATGGTGTAGTCGTCAGGGTCATACTCGAGGGCGTTGTCACGCGTGCCAACAAACCCCGGCGGATTGTGCTGTGGTCGGAGCTCTCCGGACTTGGGGTGCAGGGCAATTGCGACGTCCATCTTCCCGGGCGTTCTTTTGTCTTTCTACTTGTGTTAGGCCCTAGCCTAATCGTTGGTGAAAAGGCACAGAAAACTTGTGGTGTTATTGCTTGTGGTAGGAGGAAAGAAATTCCTCTGTCCTAGAATTATTTAGTGTTGGCCTGCAAATGCCAAGCCTTTGTGGGCCCTGGTCTGTAGCCCCACAACAACTTGCAGTTTCGTGAGGGGCCTCTAACCGGGCAACCTGGGGGAGAGATATTTTTCCACTGCTACCCCTCATGAGGCCCAAGCCCCCTTTGAAATCATGTGTCTACATCATGATTGGGTGATTATATCGCGCGCGCGCAAGCCAACCATGGACGAGGGGTTACGCGGGACGCCTGACAATCATCTGATGCTGCCCACCTCTACCCAGTTCGGAGGCTACAAGGCAAAATTCCCTACAAGAAGAAGAAGAAGAAGAAGTAAGAAGCGGGTCAGCACTCGCATCTCTGGCTGGCCTACCACCGCTGATGCGTCACAGTCTTCATACGATGGCGGAGACGAGCGCTGCAGACGATGCGGGCGCGCCATCGTTCGACCCAGTAGAGGCTTCCCGGCGCGAATGCGAATACGGCAACTTTGCAAAAGGCCTTGAGGTCTTGAGGGGCGATATAAGAGCGTCTGGCAGGGCGACTGCGCGTATGGTCTCCGAGATTGTGCGTGTCTACTTCATCAGCGGGGACCGAAGGTCCGGGGTGGCCGAGTTGGACGACTGGAAAGCAGGACTTGCTGCTGATTATGAGCCGGGGCCGTACGACGACGTCCTTGCTCTCCAGGGAGCTATCCTTGGAGTCTCTTCGCTTGGGCGCTTGGACGAGGCTGTGCGGGTTGCCGACTTGTTATGGCCTACCAGGTATGGCCTCGACTGCCTCTCGCCGTCCGATTTGGAAGGCGCAGCGGATGACACCAGGACGCGGGTTGGGTATTACGCTGTGGAGATATACGACCTTTACCGGCGATATGGGCAAGGTCTCCGTGCTCCGTCATTCACACCGAGCGGCCATGAATTCCGGCTCATCACCACCGGACTGATCAAAGCGCACCTTGCCTTTGAGGCGCTTGAGGTTGCCGAATACTTGGTTACCGGCGAGCCAGCTCTCCTCCCCTCGGTGGCGGCGATGCTGCTCAGCCAAGGCAGCCCCGCGGGAGAGGACGCCATCCTTCGCCACGCCAAAGCCCAGCTCGAAGAGGGCAAGCTGGGGGACGCGAAAGAGACACTCGAGTCTTTGGACGAGACGGAGGTCCGGGGTTTACGCGTGATGGATAAGCGGGCCGCGTTGGTGCTGCGATACTTGGACGGCGGGCCAGACAAGACACGGTGCGTCCGAGGTCTGCTCCAGCTCGCTGGATCGTTCGAGAAGGCAGACGAATGGGACGCTGCCATGGAGACGCTCGAGAGCGCTGCGGAGGTGCATTGCACACTGGGCGTGACAGATGAGACAATCCAGCTGGGGTTTGAGATCCACGAGAGACTGCAACACGTCACCGAGCGCAGCGGAGACCTTCTCAGCGGAATTCAGTTCAGCCTGCGGCTCTGCGACATGATTTCCTCCACCACCGAGAACCTCGCCGCCGCTAGGGCCCGCCGCGATGAACTGCTCTCGTGGCCGATCTGCTCTCGGCTGCCGTTCTTCGGAAAGTTCCACAGGCGACAGTGTCTCGAGTACCTTATGGTGAACCAGCGGGGGCCGGCGCTCGACCACGCAGAGAAATACGTCCGATACTGCGAAACGCTCCAGGATGAGGAGCAGTTATCTCTGGCGAACAATTTGCGCCTCACTGCCCTGGTCCACGGCGACCGGATGTCGGAGGAGGCGCGAGAAGTGCTTCTCGAGGGTGCGCGTGAAGAACTGGAGCAGGGCATCTCGCAAGACAGGGGAGCCGGGAGATGTCTCGCCCACGTGGAGAAGGCGTTGCTTCTCGTTGAGGTAACGGAAGAGCTCGGGCGGCTGCAAGGGGAGGAGCGCGAGGACGTTTGGACGTCCATCGCAGAAATCCTCGGTGATGCCGAGACCATCTGCAGTCGCATCCGCCCTGCATCAGACGGGGTACTGCTTTCCCTCCAGGTCTCGTACTTGAAGACCCTCTTCACTAAGGCTTCTGGTGATTCCTACGTAACGATCGTGGGCTCGGATTCGGAACAAGCAGCCGCAGGCAGCCTCGACACGGCGTTGGCTGCCGCTGGACGCCCCGGCCACCGCACTCGCTTGTCATTCAGCGAGACCAAATTTGTGGCCGGCCTCTATCGAGCGGTCCAAAGTCTGTCCGCCCCAATTTTGGTCGCCGTCGTGCAGGACATGACCAACGAGGAGGCGCGGCTGTCGTCCGAGGGACATCCTCTCGAAAAGCTTCGGTTCTTCGTGTGCCAGGGAATCCTATACTACATCCTCGTAAAGTGCGTGGTTTCGGGCCATGTGAGAACGGAGGACCTCCCCTTTGCGACGCAGGTCGCGGGCCTATCCATGTCTCTGCAATTCTTCGAGAAGGCGCTCGCCTTGGAGGCAGAACTCAGTCGTAAGACTGGTGCCGTTCCCGACAACCTCGCCGCTCTCACAGCGTTGCAGGCCTTCCGCTCAAGCCCATTCAAATCACTGCTTTCGGAGACAGCAGTGAGCATCTGCTGGGAGCTGGAAGATAACAGCCTCCTGTGGAAGTGGGTCCAGATGAACAAAGCCCAGGCATACTCGACCTGGCTTCGTCAAAACTCCAGTGACAGTCCGACGTGGACGCCGCCGGCGCGGCAGTGCGAACCGTCATTTGAAGACATGCTCTGGGTCTCTAGCGCGACGGGCCGCCGGCTCGTCTTCGTGGACTGGGTCGTTGTGCGACGTGATCCAGATCCTCCCGTGCTCCTCCTCCTCGCCTTGCGGTTTCTTCGCGGCGAGCACGGTCCGCTGCGGAGGCTCACGGTAGCCGAGGTGGACATGTCGGTTGGCGAACTGGAGGACAGGGCGCGGAACTTGACGCCGGCTCGGCTGGAAAGCAACGACTGGCGCCGCATCATGACGGGCCTCGCAGCACTCGTGGAGCCGTTGAGCGAAGTTTGCAGCGAGGAGGACATGCTCGTTCTGTCCCCCACGGCACCGCTGCACAACCTCCCACTCCATGCTCTGCCGTTGTTTGGCAAGCCACTGCTCAAGAGGAATCCATGCCTATACACGCCTTCGATGAGCGTGTTGGTAAGCTGTCTTCGTCGCCTAGAAGCCCCAGCGCCGGGCGCTGAGCGTCCTGGGGGTTGGAGCGCAGCCGTGCTCGGCGCCTACGACGACGATTCCGCCAGCGAAGTCGCGGCAACGGAGCGACGCGAGATCTACCACTCCCTTGCCATAATAGCGGCCCAATTGGGAACCACGCCGGTCCTGGGGTCGAGCTTATCCGTGGGCACCTTCGCCAAGGTGACAAGACCATCCAACCTCGTCCACTTCCACGGCCATGCCTCCCTTAGCCCGCATAACCCACTCGATCAAAGCGTCCTCCTCGGCGCCCCTCACCAGCACCTCACCCTTCGCCTCGCGGCCTCCCTCGCCTTCGACGCCACCCCGCACGTAAACCTCATCGCGTGCTCAAGCGGCGTGCAGGACTTCTCCGGGGGCGGGGATGAGCCGCTCGGCCTGATGTCAGCCATCCTCGCCAGCGGCGCCGCATCGGCCATTGGGGCCCTATGGCCTATCCAGTCCGCGACAGGGCGGGCCTTTACAAAGACCTTTTTTGAAGTATTCCTCGAGGCGGATCACGATGGGGAGCTAGGCCCCGTCGTCAACCTCGCCGAGGCGGTCCGGCGGGCTAGTATACGCCTAATGGAAAATGAAAAGACGGGTGCGCCGTATCACTGGGCGGCATTTGTCTTATATGGGGCTTGGTTCTGTAGCCGGAAGCCATGATCTAGCTTGGTGCTGTTTCGGTGGACGACCGACCCTTCCAAGTTTCGGCTGAAGCCAGGCCTCCGCAAGATTTCCCACCGAACAAACCAAATGCCGAAACGATCTGGTCATCCTCACACATATAATCAACAACGCCCCACCCGACACCATCACTCATCTAACCGTCACCTGTTCTGGTAGACAAGCACGGTGGCTGCCGGGAGCTAGAGAGCCTACAAATTTGAATCGCGGTGGTCACTATCGTGTGCTGGATCGTTGCCGTCTTTGGCATGTTTATCTTATACACGTACAAGAGGCCTCCCTTGATTTTAACGATATCTGACAGTGACAGACAGATACGTGCATGGAACTCGGCTCCTCAGTCTGGAATTCTTTCCGCTCTAATGCGAGTCTTTGATTGTTTTGTAGCACTTTCTGAGGTTGAACACGGCAAGGGGCTTCGCTGTACTTGGTTAAAGTATTTTACTCGCCGAGTAGACAGCTCCTAGCTGATGCGGTCTACATTTTCAAGCACAGATCGAAACTGGAAGAGCATGGGGCTCCTTGGATGTTCTTCCTTGCAGTGAAGGACGCTTGGTTAGAATTGAAGTCATTATGGATGCTGCGGCGTAGCCTTCCGGAAATGGTTCTTAGGCTGAGCAAGCCTGAGCCAATCCCGAGCAAATCCTGAGCCAATCCTAAGCCGGGCCTGAGCCAGGGCGATCATTGTTACGTGAGCGAGGTACAAAAAGGGAAACTTGGTGTGCCCAGATTCGTCGCACAAAACAGCTGGGCCGCGCTCGTACATTCGGACTTCTCCAGAGAAAACATCCCTAGCTCTATAGATGCACAAAGACGGCGCATGATGCGATGACATTCGAGACGAGCCATGTTGGACCTGTTATTAATTTCCAAATGTCTGATAAGCAGTTCTGTTACGGACCTAGGCATATTTTCCCCCACGGGGTCGAGCCATTGTTGAAGATTGAGCAGCCTGAACCGCTTGCTGGAGCACTTCTTCTCCCTCAAGTTCCACCGCCGTTCGGTAGTAGCTCCCTCTATCACATCCTTGTTCATGTTTGTCATTGCTACTAGCCTTTTGCAAAAGCACAAGAGGAGAACCGTCCTCGGTGATGGTGCCATTATCCATGACCAGGATCCGATCCATCCAACTTAAAGACGCAGCTCGATGGGCAACAGCAATGATAGTTGTCGTGAGCGGCAGTGACATAAATACGCGTTGTAATGCCGCGTCAGATTGGTGGTCTATGTTGGCCGTCACTGTTGCAATGTCTTGCGGTCAGTGACTTGACTTTGTACCCCCTCTAGGAATGGCCAGGTTTGGGGGCCCCTTTAGGCTTTGCTGCAAACGGCATAGAAATAAGGAAGGTATATATATATATATATAACACAAGGAAGGAGATACGATAAGGTGCGAGAACATACCTTCATCAAGGAGGAGAATCGTTGGGCAATCTAGCAGCATACGTGCCGCGCAGAGAAGTTGTCGCTGCCCGGCGGAGAGATCAGACCCGGCTGATTTGACTCGCCGCGACAAGGGATCCCCCCCATTAGGAGCGGCAGCACCGACAAGAGAATGGAGTTGACAGATCTGAAGCGCATTGACAAGCTCCGCATCTGTATGGGCACTTGTCGGGTCCAGGTTTTCACGCAAAGTACCGTCGAAAATCAAGGGTTCCTGTGATAGGGTGCAGGCGATACGGCGGAGCTGTTGTGGCTCCATGGTAGAGATGTCGATTCCATCAACGGCGATGGTGCCGCTCGTAATGCTGATCAGGCGAGAAATGGTCGAAAGAAGCGTCGACTTGCCACTCCCTAGAAAAGTTCTGTCACCACTAAACTCAAACCCTTTCGAGACACTATCGTAGAGAACGCGCCGACTCGAAGGTTTCCACATGTCACCGAGCCGAGAATGGTTTGGGGCAAACTTATAGCATACGTACCTGATCTCCCTACAATTCCCACCCTCTCACCGCGCTTTATGTGTAGATTTATGCCGTCAAGCCCCGGTGCAGGGCGCGATGGGTATTGTACAGTGACGTGGCTCATTTCAACGGCACTAGTATCATTGGGTTGCCGCTGCGGAGGTGATGCCAGTCGGTAGTCCGCCAGGGTTGAGTTCATGTTGGCTTCATGTTCTCGGGGTACCTCATCGCAATATCGCTTGAGCCGCTCGACGGGGATCATCTTGATCTCGAGCTCGACGAGGGTCCAAACGAGGGAAGACACATTCTTGGCGATGGCCATAACCGTACTCAGCGTGAGGCCAGCCATTTCGCGTGGAATTATGCCATACACGACGAGCAACGCCAAAAGGAGCAGAAGAAGTGCGGAAGACAGCTCGACTCGTAAACTTAGCCACGTATCCAAGGATTTGCGCATAATCTGAGCTGACATGAGCAGATCCAGGGCTTCTTCGTGCTTCCCGACCAAGAAGCGGACTGCGTTGAAGGCACGTATCGAAGACGGAGCCGCGAGCCCTTCGCTCAGTATAGATATTGTCGGCGACTGCAATATAAGGGCGGATCTCTGTACTTCCCTAGCACAGCTGCGATCGCGTTCAAAGTTAATTACTAGCCATCAGCAACCAACCAGATGCCCCCGACAAATCCCAAGGACCGGGGTTCAAAGGAGGCGAAAAGAAAGAAAGAAAGAAAAAGGTTGAGATTAGACACTTACCGACGAAACCGTGCTTGAAACCAGGCAATTGTGAAGACGAAGGGGATCAGCAACACAATGGTGATGAGCGCCGACGATGCCACGAGACAGAGGGATGCGATAAAAGCTGTCAAGGCCGAAAGTGTCATGTCTAGTCCGTTCATAACTCTAGTATCGACAAGGTTCATATCCAGAGACAACCTGTTCAAGATACGTCCAACGGGTTGCTGTTCGAAAAAAGACAGAGGCGCTAAAAGCAGGTTGTCGACGATGTTGTTGTGAACTTGACGGCTGGCTTTTATACTGCCTTGCACGAGGACTAGAGCCAGACCCGCTGCGGGAAAGCATCATGGGTTATTAGCATGCGGAGGGAGGGTGGTTGAGTTATCGGATGGCGGAACCTGGGACTTTCATCCAGTACTAACCTTGGATAATGGTTTGAGAGAAGGTGATCCCTAGATACCCCCCCATATACTGTACCTTTTTCAGTTGCAGCACGTCTCCAATCCACCAAACGAACCAGTAGGAGGCTATGATCTTTGAGGTGATGGACAAAACCACTCCCAAGGCTATGGCGAGAGCGTCCCAAAAGCAACCGACACACTGCGCATAAAACCTGAAGACAGGAAACTTCACGCCGCCTTCGGCGCGCTCCTCTTGATCGAAAAGCCTAGCGGCCGAATAGGTGGGACTCGGAGTGCTGAGTTTTTTTGGGAGGTGAGGAAGCATTGATCGGGCTCCAACGGGGGGCTCGCCCGCCACCCGGGACGCAGCGCTGAAGAAGCGAACATCAGTGCGAAACGCGTCAACAGGCCCGGTCTGGGTCACGCGATTTTGCTCGACGACTATCAAGTTGTCAACGTGAGTGAGATGGGTGGATTTTTGCATGACTGCTCCTCAAATTCCGTTAGCTTTTTTTCTGGGTAATGCTCAACGTGAGATGACCTCCGTCCATGGGCAACATCAAGGTCACTAACCTATTATCACGGTTTTTTCTTGGGATCGGATTGTCTCAAAGAGGAGGTCTCGGAGGTCCCCGCCAACGGCGGCAAGAGGGTCATCCAAAAGAAGGATGTCGGACTGCGCGTACAGTGCTCTCGCAAGTGAGATGCGCGCTCGTTCTCCCCCGCTGAGGTTGCTGCCCATGTCACCAACCTGCATCTGATCTGCGCCGGGAAAGGATTGCAGGTCGTAGTCAAGGCCGCACATTCGGATGACTTGGTCGTACCGAGCAGCATCGTACTGTCCTGCAAAGACGATATTGTCTCGCAAGGCGCCCGACATGATCCACGGCTCCTGCGCTGCATACGATACACTCAACCCGGAGACCCTGCTGACTCCGGCCTTTAGAGTCATCTCGCCTAGAATCGCTTTGAGCAGACTTGATTTGCCGGCGCCAGTCGGGCCGACGATGGCGGTTAACTGCCCTTTTGGGATGTCGAGGGAGCCAACATGCAGCGCATGCCCCGGACCGTTAGTACCGCTAGGATACACAAAGGAAGCGTCCTCGAATTGAATTGCTGCTGTAGAAGAGCCGCAGCCCTCTGCCGGCAGCCGAGGAGATCTTTCTTCTAGTCCGACTTCTTTCCCCTCCAGGAGACTGAGAAGACGAACGAGACACGGAAAAGTGGTGAACTGACGGGAAATTGCCATGGACATCTGTGAGATGGGCTGGTGGAGCATGCCAAAGTAGGCAAGAGACGGGAAAACGACGGCCGAGGTGAGCTCGTTGTCATTGAGGTAGTAGACGAGGAAGGTGGCGCTAGCGGTCAACGCGGGTATCGAGAGGTTGACGACAATGAAATAGCTGAAATGAATGGATAGCCAGACCCGTAAAGCGGCGATTTGGTCGCCGCGGGCATGGGAAATGAGGCGCCGGAAAACCGTCTCGTATGCTAGTGCCTTAACGCCTTTGATGTTGCAAAGTAGTTCTCGTAAGACGGCAAGCCGGCGATCGTTCAGGGTCAGGTAGGAGACAAAGGTGCGCTGCAAAGCTTTGTTCGCCCATCCTTGACCTGCGAGGAAGACTAAGAGCATTAAGGTAAAGCCTGGGGGGGGGGGGGGGGGAGTTGGTTAGAAAGGGAGAAGATAAAAAAAGTTGAGAACCCGCTCTACAAGAGAAAACGGTACTAGAGAGGGCAAACTTACCCCATAACGCTGAAGTTCCCAGTATCTTGACCAGAAGGAAAACAACGGCTATCATCTGCAAAGGAGCGCTCCACAATTCGTGTATTCTGAAGACATAGACCCCCAGAGTCTCAGCATCAACCACGGACATATTAATGATCATTTCCGGCGGATGGGCCACGCGCTCTTCCGGTGCAAGCCATAGGCTCTTTTCGAAAATGGCGGCGCGGATCATGGTTTGGCACCAGACGGAATGAACACGGCACACTTGGTCCTTTGCACGTCCAGTAAGAGTTGCCAGAATGTTGACAGCAAAAAGAGCCGAGACAAACACCCCTTGTTGCTGTCCCAACAGCAGCTGATGGAGGAGCAGGGGAGCACTGAGCGCCAAACTCGCGCTGAAGACCTGCCATCATGGTAAGTTTGATTGTCTGGATACGGTGAATTCGGGTTGTGTGAGCGGTAGGGGAAGCAACACGGCAAGGTATAGGCTAGGTAGGTACCTAGTCAGTCCTCACTGAGCCGCACTTACCTCCAACACCGCTCCGAGTAACAGCATGCCGGCGATCTCTGGCTGACATAGAAAACTAAGTCTCGAATAAAAAAAAATTCGGAGCACTGCTCTTAGATAGCTGCTTCCGCACGAGAAGCGAGGCAGCCGATCATCTTCTACAATGCCAGACCGCCCAACCCGAGAGATGATTCCGTCGAGCCAAATCTGCAGCGGGGAAACGAAGAAGAACCTGAAGTCGGCGAGAATAGGCGGCTTCTCGCTTCCATCTGACAGAGGTGCGTACTTGCGCCGAAAGACCGAGAGGAGGCGCATCGTCGTCAGCCGAGATAGGTAGTTCAGAGTGATGCTGCGTAACTTGGGAGAGGCCTGCTGTTACTTGTGTTTAAGACGGGGCCCTGGGGGTCTAGGTAGGTAGGTAAGTACCCCATGCGGGCGAGGGACCAGCTAGCGTTAGCCTGGGTGCTCGCCACTGCGACGGTACTGTGATAGGGGATTAGGAACTTTGGCTCGCATGAAAAGCTCGCATTCAGACATGCCACACAGGATGGCCGATAGCCGCTGTCGGAACCCTCGGATCATGTCTGACATTCATGGGAAGGCTGTCTTGTCAGCTTCCCCTCCCCCCCACCCGGCCTATTAACGTTGGCGCCTTAGCGTGTCTGCGGCTTTTGACCGCGCGGAAAAGGAATTGGTGGGGCTAAGTTCGTAAAAAAAACGGAGGTACGAAAACGGTCGCCGATCGAGACAATTCACGTACACACAGCAGATGCTTCGAGTCCATTAGATATGTACCCAGGTACCCAACCTACTACCATATGACTTTGAATGCAAAAGCTAGCAGGTACCTAATGTTCCACGATCCACCCCGCGACCCAGGTACCCATCAGCTGCCCCCTCCGCCCCCCCCCATTACAGCAGTTCTCGCTATAAAAATCCGCTGTCTAAATAATTACCCCGGTTCCTTCCCTCTTCATTTAACCCTCCTCACCCTTACCTACGCATAGAACATCACCGAGCCGGAACACCACAGCCATGCCGTACCCGCAACGCCTCATCGGCCAGGACAAGATCTCGGCACAGGGCTTGGGTTGCATCAATCTGCGCTTCGGACAGAGCGCTGCGATAGACCAAAACTCGGCCGACATTCTCACCAGGGCTGCGGATCTGGGCATCAACTTCTGGGACACCTCGGATATGGTACACCAGAGCACGAACGAGAAGCTCGTGGGGAAGTGGTTCCGAGACACGGGGCGTAGGAAAGAGATCTTTTTGAGCACCAAATTCGGCAACCTCCCACTAGAGGATGGCGTGTGGATCGTGCGTGGAGACGCCGCCTATGTAAAGGCGGCCTGCGCAGCGAGCCTGCAGAGATTGGGCGTCGATGTCATTGACCTCTACTACCAGCACCGTGTGGACCCCAACATCCCGATCGAAGAAACGGTCAAGGCAATGGCGGAGCTGAAGAGCGAAGGAAAGATCCGATATCTCGGGCTTTCCAAGTGCTCGGCGCAGACGCTCCGACGGGCGCACGCCGTGCACCCCATTGCTGCAGTTCAGATGGAGCTTTCTCCTCTGGCGCTGGAGATTGAGTCGGACCAGACAAAGTTCCTCGAGACGGCGCGGGAACTGGGCGTCACGGTGGTGGCCTACTCCCCTCTTGGTCGTGGCTTCATCGGCAGCATGTTCCAAAGCCGGGACGACCTCCCCGCCAACGAGTATCGGATGCAAAACCCCCGATTCTCTGGGGACCATTTTGGAGAGAATGTCAAACTGGTTTCCGCCCTCTCAGACATGGCGAAAGCCAAAGGCGTGACGCTGCCGCAACTGACGCTGGCGTGGGTCATGGCTCAAGGCGACGACATCATTCCCATCCCCGCAACCACGCGAATCGCTCACTTGGAGGGAAATGCGGCCGCGGTGGACGTGCTGCTGAGCAGTGCAGAAATGGCAGAAGTGAGGCAGTATATCGACAAGGCATTGGAGAAACTCGGCGGCGTCAAAGGTTTGCTCATTCCACCCGTGATCATGGACAGGTGCTTTGGAGATACTCCAGAGCCCCCCGCGGAGTAGTACTGAGAACGTTTGTTACTGTTTTTTTAGCAGCTATTTGCAAACTATTGCGTCGCTAGCTAGTATAGGTATAGGCAGTTGGCCAATACATCATTATTTTTATTTTATTTATATTTTCACTTATTTAATTTTCACATCTTTTGACCAGGACGTCCCGACTCTCTCTCTCTCGGCTCTGGTCACCCGTGCCTTTGAAAACATTCCGGCCCAACTCGAGGGAAACTCATGGTACAGTTGCGGCCCGCACGCTTGGCTAGGTAAAGAGCCCGATCCGCATGGGCAATGAGCTGAGACTTGTTGGTCACGTCGTCGGGGAACACTGCGATTCCGAGCGAAATCGTACACCTTATTTGGGAGCCGGTGTCTTGGGTCAAGAAAGCGGCGGCGGCGACGGCGTGACGGATGCCCTCGGCCACTTCCCATCCGCGCCGCTGATCCGTCTCATCCATCAAGATTGCGAATTCCTCTCCTCCATACCGGGCCACGAGGTGCTGGCCCCGCACCGTCTGCTGCGACAAGATGGCCGCCACCTGCTTTAGTACGTAGTCTCCCACTGGATGGCCGAACCGATCATTGACGCTCTTGAAATGATCGATGTCGATCAGGATGAGCGACACTTGGCCTCCGTCCCGCACTGCGTTGCCCAGGTGCATATCGAGCGCATCATGAAAGTGGCGCCGATTGGCGAGCCCCGTCAGCGGATCCGTGATGGCCATGTGTTCGAGACGCTCTAGCATAATTGCGTTGACAATGGCGATTTGGGTATGATGGGCCAGCAGAGTTACCAAACCCACGGTGTTTTCACCGAGAGACGCGGAATGGCGGTCCCCAATGACCCAGTACCCAATGACAGAGCGCTTCCCAGTGAGTGGTACGACGTGAAAAAGACGGAGCGGTAATGCCTCTAGGTCCAGGTCCTTAGCAGTAGCAGTAGTAGTTGGATTGTCGGTTACCATCTCTGCCACTATTGCGCCCGTAGCCACAACTACGCCATCCTCTCCCGACATGGCGACTTCCAGTTTACCTTTCCACTGCTCTCCTCCGAGGGCTGCCACAGTTTGGAATCCCGTGTCACTATCGAGAAATAGCGCAGCAAACTCAGCCCCGGTGATGCGTTGTGAGGCGCCTATAAGCGCTTCGGCTACCTGTTGCACTGTGCTGCCGGGCGGCGCAAAGGCCTGGGAAGCCTCACTTAGACGCTCGATAAAGCCCTGTTCTCGTCCGGATGTCATGGACCACGTCGGACCGCTGCTGGGGCAGCTGCAGCTGCCGGGACATGGGGCTTCCGCGTGATGCAGCAGCGGCGGCGGCGGCTGCTTCATGATGTTCTCGACTGCTGCTGCGGTTCTGGTGTTACTCGCCGACGACAGATTTCCCAGGAAGTCCTCCGCAATCACGTTCCGCAGCCTTGGGCAGCGACTCCCACCCCAACCATGAGTTCGACACCCAAGAGGCTGGTAGTCGATCAGCACATTTAAAAATGAATAATAAATAAAATAAAGGCTTTAGGTAGCATTGGTAACGTAGGTAGGCAGGGCATGTCTGAGGGAATCATAAGTTATCTTACCTTTTCTTCACAATCAGGCATGCTTCTCCACTAGCCAAGGTAGTTTTGCTGTCAGACCTCCAAGACGAGAGTCGAGATCGTATCATGGAATTCGCCGGGACTGTCCAAAGGTGAATGTTCTCTTCCGAATGGAGACCAATCTCTCACTGTTGGTCGGGGAATAGGATCGGACACACGCCATAGAAGTGTGGTTGTAGAACGAACAAGGTAGGTAGATCTGAAAGGACATGTGGGCTGTTCCATGGCGATGTGGTACTTCAGATGGTATTGGTACAATCTCTACCGTTTCATAGCAGGGTATCTAAACGGACTTCAAAACGGTTGTGTATTCGCTAGGCATTGATTGTACGAGTAGGATTGACCTGCACGTGAAAGCACCGCCGCCGAGGAGCTGTCTCATCTTGGGCCAGAACAAGTGCCTCGTGTGAAGTAGGTTCCCGGCTTGTCACGGGCATATTGCTGTTCTAGGAGCGAAATGCGATTGGAGATGCGAAGTAGCGCTGAGGCATACGATCCTACGATGCGATCCTGCGAGGATGCGACCCTGCGAGGATGCGGTCCCGCGACGAAAGATATACCAACCGGCAATTAGATTTCCATCCTACGATGCGACTCTGCGATGGAAATCCGATGTCGTGATGAGAAGTGCGAACCCGTGGCAAAGATAAGCGCACCGACGATTGGAAAATCCATCCTACGATACGACCCCAGGATGGAAATCCGATGCCGTGATGAGAAGTGCGAACCCGTGGCAAAGATAAGCGCACCGACGATTGGAAAATCCATCCTACGATACGACCCCAGGATGGAAATACCGTGCAGTCATGAAGAAATGCGAGCTAATGCTGGAAATGTTGAACTTAGATTACTGGCTACTAAATCCCACTTGGCCAAAAATGGGCAAAAATGAGGCTTCGCGAATTGGGAAGAAATCAAGGCTTCCGAGCAAAAGCGATGACCCTGAAGATCGCGGGGCGTTTGACAAAGGACACGGCTTAGAACTACAATAGACATAAATGCATAAGGTAACTAAGGAACTATAAGGTTCGCGGGATTGGTCTCCGAAGAACCAATGCAACGGTGACTTGTACTATGGCACTGTCATTAATGTCATGCCACCGTTTCCACCTAACCGGGCTACCTAGACACCACTGCTTCCTCTCTGTGTTAGGTACCTTACAGTAGTGATGGGTAACAGATTTATATCATGTCTGTTGTCCCGGCGGGACATTTTCGGTCATTTGTCGCCTCTGGGCCCAGGCATAAATGCTGTCCCAGGGACGACATTGTCTCTCGTTATCCCATTCCACCCAGTAACGCCTCTTGTCCTCCATCCAGTACCACGGCACCGGCGAAAGATCTGCCTGACACATGAGGGTTTGTCGGATTACGTTTATGCAGTGGTCTGGGAGAGTGGGTGTCAGAATGAGAGTGCCATTGCCAACGAAGAGGAGCTACTGAATCGCTCCCATCCAAGGAAACAAACTTACCAACATGCAAAATCATGCTCCGATTATGATTCGCCACGGGCATTTGGTCTTGGGCTGCTTTCCAGAAGACACCGCGGAAGAGATTCTAAAACCCAACACAAGTTATTAGTCCCGAGAGCTCTGGCTTTTCGCGTGTGCGCCACATTGTTAAGAATTGGGCTTACCAGGCAGTGAAGATCGTGGAACACCTGGGGATTGACAACAAAGCGGCTGACATCACCAATGGGACGAGGTGGGTCTGATTTCCAGTTGATCACCTCTTCAGCGGTCACATTAACCAATCCAACTATTACACCGCGCGGGGTTGAGTGTCAGCGCATCCCCTAGTGAACAAGAGAACGTAAGGTATATAAGCAATAAGGCAGGCAGGCATAAAAGAGGTGTAACTTGCCATGAGTCAAGGCTGTCCATAAGCGGTCCTTTTCGGGATTTGGATCTCCTGCCCATTTCTCTTGCTCGGCATCCAGGTGTGGTCGCCGGCTGTAGAAAAAGGGCTTCGTCTCTGCTAGAAACGAGATTTCTTTCCAGAAAACTAAAGTAGACGCATGTCAACTCGCGAGAATCTTCTGGAATTGTGCGTGCGCTAGAAGAACGAGACACAGCTGGACAGACAGACAGACCTTCGCTGGGACGGATGAAATGAGAGGAGGCGTGGTTCTCCGCTCGTTGGCTCGTGGCGGAATATTGGTTCATCAGGAGGACTAGCAGGGCACTTGCCAGTGTCACGTGGACCATCCAGTGCGCCCAACTGGCGATGGGATACCTATACTTGGCCTTTTTGCCACGACTCGACCACGGCCAAGTTGAAGCTCTGGAGATTCCGGTCGTGGTGGCGGCATCCGAGAGCTCCTCGTCGTCCAGCAATCTCTCCGAAGAAACTTTGTCTTCTTTGCGTGACAGGTCAAAGTAGCGAACAGTCGGCATTGCGAAAGAGGTGGAAATGTTCTCAATCTTTAGTGGGTGGAGATGAGTGGTATTCGGTTAAGTCTGAGAAGTCTTGCAACGGGCTCAACATGAAGTGCACACACGGTAATGACGACGCCGAGATTGCTTATAACTAATGGTTTGCGGAGGGTCTTCCTCGCCCTTTCGGCAGTGAGAGTCCGATTGAGCATGAGCGTAAGTGCGAACAACGGAAGGATTCTCTCCCAGGTTCCGACAACACATCCCACCGGAAAAGTTTACCTGATTAGTACGACTCTCTGAACCTAAGACCGTCACGTACAGCTGACTGCATATCGTAGGATTATGGCTCCAGCTCAAGATAAGCTGTGTCTCCCCCGAATGTTCCGGGACACCAATGAGCGGGCGGGTGACTGCGAGCTGCACATCGCCTGGAGACCGAGGAGCGTTCTTATCCTAGCCAATGTACCACGAACCGGAACCGGCGGCTCCCGATCATGGTCGTAGCAGGTTCGCATTTCTCACATCAAGTTCGCATTCTGGTGTTTCATTTCCACTAATCTTCTTTTGAGCAAATTTGTCGGCCTGCCAAGTTAGGCACATGGGGCGGTAAGTAGGGCTGTGGGGCGTCCTTCTGTTACGGAGAACGATTGCAGAGAAATTGGGAGGTTGTTGGTGCAAGGTGGCATCGAGAGAGTAATGTATTCGGCCCTTCTTTTTCTTACCGTGACCTATTCTCCGGTGAGAGCTCTGGAAAGATGGCCGGTCGAATCAGCCCTCAGTTACAATCCATCAACTAGTTCCAGAAAGGAAAATGAGGGTACAGGGGTTAGATGGTACAGGGTCGCCCGGATTAGCACATTGGCATTGCTTCACGGTACACTTTTCATCGCCGAGGCGGCCCTGCAATATATTGCAGGAGCTGTACCTAAGACCGGCTACTTTAGGTACGTAGATGGCTGGTGGGATTTGGCGTGCATAATTTATTGCAACTCAGTGGCTACTAGGAACTTCTCCCACCGATCAAGACTACCAAAATTGCCGGGATTATTTTGGAAGCTTTTCAAGCCCAAGTCTTTCTGCGTTGAACCTTCATTGCCCAAGAAATCCAATTCACCTGATTTTTTATTCGTTACGACCTCCCTAGGTACCTACTTACCCTACATCATGGTTAAAGTGTAAGCTTAAAAGAGAGTATGTACTATATTGACCTCACTAACATGCATTCTCTTACTAGAAACCGGAAGGTTCCTCGAAAGCATGCTTATGATTGTCCGCCGGGCTCAGAATCCACAGCAGAAGATAATCTCAGCAGAGGGCAACAACAAAATCTTTCATTCATTGCACGTCGGCTTTCCCTAGATCCCTCTGGATATGCTGTCCTCGCTACTGCGCTCAACATCCTTATGTTCCTGTTACCTACATTTATTACCGCTTCGCAAATACACCCTCCCGCCGTGGGACGCCCGCGACGGAAGACGTTGTTTCTCGACGGTGTTCGAGGGATTGCAGCCATCATGGTCACGACCTACCATCACATGAACCGCACGAGTTACTCGTACGGTCGGCCTTACTATCTCGGCCCCTACGGACCAGGGGAAGATGCCCAAGACTTTACGAGCCTCGCGCAGCTGCCCATAATTCGGGTATTCTGCTCTGGTGGATCAGGGGTGGCCGTATTCTTCGTCATCTCCGGATATCTGCTTTCTGTGCGACCAGTCCAAATCATTCGACAGGTGGAGAGGGAGGCAGACCCTTCCAAGAGACACTCACTGCTAGGCACGCTGGTGGAAACACTCTTCTCATCCATTATCCGGCGGGGCGTCAGGTTGTTTCTTCCCTGCATCATTGTTACCTTCATCTTCGAATGTATGGATGCGATCGGTGTGTTCCATGACCACTTTGAACATGCCGCGCCGGGACTTTGGGGTTATGTGCTGCACTTTTGGCACATTCTGGACACCTTGTTCGCGGCCATCTTCAACGTGGATGGAGGGAAGGTGGACGTGTTGAGGCAGCTATGGACGGTCCCCACCGAGTTTGCCTGCTCCATGGCCTTGTTTGTGGTCATTATCGGGATATCACGTCTGTCCACAAGAGGGAGGGTCATATGTCTGACCGGGCTCATGGGTTTTGCCTTTTACTACGACCATAACGGATTGTTTGCCTACATCGGCGGCATCTTCGTTGCCGAAATAGAGGAGGCTTTTGCGGATTTCCGTATTGTTGTGTCGAAGGATGCCGACTTTCGCTGCCACCATCAGGCCAAGCAGCAACACGAACTCTTGTCAACAACAGCCGAAAAGGGCGGCGAAAGCATGCGTGGGGATCAGCGGCCGATACCAGCGCCGTTTGATATGGGGGCGACATGGCTGGCCCTCTTTTACAAAGTTTTTTGGAACACACTGCTTCTCGTTTCACTTTACATTTTTGGGTGGCCGTTTCTCCGTCTCGAAAGAGAGCCCCTACTTTTTTGGGCTGACTCAGTGTTGGGCAGAGAGAGGTCTCGCAGTCTAGCCGCCTTCGCCTTTGTCAACTGCCTCTTCCGGCTACCATGGCTCCAGAACATGTTCCAAAAGCCCTTCGCGATCTACTTGGGAACCATATCTTTTTCTATATATTGTGTACATTTTTCATTGATCATTGCGCTCGAGAAGGGAGTCTCGCACCATGTTGGTAATATTTTTGGTACGCGGCGACTCGGGCACGCAAATCGTTTCTTTGCGAATACGTATGAGGCAGCCTTGATGCTGTGCGCTGTTATATGGGTCGGCGACCTGTTTTGGAGACTTGGAGACATCCCAACTATAAAGTTGGCAAGATGGATTGAGCAGAGGTCGAAGGTCGAATGTTCGTCGTGATAGAAGTTTCCCTATCCTAGGTACTGTTTGATTAGTATTTTGGCTATTAGCTTCTGTATGATTTGGAAACCGATCTCATGATGAAGCCAGAATCTTAGGCCTGAGGAGACCGTAGCGCAACCGCTGTCTCCTTTGACACGTCATGAATAGTTCCACTGGTAGACTGTCTTGCGTCGTGGTGGGGCACAGAACGCGCGTGTGGGTCAAGTTGTAATGGCTATAAATAAAACAGAATCACAGTCGGCGGGCATCTGCTTAGTATAGCTCGGAATCCACTCTCGTTGGTCGAAACTTGGGTGGGAAGGCGTGGTGACATGGAGTGTGCATCGGAAGGATCAGACGGCTATGGCTCGATCCGGTCACTCCGTCCCAGGTTAAGGTAGTTCATCCAAAACATAAAGGGGGCTCCCACTCGCTCTACCTACTCCTCCCCTAACTTTCACAATTTGTGAATTCTCTTTATTCCTTTTTCCGGGTACAACTCGTTCCTAGTCTTGGTAAAGTCGCAGTTGGAAAATACTCTGTTTCGTTCTGACATCCATTATTGCACAATAACAGCATGGCTTTCGTAGAAGTTAAGCAACCGGCAAACGAGATCCCGAGTTTACCTTTGGAACCATCGACATGTACTGTCTCGCCTTACCAGCCCCTGCGTCACGACGTCACCACTACGATGAACTATTACAAGGAGCGCGAAGGAGTGACTACACCGGTACTTGACATGGGGTAAGGGCATACTCTCGGCATGGTGCTTTAGAACTATTACCATGATGTCAGGGACATTAACACAGCTCACCTAACTTGGTAGGAAACCCGAGACGCAGGAACTATTCCGAGAGTCTGTTCAACTGGTCGTCAAGGATATCGGTGGCAAGGAGGGCAACTATACACTTGATAGCCACGGATTCCAACTATGCAAGCATGTTAGCTTGGAGAAAGACTTTTTCGACGAGGACCGGGTCAAGACGACATACTACCCCGAGATGGTGAAGCTGCTGAAGGATGTGTATGTACTTCTGTCCAAAGATCACCAGATGATACCTGGCTGACAGCACCTCTTTTAGGACGGGAGCTAACCAGGTATTAATCTTCGACCATACCCTCCGAAAGGAATCTGCAAACGAGCAGGACCCCAGAGTCCGCGGGCCTGTCCGACGCGTTCACCTTGATCAGTCCCGGTCGGGAATCGAGAAGCGCATCCAAACACTTCTCCCAGACGACGCGCCTAAGCTCCTCAAAAAGCGCTTTCAGATCATCAACGTAAGTTTGCTTTGTACGTGTATGCATGTGTGGAACGCCCTCTCTGATGACATTTGATGGCTTATTCAGGCATGGCGACCCATCAAGACGGTCTATAAGGACCCCTTTGGCGTTCTCGATTCCAAGTCGGTCCACGATGACGACCTGGTCATCATGACCATCCATTTCCCGGGCCGCGTAGTCGAAATATGTAGCGTTAAGGCCAACCAAGACCATAGGTGGTACTTCAAGTATGCCCAGCGACCCGACGAGGTTCTGCTCTTCAAGGGCTTCGATTCCCTGGCGGATGGTAGGGCAACACGCTGCCCACACTCGGCTTTCGTCGACGAGGCAGAACTAGATAAGCCGACGCGCCAGAGTATCGAGATCCGAGCACTGGTTTTCTACGACAACCACTAGTGTTATCCTTATTCACGAAAAGGGGCGTTCAATACTCTCAGAGGTGTTCCCTATCATTAGTACTAGTAACATAGTCTTATCTTGCTACCTGTCTCGCCGACTTGTGTATCCTGGCTTGATCTCTGCGACATCCTACCCCACTACTCTACTTATCCTAACTCCAGCTCCTCTTCATCCTTGCATAGGCTTGGCTTACCTACTTACCCAGTCGCCCCGCCAAACACCCCCAGGTATCATGGTTTGCTGTCAGACACACGGCACCTTGGATCCGCGTATGGTGGTGGAGAGGTTGTATGGTGATTGTTCCGTGTGATCTCTGGCTTTTTGGCAGGGCCGGAAAGTTCCCTTTTCTAGACTTGTTGCCAACAGCTTACAAATGTGTAGTGGCAAGAAGCATACATTGCTTCATGACTCAATTGGTGGCAAAGTGGCAACCCAGCTGCCACCTAGAAGGTTTCTGGATTCAATCCCAGTTCAGGGACCTTCTTGATCCTTCTTTTGACATTTGCTTGTCAAAACACGGCACCTTGGATTCACGTGTGGTGGTGAACTGGTTGTATTGTGATTGTTCTGTGTCAACTAGTTCACGACACTAAAATCGACACCACGAATTTCCCTTTCCTTCTTCGGAACTGAGCGGTTACCGCCTTGGCCTGAGCTAGACTGAGGCAGACTGAGCGAGGGGGTTACAGTTCTGGGCTGCCTCGGCTATAGTTGCCATGAGTCTACAATGGCGGTGGAATTACGAGGACACAGTTTTGAGACCTCTACTACCACCACCTAGCCGCGCTTTCCTTCACTCCAACTAAAGGAGAAGAAAAAACCTGCAATTTTAATACGCCGATAAATCATATATATTATATTCGGATTCCAAAGTGTGGCTCTTCATCTTTTCCAGCGTCTAAAGCTGTAACTTAGGTCACTGCGCCCGGGGACGAGGATAGGGGTGTACTAAAAGATAGCGGCTCGTGTAGTAGGGGGTTGGGTAAGTGATCAATTGAAGCCTGCCTTCTACTTTCTGGCTCCACTTGAAAGCTTCTGTTATACTGGTAGTATTGTGGCGATGTTCGCCAGTTGAGCCGGCTTCGCCAGTCTAACTCCGTTCAGCTCCGCTCAGCTCCCCTCAGCCATACGGCACTGCGCTCACAGCTCTGATCAGCCGTCTGCATTCCGCACTCCACATTGGGGTGTTGCAAAAGCGGTTGCGCCTAGGTCGCGTTGTCCATTTTCCTGAACAACTTATCATTATAGACACTTCTTTCACCAAACGTAATGATACGCTATATAATGGAGATCTAAGAATGATCATGTATTTATGTGATTAATGCTAAAGGGTACCTTACATTCTGGAAAGCGGGCGAGTTAAGGCCTAAATCTAGGACCGCGGTTGGAAACCGCTAAGGTGATAGCGCCCTAATAGCCCGAATCCTGGGCCACGGCCCCGAATTTGGCCCAGAATATACCAGTATATGCCCTGAGATGGTACGAAATACCCCAGCTCAGAATTTTTGATGGTACATGATATCCTAGCTCGGGATTTGGGATGGTACACGGTACCCCAGCTCACAACTTGGGACGGTATATGATATACCAGCACCGATGGGATGGTACGTGGTACCCCAGCTCGAAATTTGGGAAAGCACCGATGGGATGTCCCACAGTATACCAGTACATGATGGGATGTGTCAGAAGGAAAGGGGTTCAGGGGCCCTGACCATCTAGTCAGCAGAGTTGAATAGATGCCTGGTGTGACCGAAAGCACGATTGACGGCACTGAGGCACGGATATTGTGGCTGACTATTTGATTCGATTGTGGTATGAGGAGGGAAAGAACTCTCCTCGCACCAGGCGTGTGGTGGTGGGGTTGACCGCAACGCGCCACTGCACGCTAATCTAATCTAATCGTCTGTTTTCGTGGGTGGGTTGCCAATACATGTAGCTGTCAGCCAGCTGCCAGCCCATCCGCCATCCGTCAGTCCGTCACAGGTTCGCTGCCGGCTTGTCCATCCACCTGCGCGTGCTGGGAGCCTTCGTCGTCATCTGCAAAATATTCTCCTACATCAAATTGCTCTATCGGGTGGCCCACAGCTTTTGAACCATCTTCGTTTGGCTCCGTAGCCCAAGGCAGGGCGAGGAGGGAGAACAAGTGGGTGTGCTGCGCAATGTGGTCGAGGATGGACTGGTCCGGTTGAATGTGTCTCTCTGCCGTAGTATCACCAGGACGGCGGCAGAAAGGGCAGGATTTGCGCGCTGCCACACTGGCGCCAATTCCGCACATGTCCACAAGTTCGGGCAATCTATCCTCGGCGTCGATTCCGGGATGGAATTGGTCTAGGTGCTTTCGGAGATCGTCTTCATCGATGAAGAATTCCGGGACCTGGCAGGGTGCGCATTGCAGACCCTGGCGAGTCTGCCGCTGAGTAGTGTCTCTATGGCATTCTCTTGTATGCTCGTCGAGGTCATTGTGGCCATCAAAGGTTTGGCGTTCTCGGCATGCCAAACACTCCCAGTAAACAGGACCATTCGCGTCGGCCGTAGCCTTGTGCTCTTCCAACATGTGCTCTCTCAGAGCCTGCTCGTCTGCCCACGAGCACAGAGGGCATTTTTCAAAGACGGGATGGTCGTTTTGCTGGCAAATTTCGACAATTGTGGAGAGTTGATCTTCAGATATGGCCACGGAATGCAGCTCCTTGATGTGCGCCAGCAACAGCTCGCTTGCGGGGAATGTAACGGGCGGGTGCCGGCAAGCGAAGCATTTCCAGTACGGTAGGCTCCTGTGATCCTCGAGCATGTGGGTTCTCCATTCCTTCTGTGTCACGAAGAGCATCGGCATAGTGCTGCACTCGGGGAAAGCGCAAGTATATGGGCAGAGGTCTTCGATTAAGTGTTTCCTAGGTGCTCGTCATGTTGTCAGTGAGCCCTAAGCAGCTACCAGGTATGGGTAAAGGAGGATACTGACTTCCATTCAATATTGCTCGTCGTGGATGGCAGGAATTCCCAGCAGCATGGGCACTTGAAGGACTGAAGACCAGGTTTCGTAGAGCGACTCAGCTTGGGGGGTATTCGAGTTTCATGGCGGTGGACGATAAGGCGCGACTTGGGACTTTCCGCGCGAGCTGTGGAAGCTATATTTGCGAATACTCTGAGAACTTTGTGGTGATTGACATTCTAGCGCCGGTGTTAGAGGGAGCTGTATCTCCTCCACCTTTCCCACGTTTCCTTCTAATAACCTCACCAACGGCTACCATGGTTGTTGGCTGGGTAGGAGCGCGTGTGGGAGTTTGCAGTATGGGAAGGGCCTAGAGCCTATGAACGGCCAGCTTCTCCCCGTGGCGCTATGCATGGAGGAACCGATGGCGCCGCCTAAGGTTAGCATCAATCAGATGTTCTTGTACCTAGCTCAACCGGTCCTTGGTGAAGTCTAGTTTGGCGTCAATCCACCCCTCTCCGGAAGACGGGCCCCGGCTGCTTTCAATGACAGAAGGCAGCCCAGCCAAGATCTGGACCATGTGCTGTCGAAAGCCTTGATAATATTTGGGGTTGAAGGATTGGTCGGCGTTCCTGAGGCGGTACTTTTTACCCGCTCGTCGAATGGCGCTCCATGTCTGGATCAGCTCCAGGAGCAGGCCTTGTGTGCCATCCATCGTCTCCACGAGGGTTCCTGGGTCGTCATCGGTGGGAGAGCAAAAGTAGCTGGGCGCCCCGCGCATTTCCCTGTAGTCACATGATGTTCACGAGCAGGAAAAAGTGGTCGTCAATTCGCGAGCGAGCTAACACCGTCGCCAAGCTGATCCGGGCGGTGTCCAGTCACCCAAGGGGACGAATACATCTGACAGTCACTGAGGCCCCAGCTTGATCAAGTTACTACCTTGCCAAGAGTGACCTTAGGCTCAGGCTACACCTTAGAGGGCCTCCCGCTGAGCTGGCAAATTGTGCAGTTGTCCCTAACGGGGATCAAGCAAATTGTCTACATCGTCTGCTCTTGCTGATAAACTACTGGCTTTCCCTTTCCTCCGTCTGTTGGGGTTTAAAAAGGAGAGCCACAGACACCTTCCGAGTAAGACGGCTTACCTTCACCCTACCACTCTTGGTCATCGAAACTGTCCCCCTAATCGACTTCTTCCCTCACTCTTCCACCTTTGCCGATATAAGGCTCAGCCTCGACACCTTAACCTCCGCAAGAGAGATGAACAGTGCGTCACCGAGGCCAAGGTCTGCACCCGTCACGGCTGCGACGACACCACCGGACTCTACGGTAAGCTCCCCATACCCAACCCCCACCCCCTCCATCCCCTCTCAACCAACCAGATCACTAACCCCCTCCCCCAGTTTGCAACGACAACGCTTACGCCATCAGCCAGCCCTGCAAAGACGTCGCCGACTTCGCCGCCGTCATCACCACCGACTGCTGCTCGTCGCGCGCCACCTCCGGCCAGCACTTCAACGACGCCAACGGTTTCAACGTCGTCATCGCGTACGGCAACTGCAACCATGGCACGAGCGCTGACCGCCCGTCTATGGGCCCTGACAGCGATCCGTGGGGCCCGAATGGGCCTTGCTTCACTTTTGAGAAGTATGGTGAGGAGGACTACATGTGAGCATGAGCGGTTGGCGTTGAACGTCAACAAAGGGGACGGCAGGTGTGCCATAATACTGGGGCGTTGGAAAATGGATTTGGAGTAAGGGAGTTATCTGTCGGAGGACGGGCTGTTTTGCGCTTTAGGTCTCGTGGCTTTGGGAGAGGTCTGGCGCGGTAATACTGGTTCTAGATCCCGGGTAATTGTCTCCTTATAATAGAAGGGACGTTGATGATAGGAATCGGATCTTTCTCCCTGATTTTGAGCTTCGATTTTGAACCCGGTTGCCTTGTGTGCTTGTGGTTGTGTGTCTTGGTCAGATATAATGTGAGAAGACATAAATCTGTCAGTGATTCTTGTGACGAGTAGCTGGTGCCTTATTGGCGGTGATTTAGATTGCCAAATATAATTGATTTGATGTGCGATGAGAGCTCAGAAGCCACGGCTAGGCAGATTCAACCGCGGAAAGGCGGACTCAGCCCCGTGCAGCCCCGATGCGAACTTCAGCTCTCCACACCGTCATAAGCAAATTTGAGGGGCTTTGCAGCTCAAGAATCTCTCCGGCCACCGAAGAGGAACTTCTTGCGTTCCTCCTTGCTTTGAGGAGGTATCCCGAATGACAGGGGGTCTCTCGGGGAGAATCCCCCGAGTCCCTGCGGCACGCAAGTGAACGCCTATCACCCGCACAGCACCCATAGGAAGATTAGGACGTCCAAAACTGGCCTTGTGCCAAGAGGGCGGACTGAAGATAGGATTTTGACACCTCCACGGGTGGTAGCATCGCATACTACCTACCCGTTTGGGAGCGACCTTGATGCAGATCAACTAGGCAAAGCCTGGAGCAGTCATTCATCATTGTGTATCAACAGCGCCTATTATTCCATGCAGATAAAGGACTGAGCAATGAGTAGGAAGAATATGTAAGAAAGAAAAGACGCGTCTACCTAGTTGCTACCCCTGACAGGGGAGGAGTCGGTACCTTTGTTGGGCAGTGACAGCGAGGAACACGTAATAAAAAGATGAAGCGCTTAGTCACTCATTGCATCTCGGGAATGGCCAGCGCAAAAGTATGACAAAGACGAGATTCGAACTCGCGCCCCATTTCTGAGACCAGGATGTGGATTCAGGTATACCTGAACCTGGCGCCTTGGACCGCTTGGCTACTTTGCCTTTGGATGAGGAGGACTGACTCAAACGCATCTCTTGAAGGTGAGAGGCTGGTTCTGTTGAAACGGTGGAGTCTGAATGGAGTCAAAATGGACTCTGTGAAGGAAAGTTGTGGACCCCCACGTGGGTATCTTTCAGCCTCTCAGTCCAATTCCAAGGCGGCCTGAGATCTTGATTTTGTGACGCTGAAGACAATTCCAATGTGTCAGGGAAATCAAGGGAACTTCGAAATCTCCGAGCCGCTGCGGCTACGGGGGGCTGCAGTTGTGGTTGTCCGAGGGCGGGAGGTGTTTAGTAGTCTAGGAGTCAGGTTAGTGTTCTCGATTTAGAAATGGGTGGCTGTCTCACTACACTACCTTTCCTCGATTTCGAGAACTCACGGGATGGTGTGTCGAGGAGGAGGAACCGGTTTCCCGAAAACCTGGTTTTCTGTCCGACTCGTAGAAGCCAGCCACATCCCACAAGATGCAGCAACGGAAGCGGCCGGAGTGTTACCACGGTGCCGCGGCGTCTGCAGCTGCATCGATGAATCTATGAGGTGGGCAACGGTGGAGCTCGAGATAATGCGCTGATACCTACTCATTTGGTAAGAGATCTGTTATCCTGACCGAAAGATGGGGTTTCGATTTACGATAACAGCCACCCGCGGGCCGCGGCAACCACCCCGCAAGCGGAATGTCAGCTGTAGATGTGCGTGGGCTATTGAAGCGTGTGGTATTATTATTGTTGTCTACTCCATAACCCGGTTTTCGAGAAACGTTCTAGCTCAACGGCCGAGATAGGCTTTGCAGTTGAGATCGTAGCTGGTAGACGGGTCGGCGCTGCATGCCTTGCATGTGATAGGTTGAGGGGTCCGTTCCTGCATCGTTCTCATCTGCCTGAGACAGCGGGCAGCATATCGATAGCTCCTGCCGCTGCATGAGCTTATCGACCGCGGGCAGCAAGCAAGATGAACCCCACCCCCCACAGGATCGGTGCAGTGTCGCAGCAGGAGGGGGGCAGCGGGACACTTGCCTAAAGCTCGGTTGGGGGGTGACATGGCCAGGGCCAGTCGGCGCCCTTATCTGAGCGCAATTCAGCAACGGCTGCCCGATCGGGGAGGTCGCAGCCAAATGCCGTCGCTTCAGCACCGCCAGCGTCGCATCGCTCCCCGCGCCGTCGATACTTGGCATCGCAACCCACCCCAACTACCGGGAAACTCGAACAATGCACGCGACCGGAGCCGGTTATCGCCCATGGCGCAGGGCGCCAGGCAGGTCACGAGCACGAGCCTGGCTCTGCCTCTCTGCCTCTCTGCCTCGCCGGGAGTGTGCCGACAGACGACGAGCACAAGGCCTTGGATGCCGCACCATGGGGCGCTAGCGTCAGGGAAGCCCGCTCGCATTGCAGCCCCCCAGCGCAGTCCAGGAATGGCCCACGCTGAGTGGTCGGACGGTGAGATGAGCCAATGTGACTTCTCAACCCGCGGTCCTCCCATCATCGCCGCCACGCCTATGGCACGCGCCGGCAGCAGGGCGCCATCCTGGATGCGGATCGGGAAGGTTACTGAGGCTCGTCTTGCGCACCCTGCATTGTTTTTCTGCCCCGGGGTCGCATTGCGGCCTAGACCTTCCACATGTCGTCAAGGCCGCGGTGGACATACCAAACAGGCCTCATGGATGGACCGCATCGCAGCCAGCAGCATCTCGGTGATTTTGCCATGCCGCCGCCTTGGTATAATAAGACGACCCGGCTCCCGCATCAATGACAGAAAATAGATGAAGCCAGCACCCAGGATATTAAGCACCTTCCCTCCTCCAGTGTTCGGAACCCAGTCTCTCAACCTTCATTGGTCTGCCCTACCCTCGGTACCCTACTTCGTCTTCCTTTGGACGATCACCCATCATCATGCGTTTCTTCTCGCTCGCTACCGCCGTCATGGCCATCCCCGCTGTCTTTGCCGGTCCCGTCAAGCCCGAGGTTCGGCCCGGCGCCGACGGCTTCAGCTGCGGCACCAGGGACCCCACCCCTGAGCAGCTCCTGGCCACCCAGGAGATCGCCGCGCTCGAAGTATCTGGCAACAGCACCCTCGAGGCCCGCCAGTCGGTCAACGTGGATGTCTACTTCCACGTCGTGGCTTCCTCCAACTCCCTCAGCGGTGGCTATCTCACTGTATGTCGCCGGACCACCTCTCTCACACAGCTTGTTTGCTAACAGAGTGACAGACCACCATGTTGAACAACCAGTTCAGCGTCCTCCAGAGCACCTACGCCCCGTACGGGTTTACCTTCACGCTCAAGGGCACCGACTTCACCATCAACACCAGCTGGGCCTCTGATGGCGCTGAGATTGCCATGAAGAAGGCGCTCCGCAAGGGCACCTATAAGGCGCTCAACATCTACTTCCTCAAGGACCTGGGCGGCAACTTCGGCTACTGCTACTTCCCCACCACCGTTTCATCCGGCTCCAACGCCTTCTACCAGGATGGCTGCAGCATCCTCTACACCACGGTGCCCGGCGGCAGCGCCACCAACTTCAACCTCGGCTACACCGTCACCCACGAGGTCGGTCACTGGATGGGTCTCTACCACACCTTCCAGGGCAGCAGCTGCACCGGCAACGGCGACTTCGTCTCCGACACGCCCGCCCAGCTCAGCGCCTCCAGCGGATGCCCCACTGGCCGTGACTCGTGCCCCAACGCTGCCGGTGTCGACCCCATCCACAACTACATGGACTACTCCTACGACACCTGCTACACCCAGTTCACCGCTGGCCAGAAGTATGTCTCTCTCTCTCGCTCCCGAAACCCAAGATCACTGCTAACCATCCGCCCCAGGACTCGCATGCAATCCATGTGGAGCCAGTATCGCGCCTCGGCCTAAGCAATAACAGCAACAACAACGCCGAACACGCGTCTTTCCTTTTCTCCCCTCGCTCCAATCTCTCGTTTTGGACATTTCTTGCATACTCCTGTTATTTTTTTTTTGCTACTCAAAGACGGGAATGGTGGTTATGATTGGATATGGTGTATGATTGCTCTCGTGGACAAGGATCTCCAGTACATAAGATGCCGCAGATTATGACGTCGTTGGACGCTAAATACATGTGGACATTTGATCTTTTTGAACGACTCGCTCCTGGCGATGTGCCTTGCATTGGTTCCCGGTATGCCGTGCGTGCCGCGGGGTTTGGGGGTGGCGCGAGAGAGACCGCGATGCGGCTTGTGATTGGTGCAGGGGGCAAAAGAGGTGTGGGTGGGAGACGGAGATGGGTGCTGGTTCCAGGACGTGGGAAATTCGTGACGAGCTAACTTTTAGGGCGCAATCAGAGATTATTGCGGCTAGAAGTGAAGGTCTAGACGCGTCTTGTTTGGTTTTAGCCAGGAATGGTCGTTTTAAGGGGGGGGACTTTTGGACGTTGAGACTGACAGCCGAAAATGTTCAGCCAGGACACCAGGTCTATCAAACGGCACCACCCGAATTAGTACTTGCCAGCCACGCACGGACTCCCAGCTCTCCAGGACATTCAGCAGTTGGAAATAGTTGCATCATCAGACCCAAGCGGCACCGATGTGATCGCCCGGATCCAATGTCTCCAACCGGCTCGCATACCCGTCCGAGTAGCCCCGGTTCCCCCAGTTTTTGATTACTACCCCGGCGCACGTGTGTATTCAAGGTTCAGCACGCATGGTGTCGTCAGCTATTAGTACCACATCGAGCTGCAGAGCCCGTATCGGATACGCACCGCGCCTGATGACGCCGGTCAGACGACCAGCTTTGGCCTGTGAGACGCCCAACAAAGCATGATCTCACGGAGAATAGCCGCCCGGAGTGGCTTTTAGACGCCGTCAATTGCGTCTCGTTCTCGCCAGACGGCCGGTGTGCGGATCGAGTTGAGGGCTGGTGACTGATATGCGACGTCGACAGGCGCAGACGGTATGGGTTTGCCATTTGCGTCTCCTTGGCTGGGGAGAGTTGGCCAATAACCCTCAAGTCTCGGACTCGCCGGCAGACCTCTTGCAGCGCCTGGGGTTACGCAAGGCCCCCTCGGAGGGTCATCCGTCTAAAATTCACGGTATTTTTCTGTTGTTGGCTGCGGCTGTGCTATGGCATACATACGGCCGATGTGATCTCGTCTCAATGTGATCGGCTTTTGCGCTGTTCACGCATTTGAGCCTGCAATGGCCCTGGTTGCGGCCACCAATTACTGAATTAATTTTGCGCGCCGAGTAGGGCGTGTCGCCGGTCCGTCTGAGTACAAAGCCCGGCGAGAGCCTGCCTGGGAGGTCGTTCCTGGCCACCTTTGATGCGATTCCTTGTTAGCCGGACAAAGAGAAGAATGTCGACCGGATCGCTTACCTTGAATTCGGCCCCGGACGTTCATAACCCCGATCTTCATAATAAGATAACAGGTCATGTCGTCCCCCGATGCTACCACCAAGGAGCATGAACCCTCCACCAAAGACACGGAGATGCTAAGAATAGGTTACCGTACCACATCTCTTCCCTCTCCGCTTCCGAACACACCAACTAACCCTCCCTCCCCAGGGCACGACCTCTCCTCCCGAATTACTCAACTCGAACATCGCCTCCAAAACATGCAACATCATCGCGACACGAGAATCATCTCCGCCGCCAGGGTCCGCAAGAGCCGCGCCAGAAAATCCGTAGGATACCTCCCGTTAGGACTCGCCCTCTCCATGGAGCGCCCGACTTCCTCGCCGCCGGCGGCGCATAGCGATCGCGCCGCGGCACTGGCGTCCCACCATGTCGGCGCGCAATCGGAATCTTCTTCGGGGATTGTTGGCGGGAGGTCGAGCGTTGATGTTGAGATGGTGTCGAGGCTGGGCATCTCAGCTGGGACCATGGGGCTGGACAGGGACCAGCAGTCCGGACGCGAGAGGGCAGAGGCTGGCATGCCGGAGGGGAGGCAGAGTGTTTGGCCGGTGGTTGGCGGTTCG
>Ga0247770_1000679_pt1 | contig 31745 bp, 41 predicted proteins | sample UWRJL136409B6_FD_179943 | JGI IMG/M metagenome (GOLD analysis project Ga0247770, IMG submission 179943) | Plant litter microbial communities from Arlington Agricultural Research Station in Wisconsin, United States - UWRJ-L136-409B-6 | ecosystem: Environmental > Terrestrial > Plant litter >... | reverse complement strand
TTGAAACCACCATGCGTTTTCTGTCTTCCCAATCTCCATCGCGACTCAAATCTCACCTCTTCACAGTACCTGGACCTCACCTCAGTCGCATGAACAACAGTCGCCAACACAAAAGCTATGGACGACCTCCACCACCACTTCGGAAACCGCCAGGTGTGGCAAAAGTACGACGTAGCCAAATGCCCGACTATCAATGTCACTGAGATCTGGAACCATGATGAGTCGCCAGCGTCCTGCGTCGAATCTCGCCCTATATCCTCCCTCTCGCTCAGCAACTGGCTGGAGGAACCCGCAAACAAATACATCAAGGCTGATCCATGCACCCGTACGGTGCGGTTAGTTTGGGTCGGCGAAGACTCCGCAACATTCCGGCACAGTCCGTCGACGCGTGAGCTCCAGGAGCTTCTCGCGGCATGGAACCTCCAATCCGGCTATGACTACGCCCTCAGCTGCTACGCCGGCGTTTCTGCGCTACCTCCCCAGCACGGCGCGCGTATTTTCACCGCAACATACCACCCGAAGCTCGCAATGGCCTGGTCTCACAACATCCTGGAAGGCGTACCAGAGACAAACATGGTCGTGTTTGCGGAAGGCGAAGAACGCAAAGAACTCCTCCTCGCTCTCCAGTCGAAATGGAGCCCCTCGTTCATCGGCCACCCAATGTTCCCTGCCTTCCTGTGCAGTTTGATGCTAAGCCAGGAGCTCGACACCACGCTAGAGGACATCAAAACAGTAGTGCGCAACGTCGAGGCGCGAACCGGCCACCATCGCTTCTCCACTCGCCGCCAAACCCGGCCCGCCGCAGGAGAGCTCGGCTCTCTCTCTGCCGAGATGAGCGGCTGCGCGGCGAAGCTCGCCAACGGCACGCGAAAACTCAAGGTCGTCGAAGCCCTCAACGCCTTCATGCTGAAGCACGCAGACCACGGCACCCCAACCCCAACCCGCATCACCCCCACCGTCTTCATGGAAGAAGCCGATGAGAAAACCCGACGACCCGAACAACACTCATCCGCAGCAGTCCTGACAAGCCACCTCGGCCTGATCAACCAGCGAGTGGAGATGCAGTTCGTCGACAGCGCCTACGTGCAGCAGCGCGTCCAAGTCCAGATCGCAGCGCTGTTCCACCTCATCGCGCAGCAGGACAACGCCATTGCATTCGAGACGGCCAGCGCCACGCGCAGCATCGCCAAGGACAGCCTGCAGGACTCGTCGTCGATGAAGATGCTTGCGCTGGTGGCCATGTTCTTCTTGCCAGGGAGTTTTGTGGCGGCGTTGTTTTCGGCGCCCCTGTTTGATTGGGAGGGGGCGACGGGGTCGGCGGCGATTGGGATTGGGACGAAGCCGCAGTTTAAGCTCTTTTGGGCGGTGGCGGTGCCGTTGACGGTGGGGACGTTTGCGCTGTATGCGATGTGGATTGTGATGCAGAAGAAGAGGTTGAAGAGGAGGTTGACGACGGGGTATGTCTAGTGCGGGATGGTGGGAGCTCCCCCCACTTCCCGAATGTTTCTCTGGGGTGGATACGCACGAACGAGACTTGTCGGGTCTTGCTTCTCCAGGTCTGCGCTTGACTTGGAACTTGCGGCGGCGGCCAGACCTGCCCCCCCGAGTCTCGCCACGGAACAGTTCGACCCCCGGACCTCGATTCTTGCCAGAATCATGCTGCCTGATGACCTCGGTTCCCGGCTCGGTCGGCACGGAACGAAATCACCTCGCACAGGTTGCTAGCGCAGCACCTTGCAGTAATCGCGCTAGCAACCCCGGCAACGTCACACGGAATAGCGAGCTTTGGGGAGTCTTTTCCGTCTACGGAAACGTCAATGATACCGTCCCCTCGTGGCCTGTGGCTCCTCGACTTTGACGGCGGCACTCGTCACCCGGTACGGCGCTAGGTACTCCCGCGGTGGAGAGCCGGTGGGTTTTTTATGTACAGAATATTTATTCCCGGTGGCCACGTGGATGGAGTCTCGTGTTTTGCCGATGATACTTTGCGGTAGACTATTGAGAGGGGAGTGGACACCAAACCTCATGGGTTCACGGCGCATCCACTCTCGCGATCCAACCAGGGCCTTGCCTATAGTATTCATCGGTTCTACAGTCTGGTCCACATGAGCACTTGTGGTACGGCAAACAGCCTCCACTTTCTGCTTGGCGGGTTGCATTCCCAAGAGCTCGGTCGCAGGCACAATTTGGTGACTGGGTTGCATTAGCCTTATGCGGACTTGAGGCTCCATTTTGCTGGAGCCAGGGTCGGATCGTGCAATTTGAGGCTACTCTCGCATCCCGGCAGCAAACATCCCTGGGCTCCACGTGAGAATCGGTCTCTGCGACTTTAAAACCCACGATGGCCCGCCCCCCTTTCCGCTACTAGTCTAGCACGCTCTCACGCTCACTTCATCCCTCACCCTACCCCTTAGCACTCGTTAATAAGGGGAAAATGCTGTCCCGCGCACTCCTCCAGCTCGCGGCGGTTGCCGGTCTCTTGCAGACGGCATCCGCCCTCACCATCAGAGACGACGCTGTCGACTCCGGCGAGTATGAGGTCGAGCTTCTTGCCGCCAAGCCCCCCGGACCCGTTGGTCCCGGAGGCTCGCTGATCAACCTGGACTGGTCCGACGTCAAGAAGCTTGAGCCCGTCCACTGGAACAACAAGGCCTATGGTTGCAAGTGCTACCCCGGACAGAAGTGCTGGCCGGCGGCTCCCTCGTGGAACACGCTGAACCGCACTGTCGGTGGAGCTCTGACGGTGCACATTCCCCCTGGAGCCGTTTGCCACAACACCTTCCAGGGGCCTCTCGGTACTGTCAACACGTACGATGCCGCCGCCTGCCAGGAAGCCACTGCCAACTGGGGCAACGAGCAATGGCAGTATGTCCCCGAGATCGCGAATTTCTGCAAGGGTTGTTTGCTAACCCGATGTGCGTGTGCAGCGTTGAGAAGCTGGCGGCCGCTCTCTGGACCTACGGAACCAACGAGACGTGCCGGCCCACGGCGAACCCAACCGAGCCCTGCACGCTTGGCTACTACGGTGTCTACGTCATCAAGGCGACCACTCGCGAGCACATAAAGGCCGGCATCGACTTTGCGCGCAAAAACAACATCCGTTTGGTCATCCGCAACACCGGCCACGACTTCGAGGCCCGCAGCGTCGGCTGGGGCTCGCTGATCATCAACACCCACAGCTTCCAGAGCGTCGAGTGGATCAACAACTACAGCGGCCCCGGCGCGTACAACCTCGGCACCGTCAAGATCGGCGCTGGTGTGCAGGGCCGCTCCATCCTCACCCAGGGTCATGCCAGAACCCCTCCCGTCGTGATGGTCACCGGCGAGTGCCCCACCGTCGGTGTTGCCGGCGGTTTCATCCAGGGCGGTGGCCACGGCCCGTGGACCACCCTCAAGGGCTTCTGTATGTCCAGACACACTCCCCCCTGTTCCCAATACTTATTAACATTTTTTCAGCCGCTGACAACGTCCTGTCCTTCGACGTCGTCACCGCCTCTGGCGTCTTCACCACCGCCAACGCCCAGACCAACCCCGATCTCTTCCACGCGCTCAAAGGCGGCGGCCCCGCCTCGTACGCCGTCATCCTCTCCATGACGGTCAAGACCTTCCCCGACGTCGTCTCCTCCGGCGCCGAGTTCTACTTCAACACCACGCACTTCGGCTGGGGCCCCGACGGCGTCGAGACCTACTGGAAGGGCGTGACCATCTTCCACAAGTGGTCCAACCACATCGTCGGCAACGGCCTGTACGCCTACTTTGAGATGTACACCTTTGCCGGACCCATGCTCCGCGTGCGCCCCTTCGTCGGCATTGGCAAGACCGCCGCGCAGCTCGAAGCCATCCTCCGCCCCATGCTCAACGAGATGGACGCCCTCAACCTGCCCTACGACTTCTCCATCAAACAGTTCCCCACTTTCTTCGACTTGTACACCGACCTGTTCGAGGACGAGGAATCTGGCCAGTCCGCCCTCGCCGGCGGCTGGATGTTCAACCACGCCGATGTCGCCGAGCGCAACGACCAGATCGTCAACGCTTTCAAGGTCGCCATCGCCCCGCGCCCGGATGTCCTGGTCATTCTGGTCGGCCATCTGTTCAACCCCGGCTACGGCATGCCCGTGTCCAACAGCGCGACGCACCCTGCGTGGCGCAACGCTACCAACTTCATCATCACCACCCCTATTGTTCCGTTCGATGCCTCGCTAGCGTACAAGGCGGACATCCAGAACGTTCTGACGAATACGATGGATGCGGCGCTTAGAAATGCCAGTCGCAGTGGGTGCACTTATGTCAATGAGGTATGTCCCCATTTGTCCTTGCCTTTTCGTATCAACCGGTAAACTAACAGAGAGTAGGCCGATCCCTACCAGGCCAACTGGGGGGACAGGTTCTGGGGCTCCGAGTATCCCGGTCTCAAGACCGTGCGGTCCAAGTGGGATCCCAAAGGCGTGTTCTACGCTATTGCCACGCCTGGAACGGAGACCTGGGAGGTCATCGAGGATGGCACTAGGCTTTGCAAGGCTACGTAAATTCATGATGGTTGAAATAGCTGTTAGAGCTAGATAGCCAACTCGTCAGATTCATAGAGTACCTGCTAGTAATAGTAACATGATGCATAACGTGTTCTCAGAGCATAACCTCAGATCCACTTTTCGTATGATCCCCGCCGCCCGCTTTATCAAGTCCGTACCCTTCTCTTAAGTACCAACCTCAGCGGACCAGCCTTGAGGATAAAATGGTTCTTCTCCTCCCAATAGATAGACGTGCCATCCTCGCCCGTACGGCTCGAGTGCAAGGCGAGGTGATGAATGTAATGGAGGCATTGTATCCATTGCCTTGCGCTTGTGGCGTGGAGTAGGTAGGGCTGTTGATGCGGAAGCTTGGTCACCGTCACGAGGATGCCATGGTAACATAACTCATCAAGGCACAGCTGCATTAGAAATCAGGGTTATAGAACTCTCAAGCCAAAGAAGGAGAAATAAAGGAAAGAAGGAATGAAGTCTAGATCGTAGTTCAAAAACTATCCCCTCGCTCTTCACTTTGTTGGCGGGCTCGACTTTTATATTCCGGCTAGGTTAGAGGAAGAATCGCTTCATCCTCTATAGCCTCTGAACCATTGCGAGGCTGTCGGGGTTGTCTTTGCGGGGTCCCTCTTCACAGGCTGCTACTGTTGTTTCGATCAAGGCCAGTGCTTCGTCGAAGGCCTAGTACTCGTGTGGGGTGAGTGTGAGGTTTACCACGCTGATGAGCGTCTCGTAGTGGTCGATTCCAAAAATCCTCTTCTTAGACTTGAGCGTACGCTGCCCTAGCCGTCGGAACTCTTCCCTGATCTCCTCGTCATATCCCAACATGAGGGCCAGGTTATGTAGTTCCGTGAGCACGGTCGGGTGCTCATCGCCGAGCCGCTTAGCCCTCGCGCAGCAAGGCAATGCTCTCGACATTCTTCTCCGCGTCATGCTGCTCCGACAGGACCGATGGCAACCGGCTCATGCAGTTCAGGGTGTCCAAGTGATGCCGACCACGCACACGCGTGCTGCGGGCAAGGGCCTCGCGATGCAGGGTTTCTGACTTTTCGTACTGGCATTGGGCCTCCAACGCGCCGCCGAGGTTGTTCATGCCGTCGATGGTTTTCGGGTCGTCAGGGCCAAGGACCTCTGTCCGTAGTGCGACGACACGTTCAACAAGCGATATTGCCTGAGCCAGATCACTTATGCTGCCTGGAAATCGAAGGAGCCAGGATAATAAGCCCATACTTTCCAGCGTATCTACAGCGCGCTCTCCGAGGTGCTTCTCTCAGAGGGACAGTGACTCCTCAAAACGCCCCCGCGCTTCATAATAATCCCCCATCCATGCGAGTTAGCGTCCGGTGTGTAGCAAGAGGCGTGCTCGTCCAGTATCAATATCACGTTGGTGCGGGGGTTGGGGCGAATCTGTGAACGGGCGATTCCCGAATTTGTACTTCAGCAGCATCTTGGCGTGTGGCAAAAGTGCCTGGCACGTCGTCCAGTAATCTCCGGCGGGGTACGAAGATGGCTCCGGGAAGTGATGCGACACGGATTGAAGGGCAGAGAAGGCCATCTCTCCGTTTCGGCAACACCTTCACTCTGCAGCCACCATCGTGTGGCTAGTTGCACAAGACGGTGGGTGCTGAACGTGATCTCGGTGCCATCGTCCGCATCGCTTGCGTCGACCAATGAGAAGGCGCGGAGGGCAGCCACGGCGTCCTCGAAGTCGAACTCATCCTCACCATCCTCCTGGCCCTCGGCGCCATCAAGAAGCCTCTTTGGGATGCCGTTGTGTTGGAAAAAGCTGATCAAGCAAAAGTAGGTCAGTCGCTCGTAGGTTATTGTTGCGCAGCCAGTCGAACGATAGCGACCATGTCTTAGCGACGGACTCCATGGAGGCACTTTGACGGCCGTGATCTGCAAACTCGAAAGCCAACAGACGCGTTCTGGAGGAATCGCTTTTCCGGTACTGTTCAAGGTACTTCGAGATGGTCGTTCTCCGCTTGATAATGAAGGCAACGGCTTGAGTAATAGCCAGCGGGATGTACTCTAGCTCCGCCAAGAGGTCAAGGGCTACTTCCTCCGGGGGAGAGCGTTTTTGTAGCCGCTCCTTGACGAGTTGTAAACCCTCTTCCGGATCTAGGGCCGGGATCATGATCGGACCGGCGGGGGCTGCGAAATCTACCCCCATATCACTCGTTCGTGTGGTAAACAGCAGCGATCCGTGAGAACAATGCGGTATGCTTTGAGATGGCTTCTTGCCGTTACGCATCTTCTCGTGGAAGAAGCTCTTCTCATCGTCGGCGTTGTCGACTACCATTAACCAGGGCTCTTTATGTCGGGTCTGTAGCCAGTCTTGCACCAGGTTAGCCGTATCGGTTGTGGATTCGTCACGATTGACGAGGCTGCATTCCCTGGCGATCCGTTTGAATGACTCCTCGAATCTGGAAACCGTGACGGCGTTGACCCAGAATATAGAAATGCCGCTTTCGCGCCGCCGATAATAGTACTCAATCGCAATCTGTGATTTTCTAACTCGGCAGAATAGTATCAGTGGTTGCGTACCACAAATAGACATAGCTCAGGTCCGCTTACCCGATACCACCCAAACCACACAAAGCTGCCTTTGGCTGCCTGCCCTCCTTGACCTTGAGTGCGTCGTCGATGGCGCTGAATATCCCCACCCTGCCCACGAATGCCGGGTTTCGGTCAGATGGTACCAGCCACGACAAGTTATGCTGCCAGTTCGGGGCTGAGTTACTGCCAGTGACCACTTGATGGTTGCTGAGAACTTGACGGTTGCTGACAGATTGATGAAAGGTGAGAACGCTCACATACTTCGCAAGCGTCTCGGCTATGTCTTGCACCTTGCTATCATAGCGCAGACTCGCGATAGCCTTCGTCCTGCGTTGCAAGGATGACGCAGTAGCTGGCGGTAGGATGCGTTCTAGCAGCTCTTCGAGCCTTTGCGCGGCCTCTTGGAATTCGCGCAACACTGGGAGGAGCGCTTCCTCGGACGACGGGTTGATGTCATTGCTCTTCACCTGGTCTTGTATCCTGCGTACCCCGTTGATGATGAGTGGCAATTGCGTCTTGATTTGACGGAAGGCCTTTGGAATTTCGTCAATATTGTTGCTAAAGTCCGATAACCGTTTGACGATTTTGGCGCCGACGTCGACAAACTGAACGATAGCAGCGGCTAAGCTAATCGCTGTGACGGGTTCCATTTCCTCTGGGATGAAAAGTTAGCCGCGGTTGTCTCGATTGCCGTGACGGGCTTCATTTCAGGATGAAAAGTTCGATCATTTCGTGTCGCGGCTTTGGGATGGTCATCGGTTGTTGCGTGAGCTGAGAACTCGCGGTTGGGCTCGCGGGACAGCTGCAGCCCTTTCTTATCGATAAGCTCCCTCTCACCACTCTGGCAGGCACACCTGGGTAATCCATTGGCTCACCCCCATCCAATGATGTCGGGTCTGGGCTGGAGACTTGGAAGCTGGCCTGGCCCAATCCGTGAATTTTGAATCCTCGGCAACACCCCAGGGCTGGCAGGTACAAAGCAGAGGCTACGTCCATATGCGAGGTTTCGGGGATGCCAGACCACGCCGGTCCCGGATCACGTTGCCACGGTCGGCCGAGTTGGGTCGAGCACCAACGCATCAATCAACTCTGAGGATGACGTTGCGGTTGTCTTCCAGACTACGTACGCCGCACAGGCAGTTGGCGACATCCTAAAAACTGTTGGATTTAGCAACGAGGTCGACCAAGTTTTTGACAAATTCTACGCCATCGGACTAACCAAAGGGTTAGTGGCAGAGTTTGAGCAGTCTCCCTGGACCCATCCAGAATTCTGCATCCTTCCCGCTGCCAAAGCCCCGACGAGCGGCAGACTTCCGACCCCTGGCAGCGCTAGGAAAATCCTCCCAGGTTCGATCGACTTCAAAATACTCAACGGGTGGCTTAGCTACTGCCTCACGCACCATGGCGATACCTGCGAGCTCTTTCCAGGCTATCCGAGGCGGCTCACCAACCTGAAGGAAGACGGGGATTACCACAGACTGGATGAGCAGGCTGTCTCCAACATAAATCCTCAGGGGGCGCTAGCAATACCCTACCAGCCTGTCGTTCGCATTGAGGCTTGGACTATAAGAGTTCGATTCAGGTATATTGCCGGCGGATTTGACGACACAAAGACGCCTTGTGCGTCCAACCATCCTGATCCCACGTACTTCATATGTGCCCAAGTCGCGAGCCATGATGCATCCTCTCATGGCACCCATTACTGGTCGTTCGTTCAATCCGTCCAGGTTGTTGAAGGTGATGATTTTCATCGCGCGCTGTGCGAAGAGGAATTTGCATGCATTCTGCTGTCTAAACAAACGCGCTTTGGGATGGTTTGTAGAAAGGGGGGTGACCCTTGGGAGAGAATTGGAGGTGTCGGCCTCCTATCACCGTATTTCGAAGGCCCTGCGGACTTACCGGATGCTGGACGTGACGCCATTCTTTATCAGGATCTGTTTGACTGCCTTCCCCGTAATCGGGAAACGTTCATTTTAGGATAGTCGGCAGTTGGCAACTGGTGAGGTGGCTCTCGGTGGTTTATCGTCTTGAAAAGGGTGTTGGAGCACATCAGACGGTTTATGCGGGAAATTGGGCAAATTCATGTTCAACTGTCAAAGATAGTTGGTTTTCTGGATTTGGCACCCCATCACTTGTTTCCATCGGATTGCAATAGAATTTGTTCAAAATTATAGCAAAAGTGCTGGAACTACTCGTATGATTATGACATACTGCTTCGGTACAGGTGTCAGGACATGCTTTATTCTTCAAAGCTTCAAGGTCTCAGAACAACCTTATCCAAGCCTTGCAAGTGCCTCTCTCGTCCGGCTATCCGTGCTATCAAAATTGGCGCAATCCGCACGGTTCTGTTAGACGATAAGACTTCTCAAATCCCCGGTTTTCGAAACTAGGTATGCGGTACTTCAAACCTGCAAACTCTCCAAGTAGTCTAACAACATCTGATTACAGCAAGCGCTTCATCTCTATTGCATACCTATCTGTGCGGAAAACGCGTATCTAAAACTTGACATCTTTCAGAATAGGCTTACACTTATGTCATTAATCATCAACTACTCCTCCTCGCTCGCCCACCTCCCCTAGAAACGAGACATTAACTAAAATCCCCCTGGCCCTTCATGATTCACCAGGGACTATCTCAGACAGATCCAGCTCCATAACACGGACAAAGCTTGTAATCCACCTTTCTCTTATCCCTACATTCCGATTAGACTCACCCATAAGCCCCGACTCGCTCCATTCCCTTGCAGTATCAACGTATCGCTTGTACTTCCTCGCCATTTGCATCGGATCGGCCCTCTTAATCATGTCCATAAATAGATTGACCCACTCTGCTTCCATATGACGTCTAAGTGCCAAACTGAGCGGATCGATGAAGCAATCGTTTGCGTAATCCACCTCCGAGCGTTTATCGTCGTTGTCTGGATGTAACTACGCGCACAAAGTAAGAATATTAGACCCCGCAGTCATAAGCCGGCGACTCTGCAACAATGAACCGGCATCGATAGCTAGGTAGCCGGGGTAATACTCACCTTGTTCTCGTTCTTCGCTGCCTTGCCCCGATCTCTCTCCTCTCGCCTTCTTTTCCCACTCTCTTTCTTGCGTGCACCATCCTCTCGTCGCGCCAGCAGCAACTCAAAGGACCGCCGCATCTCTAGCAAGAGCTTTTTTTCTAGTTGATCATCGGACGCAGATCTCAGCTCGACCATCTCAGCCTCCAGCGTCTCGATCTTCCTCTCCTCGGCAATCACATCCCAAAATCGCTCCTCTTTCGCGTGACCAGCCTTCGCTGCACACTCGCAGCGGTGTGGCATTTCGAGCTCGTCCATCTTGAAGCGCCGGAGCCACGATAAGATACTGTCTCACCCAATCCGGTCGATCCAGGTCCCGGAAGACAGCCAGGCATTCGAGCGTCCACATGACGTTTCTGGGAAGCGTGAGGAGTTGGTGGCGGAACACCGGCATGAGCGTAACTGTCGGGAGACAGCCCTCTTCTGAGCAGGGGCAGTCACACCCGTCAGCCGGAAGTGCGGTGTCGTTGCTGGTGCTGAGAAGACTGGGCACATGCAGTAACAGAGCGCGCAGTGTGCGAAACATGGCGATGACTTTGGCGATGTCCGGCTCGTAGTCGGGGAAATCTTGGAGGACTTGGTGGAGGACTGTCCTGCGCTGGTTGTTTCGGATGAGGGGGTCTGCGCCTTTGCTGATGAGTAGAGTGATTGGTTTTGGGTCAATGGCCACGGCAACAGAGAAGAGACAATGCTCGCCGGAGGTGTCTCGCACGTTGACAGCGGAGAATCCGCCATCGATGAGCCGCTGAGCCTCGTCCTGGGACCTAATTAGACTGCCGAGGGTCTTTTCGCCGCTGCCAAACGTGAAGTCAAGATCCGCAGGTCCAGATACAGAGAGCAGGGTTTCCCAGTATTGGTCTGTCTATTCCTTCATCTGTGCGGTTAGAACTTGCCCTGGGAGTACCAGCTTAGCCATTTGCTCTGACAACCGAGGCCAGATGTCGTATGAGGGATTCGATGTGGCAGTATTTCCCCCAAGAGCATGGAAAACATCCCAAACCATCTTTTCGTGACTCCAGATGAAGGCGCAATCAATGAAATCGCATTCATTTCCTTCCTGAAGACCCCATGTATCTCTGTCTACATGATGGGCCCGCACTGACAGATCAGCACCGTGCTGGATCAGCATGAGGGCGGCATCCCGGTAGCCCATGGCCACAGCTTACATGAGCGGTTTGAATCCCCAGCGGTCTTGCTTGTCCTTCAACGTCAGGGCTGCTCTCGCCAGGAGAAAGTCAAGGATTGGGCCAGAGGAGGGTGCCAGGGCCATATGTAAGGCCGACTGGCCAAGGAAGTTGACGATGTTCGCAATCTTGTCTGCGTCCCTGATCTTGTTAATCCATCGTCTGACTTCAGCGAGGTCATTAGAGAGCACGGCCCTGGTCAAGGGATGCGTTCCTCCAAAGCCTTTGTGGCGGCGACACTTTGGTTAGCCTGAGCTCACATGGTGTTTCTATTGCCAGGTACATGTAAATTTCTGCGGGTGATACTCACCTGGGTTCTGCGAGGTTATTGCCCTGAGAGATTCGACATAAAATGGATCGACTGCTTGGAAGGGAGTTTCGCCATACATCTCAAACGGCCCATCTTCAGGCAAGCTTGGCCCTGGCCAAGAGGCAGAGCGCGGCTCGTCGGCGTCCTCAAAGCCGTGTCCAATCCTAACCAAGAATTCCATCACCATCAGATGGCAGTTGCCACTTCCCCACCCGGCAACATCGTATAAGAATCTGCAGGTCTCACTGTATTAGCTCTTCTCGCTACCAGATAGGTAGGTATGCATGAACTCTGACACCTGCATGAACTCAGATACCCGGAATCAGGAGGCGGTAGCACACTCATCCGTGTCCATCCCGGCCGCCATATTGAGTTCCTGGACAAAAAACTCAATCATCTCCAGTTGCTTTTGGCTTTGATAACCGTGTACGCCCCACGGCCCATAGTGCACGAGCTCCTGGGCATATGTCTGTCCCACCGGATTGACATGGGTCCTGAGTGTCGAGTCGGACCTGTAAAGCTGCCGGAACTTCTCTTTCGCCGTTTCGGTGTCGAGCTCACCTTGCTCTAGTCTGAACAGAACTTCGAACCCTGGCGACGTCGCTCGCACCACCGCATGCACCTGGAGGCTCGGCCGCAAGGCATATCCCGCTGCCCCTGTGATGAACTCTCCACCGAGTTGCACGGCTACCGGTATACCGAGCCACAGCAGCTGAACGCGGAGGAACTGGTACCGACGTGCGCTGCATGTGCTTTGATCGCATGAGCGCAGGACCGCGTCCAAAGGAGTGTACCTGACGAACAAGCACTTCCAGGTGCTAGACTCGTTGGCATGGCAGGAGCAGCGGCAGCGCTTCCTGTCACATCGAGGTATACGCGGAGACCTGAATGGTGGCAGCCTGACTTCCGATCGGGACTCTTCGTTGAGGCCGCTCGAGTCCCCACCCGCCTGAGATCCAGTACTTCTAGAGTTTTCAGCAGCGCTATCATTGGGCCGTGTCAACTGCTCCGCCAATGCAAATGCCCTGCTATCTATCGTCACGCTGGAGTAGAGGAGGTAAGAAGGGGCATCATTCTCATCAGGAGGTCCCAAACATACAGCATCGCCCTAGACAGCTGATCAGCATTCCATCGGCGCATCTCGGATCCTATGCAACACTGAATGAACTCTTACAATGTGAAGTGGTTATACGCATCAGCCGTGAGTCGATCGACAACCTGCAGCTCGCTCAGGAGCGATGAATCCCGCAGCCCCAGGCCGCGTAGTCTCAAGCCCCGAGCCTTCTCGTTCGGCGCGGTAATCCTAGCCTGGAGGGCGCCCAACGTCCGCGAGATTGCATTGTAATCATCCACGCAGAGCTGGAGAAGAGTTTCCAGTTCAGAAGTCTCGCTCTGTGCGCCGTTCGTGGGCGACTGGATCCGATGCCTGATGGATTCCAATACCGTAAGCTGCGTTTCGATTCGGTCGACACGTCTGTGGCAAGTCCTTGACCGTGGCGACTCTGATTTTCAGTGTTCTGATACCTTTTCCAATCACAATGGACAGAGAAGCCAGGCCGGCAATTGAGCTGACAATGCCGAGGATTTCCGCCATCGCAATTGTGTGGTGATCCGAGTAGGTACTCAGCGGATATCAGGGTGATGGGGAGAGATCCGGAAATGTGTAAACAGGCCACCCTTGATGATGCGAAAGAAACCAGACGTGACGACGCGGATACAAAAGCTCAGACGGGATCGGGGCGGGGATGTTGGAGGAAGGTGCAGAAATGATCAGGCTCTAACGGCAACTACAGCAGATATGCCTTAGGAGAGAAAGGGTACCTATCTAGCCAATGAACGCCAACACCTCCAAGGCAGGCGTGAAGTCGCACAAAAACTGCGGGGTAACCCAACTCGTGCAAAAGACCCAAGTTGAGGCCGGTGTTCCGTGGAAGAGCGCAGTTTCATGCCGAACTTGAGCTCTTGCCGTATCAATTCTTGTCAAGGCGGCGGTGACATGGATGCCCATCGCATCTTCCTTCACACCGACCGAGACAACACATTCCGAGTCATCGTTGCCGCAGAAGGGCAAGGGCAAGAGGCAAGCCGCCTTCAGGTTTTCTCAGTCAAAAGTTCCGCCGTGGTCAACTACATCCACAGCAGCCCTATGCTTTACCCTAAAACTGCCCTCAGCAATTTCCATATTCGTGTGTGACTCTGAGCCACTCCTGAGCTGGGGTGAGCCATGAGTGAGGCTAGCCTGCAAAGCCGTGTGGCCCAATTTTGGACCCTCGACTAAAGTAGCCATCTGGAGATTCTGTTCCTCGGTTTATGCTAACCATACCATATAGGTTGCGGCCAACAGATTTGGGCTGGGAATGCCAAGACTTGCCAGGTTATCTGACAGGAGGTCCGTGCGCGCAACCTGGGCCACCACAAAAGTCCACACTCTCCCTTACGACCCCGCTCTCTTTGTGGTCAGCAATCTCCCTCCTGCTCTTCCTCAGTTTCAGCGGTTGTTCAGACAGTAAGAGCTAAACACTCATCAAACTTCCCCAACATTATTCATACGCATAGCACAACGATAAAACAGGTTGGACAACATTTCAAGTCAGGTATGGCGATTGACCCACTCTGGGTATACTTTTCGGCCGAGGAGGAGGGAGAAGTCACGACGACGCAGTACTGTTCTCAGCAGCCCTACCTGTCCCTACGATTTGGCACTCCCGGGGCAGCCACAATTGGTGCAAGTCAGGAGCTTGCTGTTCGACGCATTACTTTCACCACGACCTCTCACGATCAGGGGTTTAGCGACAGCGAAAGTCAATATGGTGGCACGTATCAAGCTTCTTTCACCTGGTTTGACGCCTGTGTGCTGTCTCCTTCCGGCCACGAACGGGTCCCTCGCCGCTCCATCCAGTACAATGTGAACGCAAGCCTTGAGTACAAAAGGCATGTCAATTGCTGGAGCTTGGAGGACGCTGATGATGATCTGCGGCACTGGATGACCAGCATCCGGCCTGGCGATACGGTTCAGATTGTACCGCGGGCCCACTTCCCAGCGTGGACAAATTTCGTCAACGCGGCAAAAATCGAGTTATGGGCATCACCGAGCGATTGGAGCGTGGCTGCGCATACGATTATCTCCCTGGTCGAAAAGAACGACTACAGCGGGTATCGTCCGCTAATGCACGATCTCAGGGAGATCAGAGTCGTGGAGCTTCAGCCCGGAGAAGCCGAGCAGCCGATTCGATTAGCGCTAAAATATACCCGTTTGCTTGAGAGAGATTGTCTGCGGTATGACGCTCTTTCTTACTGCTGGGGAGAAGCAAAGGACCCTCAAGTTCTGCTGCTGACGGTCCTTGACGAGCATCAACCACCAACGAGGATCCAGACAAATCGGAATCTGTTCCTAGCACTCAGGCAGCTGAGGCATAAGAATACCCCAAGGACACTCTGGATTGATCTTCTGTGCATCAACCAAATGGACATAGATGAACGAACACATCAGGTTGCTCTCATGGGCGAGATATTTGCATCCGCGGGGGCTGTATGCGTTTGGCTAGGGGAACCCGACACCGATATCGCCACTGATTGTCGGGCCATTCACGGTATCTCACAGCACTATGATAAAGCCTTCAATCGGAGAGCGGCCAGGCAGGAGCCCCAACGGAACTGCCAGATCCGCAGGATACGCATGACATCATCCTGGACAAGACATCGCGGCTATTCAACACCGGCTTCGACCGAATATTCTCTTTAGCCTGGTTCGAGCGCGTATGGGTTTTGCAGGAGGTTTGGGAAGCTTCACGCGTCCAGGTTTTCTGTGGGCCATATCAATTACAGTGGGAAGCGATCATGCAAGCAAACCGCTGCTTGAAGCAGCGAGGGCTCTTGACCAGGGCGGTGCTTCCCTCAATATGGACAACACTATTTAGCGTCAAGAGGGATGGAATGGCTCTGACATGTGAGCGAGCGCCAAGATTGGATATCTTGCACATCCTCGTTTCAGTTCTCGGCATGAAGGCCACAGACGCAAGAGACAAGATTTTTGCGTTGTTGACTTTCGGCAAGGAAACGCACCAGATTGACCAACTTCCGCCAGAAGTGAAACCAGACTACGGCAAAGAGGTCACCAGGGTCTACGCTGATTTTACGAGATGGTGGATAGTGCATCATGCTTCCCTCCGCATACTGTCTGCGGTGCATACGATCTCGGGCCGGTCCTGGGTTTGCAAGACAGGTCCTTCTGCTTCAGCTGGTGGCGGATTTGACCTTTCACAGCGGCCGTCCTGGATCATGTGGCACGAAGGCTTTGGCGAGTGGATACAAGCAACTCTTGCACTCCATGATCAGTGCGGATATCGCGCCTCAAGCAGCCGTGATATCGACACAAATCTGATACAGTCGACAGGAATAACGCGGCCAATGCATCTCGCGCTGAAAGGCATAAGGATCAGCAACATTGCGTCTATCGGCCCTTATCCCTATTATCAGGCCTTACCCGCTTCGAAGAGCATGCAGGAAGCATTCGTGCGACTCTTCGATCCTTCAGGTACTATCGGCACCTGGAATAGTTTTAAAACAAGGGTGTCAGTTGGCGAGCCCGTCGATATTGGACATCATCTGAACAAAGGTGAAGAATGGAAGATGCATTACCTGTCCCACTGGGACACGTTTCCTCCCTCAAACAACGATTCTCTTGATAGCGCGCCTACTTGGTTGGCTTGCCACGGAAACTGCATGTTCACTGATAAAGATGGAAGGGTGGGTCTTTGTCCATCAGGGTCTCAAGTTGGTGATCTGGTTGTAGTACTGTATGGTGGGAACGTGCCCTACTTGCTTCGGCCAAAGCCTCATGAGGGCGATTACGGAGCTAGTGGTCGCCAAGGACATACTAGGAACGAGTATCACTTTGTTGGAGAATGCTACGCTGAAGGACTGATGGGCGGTGAGGCCTGCTATTCACCAGGTGACTTGGAGCTTGAGGAAGTATTTGTTCTAGTTTAGTCGAATCGCACTTGCCATCCCAGGACCGGAGGATTAGATTAGGGGGGGAATTCGAAGGGGGTCAGGTGTTTGTCGGTGATTGCTCGAGTGGGATCGCCTGTGGTGTTGGGAAAGGTGGATATCTGGTTAGAAAGTGGCAGAATTTCCCAATCGTTCCACAATTGTGTTGTCTTTGGCAGTCACAACTCTTTGAAGACCTTTTCAAGAACGTCGTGCCCGTAAATGAGATCCTCCCCGCTCAAGCTTTGCCCCTCCTCACGGCAACTGATTGTCCGAGCTCTGTGACGTTCCCGCACCGTGATTATATGGTGGCCCCTCCCCTAGTGAATCCGACAACGTCCACAGCTGCCCCCCGTACCGGCTCTCCATGCTGGCGCCCACGGTCTCGCTCTCCGTGTACACTTTCTTCTCGCAGTGGCCATCTCCGAGTGTTCTCCAACTCCACGGGACCCCTTGGCTCTCAAGGGTCATCAACACTCGCGACGTTTTCTTCTTTATCCAGGAGCAAAATTGGTCAGACAGCAGCATTTACGGACACCCCATTCTGCTGCGATCTTCTCTGTAGCGCTGTTGGAGAGAGATCTGGAAAATTCCGAGTCCTAGATGCAGCGAAAGTCTTGCGGAGTCAACGGCGGAGAAGGTCATCGCCACTTGACTGAAACGGCGAATATTTCGCTTCTCGACTCACGAAATCAACGTCATGCCCTGTGTCGTCATTTAGTATGAGGGAAATGATTTCCCCGGTGTTCTTCATGCTCAGCGAGTGGCATGGTGACATTGAATTTCGGCCAAGGCAGGTTGTTTACTGTGGGGTGCGGGTGACAGTTACCATTTTGGGTGGTCTCGGAACTTCAAATGCCCGGTTTGTTGCTCCGTTCCCAATCGAGCTTAAGATAAGGTACAAATACTCCCCGCATCGGAGGGCAAGTTTCTTTGCGCCCGAGAAATACCTGCATTTTCTCACACGAGAGGACATCAGAGTTAATTGGTTTGGTGCCTAGCAAAGTTGGCAAACTGTTTGACTTGTTGTGTTGTTTCGGGTGACTACCTAACATGAAGGCACCTAGCCCGAAACAGCAACTCACTTACACCACTTCCAGTGCCGTGACCAGCAAAAGGGCGAATTTGGTTCCGTATCCACTCACCCATCCAAGCCAGAAAAACCGGGTTGCTGGGCCTGCTGCACGCCTTGGCATCGCAACTCAATGCTACTCAAAACCTGGGGAACGCATCGCCGGTGGATCTGGTGGACCGGGGAATCTCCGCACAACGTCTTTTCTGTCTCATGCGGTCCAATCACGGATGACCTTGCCTTCAACCCGCAACCTTTCCTTTCATTGACGGAATATCACGACCGGGTTAGCCTAGACATACGGAGGATAGAAATCCTGGCTCCGTATATCTCTCATATATTAATCGCCCTCCCGCAGCCTTTCAATATTCTCCTTCTCAGTATGCCTGACTCCCCAGCTCGTCTCAGCCAAGCATCGCCACGATGAAGCTCGCCGCCGCCATCGCGCTGCTCGCGCCCGCAGTCCCCCTCGTCCACGGGGCCTGCAGCCTCCCTTCGACTTACAAGTGGTCATCCTCGGGCGCGCTCGCCCAACCCAAAAACGGCTGGGCCTCGCTCAAGGACTTCACCTACGTGCCCTACAACGGCCAGCACCTCGTCTACGGCTCCTACTTTGGCACCACCGCCTACGGCTCCATGAACTTCGGCCTCTTCAGCGACTGGTCCAAGATGTCCACCGTCACCCAAAACCAGATGAACTTCGCCACCGTCGCCCCCACCCTCTTCTTCTTCCGCCCGAAGAACATCTGGATCCTCGCCTACCAATGGGGCGCCACCGCCTTCTCCTACCGCACGTCCACCAACCCCGTCGACGCCAACGCCTGGTCGGCCGCCTACCCGCTCTTCTCCGGGTCCATCGCCAACTCCGACACCGGGCCCATCGACCAAACCCTCATCGCCGACGCGACCAACATGTACCTTTTCTTCGCCGGTGACAACGGCCGCATCTACCGCTCATCCATGCCCATCGGCAACTTCCCCGGTAACTTCGGCACCGCCACGACCATAATCTTCGACGGCGCCAAGGCAGACTTCTTCGAGGCTGTGCAGGTGTATACCCTCGACGGCCAGTCCTCCCCGCTGTACCTCATGATCATCGAATCCATGGGCTCGCGCGGGCGGTATTTCCGGTCCTACACCGCCACCCGTCTCGACGAGGCGTGGATTCCCCAGGCGACGTCGGAGAGCAATCCGTTCGCAGGGAAGTCCAACGCCCCCGGCGCGTCGTGGACGGAGGACATCTCCCATGGTGATTTGGTGCGGTCGAGGAACGATGAGACCTTCCCAGTGGACCCATGTAAGTTGCAGCTGTTGTACCAGGGGAAGCAGGGGACAAGCTCGGAGTATAATAAGCTGCCGTATCGCCCGGGGTTGTTGACGTTGGAGAATCCGGTCGGGACGCCGTCGAACCCTGGGGCGGGGCCGCCTACGACGACGAAGGCGCCGGTGGTGACGACGACGGCGCCGGCGACGGGGAGTGGTGGTGCGACGGCGAAGAGGTATGAGCAGTGTGGTGGCCAGGGTTGGAGTGGCGCGACCAAGTGTGAGAGCGGGACTGAGTGCAAGGTTAGCAATCAGTGGTACTCGCAGTGTTTGTAGGAGGGGCTTTTTCAGGAGAAATAAACAGGAAGTTATATTCTCTCTTCTATGTGGAATAGACTATTGTGTGAAATACATCTGCAGTGATCGGGAGTAATGATCCCTTGAACCGTAAACTGAATCGAACTCCAAACTCTCAATAACATTTTGAGACACCTTTCCAGGCACCAATGATGCTAGCCCATATTAGCCCAGTCACGAACGCGGAACATGGGGTCGTCCTCAATCTCCACTGGTAGTAGGCTCAAGTTAGATAGTTTTGATGACTTGGACTTGGTAGTTTCCTCATGGTAGTGTGAGTGATTTCGCCGCCCTCTTGACCATCCCGACCACAGCGACCAGTCCTTCTCGTTGGTGGGAAATTCGTGAAAGTCGCTGCACTTGTCACAGTCAAACTCGCCGCTGAGAAGCTCGGGGCAGGATTATGTATTGAGTTCTGGCTAAATGGCTTGCTGGATGCAAAGAGTGCCCATGCCATAAGGGTCTAAAATTGCTGAGATAAGGAACACGGACTTTAGCCGACGAGGCAGAAAACGTGTATCTAAAACTCTACAGGGAGTACAGGTAGGATTGCACCCTTGCTCATGGCCTGGGGTGAATCAGGGAAAGTGGAGGACAAATCAGCCACAGCTTACACCGATTCAGGACAACGAACGAAACGAAAATTTTGTGTTCCTAGATTCGGCACACGCAACCAAACCGCTTGAAGACCGTTAGGTTTATCTTATGGTAAATTTATAGGTTGTGATTGCATGTTTGTTCTTGTTTGTCGTGACTCACAGTGCTAGCTTCATGTTGGAAATGGTCCTGGATCAGTCAGAGCGGCTGAGTGAAAGCATATCTATAAAGGAGCCTATTCCCCGGTGAGCACTATGTCCAAGGACGAAGACTTTCAACACTCGTTAAAACTTGAAAGTCTCATCTTGTCTGTTCTCATTTCGTCACACCAGTGCAGGCCTCGAAATACAGGTGGTCGGACGGTTCCATGGCTTTCTTCACGCAAGAATAGTTGCACACTGGAACAGGGGCCGAACGTCGCTCCGATGTAAGATAGACATGGAACTGACAGCGTTTTCATAAGCCGGGTGGTATATACCTTTTTGCTCATTGGATAGATACTGCCACGTGACCCGTATTCCTTTTCCTTCAATTCCAATCTCACCTTTCCAGGGCATACTGGCCGAAAGTGTGGCATTGTGAATTTCGTCCGAACTCTACAATAAAAACGGTCTTCAGTGTTCGCCTTTTTACCTATCCACTCTACTACGCGTTCCCTACAAGTCAAATTTCGCCCACAATTGGAAAGCAAGCCTCTGGAAACAAAATCCAGACCTCTAGGTTCTCCTAAGAACACCTCACGCAGTTTCTTGGACGCGTTCGGCTCACCAAAAACACATTGCGCAATTCACCTCTCGGCCTGCGGGTCCTTCTCAGGTTCACTATGTTGGCTCTGTCATATGGCCAGATTCACTCTTCCTGCCGTTCCCAATATGTCGTTTGCAAGGTCCACTCGCAGGACGCGTGACTTCCATCCGAATAATACCAACGCGTTGTGATTTACTGATTCCATTCACTTTGGCACGCGACCCTAACGCGATGAAATTTCTTTCAAGCACAAAAGCAAGCCACCAGTAATTAAATCTGGACCTCGAGCTTTCAACAACACCACACTCGCTTCTTTTCACGCTTCCCCCAGTCAAAAGAAGACATCGCGAACTGTCCTCACAAGCGCAAAACAATTTCTTTCATTCACCACCACCTCAAACCTTCAATATGTCCACCTCCAAGTCAGCCGGGAAGCACCGCAGCACCCGACAGAAGGCTGCCGACGTGTCGCTGGCCAACAGAGAGACTCGCCCAGTCTTCTGCCGCCACTGTATCTCGTCCATGCTCATGGGTTACCCCGCGTCTCGCGCCGCCGACGCCTGTCGCAACGGCCGGGTGTCCTGCACGGACCGACGTATGTTTTGATACCTAGCTTATCCTGAACTGCACCGAACCGAGCCGAGCTGAGCTGAGCTGACCTTTCGATTTTTGTTCAGTTCATCGAACGAGAGAGACGAAGCTGTGCCTGGAGTGTATTGTGGGGGGCCGCGATTGCGACCCTGTAAGTTCCGCTCCCTCTGGCCCGTCCATCGTGATGATATTGTTTAATTCTGACATTTTTACACCTGATCAGATCCATCCGAGTCGTCAGGCCTTGGTCCTAGACCTACAGGCCAAGTACCTTGCCGCCTTCGGCAAGGCCGCGGGATCGCCTGTATGTACACACCAGTCCCGAAGCGACAGCAGTCCCCCCTCCTCATGATATCACTGCACGGCCCGATTTACCGGACACGCCTTGATGGTTCCATGCACCATGTACATGCCGCGCTGTCCACACTGCCCAAACTCGCCGGATTTCCTGTCTTCTGCGATGGTTCTGTCCGTCATGTACACGCCGCGCTGGCCACGCTGCCCGGACTCACCTGTTGTCTGGTGTCTTCAGCAATGGCCCCGTTCATCATGCACATGTCAAACTGTCCGGACACATCACCATCTCCTCAGCGTCCCATCGGAATACCTCTAGGGGCTTGGATAGAACAGCATCCCCTTCTCCATCAAGACACCAATTCCCCTTCTCCATCAAGACACCAATTCCCCTTCTCCCCCATATGCTTCTCCCCTCCTGGAGTCCGCCAGTTATCCCAGCCATCTCTCCAGCTTCCCAACCATTTCCTTCATTCATCTCACTAACAATTTGCTTCACAGGAGTACAACGCCTGGCAGGCCGCCGCCCGCGCCTGTTGCGACCAGGACAGCAACGCTCTTCCGGGCATCGCCCGCCTCAAGAAGGGCGAGGTCAAGGTTATGGCCTCGACCTCGGCCCCGGCACAGGTTGAGCGCCCGGCGGAGGCGGCTACCTCGGGCAGAAACGCGGAGTGGGAGTGGCTGGAGGAGACGGTGGCGGAGCTGAACGCCGCGCACCAGGCGGGAGAGGCCGTGGTGGTTCGAATCCACCCGGCATTCCTCGACCATGTCGGGGCGAAGCTTACGGCGGGTAGGGGGTAGATTGGGGAGGCGGAGGAGTGATTTCTTTTGGATTCTATATTATAATGAAACAGAATTTGTCTGCACGGAAGAAAAGAAATGGTGAACGTTTATATCATTTTGCCGAAGTAAGCGTCGTGGGTGACGCGCATGTGGAAGCCGATTTGGTTCCCAACATCCGCCATACCTGGGGTATTCTTCGAACGAGGTCCTGTTCAATGGCTACCAGCACCCGGGTGAGCATTGGGTTGCTTGTGGAGAATAGTTCAATGTCTGAAGGAGTCCATAAAGAGTAGACTGATCAGCCCCTCTCAGTCGGCCAGGCCTTCGATCTAGAGGTACCAAATGGGGAGCTGGTTTTCAAAGTCGATACCACCACGGCCCGATTGGGGACTGGGAACTTGTGATGGAATGTACATCAATAATAAGCAGCGCTAAAGCATTACAGAAATATATGGAGACTTATAGGTGAAAAGAAAGTACAATAAATACAGATTATGTACAATATCACCCTCATTTCCCTCTGACTCCCAGCTAACCACCTTCACCTTCTTTGAGATGGCAACCCAGACTTCAACAATACACGCGTTGGAGATGCCGCTAACTCTGACGCGGACAAACGTGGGAAGACACAGACACCAATAATGCCTACTCCGTCATAAACGAGCGGATTTGTATACATCATCAGCGCTTCAAGACGAACGGCAACTTCCCACATACGGTATAATTAGCTAATATTACCTGCCGGTAGTGATCAGAGGCTTCAGTATCGATGGTGGAGTCCAGCGTACCCTGGCCTACGTGAGCAAGCCTATACAGAGAACCCTGAGCCTGGGTGTAGGGCTTACTATGGCCTGGGGTTGTTCGGTGCTTGGCTGTCCGGTGTTCGCCTTCTCTGGCTTGTCCGTGTTCATCGGTTCAGGGCTTGCACTGTCCTCGCTGGAAAGTTCATTCTCGAGTTTCACACTGCACTCACGTTTCGCCTCTTTGGCTGGTGGTTGTCCGTCTCCGGTTCCGGTTCCACTGTTGTTAACTGCCCGTGATGGTAATCGTCCGTCTCGGATCGCTTCAATGAGTGCTTGAGTTCTGTTCCAGGTTGAAAGCATGTCTCCTTGGTTCTTCCTGAGCAGATCGTCCAACTTTTCCATGTTCGCATCGTGCATCAGGAGATGCTGATTGAGGTCAACTGGTCCTCTCCGGCAGAGCGACGATTCGGATGTGGCATTTTGGGCTGACGAGGATCCCACGCTCATACACAGCTGCGTTAGCTTTTCCCCACGCCGTTGTCATAATTGCGGCATGGTGGTTTCACAGGGCGATGGCGCCAAAGGTCAGACCTGGAGGGAAACTCACGCTTTCATCACAGTGAATGGGACGACCCACGATCCAGACCCCAAGAAGAATCGATCGACGCTGAAACCAGGCAAGCCGCATGCACGGCGTCGGCGATGGCGCCTCTGCTAAACCTCGCCTAATGCCAGCCAATGTCTGCCAAGAGATCTCCAATCCAAGGACCTGATGGCTGGGGCTGAACCACTAGCGGACAACAATTTAGTCAACTCCGACGCCATGGAGTGTCGTGATTGGTGCTCGTCTTATAACACGGCAGATTCCGCTAGTAGTGCAATGGTCTGGAACAACGAGAACAAACATAAAAGGATGGTCTTGGCGCCCAGGACCCGACATTCTGGATTTCCCATCTGTCTTGCAGTTCTGAGACAACCGACCTGATTTCCAACCCTTCAAGCCTCTCGACCTAGTCAACATGAAAGCCACCACTATTCCGGCCTTTGCGGCAGCTTTGCTGGCCGTGGCCGACGCGCAAACATCGAACCCCTATTTGACGTATTCCGCCCTGTGCCCTGCCGCAACCGTCGCCGCTTCAAGCAAGTGAGTTCTTCGCGGCCCATCGCCCCCAATCTTCCAAGGTTTTGCACGACTGACAACCTCTCTCCAAAACCGCAGAGCCGTCCACTCATGCGAGCAATTCTACTACGCCTCCATCATGGAGCAGCGCAAGGACTGCCAGCCGGTCCCGGTGGCGTCGTGCGAATGCGAGTGGTTCAACAGCTGGGTCTCGTATGTCCCCTCTCCATCTTCACCCTCGGCTCCGCAGGGCGTACATGTATCGAATGACTGACCGCGACTCACGCGTAGGACGTGCATGGCCAACATCTGCCCTACGGCTGGTATCGCCTCGATCGTGTCTGAACAGGGACCGGTCTACTGCTCGGCGACGGGAACTAGCACCGGGACTGCTGCGGCTACTGCCACGAGTGCGGGCACGGGTTCGACACCGGGGGCTACGACCGCTGCGAGTCCGGCGGGCACTACCACTGCCAAGTCAGGCAGCGCTGGCGGCGTTGGGATGGTCCCCCTTGTTGGAGGGGTTGCTGCCGGGCTGGTTGGCTTGGTGGCTATCGTTTTGTAAACTGGCACCCACACACCTGGGACAAGGTCAGAGATGGGAGGTGTGCCAAAAGACAAGTCATGAATGCTTAATTGACTGAAGCTTGTGGGCTTGCTTGCCGAAATACCGGCCATGAAATGTGCATGTCATATGACCACTCGAAGTCCGCATCCGCTCTATGTCGCAAGTATCAACGCAGACCCCAGAAACACACAGCCGACACACAAACCAACAGCGCCAGCCGTGCCCCCGCCTGCGCCGCTCGCCTTGCCCCAAGCCCCGCTGCACTTGGTTTTGACGGACTCGCACCACCACCGCCACCACCACCGTCCCCCCCAGTACTGGGCGTGTCGGTCGCGCGGTGAACAAGCATAACCATTGGAATATAGCTAACTCCAACAAGATCTGCCGACTGCTCTGCAGGGAGGGTCGTCGTTACGGTGGATTGGGGCCGGGCAGAGCCAACGAAGGTGAGCAGCTCCACCGTGGTATGGACACCAAGGAGCGTGATGTCGGTGGTGAAGGTAGACGCGTCCGTGGTTGGGAGGAAGCGCTGGCAGATTGAGGTGGGGCGGTAGTTGGGGAGGGTTGTGACACACACTCCGTCGGTGACGGCCGTCATGGAGCTAGGGCAGCACGCCGCGGCGGTCTCGCCGGCGTCGATGGCGGCGGTGAAGGCGTTGATGACGGGGTTGAAGAGGGGATCCGCATTGGGGCTTGGGCCGGCTGAATTGGTGGGGGTAGGCGCGATGAAGATGCCCGACGCGCTCATGGATCCATCGGCCGCGCGGGCGGCGACGCCGACTGTTTTCCAGCCCGAGGGGCAGACCAGACCAGGTGAGAAGTATCCCGCGACGAAATAGCCAACACTTTCAAAAGCCGACGAGGCGACTGCATCGAGCTGCGACCCGGATGGGTAACACGACGCTCCCACAGTGGGAACGACACACTTCTCGACGAAGCCGGCCCCGAGCGCCGACCGGAGTCCCAGCATGCTGATGCCAGTGGTGGCGCATGCTGCATCCGCTGAAAAGGTTGTTGTGAGCGGGCCCCAGTTCGTGAGCGAGTATTGCGAGACGGCGGTCGCCGTCGGCATTGTGAATTGTTTCTTGGTAGGTATTCTTGGGAAGGAACGAGTGAATCGATGTGGAGTGTGCAGCCAAGAGATGGAGCGTGGCGGAACAGACGGAGTCTTGGCAGCGACGGGCACACCTTATGAACGGAATGTTTTCCCCCTCCCGTGTGTCCCTTGCAGAGGCTGGACACATCGATTCGTGGGCATCGAGAAAGGTACGGTGGTAGATTTCGGCGATCAGACCTGTTTCTCCAAGGTCAGGAGATGCAGTGCAACCACACGCCCAGCCCTTCTCAACGGTGACGCATGTGCTGGTTGGCTGGGAATGGCAGGGATCTGCGGGCCGCTAGTGTTTTCTGGGGTTGTATTGTGCGCCCAACCGGCCGCTGAACTCTTCTATCGGGGGCGCGGACTTGAGGTTGTATTTGGAAACCCCTTGTCGTGGTTTTGCGTAATAAGACGGAACAATTGGGGCCGACTGCCAACTGAATGGGCTCGCCACGGGCCACATAAGTCTAATGGCCATAGCTCCGACAAACACCGTGACGATGGAAGTTAAGGCACAGAAAATGGTCTCTACCTGCCTTCCACGCATGCAATTGAACCAGGGGTCGGAACCAATTCTTCGTTGCTAATTTCAGAGAACTTGAACGCTGATGTGCTCCAATCTAGCAACAAAGGGTCGCGTCTGCCTGACATTCGATCGATAGGAATGAGTCGCAAGACACCGTTCAAGGCCCATAAGAAGTGGTAAGAGTACTGAGACAACAAGCAGACTGGATCAAGACAGAAACCCTCTTCAACTTCCTGGACCCTCAACAAATCCGATTGCTTCCTTAAAAGTAGGCTTCACACTTATAGAATATACAGCTAAGAGGCACAACCCTCCGCGATCTCGGCTGCAGATCCTGCGACGCAGCACGTGACCACAAATCGGGACGGGAGCCCTGCGCCCTGGCTGTCTGAGCTCTGTCGCGGTTTAAACTACCTGTCATCTTCACCAACCAGCGATTTTAACCCTCCGTCTTTCATTAAGCTGCCCCGCGTAAACAACACCTAAGCACTAGGCCGCTGCCGAAATGGACCCCGAATCCCAGCCCTCTCTGCTCCGCCCGGCCGCCGGCCCCACCGCGACCGAATCAACTCCACTCCTGCCAAGGCCCGAATCCGACGACGACGCGTCGCGGCCCGTCACGGTCCCGCAGTGGGTCATCATCAGCCACTGGATCACGGCGATTGACGGACTCCTCGTTGTCGCGCTGTGCTTCGCAATAGTGGTGATCGACTCGTTCTTCCGTCCCAGGATCTATGCTATGCCCTGGGCGATTATGTATGGGTTGTTGTCGAATATTTTGGTCGTGAGTCGCTCCTTCCCTGCTCATACCTATAGTATTGATTAGATGAGGTAAGATAACTGACGCGCACCGTTTACGGAGTACAGGGATTTATGTCCACTGCCTGGGCCACCGCTAGTCTGCTACGCATCCGGCGAATGGGCGTGTTGATGCCGGCCCTGGTCGCCGTTCTCATGCATGTCGTCTTAGGCGTACCGCTATTTGTCGCGTTCACAAACGGCGCAATCGCTCTCCTCCGAGACGCAACCTGGTGCTACAATTGGGGTGGTACCCAGGATCCCATCAAGCAGCATGAATGTTTCGTGTGGGCTGCCAAGTTTTCGATATTTTTGTGGGCGTATCTGATCATGGTGCTTGTTCTCGGGTAGGTGATGTGTTCTGATGCTTGCGGTGAATGGTACTCGGCTGACGCTATGTCGTTCAGGATTGTCCATGCTGTGCTCTTCGTCTACACTTGTGCGGGGCCTTTCCGAGCTGCAGGATGGCGGGAAAGTCTGATAAGCTCGAGGTTCCCGACAGGCCAGCTTACAGTTGAGTTCACGATCAAATTTCTCAGACAGGATCATAGCTTGCCGCCTGTGCCTGCTCAGACTGTGGCGCCGGCGGCTGAAGCACAGTGAGAAAGGATCCGGATGCACCTAGGTAAGTAACTGTCTGGTGTGAAGGGAGACAGGCACGTAATAGTTGGATTCATGATGTTGGTGTGTTTGTCTTGGAGGCAGTATTACAATACGGTTAAAGCAGGTGTTGTTACAGTCTACTATAAAAAGAGGACGGGGCTGTTTCTACAGCCGACCTGCTGCTGAGTTGGCTCGAGGCACTCGGCGTTTTGTCATCGATGTAGTGTGAGATTCCTTTAGTGCCTTATGCTGCAGGATAATAACAGTTGAATTAATGTTCAAGTACCTTATATTTGAATAGGACTGATCACTACTAATGCTATAGTAAAGGTATTTAAGAGAGCGTTAGAACTTCCAATAGGCTCACCCCAGCCCTTCTCTCAGAGAAGAGGCTAAGTTCCACCTTTATGATCTCTCGGGATGTACTAAATCATACCATTTGACTCGACGGAGTTCTCATCGACTAGCTTCTTCACCGTCTCCATACTACCAACTGGCACGCGGGACTGAGCTTTCTTACCTATACACCTTTAATAAGGTACGGACACGGCAGGTAATCCATTTCTAAGAGTGCCGTGTTTCTGATATATGTAGTTAAGTGTAGGTGCGAGATGTCAATGAAGGCGGAACCATTCGCTTTCGAAAGACGGGGACCAATTGGCCATTTTTATATATAGGACCAATTCTGGGCTCGCTCGGCTGGAATCAAAGTAACTATGCATGCTGCGGCGCAGCCTTCCGGAAATGGTTCTTAGGCTGAGCAAGCCTGAGCAAATCCTAAGCCAATCCTGAGCCGGACCTAAGCCGGGGTAAGTAATGTCACGTAGGCGACGTACGAAAAAGGGTCCCAGCATAAATCACATTAATTGTCAAACCTTCTATTCAGAAGCATCACAGTATAGATTACCTCCCTCCTCCAACAACCCCCTTACAAACACTGCAAATACCACTAATTACTAACCTTACACTCAATCCCACTCTCACCCTTAGTCGCACCACTCCACCCCTGCCCGCCACACTACTCGTATCTCTTCACCGTAGCCCCCCCACCACCCCCCGTCACCAGCACCGTCGTTATCACCACCGCCGCCTTCTTCGTAATCGTCAGGCCCGCCCCCGGATTCAACGGCGTCCCGACCGGATTCTCCAACGTTAGCAACCCCGGCTAATACAGCCAAGTCAAGCGGGAACGGAGCGGCACAGCTGGACCAACGAGACGATGTGAAGAGTGGGAACTGGCTCGCTGAGTTTAAGCTAGTGCCTGGAGAGGATAGGGACGTAGAGTGAGAGGGTGGAGGTGTGAGGCTTGGAACGGGAATGGTGGAGCTGGAAAGGATCAAGCCTTTAATTTCCATCGTGCAAGTTTTCGGCTGGCGGAGGGTCCAAGTTATATTGCCCCGAGGCTTCGTCGCCGTTTACCAGGGAGCAAGGACTCCGCGTCCTTATCGGAATACCCGTAAAAAACGAGTTCTCACTACCCATACGATTATCGGCACTAGATGCCGGGCACCTACGAGTGCGGCATATGGTCAAATTTAGTCGTCGGGTACTACGCTACGAGGGATTGACATATCCACTTTCTCCACTCAAACCCCTTTCATACGCAGAGGGAGCTCCCGTGGACGCGATGCGACAAATATCGGCTAAAACTCACGAGCATTTGCCGTTTTGGGAAGGTCAGATCACGCGATACAACGGTCAAGGTCGCCCTATACCCGCAAATGATGCTCCTATTCATGCCATGTAACAAAGGTACCTTCGGTTACGCCTCGGCAGCTCTGCCAAGTAGAAACGGGGACGACCGGTACCGCTGTCAGAACCGGGAAAACATCGTGATTTAATCAGACTATTTTGAGCTCTCTTGAGGCTACGACACGAACTGGTCTACTATCTAGGCATGTTCGAACAAGCTGAGCCCCGTTGCCTTACCCGCCGTTTATCGGTAAGTAGATGCATAGGGCTGGTCCCTCGTCTTGAATTCAAGAATAAAAGGCACTATCATCACCTCCTACTCCCAGAAGAATCTTCTCATCACTTCAATCAGCCTTCTTCTATCTCCCTATCTATCCACCCATTCACCCAGCTACCTATCACACCCTCCCATCACCACCAACAAACTCCAAAATGCGTTTCACCATCGCCACCATCCTCTCCATGGCCGTGTGTCTCGTCGCCTCCAACCCCGTCATCGCTCCCAACGGCGCCGCCCTCGAGGCAAGACAGGGACGCTGCCCCTGCGCTGCTGGCCTCTGCTGCTCACAGTACGGGTACTGCGGAACTGGCGCTGGGTACTGTAAGTCCCCCTGTTCTTCAAGTCCATACCAAAACGCGAACTTCCCAGCGTGGCACCCATGTTAGAGACGCAAGCGGGAGGAAACAAAACGTTAAAAAAATGAAACTAACGTCCGCGTCCAGGCGGTGTCGCAACCACAGTCGGTCAGCCCCCTGCTCCTCAGCCTACCGCCACCAACGGTGGCGGTGCCGGCGGGAGGTGTCCTTGCGCGGCGGGGCTTTGCTGCTCGCCATATGGGTATTGTGGAACGGGGTCGCAGTACTGTAAGTCAACTCAGCCCCTGAATCCACTCGAAGGATGGGAATACACAGATACTAACATTTCTGTCTCAATGTAGGCATCGGAACTGCCACTCGAAAGGCTGCCGCCGCGACGGAAGCGCCGCTTGCCTAAGCTGACGATAGGAAGTTTGGGGTCAAGTTGAAGGGAGCATCTAGTTGCACTTCTAAGGGAATTCAGTTCTGTCGGGGAAGAAGGATTGTAGACAAGCGGTTTGGGGACTTGGGTAGAGAGCACATAGAGGGAGAGGATAGCTCGAAAAGAAATACTCCTGGAGCCAGGTTCTGCATGAAGAATGATGGAATGAAGCGAAGTTTCGGCCTCTAAGTATTCTGACGGGCCGCAACTGTGCGCAGTTGGTGCTGTTTTTGAATTTCGAGGTGAGTTGAGTTGATATTTACGGCACGAACATCCCAGTCACAAAAGAACCGCGCATCCAGGGATCCAGCGGGTGAACACATTATTCTTGGCAGTGTCATGGGTAGCATCGGTGATATCCAATTGGGATATTCAGGCGGCCGCCGCTTTCTGCAACACGTCCCTCCCGTGCACGCGATGTGACAGCCAAGCTGACTTTATACCCGCCGTGCTTCCCCCGCCCACACCATGTAACCTAAAACCACTGCTCAAGTCTCGGCGGCGAAGCCTACCACCAGTCAACAGTGACACGCCGAGTACTATCAGTAGTAGGACGACAGCAAGCAATCATAGGTAACTACTGTGCTGAAATTCTTCAGCTCTACTAGACCTAGTATACTGCCGCCGTAGCAGCACTATGCGAAGCATCTCAGCCTTCTTGCCAAGTCGTCAGCGTTTGATTCGTCGGCCATGAAGCCGATTCATTCGGCTACCCGCCCGAATCACAAGGCTTCCCGTCCTGGAACCGACAATACCAGGAATAGCAAAGCATAAAAGGGTTTGAACAGGTCTCACCACCTGGAAGAACACCCCCGTCATCACTCCCACTCATCCATCCATCCATCCATCTCCCAGCCTCACAATCACTGTCCCTATCCCCACTAACAGCAGCCAAAACATTCATCCACTAACATGCGTTTCACCACCGCCACCGTCCTCGCCATGACCAGGCGCCTCGTCGCAGCTAACCCCGTCCTCCCCTCTCCCCCGCCCACAACCCCCCAAAAAGCGGGCAAGAACTAACACCTCCCCTGTCGAACTGCAGCGGCAGTTCTTGGCGCTCAGGCGCGCAGGCGCCTTACCGCTCCAGGCTTGGCTGGAGCGCAGGGGCCTTGGGTCATGTGCTCTCCCCACACACAGGGAGCTTCCATTTGTATATAACTGGGGAGTGCTTCGCACTCCCCTTTTCTACCAAATCAAGTCACTTTGCAACTGCACTTCCGCTGCTCCTGAGCCCCTCGTTC